>Ga0247742_10000173_pt1 | contig 55941 bp, 46 predicted proteins | sample UWRJL208509C2_FD_180944 | JGI IMG/M metagenome (GOLD analysis project Ga0247742, IMG submission 180944) | Plant litter microbial communities from Arlington Agricultural Research Station in Wisconsin, United States - UWRJ-L208-509C-2 | ecosystem: Environmental > Terrestrial > Plant litter >...
AACAGGCCATTGCCTATAAGAATGGAACCCGCAAAGACCTGCCGGAGAAGCAGCGCAATTCGCTGTTGTTTGTTAATTACCGCCGGGTGGTACAAAGCGACTATTATAAAAATGGAGCCGATATTAACGCTTTACTTGATTATCACCTGGAACCAAGCAAAAACAATTTCGAGAACCAGCGTGCCGACCAGTTGCTTGGTGCTTTAATGACCCCGCTTAAACAATTTCTGGCCCAAAATCCCATTAAAAACTGGCCCAAACTAATAGAGGATTATGGAGATTACTCGATGATGCGTTTTTTGATGGAATCCCTGTATTCACAAAATGCGATTGAGATGATCGCTGTGCTGCAAAACCTGGAATCGCGCTTGGCGTATGATTTTATACAGAGCTTTATCGAATCGAATGTAATCAAGGACGACACCGTATTTTTGCCAGATAGTAGGCGGCACAGACCTGCTGACCACCAGGTTTTTCGAGAAGCATAGCCTGCACGAGAATACTTATTTTGACTGTCACGTCACTAAACTTTGGATCAATAAGGAAACAGGTAAGGTGAAGGTGACGACTGACAAAGAGAAACAGCATAAAACAAAGCAGCACCAAAAGGAAGAATATGTTGTACATGAAGAACGTATTGATGGGAGGGAGTTTGACGAAGTTATTGTTACCATTCCTTTTTCTGCGTTCAGGATGGTACATGTATGGCCGAAGTTCAGCCAGGAAAAACGTAGGGCCATTCGCGAATTGCATTATGACTCGGCCACGAAAGTGTTACTGGAATTTAAGGAGCGCTGGTGGGAAACTGCGCCCTATAATATTGTTGGTGGAGGAACCATTACCGATCTGCCGAACAGGTTTGTTTATTATCCAAGCCAGGACATTGGTAAAAAAGGTCATGGCTTGATTCTGGCCTCCTATTGCTGGTCAGACGAGGCGAGCCGCTGGGATTCGATGTCAGACATTGACAGGTATAACATCGCGTTGGATAACATTGCGGTAATGCACGCCCCTGATGATCTGGCGGAGCAAAGACGTATCAAGAGCCTCGCTGTACTTCACGTTGCTGATAAGGCCAAAAAGAAGGACCAAAGTAACAATGCCGATCCGGGAAATATAATCGGCGGGGCTACACAAAGCTGGATGCAGGATCCATACGCTTTTGGCGAAGCAGCCATATTTAACCCCGGCCAATTGCATTTGCTGCAGCAACATATCGTAAAAACGGAATGGGATGGCAAAGCGCACTTTGCGGGAGAGCACGCTTCGCTGAAACATGCCTGGATAGAAGGCGCCATAGAATCGGGCATGCGTACGGCCCTGGAAGTTAATGAAACACCTGTTTACCTTAATCCCTTATTACAATGACCGGTACAAAGCAAATAACCGTTGCAAAATACCTTCAGCTGCGGCTCGAAGAACTGGGACTGACCCATTTATTTGGGATAGCAGGCAATTATTCGGCTCCGTTTTTAAACACGATAAACGAAGACCCAGCATCGAAAATACAGATCGTGGGCGATACCAATGAGATAAATGCCGGTCATTGTGCTGATGCTTATGCCCGGTTAAAAGGCTTTTCTGCGGTAGCTGTCACCTATGGTGTAGGCGCGTTCACACTGCTCAATTCGGTAGCGGGATCATACGTAGAGCATTGTCCGGTACTGGTTATCAATGGTTCGCCTACCAACGCTGATCAGATGAAGAGTATCGGCGAGGGTTTGCTGGCATCGCACATGACCGGCGACATGTACAGCAATATCAATATTTACCGTCATGTTACTGTGGCGGCCGAGCTGGTAATGAATAGTGTTGACGCGCCATATAAGATAGATGCCGTACTCAATGCCTGTATAATTTATGGCCGCCCGGTATATCTGGAAGTTTTTGAAGATGTATGGCGTATGCCCTGTGATGCGCCGGCAGTTCCACTTGCTGTTAAAGGATATAAAGGCTGCACAGAGAATGCTGTGGAAGCAGCGAAAAAGACTGTTGAATTGATCAAAGAGTTCGGCACGCCCATTTTTTGGGCCGGCGAAGAGATACAGCGCAAGGGGCTACAGGAAACGTTCCTTGACCTGGTAAGGGATACCGGTATCGAGTTCACCACATCGATTCTTGGCAAATCACTGGTATCCGAAAATCACCCGAAATTCCGGGGCGTGTTTAATGGTAATGCATCACCGGTGGACGTACAGGAACGTTTTAAAAGTGCGGGCGTTAAAATTGGCCTCGGTGCCTGGACGACCGGAAAAAACCTTGGCGGTTTCAACATATGGGGTGAGCATACTGTGCTGGCCAATCATTCGTCGGTGAGGATAGGGGCGCAATTTGAGCCGAATGTTTCTCTTCAGGATTTTATGGTTGAATTAGGTAAACAACTGAAGGGCATTGACTTTAAGCCGTACCATATGTACGCTAAAATCAACGCCTCGACCTTTGTGGCTGACTTGCCAAAACCTGAAGAACCAACACCAGTCACCTTTGATCGTTTTTTTGCCAGGATGAATAGGTATATTACCAAAGAACATGTGGTAATATCAGACGCCGGCTTTGCTTTGCTCGGGGCGCAAGGCTTGCATATCGCTGAAGCTAACGGATTTGTGGCGCAGGCTTCATGGCTGTCTATCGGTTATTCCGTTCCGGCGGCTACGGGAGTAAAATGCGCAAGACCCGATAAACGGGCAGTGGTTTTTGTTGGTGACGGTGCTTTCCAGGAAACCTGCCAGGCCATCAGCACACAAAACAGGTTGAAACACAATACCATTGTATTTGTACTGGATAACACCATTTATGGTATCGAGCAGATGCTGACCAACCCTAACCCGTTCAGGGGAGATGAAAAAATCGATTACCCGATGAAGGACATGAATGATGTTTACGTTTATAACGATATGCACCAATGGAAATATGCCAGGCTGGCTGACGTTTTTGGCGGTAAAGGTTTCGAGGTAACAACGATGGATGACTTGGAAAAGGTGATTAACCAATTGGATGCTATCAAAGAAAACGTAATTGTACACGTTCATTTGCCCAAAGTTGATATCCCTGAATCTATAGCGTATAAAAACAAAAAGCCCGGCGAAGATGAGATATTAAATCCCAAATGGTCACTATGCGGGTAATACCGTACGGCTCCGCAGATCTGCGGAGCCGCTTTATTCTGGGTTCAGCAATATTCATACTAAAATTGGGCTCGTCCCAACTGCGATATTGCTATCAAAATTATTATCATCACGGCCGTGTCCTTCAATTTAAATAAAAGCGGAAGCTGCAACGGTAAAAGATAGCAATGCCAAGCATGTTTTTTACACAATTTTCTCATGAATTTCATGCCCAAAGATTTTGTTGAATCAGAATCGAAGCCCGCGGGTTTGCATCTGTTGAAATAATTTTCCCTCAGTTCTCATCTGGAATATTTCTATAGTATGCAATAATGTTATCAATTTGCAAGTACGTAGATTTTCTTTTCATCATAATCCCAAACCGTTTTAAATTGCTCGAAAAAGCGATATCCGAAGCAGATATAATTGGCCTCAGTAATTTGCATTCCCTTTCTAAATGGAGCTGTTTGTTCAAGGCTGAACGGCGCGATACCTTTAACACTTAATTTAAAGTTCCCGTTTATAACTATATTATTGACATTTACTATTTCATCATCGTAGCCATTTTTTCCGGCGTCAACCAGCAGTTTCTTCTTTTTTAGAGCTTTCGCAGCCCGATCCTCCAGTTGGATTAAACCGTATTGCCCGGTATCGAATGAACCAAGAAAATCAACACCCCCGATCTTTACGCGAACCATCGGGTGATTGAGAAGCCTCCTGGTTTCAAAGTTGAGCACTGCCAATACTTTTTCACCTTTTAAAAAGTCTTTTGATAATTTTCTATCCTCGGTGCTCTTGTAAAAGGTGAGCTTTCTTTTTACATAGTCGAGTTTAAATAAATACCCTTTAAAAAAATCATGTCCTATGTACCCAATGCAATCTGGTGTGATGTGATTTTGAAGGAAATCAAGATTAGCACTGGTAATATTCAAAAGGTTATGGTAGCTAAGGCCATTCTTAAACTTAACTTCAGCAATAGTGTCGTTAATATTTGATATAAATGATTGTCCGCTTCCAACCTGTCCCTTTTTTACCGCTCTTTTACCCGGTAAGTTTACCATATTGTCGTTAATTTCAATGTAGCACTTATTTCCGGTATCAAACATGAATTTTCCCTTAATGCCATTTACTTCTACCGACACAAAGGGAAAGGCGTCAACAAGTGTTAATGGGAAAATAACACTATCCCCCTGGAGTTCCGGGCCGTGCGGCAATTCCTGTGCAGGAGGGCTTTGCGCAGCAGCACGTAGCATGCCTATGCTTAATAAAAAAAGTAAAACTGTTTTTTTCATGTGATTCGCTTATCATTTGGAAGTACACAATTTTCTAATTAATAGAAATCCATGTTATTTGCTACACAGATTTCTATTAAATGATTTTTGGTGAAATTACCCGTTGTTATTCGGCGGCTAAAAAAGCATTAGCTTCTTTCACAAAGTCCTGGCTGTATTGAAAAATGGCGCCATGACCTGAATCGCTCCATAAAATGAGTTTTGAATTGATCAGGTATTGTGATAACGTGAAAGAATTGACAGACGGTACGATCAAATCGTTGGTGCCGTTTACAATCAAAACAGGCTGTTTAATATTGCGCAGCTGCTGGTATTCCGGGTCTTTTTCATACCCATAGGTAATAATGGCTGTTGCCTGTGCATTTACCGTTGCTCCGGCTGTAGGTATATCGCGGTCCTCTTTCCTTAATTGTAAACGTTCCAGGAACTGCTCGCCAGCCTCAACACCTTTATTTGTTTTGGTGAAAAATACATTCCGCAAAACTTTTGCAGGGCCATCTGACATACCCGCAGTTACCACATTTACAATTTCGGTTATGCCTTCGCTACCTTTGGGGCCAGTACCTGCCAGAATCACTTTGCTAACCAATTCAGGATCTCTTTCTGCCAGGTTTTGGGCAATAAAGCCGCCAAGCGAAAAGCCAAGCAGGTAAACTTTTTCCAAGCCTATTGCCTTGATAAAATCGTAGGCATCATCAGCCATTTGTGCTACTGTAGCCGGAGTTTCACCTTCGCTGCTGCCTACACCTTTGTTATCAAATAAAATAACGGGATGCGTTTTAGCCAATTCATTGGTAACCGCCGGGTCCCAGTTATCTAAAGTACCGGTAAAGTGTTGCAAAAATACAACCGGTGTGCCCTTCGGCTGTCCGAATGAGCGGTAAGCGAATTTGGTGCCTTTAACATTAATAAAGGCTGTAGGAACTGTTTCGTGAGTAAATTCAGTATTACTCTTGTTTAAATCTTGTGACATTATTTTTTTTTATGAGGTGAAGAATTTATTGTTTGATGTTTATCGATTGTTATTTGGTTTCAGCTATCAGGATAGCAGCCAGTTTATCCGGCATGGAAATGAATGGGGTGTGGCTGCTTTGCAGGGTATATACTTTGGCTACCTTGCTGTTTTTTACCATATACTGTTGAGCAGGGTAGCTGATGGCATGATCGTTAGCTGTATGGATATACACTTTTCTGATGCTGCCAAAATTCTTATCGGTCAGATGAACAGGTGTAGCTAAAGGAACTAATGGTTCGGGTTTAATGTTGGCTGCAATATAATCCTGAACTTGCTGAGGTGCGTCGGCAGCGAAAATGTCAGCGGCACCTTCTTTTGCAATTATTGCTGCACCATGCTCTTTATCAACGGTCAGAAACTTGCCGATATGAGAGGCCGGGTCGCCTTTTGCAAGCCCTAAAAGGCTATCACCATCATGCGGTAAGGCTGCAGCCAGGAAGATCAGTTCTTTAATCTGTGCAGGAATTTCTTCAGCCACCTGGCTGATCACCAGTCCAGCAAAGCTATGACCAACCAAAACTACATTGGTACGATCACCGATAGCTGCTTTTACCTGGTCAACATAAGTTTGAAAAGTGATACCGGCAAATGAGGTGGTATCTTTTCCGTGGCCTGCAAGGTTAACAATGATCACCTCTTCACCCTGCGCTTTTAACAACGGTGTTACCGCGTCCCATGAAGATGCATCAGACCAGGCACCGTGAACAAGTACAATAGTTTTAGAATTTTTGTTGTTTGTTTTTTGAGCTTGAGCAGTAAAACCTAATACACTCATTGCCATTATTATTATTGCTGTTTTCATGTTTGTTTAATGCCTAATTGTTTAGGACATGACAAACATCGGGCTATATCGCAGCAATAATTTTAACCCAGGTTAAAATCAAAAATCCTTTAATTTTTTTTAGAGGGTTTTCTTCGATAGCTAAGAACCTAATTAGAATTAAAGATATCTTAACATTGAGATGTTTAATTTTGGCCCGTCGATGAAGCATTTTTCTGATTTGGTATTACTGGAAAAAATTAAGGCAAGCGATCATAATGCTTTCGACGTTTTGTTTGACCGCTATTGGGAAAAACTCTATAAAGCGGCCTATGCCCGCCTGGGCGACGATGTAATTGCACAGGATATTGTTCAGGAAATATTTATTAAAGTTTGGCAGCGGCGCGAAAATATAAGCATCAATATCTCGCTTGAAAATTATTTACATGGCGCTGTGCGTTTAAGTGTGATCAGTCATTTCCGTTTGCAGCAGGCAAATGATTTGCGCATGCAAGATGCCCTGGAACGTATTAATTTGCTCGAAGATTCTATAGAAACTATTGCCGGCTACATCGAACTGGAAAAAACATTGGAAGAGGCTGTAAACGGCATGCCCGAAATGTTGAAAAAAGTTTATATGCTGCGAAGCGACGATCTTTCTGTAAAAGCTATAGCTGGTGAACTTGGCCTGGCCGACCAAACCGTTAAAAACTATATTGCAGAGGCTACCAGACGGTTGCGGGTAGTGATTGTTGAAAAATATCCCGAAAAGCACCTCACTTACCTGGCTTTGTTATTGCCACTACTTCATAAATAATTAACATAAAGATCATATTAATTATAAGTACCCGGGCGGGTTTTCAGCGACTTAATACTGAAAAACCCGGATATGGATATTGATATATTTCGAAAAAAACTAACACGGTACTTAAAGGGTGAAGCCAACGAAACCGAGAACGCCTTAATTGAGGCCTGGTACCGCTCTTATAAAGATAAAGAGCAGGAACTAAGTGATGATGAAAGGCAGCGTATCAGAAATGCCATTTATGCAAACGTAAAGCCTGCTGTTGCCAAACCTTCTGTTTTAAGATTACCCATATTTCGTATCGCGGCAACTTTACTGGCTTTTGCGGGCTTATCGCTGATATTTTACCGTTTATCAACCTTGCGTTTAGCCCGGGAGCAACTTGTTTATAATACCATACGCACTTCAACCAATGGACTAAAACAAATTAACCTGCCCGATAGCTCTACAGTGTGGCTTAACGCCGCCAGTATCATCCAGGTGCCGGTGGAGTTTAAAGGTCATCTGCGCGAAATAAAATTAGTAGAAGGTGAAGCCTTTTTCGATGTGAAAAGAGATCCTCAGCATCCTTTTGTGGTACATACAGGTAAATTGAACGTACAAGTATGGGGTACGTCATTCAATATCCGGTCATATCAAAAATTAAATAATATCCAGGTTTCGGTGGCTACCGGCAAAGTAGGCGTAGTTAAGAACGGAAAGCAATTGGCTATGTTACTGCCCGGGCAGCAATTGAGTTACACCACAATTACCGGACAATACCAGCAGCAAAATGTCAATGCCGATGTTGCCCAAAGCTGGAAAATGGGTTATACCACTTTATCGCAGGTCAGTTTCCAGGAACTTGCTGTGGTGATCAACAATATTTTTGGTTTGTCGCTAAAAGCCGGGAATGAGCATGTAAACAGCTATCTGTTTAGTATGCGTATTCAACACAACTTGCCAGTCGATCAGATTTTGAAGGTGATCAGCCAGATTCACAACACACATTTCAGAAAGGAGGGCAAGGACGTAATTCTCTACTAAACCCCAAAAATAAAACGGCCCTGTACGTCAATACAGAGCCGTAAATAATTTTTGCAAACCAACGGACGGGAATCCAGGCTTGCAACGCTCAGCAAATATTCACACTTACAAAGCAATCAAAAATATGAATTTCTATACACTGTTATGGAAGCAATTTATGCGAACTACTATTTTAACATTTAGTATCCTGCTCACCATTGGGCTGCTGTATGTGCAGGCAGCAAATGTTAAGGCTCAGGGCCTTAACAGCCGCATCAATGTGTCAGTTGGCAACGAAAATTTGTCGGCAGTAATTAAAAAGCTCGAAATCAAATCCAACCTGGTATTTGCCTATGATGAAGCCTACCTTGGGTTAAAAAACATCTACGTAAAACCCGCCAGCTTTACCAATGAGCCTCTTGAAACGGTGCTCACCGGTATTTTAAGATACTCAGGCATTGGTTTTAAAGAAGAGGCTGGAAATATCTTGTTATTTAAACAAGGCTCGGGCAAAATTACAGGCCGTGTAACCGACGAAACAGGCGCCCCATTACCTGGCGCATCGGTAAAAATTGCCGGTACAGGTACTGGTGTAATGACCAATAACGATGGCAACTACACGCTTAACGTACCCGAAGGCACTTACACCATTGAGGTAACTTTTGTTGGTTACTCCAGAAATGAAACTAAGGATGTAAAAGTTGCAGCCAATAAAATAGCAACGCTTAACGTAAGCCTTACCGGCGGTAGCCTGCTCAAGGAGGTTACCGTAAGTTATGGTAAACAACGGGCCCGCGATATTACAGGTTCAATAGCCGAGCTAAGCGCTGCCCCTTTAAAGGATATGCCCGTAATACAATTTGCGCAGCAACTGGAGGGGAAAGTGGCCGGTGTATCGGTTGTACAAAGCAGCGGCCAGCCGGGTAGGGGCATAGATTTTCGCATACGGGGAGCCGCATCATTCTTCACAGATAATCAACCTCTTTTTGTAATTGATGGCATGCCTGTAACCGGTAGCATCAACAATATTAACCCCGATGAAATTGAGAGTTTTAGTATTCTGAAAGATGCTTCGGCTACGGCCCTGTATGGTTCAAGGGCATCAAATGGCGTAATATTGATAACTACCCGCCACGCTAAAGCGGGTGCGGGTACTTCGATAGAGTTTAATGCTAATTACGGTGTGCAGTCTATCCCAGGCAACAAGGTGCCTAAAGTGATGAATGCCGAGCAATTTGCCGAATTTATGAGAGAACGTGCACAGGATGGTTTGTTATACGAAAAAAATTATAGCATAGCTAATGATTACAAAGCCGCATACCTTGATGTAGACCCATCAAGCTATGGTACCGGTACCAACTGGTATAAGTTGCTTACGCGTAATGCACCAATCCAGAATTATGATGTAACCATCCAGTCGGCTACCGAAAAATCATCTTCAACAGCTATTGTGAGTTACTCTGACCAGCAGGGTGTTTTAATTAATACCGGCACGCGGTTGTTTTCTGCACGTATCAATAAAGACGTGTCTGTAGCCAATGGCAAACTAAAAGTTGGCTTCAACCTGGCGCCAAGCTATCGTTTAGATCACAATAACCGTTTAACAACAGACGGTGTGGGCGGTTTATTTGAACGTATTTTTGAAGCCAGCCCGTTGATTTCCCCCTTCAATGCCGATGGTTCTTACAACCGTGTAGTAAACTCGCCGGGAATGGTGGCTTATGTCAACCCGCTTGCCCAGTTTAATTTAACCAATGATAATTACAAAACCACCCGCATACTTGGAAACGGTTATTTAAATTATGAGGTTTTAAATGGCTTGTTATTAAAGGTAAACGTAGGTGTTGATAAAGGCGGTGAAACACGAAACTATTATCAATCGGGTATAGTAACTTCTACAGCTAATAACCCAACCGGTACCAGTAGTTCGGTTGATAATGGTTCATATACGGCCGAGGGTTACCTGAACTACACTAAAACACTTCATCAGGATCATCACCTGCAGGTATTAGGCGGCTATTCTGTTCAGAAATATTCATCAACTTCAAATACCATAACCGGCCTGGGCTTTCCTAATGACGATATTCCTTACTTAACAGCGGCCACAAGTGTAACCGGCAATAGCAGCTATACCGATTATTCTTTATTATCGGTTATTGGGCGTATAAATTATGATTATAAAGGCAAATACCTGTTGCAGGGGGCTTTCCGTAATGATGGTTCTTCGCGCTTTGGCACAAATTCAAAATATGGAAGTTTCCCTTCCGTATCAGCAGGCTGGGTGGTAAGCGATGAGAAATTTATGGAGCGTTTCAAAGACGTAGATCTGTTTAAAATCCGCGCCAGCTATGGTGTAACAGGTAATAACTTCTTTTCGAGTAACTATGTAGCACAATCCACTACATCAAATTACTATTACAACTATAACAATACCATTACGCAAGGTACAACGCTTAGCAATTTAGGTAATCCTAATTTACAATGGGAGCGCAGCTTGCAACTTGATTTAGGTTTTGATGTGAGCCTGTTGAAAAATCGTATCAGTTTAACTTATGATTATTATCACAAAATTTCTGACCACCTGATACAAGCAAGGCCATTGCCAACTTCATCGGGTTATACCACAGTTTATGATAACGTAGGTAAGCTGGCGTTTTGGGGGCATGAAATTACCATCAACACGGTTAACATTAATAACCGCGATTTTAAATGGAATAGCTCTTTCAATATTTCATTTGATCGTAACATTATTAAGAGTCTGGTATCACCGGGTTACATCCGCCGGAATAATACCGTAACATCCGATTATTTCCGCCAGCAGGTTGGGCACCATTTGGGTGAGTTTTACGGCTTTGTTTTTGAAGGCTTGTATAAAAACGCGGCCGATCTGGCCAACTCGCCAAAATACCTTGCTACAGCTACTTCGCCTAATGGTTCATCAGATATTGGAACTATTAAGGTTAAGGACATTAATGGCGACGGTGTAATTGATGATGTGAACGACCGTACCTTTATCGGCGACCCTACACCTACTTTTACAGGCGGTTTTACCAACAACTTTACTTACAAAAGGTTCGATCTTAATATACATACATCATTCTCAGTAGGCGGCCAAATTCTGAATGCTGCAAAATGGGCTTATCAAACCAATATGGATGGTTCGCGCGTGCCGCTGGCTGCTGCACTTGATCACTGGCGTTCTCCTGAGGATCCGGGCTCGGGCATTTATCCGCGTACTAAAACAGGTACCACTGCAATAGGCCGTGAAGTTAATACACAATGGATTGAAAACGGCTCCTACTTTGCCATCAAAAATATTTCGCTGGGTTATACCATACCGTTTAAAAATAATATCGCCTTTAAATCACTTCGTGTTTATGCCTCGGTGCAACAGGCGTTTGTATTTACCGGTTACTCGGGTATGAACCCTGAGATCAACCTCACCGGGCAAGACCCAACCCAGGGTATTGGTATTGACGAAAACGCCTATCCAATCCCGAGGACTTTCTCATTAGGTATTTCAGCCTCCATAAAATAAATCGAAAGCAAAACTTAAAAAGAGTACAATGAAAAAAATATATATTTTGATGGGTCTGTTATTGTTAACGGCAGTCTCATGCAAAAAAAGCTTTATTGATTTATCGCCCAAATCATCATACAGCGATCAGAATTATTATCAAACCGATGCCCAATTTGGACAAGCTGTTACTGCTGCATATTCTGGCTTGCGTCTTGTTGTGTCAACAGATTACCTGTTTTCTGAGATGCGCTCGGATAACACCATATACCAGTCTTTTTTAAATAACAGGGGTACGGCATATACGGATCGCGAAAAACTTTCCGATTTTATGGATGCTTCAACCGATAGTTATACCGCTGCCGAATGGCAAAAGCTTTACTGGGTAGTATCCAAAGCAAATATTGTTATCTCCAGGCTAAAAACGGCATCAGGCATTGCTGATGCTTCAGTAAAAAGTTATGACGGGCAATGTAAATTTCTGCGTGCGTTGATGTACTTTAAATTGGTACGGTTGTTTGGTGGCGTTCCGCTGTTTATTAAAGAAGTGACTACGCCGGATGGTGCCTTTTTGCCGCGTTCGTCTGCAGATGAGGTATATAAACAGATCATTGCTGATGCTACAGATGCGATAAACGAATTGCCGGCTCCAACAAAATTTCCGCAAACGGGTGCAGCTACCAAAGGGTCGGCTACCGTGTTGCTGGCAGATGTTTACGTAACGTTAAAACGCTGGGCTGATGCTGAGACCCAATTAAACACTTTAGCGGCTATGGGTTACAGCTTAAACGCCAATTATGCCGATGCTTTTTTACCCGCCAATAAAAACAGCAAAGAGTCGTTGTTTGAGGTACAGTTTTTAGATGGAACAGTCACCGGTTCCACGCCCGATTCCTTGTGTTTCCATTTCCTGCCGCGCAGTAAAAATACATCGTTAATTACCTCCCTGGCCATTGACAATACCACTACAGGTGGCTGGAATACCCCAACACAGGACTTAATCAGTAATTATGAAGCTGGCGACAAGCGCCTGGATGCATCCATCGGTATTGCCGAGGGGGGGTATGACGGCAGTAACTATTTTACTTATTCGGCTGCAAAAAGCGTGGTAAATTACAGCGGGCCGCCAACTGGCAAAACTGCTGTACCTTATGTTAAAAAATATGAGCATACACCGGCTGCTATAACAGGTTCTGCCGATGATTTTCCGATCTACCGTTATTCTGAGGCGCTGTTATTATTAGCCGAAGCTCAGAACGAGCAGGGTAAATCGCCATTGATTGCTTTAAATACTGTTCGTGCCCGAGCCGGCCTACCCGCTGTTGCCGGTGCCGACCAAACAACATTACGTAATACCATTTTGCATGAGCGCCGCATTGAACTTGCATTTGAAAACAAACGCTGGCATGATCTCGTGCGTACCGGTAATGCAGTTAATGTGATGAATGCCTTTGGGGTTAAGCTGAAGACACAGATTAGCTACATTTCACCCGATTCGTACATTGTTACGAATGATAAACTGCTATTTCCTTTGCCGCAGGCCGAAGTAGGTTTAAATACACAACTTACACAAAACCCGGGCTATTAATATCATTACCCTGTTGCCCAAAAGCAGCAGGGTAATCACTTTAATCAACACTTACTACCTGCAGTTCTGAATACGCGCAGCCATTTACCATCTTATTTTTTTTAAAAGCACAAGTTTACCCTTTCAATAAATGTTATGAAATTTCTGTTAAAGAGTTTATTTATTTGTTTGCTGGCAACATCAGTAGTCCGCGCGCAAGAGAAACACGTAGTATTGATCAGTATAGACGGGTTTCGCCCCGAGTTTTATTTAGACCCTTCCTGGGGTATGGTAAATGTTCGCCAGGCAATGAAAACCGGCTCTTACGCAGAGGGTGTCCGTGGTAGTTTTCCAACGGTAACCTACCCATCGCATACCACCATAATAAGCGGGGTGTTACCTGCAAAACATGGTATTTACTATAACACACCTGTAGAGCCGCTGGGTATTACCGGCAAATGGTTTTGGTATTATAGAGATATTAAAGTGCCTACTTTGTGGACGGCCGCCAAAGATGCAGGTTTAATTACTGCAGGTGTTAGCTGGCCCGTAACCGTTGGTGCGCCCATTGATTATAACTTGCCCGAATTTGTGATTCTGCCGAAAAACAAGGGGGAGAAAAAGGATGAGATCAAGGCTTTATATGACGAATCGAACCCAAAATCACTTTTCCAGGAAGTACAGGACAATGCCATCGGAAAATTGAATGAGGAATACGGCGCAACCTTAGATAATTATACCAACGATCAGAACAAGTCGCGCATGGCAGCTTACATCCTGCGCAAATATAAACCTGCGTTTCTGGCTATTCACATTGGCCTTACCGATCATTTTGAGCATGAGGAAGGTCGCGACGGCGATAAGGTACGATCAGCGGTAGTAGGAGTAGATGTGGCTATCAAAACAATTATGGACGCTATTGAGATGGGAGGGATGCACGACAATACTACCTTTATTATAGCGGGCGATCACGGGTTTGTTGACATTAACACCCAATTTAATCCAAACGTAATGCTCGCTAAAGCAGGGTTATATAACAATGATGATAAAGCAAGCTGGAAGGCGTATTTTCAGGCCAGTGGCGGTTCAGCGTTCCTGATACTTCGCGATCCAAAAGATAAGGCTACGTTAGAAAAAGTAAATAAAGCACTGGCGGAATTGCCTGATGGTATCAAAAAACTTTTTCATGTTTTGGATAAAAAACAAGTTACCGAAGCGCAAGGTGACCCCAATGCGGCACTGGCACTGGCAGCTTACCAGGGCATTTGTTTTGGAGCGGCTGCAAAAGGCGACCTCCTAACCGCAGCCAAGGGTGGAACACACGGGTATCTTCCCACAGATTTTAAAGAGATACAGACGGGATTTCTTGCTTTTGGCCGTGGAATAAAACAGGGAGTAGTTTTACCGCTAATTGGCCAGGAAGACATTGCACCGCTGGTATCTAATCTGCTGGATCTTAAAATGACAAACATGGATGGTGTAGTTTATCCCGGATTATTGAGTCCTCCTGAAAAAAAATAAGGGGCAACCGGCAAAGAAAGCTTTGATCGGTGGGGATGGCGATTTTAAGTCGTATGTAATGTTCTTGTTGACATAGTGAAAGCCCCTTGAAATTCATCCAGTACATTTTTTTGACAAAAACTAAATAAGTAGCTGACAAAGCCAGAAAAGTAAGCTAAAAGTTTAAATTTGTGTGTTGAGACACAGCTAAGCAGCTATGTTGTTTCAAGCTAAAGGAGCGCTTATAACTAACATGTTTGTGAGTGACGGGGCGAAGCTATACCCATATAAAATTGATGAGTAATATAGTTATCAAAGTAGAAAATCTGTCTAAAGCCTATGAGCTCGGTCAGTTTAGCACCGGCACGATTTCCCGTGATTTGGAAAGATATTGGTTACGTTTAAGAGGGAAAGATGACCCTTATTTAAAGATAGGCGAAGTCAATGACCGTAATACTCAAGGCAAAAGTGACATAGTATGGAGTCTTAAAGATCTGAACTTTGAAGTTGAGCAGGGTGACGTGATTGGACTTATTGGTAGAAACGGAGCAGGAAAAAGTACACTCCTTAAAATTTTAAGCAGGGTTACAACGCCTACCAGCGGCTCTGTAAAAATAAAAGGTCGTATTGCAAGCTTACTCGAGGTTGGTACAGGTTTCCATCCGGAACTTACGGGACGAGAAAATATTTATTTAAACGGTGCTATCTTAGGAATGCGCAGAAATGAGATTACGGCTAAATTTGAGGAGATAGTGGAGTTTTCTGGTGTGAGACGTTATATAGATACACCGGTAAAACGTTATTCTTCAGGTATGTATGCTCGATTGGGCTTTGCTGTTGCTGCTCACTTAGATTGCGAGGTGTTGATAGTTGACGAGGTATTGGCTGTGGGAGATGCTGAGTTTCAAAAAAAGTGTTTGGGCAAGATGAGCGAGGTTAGTCAAAAAGAAGGCAAGACAATATTTTTTGTCAGCCATAATATTTCAAGCTTGATAAAGCTTTGCAATAAAGGAATGGTGTTGAGTAATGGCCAGTTAAGAACTTACGAAGGCATAAACGGAGCTGTTCAAAAATACAATACTAAGGACGATAAGGATGATGTATTTCAAAAATTAGTTAATCCGTATGTTTATTTTACTAATATTGAGTCTCGTGATCAAAATAATGTTCTTAGAACAGATTTTTTGCATACAGAGTTGATAAAAATAGTTTTCAAACTAATCATTTCTGATTTAGATAAATTGTACAGAATATTTGTAACAGTTCTGAATGCTCAGAAAAATAAAGTTTTTAGCACCGAGGTTGAAATTGTGAAAGGAAAGTTCACTTATGAAATGACGATCAATCCCAAATTTTTAGTCAGAGGGGCGTACTCATTATATTGCTTTATACATTCACCGGCAGTGAGCCTCATCAGCGAAGTTGAAGACAGTTTGAATTTCAGTGTTATTGACGACAATTCAACATTTGCATTGTACGGCCCTTATGATTACGGTAACGTTTTTGGCAACTGTTCCTGGCGATAAAACTTCACATTGTTTCTGAATATTCTTGACATTTATCTCACTAAACAAATTTCTGAATGATTGATGTAATCAAAAAAATTGCCAGGAAAATACGACCCGCACTTCAATTTAAGCGTCCATCAAATCTGTATTACAGCCAGTCGGGTGAAGATGTGATAGTAAAGCTTATCCTCGACCAATTAGGAATATACAAACCGACTTATATAGATATTGGCGCGCACAATCCTACATTTCTGAGCAATACATTCTTATTCTATGAAACTGGTGCGTCTGGATTAAACATTGAGCCGGACCCCTATCTTTTTAAAGAATTTAATAAAAAGCGTCCGCGCGACAAAAACCTGAATGTTGGCGCATCATGTAACGGGCGCGAAGAAGAACTCGATTTTTATATTATGTCGGCACGGTCATTAAACACTTTTTCTAAGGAAGAGGCCGAGCGGGTACAGAATTTTGGGACGTATCATATTTCTGAAGTCCGTAAAGTACCTACGGTTGATCTTAATACAATATTCAAACAGCATTTTAAAAACGGGCAGGTTGATTTCCTTACAATTGATGTTGAAGGCTTAGATTTTGAAATTATCAAAACTATTGACTTCGATTTTATCAAACCCAAAGTTATATGTGTTGAAACAATAAACTATACGGAGGATAAAACTGAAAAAAAGAATCATGAGCTTATCAATTATATCACCGCCAAAAATTACTTTGTTTACGCCGATACCTATATCAACACTATCCTTGTAGACTCCGATGTTTGGGCACAGCGTTAACACCTGCAACCATGAGTACTTTTCATGATAAAACGGTTCGGGAGTAAGCTTATTGATAATTGCTTAAAAACCTGGCTGATCGGCATATTGTAGGGGATGGTAGTCTTGCGCTATAAAAATAAAAATGGTAATAGTTAAATTACAAGGTGGCTTAGGTAATCAGTTGTTTCAATATGCGATTGGCAGATATCTGTCAGTAAAGAATAATGACACATTAACACTCGATAATTCTTTTCTAAACATCACCAATGCAACAGGTTACACCTTAAGAAATTACGAGCTTGACATATTTCCCATTACACCTCGTATTTTAAACAAAGAAAAATATTTTGGCAGTAGTATTACATCACGTATACGCACTCCACTTTCGGGAATTCGCTACATTAACGAGCCATCTTTTAAATTTATACCCGAGGTTTCAAATTGGAAGGGTGATGTATATTTAGAAGGTTATTGGCAATCCGAAAAATATTTTTGCAAAATAGCAGATATAATAAGGGACGATCTGAAATTTTCACCTGTTTTAAACGATGGCAATTCGAAAGTTGCCTTGCAAATAAATTCATGCAACTCGGTATCCATTCACATTCGGCGTACTGATTATATAGGCAGGGACGGAGCTGCAACCTATCATTACGTTTGCCCCATAACGTATTATCTCAATGCTATAGAATGGATTGTTAAGTTGTTTCCTGACGCTGTTTTTTTTATATTTTCTGACGACATTTCATGGGTTAGAAACAACCTTCAAATTGGATATCCTCACTATTTTATAAATCAAAATTATGGCAAACAAAGTTATGTTGATATGCAGCTAATGAGTATGTGTAAACATCACATCATTGCCAATAGTAGCTTCAGTTGGTGGGGGGCTTGGTTAAACAAATATGAACAAAAAAAGGTGATTGCACCTGAACGATGGTTCACTGATCCCGATATAGACGATTCTGATATCATACCTGAATCATGGCTGAAGCTGTAAAATTAACTGTTTTTTCGGTAATTATGCCTGCTTTCAATGCGGAAGAGTTTATTGCAAGGGCAATAGTGTCCGTACAGAAGCAGAGCTTTACAGATTGGGAGTTAATCATAATAAACGACGGGTCTACTGACGGAACATTGGATATTGTAAACAGATACAAAACAGAAGACAGCCGGATCCAGGTAATTGATCAGTTAAATAAAAAACAGGGTGCTGCCCGTAACGCCGGTATAAAAGCAGCAAAAGGTAAATGGATTGCCTTTTTGGATGCAGATGATGAATGGCTTCCCCGAAAACTGGCTTATCAGTATCAAACGATACAAGAAAACAAGGATTGCACTGTTATTGCAACTTCTGGTTACACAAGGTTTAGTCATGAACCGGTAAATGTTTATTATTATTCGTCGCTTAGCCCCGGTTCCTTTGAGGGTAGAAAGATGTATACGTTGGAAATGTTTAATAACCATATTCCGATTTTATCTGTGGTGGTTGAACGGGCCATAATGGAAAAAGTGGGACTGTTTGATGAAAGCCTTGATGTTCAAGGCTGTGAAGATCACGATTACTGGCTGAGGCTGGCAAGCGCAGGAGCGGTTTTTTTGTATAGCGATGAAAGGACATTTATTTATCATATTCACGCTGGAAATGTATCAAACCAATATGAAAAACAAGGGTATAGTTCGGCGAATGTAAGATTGAAAAACTTTCAGCGCAATCTTTTAACGCAACAACAAATTGCTGACTTTGGGCATGAGATTGAAAAGATCATCGATTTTTTAAGGTTGAAGCGAATGTATAAACAGGCTGATATACTTACACATAAATTGCAACAGCTGGGTGTGAAAAGCAATAGACCTAAGTATAGTTTCTCACAATTAACTAAGACAGCAAAAAAGACAACTAAACAAATCGCCCTTCAACTACTCAAAGTCTTTCTTTTTCCTTTGAAGAGAAGATTAACAGGGTATAAAATAAGAGTTGCTACTGAATACCATAAATGGCTCCATCATTCCAATATGAGTATACAGGGGGCGGTTAATATCAGCGCTCAGGCAAAAATTGAATTTTTGGACAAACGAGCCCGGTTGAATACCTATGGCATGCAAATAGATGACTTTACCTATTTGAATTTAACAACAGAAAATTCAGAACTGATTACCGGAAGCAGCTTTACTGTTAAAAAGTTTTGCAATTTCAATATATTGGGTAAAGTATATATCGGCAGCAATGTATTATTCAACAATTATTGCACGCTGAATTGCTTTGAGATGATAGAAATTGGTGATAACAGTTGGTTTGGTGAAAGCGTAAAGATTTACGATCATAACCACCGTTATAAGGATAAAAACATCCCGTTCACAGCTCAAGGGTATACCACCGGGAAAATAAAAATCGGAAATAATGTTTGGGTGGGCAGTAACACAGTTATCTTGCAAAATGTAACCATCGGAGATAACTGTGTGATTGGAGCCAATAACATAATTTACCGTTCGGTCCCTCCAAATACAGTCATCAAATCGGGACAGGTACAAACTTATTGAACTGCCAATGAACAGATATTTAAAATCAGCCATAAAAAAAAGTTTTGGTTTAAGTAAACCATTAACTGTAGGAACAAAAAATGAGGCGACACGTGATAATTGGATAAAAAATACATTACTGAAAATTCCTGCCGGGGGAAGAATACTGGATGCCGGTGCCGGGGAACAACCCTACAAGTTGTTATGCAGTCATCTAAATTATGTCAGTCAGGATTTTTATCAATATAACGCTGGAGGTGACGGTGTCGGATTACAAAGGCCACAATGGGATCATGGCACATTAGATATTGTTTCTGACATTGCGTCCATTCCAGAGCCCGACCATTCATTCGATGCTATCATCTGTACTGAAGTTTTTGAACATATTCGTCATCCACGCGAAGCTGTAAAAGAGTTTTTCAGATTACTAAAACCGGGTGGATATTTGATATTAACCGCGCCTTTTGCCAGCCTTACCCATTTTGCGCCTTATCATTTTTACAGTGGGTTTAATCGTTTTTTTTATCAGGAAGAATTAACAGGCGCGGGCTTCGATATTATTGAAATGGATGTAAATGGTAACTATTTCGAGTTTTTAGCTCAAGAGATCAATCGTGTCAATGGCGTAGCAGCACAGTACACAAATAACCGTCTCAATCTTAAAGAAAGATTAGCATCTAAACTGCTTTTAGGCGCTTTACAGCGATTTTCAGAAAAAGATAAAGGCTCATCTGAGTTACTTAACCTGGGCTTTCACGTATTAGCAAAAAAAATCTAACTGAACCAATTATAATCAATCATACATGATCACTTTCACAATATGCGCCAACAATTATCTGTTTAAGGCTCAGGTTTTGGCAGATTCAATTCGGAATACTTCAGCCATACCGGTGTATTTAGTCCTGGCCGACAAGCAAAGCGATGCGATAGATTATTCGACATTAAATTTCGATGGCATTATTTACCCGGATGAGTTGGATATACCTAACTTACAATGGATGAAAGAAAATTATGATGTGGTTGAATTTAGTACAGCCATTAAGTCGTTTGCTTTCAATTATTTTTTCAAGAAAACATTAGTTGATCATATTTTGTTTTTTGATCCGGATATTAAAGTTTATTCACCCTTGCAAAACCTGGCCGCTTATTGGAACAATGCTTCTATATTGCTTACGCCTCACATTTTAACTCCGATACCTTTTGATGATAAATTTCCGGGTGAAAATCTTTTTCTGAATCACGGGACTTATAATCTGGGATTCCTTGGATTAAAAAGAGGAACAACAGCTGACTCACTGCTGAATTGGTGGAGTGAGCGTATGAAAGAACATTGTCGTATTTCATTGGTATATGGCTTCTTTGTAGATCAATTATGGTTTAATCTTGTACCTGTTTTATTTGGCGATACCGCTATCATTGAACTACCCGGATGTAATGTGGCCTACTGGAACTTGCATGAACGGCATATTACCTTCAATGACGGTCAGTATTTGGTCAACAATCAACCGCTGTTTTTTTATCATTTTAGTGATCTGGATATCAACTTAACGAATATCTGTAGCAGGCCAAAATATCGCTATAGCTTTGATGAAAAACCAGGATTAAAAAATTTTTATCACGATTATTTAGATCACCTGAAATTGTTTGAACCCGCCCGGTTTCAAAGTATCCAGTATTTTGAGGGTAAATACCCCATAGTCTCTGAAAAGCCACCTTTAGTGAAAAGAATAGTAAAAAAGGCAAAAAGGTTTATAAAGTAATGCAACGGGCTACAATATACTTTATATCTGAAACCGCACCGGTGAATACCCACGCGAGTTCTGTAGTATTTTATCGCCATCTTCAAAAACTGAATGTAGATAGTTATCTGATTGTATGGGTGACGGATAACAATTCGTACCAAGCGAAAAAAAGTAGTTTTGAGGGCTGGGAGACTATCATATTGCCTAATAGACAATGGCATTTGCCGCCCTATCGTGGTAAAGGCCTGGCGCAGCAGTACAGATTTAATTACTATTATCGAAAATATTTACGGGCAGCTATTCAAACTGGCCCGGCCATTTTAGTCACTCACATCAGTGGTCAGTTCCTGGCCCCATTCGCTGCCTTTGTTCAAAGGCGTATGCATTTGCCCTTAGTAAGTTTTTTTCACGATGACATTTTAGAACTCAATTTTCATCAGAACAAAAGAATATTGATCCAGAATACGGAGCAAATTCTTGAAGCCAGTTCAGTAGTTCTCACGGTATCAAAAGGTTTTGAGACGAATTGGCCGAAATATGCCTCAAAGTTCAAGATCCTTTATCCGGTGCCCGATGTCTTTAAAGTGTCCAGACGGCTGAAAAGTGAAAGTGAAGTAATGACGGTAGGATATGCAGGCGCAGTATATGATGAAATGATCCCTTACTTCGATAAGGTGTTGGAATACCTAAGTGAAGCAGGCCATAAAATGGTGATAATTGGAGATCGGGCAAAAACCCAAAGGTTAGGAAAACGCTATCCAGAAACCCTAACTTGTATCGATCTGTTTGATACGCCAGCTGAAGCATCACAGTACCTGGTTAATCATTGTAAGGCGATGATTATTCCTTACCCGGAAACAATATCCGAAATGCCCTGGATAGCTACTTGTTTTCCAAGTAAATTCATTCAATACTGCCAGCTTGATCTGCCTACCGTGATTATTGCGCCAACAGCGTCGGCAATAGGAGAGTGGTGTAATGATCATCAATGGAAGCTTTATTCGTCAAGCTACGATTCAGATTCACTGAGGAGAATACTAAACAATATAACCGACGAACGTGTAAAAGCGCAAATAGCGACGCTAAATGACGGATTGTTCCAGCCTGAACGCATAATTCAGCAGTTCGGAAGCATTGTAGCCGACCTAAATAAAAAATCAACCTGAATGCCGATTGATATATCTATAATCATTCCTTGTTTTAATCGGATAGAACTGCTAAAACAGACTCTTCAAAGTGTGAAAGCCGCTATCAAAACATTAACTGCAGAAGTTATTTTGGTTGATGATGGGTCAGATCTGCCAATAGCACAGCAGATTCCGGAGTTTGCCGATTTACCGCTTGTAATTATCAGGCAGGAAAATTCAGGATTAACCATTTCGAGGTATAACGGCATGTTGGCAGCAAAAGGAAAATACATACAATTCCTGGATTCTGATGATGTCATAGCCCCAGATAAATTTATTGTTCAACTGAGTCGTATGGAGAAGGAAAATGCAGATGTTTCTCATACAGACATTGGTGAATACCATTTCGATCGAATAACAAAGCAACTGGCCATGGGCAGGGTGTTATCGATACCTCATAACGATAAATCCGCTTTATTCTATATCAAGACCCAACCGGTACCACACAGCCCTATTTTCAGACGGGATTATCTGGTGCCGATAATTTCAAAACCTTTTATTCCGTTGAGCAGAGATTATGATTTTATTGGCGAGGTATGGTTTTATTATAATTTGGCTATTTATCCGGCCAAAATCATAAAAGTTGATCAGCCACTGACATTTGTTGTTAACCATGATGAGGTTAGGCTAACTAATAACTGGGAGCTAATGGGCCTATGTGCATTAAATTTACAACGAGGATTTATTGTGTATTTGCCCGCACATATGGTTATTGCTGACGCTGTAAAAAAGGAAGTTGCAGTTGCAGCTTTTTCAACTTTCAGGCACTTGCCCTATCAAATGAACAGAAAATTCAAATATGCGTTTATTGATGTTTGGAAAAAGCTTGGCAGAACAACAATCAAAGAGTTAAATGGTGGTAAGTATTTCTCAGCACTTGCCCGATTGATCGGGCCTGTAAATGCAGCTCTTTTCTTTCAACGCTTCAATGGCAAAGATTACAGGAAGATGCGGTCCGTTAACGAAAAGGAATTATCAGAAAGACTTCAAAAAGTATTAAAAAATCATTAATGTCACTTTTAGGCAAATTGCTTTATCAATTATATTACCAGCCGCTTCAGCGCAAACATACTTTTAAAAAGTTTGGCGGAAAAGATAATTACAATGCCATTATCCGTGCAGAGCAGGATATGAAAAAATATGCATTGGAGCATTTACAAATGGAACAACTTTCGAGCACCGGAAAAATCAAAATTAATTTACTAACGGGCGAGAAGTATTTACATCAAAGCCTTTTTTGTGTTTATAGCCTGTTTAAACAAATAAGTGACTTTGAAAAAGCCGACATATCTGTTTGTTTTTACGATGATGGCAGTTTAACGCCTGATCTGTTAGCTTTGTTGGCAGCGAAATATCCATTTATAAAAGTAATTTGTCAAAGAACCAGCAGGAAAAATGTGGATAGTATATTGCCGAATGCAAATTATCCTTTCATACATAAAAAACTCGATAACTTTCAGTTAATAAAGAAACTGGTCTACATACATGCAGGTAATAGCGGTTTAAATTGTTTTTTTGATTCAGATATGTTGTTTGTGAAAAAACCGGCTGAATTGATGAAATGGCTCTATGAGAATGCTGACCGGCGCGAGCATGCCTTTGGTATTTTTGATGTAATGCGTAGTTATGGGTACACTAACGATGAAATCAATGCGGTATATCCTCCCGGCGTGGTTAGAAATATTAATTCCGGTCTTTATGCCATTCATTCCGAAGAGATTGATTTTGATCTGGTAGAAAATTTATTAAAAGGGTTTGAATGCGGATATGGACCTAATTATTACCAGGAGCAATTAATTACGGCCATTATATTAGAGCGGTCAAAAGGGTTGCATATTGCACCGCAGTCAGATTTTATCGTAATGCCCAGTAAAGAACAAACGATCAACCAACATGGTGTGCTTCATCACTATGTAGCTGAATCTAAAGAATGGTATTTTAAAGCGGGGTGGCGGCAAATATTATGAGCGATCCATTTGTATCCATTATCATTCCGGTTTACAATGCCGAAAAGTTTATTGAACAAACTATCATCTCGGTTTTATCGCAAAGCTTTACAAACATCGAACTAATTGTTGTGGACGATGGCTCAACCGATAACAGTGTAAACATTTTGAATAATTATGAGTCAAATATCAAAATAATTCATCAGCCCAATAAAGGCGCAGCAGCAGCCCGAAACACCGGTTACATGCAATCGCATGGCAGTTATATAAAGTTTTTAGATGCTGATGACCTCATTGATAACGAGATGGTTGCGCGGCAGGTGGAACTGGCTCAACACTATCCAGATGCTGTGATATCTGCAAAATGGGGCCGGTTTTACCAGAACGATATTTCATCCTTCAAGGAGAGCCCGGAAGAGTGCTGGCAGAACATGCAGGCCATAGACTGGCTGTTCTCCTCTTGGAAAAATGTTACTTCTACAACGGTACCTGGCATTTTTCTTATTCCAAGGCATATCGTTGAGCGTGCTGGTTTGTGGAATGAACGCTTGTCCTTGTTAGATGATACTGAGTACTTCGCACGTACAATTCTTGCTGCGGAGAGCGTCATATTCAGCCGCGATTCGACATTATATTATCGCTCCGGTCTGCAGTACAATTTATCAGGCCGTAAAGGCCCGGAGGCATACCTGTCCGCCTTTGAAGCTTATGATGGAGTTATTAAGGCTTTACTGGCAAAACGAAATCATTATATTACACGAAAGTTGGCGGCTAATATATGGCAGTCATTTATTTACAAAGTTTATCCCGATTGCCCAGATCTTATCATTCTTGCGGAAAAAGCCTTATCGGAACTTCCTGAGGCCGATATTTTATTTCCAGCCGGCGGATATACCTATTATTTTAGTCAGGTGATTGGTTGGAAAGCCACAAAGCGATTTAAATCATTTTTTGCAAGGAAAACATGAGAATATTAATGATTATGGATCCGGGAATACCTGTGCCTCCTGATTTGTATGGTGGGCACGAACGGCTGGTATACCTGTTCGCGGAAGAGTATACGCGTTTGGGCCATCAGGTAACTTTGCTTGCCGGCCCCAATTCGCATATTAGCGGCTCTGTAATTAAGTTCGGAATCAACGATCTTAAAAGGTCTAAATTTCAAAGGTCTAAAGAACTCGTTTTTGTTTGGAATTGGTTATATAATCATTCTACTGACTTTGACCTTATTCATAATTTTGGCCGGCTTGCTTATTTTTTGCCGGTTTTGCATAAACCGGTAAAAAAAATGATGACTTACGGACGGCAGGTTTCCCAACGAGGTATCAAACTGGTCAATAGTTTGCCAAATCGGAATATGATTTTTACGGCATGCAGCAATTATTGTGTATCAACAGGTAACGTGGCAGGCAATTGGAATACGGTATACAATGCGATCGATTTTGATGATTATCAACTGAATGAGCATGTTGACCATTTAGCGCCATTAATGTTTCTCGGCCGTCTGGAGTATATCAAAGGCGCACATGTGGCTATTCAGGTAGCTAAAGCTACCGGAAGACGTTTGTTCCTGGCGGGTAATATTTCTGATCTGGAAGAGGGAAAAGCTTATTTTGAGTCGGAGATCGCACCGCATATCGACCAAAATGAGGTGATATATCTCGGTCCGCTAAACGACGTGGAAAAGAATAAGTATTTAGGGCAGTCCGCAGTATTACTGTTTCCTATCAGTTGGGACGAACCATTTGGCTTAGTGATGATCGAAGCGAATGCTTGTGGTACGCCGGTAATAGCTTTTAATCACGGCTCTGTTCCGGAGGTAATAGCGGGTGGAGTAAACGGAATTATAGTCGATACGATAGAGGAAATGGTTAGCGCAGTTGATCTCGCCTTGAAAATTGATCGTAAACGCTGCCGCTTACGGGCCCGGGAAAGTTTCGACGTTAAGAAAATTGCTAAAGATTATTTAGAACTATAACTTCATGGGGATAAATTTGATAGTGGGTAAGGCCATCGAAAACGTTTTGGATAGGTTGATCCGTTTCAATTACAAATGGGCTGTATTTGTACCAACTGGAAGGGTTTTGACATTAGACCTGAAACGTTGGCGCTTGGAACCAAAAGTGATTTTTGATGTTGGTGCCAATGAAGGGCAAACTGCACTTCACTTTAAAAGGCATTTTAAAACAAGTGAAATTTATTCTTTCGAGCCTGTATCGGAAGTCTTCGACTTGTTGACTGAACATAGTAAGTTTTCTGATATAAAGTGCTTCAAAAATGCCCTGGGCGATGAAAAAACAATAAAAAAGATATTTAAATCGGCCTCTTACAGTGGCGTGGCATCTATTAAGGGAGCTCAACAGGCTCACTTATCGGATGAAGAAGATGTCCAGGTGATCACGGGCGAAAGCATTTGCAAAGAACTTGGTGTTGAGACAATAGACTTATTGAAAATTGATACCGAAGGATATGAACTGGACGTACTGAGGGGATTTGGGCCGTTGTTGACCAAAAGTGTCAAAATGGTCTTTGCCGAAACTGGTTTTATAAAAAATAACCCATGTCAAACCTACATAAGCGACTTGACCAGTTATATGTTTGCAAATGGTTTTATCGTATCAGGAGTTTACAACCAATTCAGATTTGCAGATAAAAAGAAGGAGCTTCATCATTGCGACATATTATTTATGAATACCCATATTGTCGATGTCTAAGATCGTTATAATTACATCCGGCCAACCTGCTTTAAATCCTCGTTTGGTCAAGGAGGCAGACGCGCTTGTCGACTCTGGTTTTGATGTAACAGTAATTTATGCGTACTGGAACCAATGGGGTAAAAAATTCAACGAAAAACTTTTAACCGAAAAATCATGGACAGCAATCTGTGCCGGCGGAGATCCTGAGACAGACAAAATTGTTTATTTTCTTAGTAAAGTTATTTTTAAGTTAAGCAAACTGGTTTCGCGTTTGAGCGGTAATAAGTGGCTCGCAGAGTGGGCTATCGCACGATCGGGCCCATTTATTTCCGGCATGGCAGCAAAACAGAGCGCAGATTTATATATAGGGCACAATTTGGCAGCGTTGCCGGCTACTATTAATGCAGCAACAAAGCAAAAAAAGCCTTGTGGATTTGATGCAGAAGACTTTCATCGTTATGAAGTCAGTTCAGACCCAAGACATGCCGACGTGCTTTTGAAAAGCTATATTGAAAATAAATATCTGCCTGAATTGGACTACTTAACTGTCAGCAGCCAGCCCATTGGCGAATCATACAGTAAGCTATTCCCTTTACTTCACCCAAAAGTAGTGAGAAATGTCTTTCCTAAAAGTAATTTGGGCCCACGAATAACAAACCGCCCAATTACCCCGATCAAGCTATTTTGGTTTTCCCAAACCTTGGGCAGCCAACGCGGATTACAAGAAGTAGTTCGGGCATTAGCTCAGCTGCCACCAAAAAAGTATGAATTACACCTGCTATGTGACCAGCCATCTTATACTTTATCTTTTAAAGATGAACTCATTGCGTCGGGCGTTAATATCAAATTTTATGATCCTTTACCCGAAAATCAAATCGTACCGTTCGCCGCTCAATTCGATGTCGGATTGGCCACCGAACCGGGGTTCAGTATCAATAATGACTTAGCGCTAAGCAACAAGCTGTTTACTTACTTACAGGCGGGCCTGTTTATTGTGGCAACCGCCACTTCTGCTCAGGAAGCTTTTATTGAACAATATAACCAGGTAGGTCTCTTATACCCGCCAGGCAATATCGACGCTTTGACGCAACTGTTGTCATACTTAATGACGGACGAGTCGGTGATTAGGCTTGGACGACAAGCTGCCTTGGAATTAGCGCAAACTGAATTGAATTGGGAAACGGAGAAGCATACTTTTTTAACAGTAGTCAAACAGACGATGGCCAATCGATGAAACGCTTATTGATAATCAGCCCATATTTCCCCCCTTCTAACGCTGCTGATATGCAACGCATCCGATTGAGCTTGCCGTATTTTTTGCAATTTGGATGGGAAGCTGAAGTGGTTACTGTAGATGACCGATATTCTGAATCGGTTTATGACAAACTCTTGCTCCAGAATTTACCGGAGACGGTAAAGGTTCATAAGGTACGTGCCCTTAATAAACAAATTACATCGAAAGTTGGCTTGGGTAGCTTGGCTTTACGTGCATTCTGGTTTTACATGCGGAAAGTTAACACCATTTTAACTACACAACAATTCGATCTTATTTATTTTTCTACTACTCAATTTCCAATTTGCGTGTTAGGTGCTTATTGGAAAAAAAAATTTGGTGTACCGTACGTTATCGACTTTCAAGATCCGTGGCATTCGGAGTATTATTTAGATAAGGCAAAATCTCAAAGGCCGCCCAAATTTTGGTTTTCTTACCGGCTCAACAAATATTTGGAACCAGTGGCTTTGAAGCAAGTCGATGGCTTGATTAGTGTTTCAGCAGCTTACCTTACCGACCTATGTAAACGTTACTCAAGGGTTAAAAAGATTCCCAGTGCAGTTATCCCCTTTGGCTTTGATAAAAGCGATTTGGCTGTCGCCCTGAAACATCAAGCGGATTTTCCCCATATATTGTCAACGCAAAGCATAAATTTGGTCTACATTGGACGAGGAGGTGAGGACATGCACAGGTCGATCATTCCGCTTTTTGAAGCTTTGAGCGATTTGTTAACTGCGGATGATACCGGGTTTTCGCGCCTACGGATTTACTTTATAGGTACAAGTTATGCGCCTAACGGTAGTGGCAAACCCAGCATAATTCCGTTAGCTCATGATTACGGAATACAGGATTACGTAACAGAAATTACCGATCGCATTCCTTTTTATCATACATTGGCTACGCTACAACATGCGGATGCGCTATTTATTCCTGGTTCTGATGATGCTAAATATACCGCTTCAAAACTCTATCCTTATTTGTTATCACTAAAACCTATTCTGGCCATATTCAACAACGAAAGCCCGGCCCTCAAAACTCTTCACGACTGCGGTGTTGAGTTTGCGTACGGTTATAATCAAAAATCAATTGATCTGAACATCAAAAAGTTTTTAAAGAAATTAATGGCGGGAACGCTCACCGCACCGTTATATAATCAGAGCGCTATAATGGAATTTGAGGCAGTAAACATGACCCGACATCAATGTGATTTATTTCAACAGGTGTTAGCCAACCGATTAATTAAACAAAAAACATTTTAAAAAGAATTATAATCCCTGTTTTGTAAAATAAACTGACATGCGAACAATAATTTAGCGAATATTAAGATCAAGTATTTTGTTGGCGTCGACGTTTCCATGCATAAGTTAAACTTTGCTTAACTTCAATATCGCTCTTAAACAAATAATCAAAACCTTAAATTTATGAAAACAACCACGTTTAAATTATTTGCTGCATTGGTTATCCTCGCAGCTATTTTTAACTGTTACGCTTTCAAATCAGATTCAAACAATACACTGTCAGCAAAAGAAATAGCAGGGGGATGGAAGCTTTTATTTGATGGGCAAACAACAAAGGGCTGGCACTTATATAATTCTCCAACATCGTTTACAATTTGGAAGGCAAAAGATGGTGAACTGTTTTGTGATCCGCAAGACAAGTCTGGCACGGGCGATTTGATTACCGACAAAGAGTATAAGAATTTCGATCTGAAATTCGACTGGAAATTACCGAAAGGTGGGAATAGTGGCGTTTTTATAAATGTTTTGGAAAGAAATGACATCCCGACTGGTTGGGCCTCGGGACCGGAATATCAACTGCTTGATAATGATAGCCCTGACTTTAAAAAGCCACAATCACGTTCAGGTTGTCTTTTTGGATTATACCCCCAAAAAAATCCGGCAAAAACTAAACCTGCGGGAACCTGGAATCATTCCGAAATAAAGCAAAAAAACGGAAAGGTGCAATTTTATCTGAATGGCGTATTGACGGAAGAGGTTGATTTCAATTCTATGGCCTGGGCAGAAAAAGTTGCCGGTTCTCATTTTCATGGCTTTCCTGAATTCGGCAAACATATTAACGGACATATTGCTTTGCAGGACTGGGCAACCGGCATTGCATTTAGGAATATTAAAATAAAGGTACTATGATGCCGGATACTGAGCCCTTTCCTATGGGCAGGGGTGCAGCTTTGATATCTGTAACAGGCTACCCTGGATTTTAAGGCTCACCCATCCAGGGGGCTTTACTTACTGTAATTACCAAATGGCTATGGCGTTAAAAGCCAGGTTTAATCAAAGAAACTGTAATACCAACTGCTCCCATTCTTCTTCCAGTGACAGGCTTGGACGCGTTTGACCTGCCTTGCTATACCAATAGTCCGCATTCCAAATATCACCTTCTTTGCGGTGCAGATAGGCATGTACATGTGCCGATGCCTGATCTTTTAAGTGATCAATCAGGGCATGCGCTTGATGCCAATCGCCTTTGCCATCATACCAAAGGCTTTTTAATTGCACGGAGAGCTCGCCCATGGGGTGTTCTGATTGCAATGAATCCTTAAATTCTGCTAATGTTTTCACTAAGTATCAGTTTTTTCGAAAATAAATATTAAAACGCTATTTGCGCATTAACCTTTTAACAAATTGAAACAAGGCTCGTTCCTTCTTCCTGTTTTCTTGCAAAAATAGCGTTTAAATCAACCAATATGCATGATAGCAGCAATCATGCGCTTAACCTCTAATATTGCTCATAAACAATTTTTTTCGGCCTCACCGCCATAAACAACAAAGCCTGATTATTAATCAGGCTTTGTTGTTTATGGTCAATAAAGGTAATTGGGGGAGGCTAAATCTCCTGTTACCGCTTAGAGGGGCTTTTAAATAAAGCGTTTTCTTTAATTAGTTTACACCCTATAGTAGGGGGGTGTACTTATTACCAAATCTTTATTCTTTGATTTTCAGGTTTATAATTTTTATCACCCGGCTGCACTTTAAATGCCCGATAAAACGGGGCGAAATTCATCAATGGGCCGTTCACACGCCACATGGCCGGTGAATGCGGATTGGTGTTCACATACGTACGAAGAAAGGCATCTCTCGTTTTTACCCTCCATATTCTGGCAACGGACAGAAAAAAGCGTTGATCTGGCGTAAAACCATCAATTTTAACACTGTCCTTTCCCTGTTGCGTCATCTTAAATGCGTCGTAAGCTATGGCAATACCTCCGTTATCCGCAGTGTTTTCACCCAACGTTAAGGCTCCTTTTATATGAACAGTATCTAAAACAGTAAAGGAACTATATAGGTCAGCTACTTGTTTTGTTTTCGCCCTAAACTTTTGGTAATCATCCTTTGTCCACCAATTTTTTACGTTACCGTTCTTATCAAACTGTGCGCCCTGGTCATCAAAGGCGTGTGTCATTTCATGACCAATCACCATACCTATGCCGCCATAGTTGATTGCGTCATCTGCCGAAAAATCAAAATATGGGAATTGCAAAATGCCGGCCGGGAATACAACCTCATTAAAAGATGGATTATAGTAAGCGGTAACCGTAGATGGTGTTGTACTCCATTCTGTTTTATCAACCGGCTTATTCAACTTTGCCAATTGAAATTGGTAATCATTTTGGTTGAGCGAGAGTATATTTTCAAAGTATTTGGTTCTGTTGATCTGTACCTTATCGTAATTTTGCCATTTATCAGGATAACCTATTTTTTTGGTAATAGCATATAGTTTTTCTTTTGCCTTTTGTTTAGTGCTATCACTCATCCAATCAAGATGATTGATCCTGTTTTCGAAAGATTTTTGCAGGTTGTTTACCAATACAAGCACTCGCTTTTTTGCATCCTCATTAAAATATCTTTTTACGTAGAGTTGCCCTAAAGCCTGCCCTAAAAAGGCGTCAACGTTTTCGGTCATAATTTGCCTGCGGGATTTTTGAACGGCCTGGCCTGATAATACCTGGTTAAACTCAAATGAGGCATCCATAAATGGTTTATTAAGTACTTCAGCGTAGTTTTGGAGGGTGGTAGCTTTTAAATAGATTTTCCAGTCATTGATGGAAACGGATTTCAACAGGGTATTTAACTGATTGTAATAAGCAGGTTGAGCCATGTCAATAGAATCAGTTGCTGCACCTAAGTCGGTAAGCAATGTTGTCCAACCTATATTAGCTTGTGATTTGCTGATAGATGCAACTCCTGTTTTATGGTAATTTGCATTAACGTCCCTTAGTTCAACATTTGTTTTATGTGATGCTGCATTTTGCTTTTCGATGCTGTAAGAAATATCTGCATTTTTTGTGGCGGAGGCAAGGTTACTCCCGGTTAATTGAAACAAGGTACGGATGTATTTTTTATAGGCTTGTTGAATGTGGAGGGTAGGTGAATCTGTTTTAAAATAATAGTCCCTGTCAGGCAAACCAATACCTCTTTGATAAACATGGGCAATATTGATGCCGCTGTTTTTGTTGTCGGGAGAAATACCAAAGCTAATAATTGAATAGTTTCCTGTTTTTAGTTCAGCTGCCACAAATTTGATCAGTGAGGGTACATTGCCGATGGCATCAATACGTGCAAGTATTTGTTTAATGGGCTGGTATCCGCGGTGGTTAATGGTAGTAGTATCCATGCCTGAGGCGTAGAAATCGCCTACCTTCTGGTCAATGCTTCCCATGGTATTCTTCGTTTTTGAAACACTATCCAGAATGCTTTGCAGCAGTTTTTTTTGCGGGATGTTCAGAAAACTGTAGGAACCCACACCTGATTGATCGTTAGCAATTTTTACGGTATCATACCAGCGTCCGTTAACAAAGCGAAAGAAATTATCGCCTGGCTTTACCAGGGAGTCTATTCCGGCTACGTCAATAAAATTTCTCTTGTGAACATCCGGATTATTCCATGCACACAAAACGACTAACAATAAACACAGGCAAAGTAATTTTTTCATAAAGTATAGCTTTGCGTAAAGATAATTATTTTTAGGCTGCGTAATGGAATGGCAAAGAAAGGCAGCGCATTGTTTATGCGCTTATGTAACACTTCCTGAAAACCGGATCATAGGGGCAGGGGAGCCATTTCGATCAGCCGGGAACCCTACTCGTGTTTTCGATAAATCAAAACATTATTTATGGTCAATTTTAAGAACAGAATGCGATCTTGATCCTAACCCAGTGGAGGGATAGTACTGTTTTTATTGTAAATTATCTTAGTGTAATTGTTACACTAAGATGGAAAATAAAAGCTAAATAAAGCCCATCTTTGTATTGAAAAATCGGACATCAATATAAAACCTTAGACCAGTCCGGCCGGGTTCAAATTGGCCCCCTTTTTTGATCGTATTTCAAAGAGAATAAATATGATCAATGGACAATCACTATAAAGCAAAAAAAAATGAAAACCAGAATTTTATCCCTGATCACCCTGTTTATTGTGGTATTAGGATTATCAAACACCAGTAAAGCAAATACCTTAAAAGACGATGGCGCTACCGTATTAAATGATATCAGCGCAATCAATAAAATTGAAGTTCACGGAAATGTAGAGCTTTACATTTCAGATGCTTCTGCCGACCGAGTTAAAGTTTACAACAAATATTATACAGAGAGCGCATTGGTTCAAAGTAAAAACGGTACGTTAAGAATTACAAACTACAAAGCAGAAAAGCTGGTAGTTTGGGTGAGTGCCAATGACTTGCGTTCCATTTCTGTATTTGATAACTCCGCTGTTAAATCATTTGGTAAGCTGGCTTCGGTGGAATTTGAGGCCGACCTGCACGATAATGCAGTTGCAGATCTTGATTTAAATACCTTTACCGCCATTGTAACTGTAAAAGATCATGCAGCAGTACAATTAAAAGGTGCCGCCGATGAATTAAACCTAAGCAAGGATTTACAGTCAAACGTAAAAAACCAAGATTTTGCCGTAAATCATCTGGCAGAGAATAAAGTGGCCATTGCTGCTGAACCAGCCGATGAGATTATCGGTTTGTAATACTGACTTTTGCAAAAGTCCATCATATATTACGGGAGCTATCTGTTGATCAGATAGCTTTTTTTGTTTTATGGAAGTTTAGTATTAACCTCGCTATCATATAAAAAAGGCTCCATTTGGGGGTAATATTTTATCAGTACCCCAGGCAGTAACTTCCATTTTTTCTTTTTCAAGTGGTTAATCGTCGCAAACAACCCATTAAATTGTCGTATTCGGCCACTGTTAAAATCAAATTTTCCTGCCAACTTTGTTATGTTAATTTGATACACAATACAATTAACTAAAAAGTGGAGCAGAAACCATGACAAAAACGGGCGAAACCGAAAAGCCAGATGAGTAGGAAACCGAAAAAATATTTTTATGTCAGCTAACAATGTTTCTCTACACAGAGTTCTTAGAGCGTCTCCGGAAAAAGTGTACCGCGCATTCACTGATGCACTGGCTATGGCTTCCTGGCTGCCTCCATACGGTTATCTTTGTATTGTTCATGAAATGACTGCCAGGGTAGGCGGTACCTATAAAATGTCTTTTCAGAATTTTACTACGGGTAGCAGCCATTCATTCGGAGGGGAATACCTGGAGCTTAAACCTAATGAGTTCCTGAAATACACCGATAAATTTGATGACCCTAATTTACCAGGCGAAATGATCACAACGGTCTTCCTTCGGAAAACTTTAGTAGGTACCGAGATTAAGATTACGCAGGAAGGAATTCCAGAAGTTATACCTGCGGAAATGTGTTATTTGGGCTGGCAGGAATCACTCGAAAAGTTGGCTAAACTGGTAGAGCCCGAGATTCAGGATATGTGATTCAGTGAAGCCGGTAACGATACTGATAAGCGATAACCATCCGGGGCAAGCTGAGGCATGATACCCCCGAATGGTTATTGAGAACTTGTTGCCTGTTCCTACACCTTACATCCGTTAACAATTGATGGTTTCATAACCGGTTATTTTGAATACTGGTCATCACTCACTTTATCCATCCAGGTAACCACCTCGCCGTTCACATCTTCCTGAATGGCTACATGACTCATAGCTTTGTTGGCCGAGGCACCATGCCAGTGCTTCTCGTTTGGTTCAACCCAAACCACATCACCCGGCCTTATTTCTTCAATTGGTCCGCCTTCACGTTGCACCCGGCCTAAACCAGAGATAACAATAAGCGTTTGGCCTGCCGGATGCGTATGCCAGGCTGTTCTGGCTCCGGGTTCAAATGTGACTAATGCTCCGGCACCTTTTGTCGTTTCTTTTTTTGCAAATAGCGGGTCTATGCGTACGGCACCTGTAAACCAGGCTTCAGGACCCTTAACTGATGCTTGAGCACCGTTCTTAATGATTTCCATAGTTGATGATATAATTAGTTTTTGTGTAGTCTCATCATAAATAATATCGGGTTTACGAAATTATGCAATTCGCTGCTTCAAATCCTCATATAGGCATTACCAATTCATCAGTCGGGATTTTTATAGCCGATAATTTAACTATTACTAAATATGGTGTATTGTATTCTGTACAGGACACAGCAGGATGCCGGGAGGGGTGATTTATTAGATATTAGTTAAACCAATTATTACTGTAGCCGCCCATTTAAAATTCGGCTTATTAAACTACTACCTATACCTAATTATAATTTAATAATGGAAAATGATATTTTGGGTCACCAGATTGAAACTTGTCGTGGGGCTGACGTTAAAAATTTATTTGATGATTATTATGGCCGCCTGGTATATTTCTCCTATCAGATTATTAACAATAAACCACAGGCAGAAGATATTGCGCAGGATGCCTTTGTTAAGTTTTGGGATAACAGCCATCATGTTTCCAATAATCCCGCAGCGATAAAAAATTTCCTATACAGCACAGTAAAAAATGCAAGTCTGAATGTGATTAGGCATAATAAAGTGGCCGAACAGCACATTAACAGCCTGCCGGGCATTCCATCGGAGGATGCCATATTTAATAATATTGTCAGAACCGAAGTATTGACCGAGATATATAAGGCAATAACATTGCTGCCCGACAGCTGCCAGCAAATATTTCGTATGAGTTATCTGGACGATATGAAAAATAACCAGATAGCTGATGTATTGGGTATATCGGTTAATACCGTGAAAACACAAAAACAAAGAGCAATTAAGGTATTGAGAGGGCAGTTAAGTCCCGAGCTTTTTGTTGTGTTAATTGCCCTAGCTGAAACTTTGTATGACAGAACGAAACTGTTTAATAAAGACGCTACCAGTATTATAGCCCGGGATAAATTAAGGCCTGTTCCGCAGGTGCAGATAGACGCCACAACCATCAACGGCCAGCCAATGCAACCTGGCCAAAAAGCTGCTTATCAGAACCCCGGATGGTAACAGCAGATATACGGATTGGAGAAACGACTAATGATATAACTTTATAACTCATACATCAACCATATTTTAATTACGCTTTAAATGAACCCATCTGATACCCAACCAAAAACAAAACATGGCTTTTCGCGGCTTGTGCTCAACTGCTGTATGGCTTCTTTATTATTTCAAGCTGTTCCGCAGGCCTCATATGGTCAAAATGCAGCTTCAAAAAGTAACGATGCCACCACACCGCTGCATTTACTGAAGCCGGCCTACATAACCCCTTACGGCGAAATTAAGCAGGCCGATGTTAAAGCTGTTCTTGATAGGGTATATCATTATCTGAATGAGGTTACGCCGTATCAGTTGATCGACAAATCAAGCGGGCAAAATATTGGTAATCTTGCCAGTGTAAATTCCAACAGCGTTTTTGCGCAGGGCGATTTCAGGCTAATCAGTTATGAATGGGGAGTAACGTATACAGGTATGCTGGAAGCAGGTGAAGCAACCGGCGATAAAAGATTTACCAACTACACCCTAAACCGGTTAAACTATATTGGTAGTGCGGTTTCGGGATTTAAAAATTATCTAAAAACCTCGCCGCAGGCAGCAACACCGGTAAAATCGGTGATTGAACCGCAAGCACTTGACGATGCCGGCTCCATGGCTGCCGCTATGATCAAAGCGCTAAGAGCCGGGGCCGCAAAGCCAGATTTGAGGCCAATAATTGACAACTATATCAACTTTATCCTTACCAAACAATTTCGTTTGGCCGATGGCACACTGGCGCGCAACCGCCCCCAACCTAACACCTTATGGCTTGATGACCTGTATATGAGCCTGCCCGCACTTGTCCAAATGGGTGTGCTTACCGGAGATAGTAAGTATTTTAACGAAGCCGTAAAACAATACCAGCAGTTTAGCAAGCGCATGTTTAACCCCGAACGCGGATTATATATGCACGGCTGGATTCAGGATATGGATCCTCATCCGCAGTTTCATTGGGCAAGGGCTAATGGCTGGGCTATTTTAACAAAAATAGAATTGCTTGATGCGCTTCCGCAGAATCATCCCGGGCGGGCTATGCTGATAGAAATGTTAAAGAAACACGCAGCTGGTTTGGCCCAGCGTCAGGATGCAACCGGTTTCTGGCACCAGTTACTTGACCGTAATGATTCATATCTGGAAACATCGGCTACGGCTATTTATGCTTATTGTTTTGCACGGGCTATTAATAAGGGATGGCTGGATGCTAAAGCTTACGGGCCTGCCGCGCTTTTGGCCTGGAACGCTGTAAGTACAAAAGTAGATGATAAGGGCCAGGTTGAAGGCACCTGCGTAGGTACAGGCATGGGGTTTGATCCAGCCTTTTATTATTACCGCCCTGTAAATAATTACGCGGCGCATGGTTATGGTCCGGTTTTGCTTGCCGGTGCCGAAATTTACCGTATGCTGCAAAATCACCCTTATGTAATTAACGATAGTTCGGTACAGGTAAATAAATAAACATTGTCCCTAAACCTGAAAATTAATATGAATATAAAACACTATACAATTATTACTACTGCGTTTGCATTGATTTTAACTTGTTTTTCTGCCTATTCGCAGATCGGGAAACGCTTTCCATCCGAACGTAAGGTTGTTAAAGATCCCGTAACCGGAACAATGCTTACCTTTTTAACCAGTACGCCTGCCGGCGATTCTAAAATATATCAAACGCATAATCAATGGACGTCTGATCTGCAATGGCTCATATTCCGGTCAGATCGTGTTAAGGGTGAAGCTATGGCAGTAAATGAAAAAACGGGGGAGATGGTGCAGGTAACAGAAGGGGGATATGTTGGCATGCTGAATATTGCCCGCAAGAGTATGAAATTGTATTTCATGCGCAATCCCCCCAAATCGGCTCCGGAGGGATCAATGGAAATTGTAGAGGTAGACCTGGAAACGCTCTTTGCCGATAGCAAATCGGGAAAGTTAAAATCTGCTGATCATTACCAGCGTATTTGCGGAACAACACTGCCAGAAATAGGGGCAGGTGGCGATATGGCGCTTGACGGCGCTGAAGACTGGGCTTATTTCCGTATAGGGAAGGCCGAAGCCGCAAGGCACCTGGCTCCCGGAACAAAAATTGAAGAAGCCTTTGGTCCGCGTAAAATGGGAGCAGGGCCATCTGGTATTGCAGGTATGAACATTAAAACCGGTGAAATAAAACACGTTGTAGCAGTACCGTTTCAGGTAGGTCATATTCAAACAAATCCCTGGGTGGCTGGTGAAATTATTTTTTGCTGGGAAACAGGTGGCAAATCACCACAGCGCAAGTGGATAGTAAATGCCGATGGTACTGGATTGCGCCCGCTTTATCCTGAATCGCCTTATGAATGGGTAACACATGAGGCAGTTATTACTAAAGACGAAGTCGCTTTTTCTATAATGGGGCACCGAAAAATACCGGGCACAGGCGGTGCAGCCGCTGCAGGAACGGCCGTTGAGGGGGCGAATCCCGGGCAGGAATCAGCTTGGGGGCCATCCGGAACAAGAGAAAAACCAACCGGTTTGGGGATTGTCAATATCCGAACAAGGGAAATGACCATTGCCGGCCAAACCCCTTCAGGCAGCGGGTTATGGCATGTAAGCGGATCGGCCGATGGCAGGTTTGCTGTGGGTGATGACTTTGACCGTGGTTTATACCTGATAGACAGGCATACGCATGAAATGATACTGCTTACCACAGGGCATAAGGCCACAGCGGCAGATCACCCACACCCAACTTTCAGTCCGGATGGTACTCGTATCGAGATCCAGTCGGCCATGCTTTCTGCGGATAACCGTTCCATGAATATATGTATAGTGCCTGTTCCGGAAGCCTGGTTGAAGCGTACCTATAAACAGAAATAATATAGTGGTACATAAAAAAATATTATTGCCGGTGCATTATATTTCTTGCTACCTCTGTTGTTCTTGTGCCTTAAGGTTCGGAAAAAACGCGGGATAAGATTTTTGAGCGTTTTTGTCCCGAACGCTTACTTATTTAGTTGAAAAAAAATACCGATGGACATGTTTTTGTATTTCAGGTAATTGTAAATATGATTGATCGTCATAAATAAAGAGATAAAGGTTTCCGGGAACGATTGCGTTGTTTTTATCGTGCATATTTTTCTTTTGCAGTTCAATAGTAAGTAATCTTGTTAGGTAGGTCTCTTCAAAATACCAATTAAAGATCAACGGCATCAGCCCCAAAATAACCAGTAGTGAAAAAAGTATTTCTGCAAGTATTATTCATGATAATCTCCTTCAGCGCAATCTCGCAGGAGACAATTGTTAAGTATCTCTCCGGAACAGACAAGGATCATACCACGCCATGGGATTTTTATTGTACCGCCGGAAGAAACAGCGGTAAATGGACAAAGATTCCAGTTCCCTCAAACTGGGAACTGCAAGGTTTTGGTACTTATAATTACGGCCACGATAAAGATAAAGCCAACGAACAGGGATTGTACAAGTACCCTTTTGCTGTGGATAACAGCAGAGGTAAAAAAATCTATATTGTTTTTGAAGGTTCCATGACCGACACTAAGGTCATGATAAACGGTAAGCAGGCCGGACCAGTACACCAGGGTAGTTTTTATCGTTTTAAATATGATATCACCAGCCTGATTAAGCGTAATGCTCCAAATTTATTGGAAGTTACTGTTGATAAAACATCGGCAAACACATCAGTTAATGATGCTGAGCGAAGAAATAGTGATTTTTGGGTTTTTGGTGGCATCTTTCGGCCAGTGTATCTGGAAATTGTCCCGGAAACGTTTATTGACCGGCTGGCTATAGACGCCAGGGCCGATGGCTCGTTCCTGATGGACGTATATAGTAAAAACTTAGCCGGAACGGAAACCATTGAAGCGCAGGTGCAAAGAACCAATGGCGAAAATGTAGGTAAACCGTTTATCACTAAGGTTGATACTACCCAGGCTTATCAGCAAGTAAAAAGCAATTTTAATAAACCGTTATTGTGGAGCGCGGAATTTCCTAACCTATACCAGGTTGTGGTTACAATAAAAGGAAAGCAGGGTGTTATACACAGGGTTAAACAAAGATTCGGTTTCCGCACAGTGGAGTTGCGTAACAATGACGGGCTGTACGTAAATGGTTCAAAAATTATGATGAAGGGTTGCAATCGTCACAGTTTTTGGCCCGAAAGCGGCCGTACCCTCAGCCATAGCGTTCATTTAATGGATGTTAAGCTGATGAAGGAAATGAACATGAATGCTGTGCGTATGTCGCACTATCCACCTGACCGTGATTTTTTGGATGTGTGCGACTCTTTAGGTTTGTATGTGCTTGATGAATTAACCGGTTGGCAGGCAAAGTATGATACTGTGGTAGGGCGTAAGCTGGTTAAAGAACTGGTTGTGCGAGATGTGAATCATCCCTCTATTCTGTTTTGGGATAATGGTAATGAAGGTGGCTTTAACCGTGGGCTGGATAATGACTATGCCCTGTACGATCCGCAAAAGCGTACGGTGATCCATCCCTGGGAAAAGTTTAACGGAACAGATACCAAGCATTATCCAGATTACAATTATATGGTTAAAGCAGCCACAACTGGGCAGGAGGTGTTTTTTCCAACCGAGTTTATGCATGGCTTGTACGATGGTGGGGCCGGGGCTGCACTTGATGATTTTTGGGATCAGATGATGAAACATCCACATGGTGCAGGTGGTTTTATATGGGCGCTTTTGGATGAAGCAGTTATCCGTACAGATAAAAATGGCGTATATGATTCAGATGGAAATCATGCTCCGGACGGAATTGTTGGCCCACATCGTGAAAAGGAAGGCAGTTTTTACACCATAAAGGAAATCTGGTCGCCGGTTTACATTAACCCAAAAACAATTGACGGAAGTTTTGATGGGAAAATCCCTGTTGAGAACAGGTATGCTTTCACTAATTTGAACCAATGCACATTTAAATGGAAACTGGTTAAATTCCCGCTTGCGCAGGTTAAAAGTACAGCGCCTATTGTGAATGCTATGGGCGTTTGTGTAGCACCCGATCTTAAACCCGGCGAAAAAGGTGATATTAATTTAGCCTTACCCGCCTCATGGAAAAAAAGCGATGCCTTATACTTGACCGCTTACGGACCAAATAAAGAAGAGATATTTACCTGGAGCTGGGCAATAACCTCTCCTGCCGATATTGCTGGTAAAATAGCTGCATCAAGGGCCAAATCAGCAATAAAAACAGAAGAAACTGATCAATCACTTATTGTAAAATGTGATGGTATCAGTTATTATTTTGATAAGGCAACAGGGTATATTCAAAAAATAATTAAGCCAGCCGGTACTATTTCATTATCCGGCGGCCCTGTTCAGGCTGGTGTTGATGCCAGCTTAAAGCTGTTTACCCACCAACTTCACCAAGGGCAATACATTGTGAGCGCCAATTACGATGGTACGGGCTCCTTGCGGGTAAAGTGGACATTTTCTCCCGGGCACCCTGTTAAGCTGGAGTATGAGTATACACAACAGGGCGACGCGGATTTTATGGGAATTACATTCAATTATCCTGAAGGGAAAATTACCGGGATGAAATGGCTTGGCCGTGGGCCATACCGTGTTTGGAAAAACAGGCTCAGGGGCGAGCAATTTGGGGTATGGCACAAGGCTTACAATAATGCCATTACAGGCGAAACCTGGGGATATCCTGAATTTAAAGGCTATCATGCGGAAGTTAACTGGGTAGTGATCGAAAATAAGGAGTCGCCGTTTACGGTGTATACACCTGATAAAAACATGTATTTTCAAATGCTGCAACCGGCAAGGGAGCAGGCCGCCCTTGCCAATAACAATGTGGAACCTGCTTTTCCGCAAGGCAGCATAGGTTTTTTAAATGCTATCAGTCCCATTGGTACTAAATTTCAGCCGGCAGGAGTAATGGGACCTCAAAGTCAAAAGAACCATGCCACCACCGTGCCTGTTAGAGGAACGTTGTGGTTTGATTTTATCCATAGCTATCAAAATAATTGAACAAATACCAAGCATCTGTTATGAAACACCTTTTTTCTTTAGTTACACTGTTAGGTTCGGGCATTGCCATATGTGTATTGCCATCTTACGTTTTACACAAATCCAAACAGGATACAAAAAATGCCGAACCGGCGGCAATTACTGTGAAAGTGAAACAGATTACTGATAACCTGCGTTCGCCTACAGCGGTTACCTTTCCTGGTAACAGTGAAATATGGGTAACCGAACAACCCGGACTCGTACGTGTTGTTAATAACGGAAAACTACTTGCAGAACCGTTGCTTGATTTGAGGAGCAAGATGCTGAAGGTAAACAATGGTTATGAAGAGCGCGGTTTGCTGGGGATTTGTTTGCATCCGCAATTTAAATCAAATAAAAAATTCTACGTTTTTTACAGTGCAACTACAACGGGGAAATTTGATCATAAGGACGTAATTGCCGAATATAGACTATCGGCTAATGGCGGAAAGATTGACCCTAACAGCGGCCGTATTATACTTGCTGTTGATAAACCAGAAGGAAATCATGACGGCGGCTGCATCCAGTTTGGCCCCGATGGTTATTTGTACATCTCTTTTGGTGATGGTGGCGGCCAGGGCGATAAACATGGAGAATTTGGGAACGGGCAAAACAAAAATGCACTATTGGGTAAAATATTGCGGATTGATGTAAATATGGGCTCACCGTATAATGTGCCCAAAAGCAATCCATTTGTAGGTAAAAAAGATATAAGACCCGAAATATGGGCCTATGGTTTCCGTAACCCGTATCGTTTTTCTTTTGATAAAACAACAGGTGAATTGTTTGCAGGTGATGTAGGCCAGGATCTTTGGGAAGAAGTAGACATTGTTAAAAAGGGTGCTAATTATGGCTGGCGATTAATGGAAGGCACACATTGTTACAATCCGGCAACAGGTTGTGATATTAAGGGAATTACCATGCCAATTGCTGAATATAGCCATAAAGAGGGTATATCAGTTATAGGCGGATATGTTTATAGCGGAAAACAATTAGCGGTATTGAAAAGTAAATATGTATTTGCCGATTGGGTAGGTAAAGCATTCTACCTTCAAAAATCGGGAAACGGATGGCAGCGCGGCAAAATTGCATTACAGGGTATGCCTGCTGATTTAAAGATTATAGGATTTGGCGAAGATCCGTCAGGAGAACTGTATATACTCACTAATGCGGATACGACCCCTGAGAATGCAAAGGGTAGCATTTATCAGATCGTAAGGAATTAATTGATAAAAAGGCTATTTATTCGATTGCGAGTAGAATCTAATGTAAAGGCAGCCTCTGCTGTGACTGCCTTTACATTAGATTTTTTTATAGCTTATGCTTTAAAGTAAAGATCAATGTTACTTTGAGGTAGCCGCTTCTATGATAAGTTTGGCAACTTCTTTTGGATGAGATTCATACACGGAGTGACTGGCTCCGGGTATTTCTACCGTGTGGCTGTTTGCCCGTTTGGCATACATTCTTTCAAGATCCGGATTGATAATGCGGTCTGATTGGGCCACCATATACCAGCTCGGTTTTGTTCTCCATGCCGGATTCTCAATAATGGCATGGAATACAATGTCAGCAGCAGGCATTTGTGCATTACCCTCAAAATCAGCAACGGCTTTTGGCAAATCAGCTGCAAAATCTTGGTGGAACATAGCAGGATCTATATAATCAAATCCATCTGAGCCCCGCTGAAGCGATTTATAAGCAGAAGGGTGGAGTTTACCATTGCCGCCTTCGCTCTCGCCCTTGTCTGGCGCATGAGCAGCAATGTAAACCAGTCCCTTCACTTTCGGATCGTTACCAGCTTCAGTTATGATGGCTCCTCCGTAACTGTGTGCTACTAAAATACAGGGCCCGTTTTGAAGGTCAATTACCCTTTTTACTGCCGCCAGGTCATTGGGGAACGATGTTAATGGTTGCTGTACAATAGTAACGTTATACCCTTTTTTAATCAGCATTTCGTAAACAGGTTGCCAGCCTGAGCCATCAACAAATGCACCGTGAACCAAGACTATGTTTTTGATAGCAGCAGAAACATTAACCGCGCTATCTGCCTTATTGATAGTTGTATGATTGTAAACAATCGGTTTGGCATTGGTAATATAGGGGATGGCTACGCCTAATAATAAGGCTGATAACGAAATTTTAATGTGGTTTTTCATATTTGTGAGTTTAAATATTTATTGATTTAGTATAAAAGTAGCGGGCTTGGCAATAAGTGAATTTTTATTTCGATAGGCGGGCAAACTGAATCGTTAAATAGTGCCAGAAACCAGTTGGCTACTATTTAAGCCAAATGGTTTCCATCATCTATTCAGGGTTTTAATAATTGTTCGGAAAGTGAAAGGGACACCAGGTGATTTGTTACTGTAGTTGTATTACCGTTTTTATATTAACTCGTATTTATCGCAATGAAAGCAGGTGTTAGCGTTTTTAAGCTTTGAAGTTTGAGTGACCCAGGTCCACTTACTTTTTATAAGTGAGGGTTAACCTTTATATACCATTAGTAAATAAGTACTACCCTGATGCTTTATAAAATGTCCGGCATAGGCCGGACATTTTTACTTGGTTTATTGTAGTCGTAGTGTTTTGTTAAAATATAAATGATGATAGCTGGTCTTTCAGAAGCTGAGGCAATTTAAACTGCAGCGTACCATAAATTGCTCTTCCTTCAGAAGGAGGAATTATACCCGGGCCGGGGAAGCCCGTGGTACGCCTGGTAAAATACTTTTCGTCGGTTAGGTTGTTGGCTGAAACCGAAAGCGATTTATAGTTATCAAAACAAACCGGAGCCGCAGTTTTACGTATTGCTCCGGTACCGCTCTTTGAGTAAATTCATCATGTATAAATTATTTGTCCACTGATCTGAAATAGGTTTGCCATTATAAGGCAAATGTATCATGTACGGATATGGGCCAAATTCCGGGGTAATGGTCACCAAGGCATTAGTCTCCCTGCGTTTTCGTTCAACAACCCTATCCCACCAGTTTAAATGATGCTGTAAGGCTTCCTGCCATTCTGGTGCTGCCGGATTTGGGACTTGCGGGCCCTCCGGGTAACCAACACGGGCATGTATATGTTCGGTTCGTTGAATAGCCAGATCTATAGCATCGGGTTGATCCTCTAAAAAAGATTCGGCTACATTTACCCAGTGCGAAGCATCGAGCGTAATACGCAGCCCTGGTATCCGCGTCAGATAATCAAAGGTAATATGGGCCGCAAAAGTAAACTTGTTACGGTGTGTTTCGTGAAGCACATTTACTCCGCACGAGGTGGAGTGTTCGGCTGCGCGTTCTATCAATTTTTTATTCTGCTCGAAAGTAAAATAGTCCTTACCCGTTTGCGAATCAATTTTAAGGGCTTTGTATGGCTTTACCATATCAAGCCAGCCGGCATAGCGATCAAAATGTTTTGCAAAATCGGCATCATATGTACCGTAGTGCTGTGGGATAATTGCCAGGTTATATTTTTCAAAATTATTCCAGGCCTCATCCAACTCTTTCACCGCAACGTCATTAGGAATGCCGTATTCTACACCGTCATAACCTTCGTCTTTCACCTTTTGGCAAAACAAATCCCAGCTTATTTGCTCACAGCCCCATCTGGGGCAAAAAAATTTAACTTCCAATTTGCCAGTTTAGTTATACATTATTTTACTTTCAGGGTTATCTCATTTTCTTTTTGAAGGAAATCCCGGTCGGCCGACAAGCCTTTCACTTCCGAAGACATCATTGCATCATTAGGTACAGTTTGTACAGGAGTAATGCATGATAGACTTTTTTCTCTGAATGGTTTATTATAACTCAGGTTGTAAGCTGATATCATTGACCAACGAGCCTTATCCGACGTATTAGCTTCTGACATATGCAGCGTGTTTGGGTGAAAGAACAATAAGTCGCCAGGCTCTAATTCCACATGCACGCGCTCAAAACGCCCCAGTGCTTCATTTACAAAGTCCATATCGGCACCTTGTTGCTCTCCGGCAAAGTTGTGCTCAATACGCCCTGTTTTATGCGAGCCTTTTAATACTTGTAAACAACCGTTTTGTACAGTTGCCTCTGTAAGGGCAAGCATTACGCTGATGAGGGCATCAGGGAATAAAAAACCGTTTTTGTACCAATAGCCATAATCCTGGTGCCACTCCCAGGCACCGCCTACCTGAGGTTCTTTTTGCATTAGTTTTGAGTGAAAATGGCATACTTCGCCCTTGCCAAGTAAATCCTGAACAGACTGCACCAGGGCCTCACTGCGGGTAAGTAAACCATAAGCATCATCGCCAGGCGTGAACCAGAGGGTAAGTTTTGTGCGCTTGCCAGATTGATCGTTAAAATCAATTGCACTGTTCTTCAGCACATCATCGCCAGTAGCCATATGATATAGCATGCCAACCTCCTGGCTGGTTAAAAAGCCTTTAACAACAAGGTAACCATCCTGGTTGTATGCTTCTTTTTGTTCGGGAGTTAATTTGAAATTTTTCATGATATTAAATTTCCGGTAAATATGAAGTTGCCTGTTTTAGGCGCCAATTGCTTTTAAGGTATCATCTATAAATCGTTTTGCGCGCGGAATATCTTCCTCATCAAGATGCTCAATGATAATTGGAATATTGGGATGTTTTTTAGAAAGCAGCTTTAAATACAATTCATAGTTGAGCACGCCAAGACCTGCCGCCGGCAACTCTACATCCCCCGCTCCGCGGAAAGTGTGTGATTCTACCGCGTCAATAGCGGCATGCTTTTCTTCACTGCTCTCGGCTTGTTTAATATCTTTGGCATGGGCTATCTTTATTTTATCCTCCAATGCATTAAATATACGATAAAGCTCAGTATCAACCTGTTTGATATTTATTCCGTTGAAATAGTTGGTCGGATCCATCAAAAGACCAAGCCCGGGGTGATCTATCTCTCTGAATAACCTTAATAACTGATCAACACTGCCAATTACGTTGTTTACATAGTTCTCTATCAAAAACACTGCATCATGGTTCCAGGCAAATTCTGCCAGGTCTTTAATTACAGCCTTAATTTCCTGAAAAGCCTCTTCTGTGGCATTTTTTTCATGGAACACCCAATCGCTGCTTGGTTCATAAGTTCCGGTTTCGCTGATTACGTAAGGGCTTCCGAGTTCGCGGGCAAACTTTAAGAGGGTTTTAACATATTCAATGTTCTTACGTTTTTTTTCCGGATCGGGAGAAATAAGGTTGGTATATCCCGAAATGGCCACGATCTCGATGTTGGCGTCGCGAAAAGCATTGCGTATGGTACGGGCTTTTTCAATGGTTAAGTTTTCTGGTAAGGTGTGCGGATCATTTAGGTCAAAGTCTTTAAAACTCAAATCAAGCTGAATACAATTAAAGCCATCTTTTTTTATTTTGCTGATCGTTTCCTCCAGAGTATATGGATAATATCCATTAAAAATGCCTACTGATATCATTGCTCTAATCTATTTAAGGTTTTTTAGTGTTTCGGTTAGTTTTACTGTTCGTTCTTCTTTGATAGATAAATAAAGCGCATCGATAACAGCCATGGTGTGCAGGTTATCGCGGCCGTTTATTTCGGGAAGTGTATCTTCTTCAACAGCGCGTAGCAATGAAGCCATTGTTCCTTCAAAAGCATCGGGGAACCAAACAGTGTTCCAGGTGGGTTCAATCCATTGATCGGGAAACTGCCGGGTGGTAAACTTAATGGTGCTCAGGCCCTTTTCAGGAAATTTAGGCCAGCCTATCTCACCAGTGGCCATTCCCTCCAATCCCTCAACGCGCCACCTGATGTACATATCTTTTTGAGTACCTTCTCCCTGCCAGGCCCAAACATCGTCCAAACTGGTGGCCATCAATCCGCTGGCATATTGAAATGTATATTGTGTTATACCATCAATGTGTGAAAATTTGGTTCGGGGATCGCTTCTGGTTATTGCAGTTACCTTTTCCGGATCGCCAAACAAATAACGGAAGGTATCAATATGATGAATACCCATATTCAGCATTTCGAGGCGGTCGTATTTTTTTAGGAATTCCTGCCAGTGGGGGATGGCCCGCATATCAATGGTAGCCAGTACTATTTCACCAAAATAATTATTATTGAGCAGCGTTTTCAGCGCCCGGATAGACTGGTCATACCGCATATTGCTGTTAACAGCCAGTTTAATCCCGGCTTGCTCGCACAGTGTAACTATCTCATTGGCTTCTTCAAGATTCATAGCCAGTGGCTTCTGGCAAAGTATGCCTTTAATATGCTTGTTCTGTTTGACGATTTCACGTACTATTTCCAGTTGCTTATCTGGTGGAACAGCAATATCAATGATCTCGATGCTTTCATCCTCTATTAATTGCTGCCATGAATCATAAACATTGGGAATGTTAAACTCCCTTGCAACTTCTTCTGCGTTTGCCCGGTTGAGCGATGCAATACCGTAGGAGTTGAAACCAACATTACGGTAAGCTACCAGATGGCAGCCCCTGACAATAGCTCCCGTACCAATGGTGCCTATCCGCCAGTCCTTGCGCAAAGGCATTTGGGCCGTTATTTTTAAATCTAATGTAAATTCACGCATAGTTTAAAATGGTTTCAACAACTTGATCAGTTTACAAGCAAACTAAAAGGCTTGCAGCAAAAGTAAAGCAGGCTCATTGTTATTGTCTTTACAACGTTACCGGGCCGGTGGCAATGAGCCATCTTGTTAAATTTCTCCGGTGTCGAAGGTTATATTTTATAATTGGGTTGCTGGTTTTAATCAAAGCTAATGAGACAAGCAAAGCAGATGATGTAGGATATTTACATGATCATATAAAATACTATCCAAATTAACAGAGTACATGCTTTTGTGCCTGAACATCACGCCATATCGGATCGGTATCATAAACAATGCTTCCCATGACCACCCGGTTGTATCGGAATACCCCTTGATGATTTATAGCTAATTTATATCTTTTTGATTAATAAATAATTATAATTAATATGGTATGTTTGGTATATAAAAGTAAGGGGTTTTATTAATGCAGTTACCACCGAGCGAACCGCTTAAAGCCACGATAAAGCATTTTTTGGTTTTAAAAAATGAAGATACTTTATCGCATAATTACCGTCTTTTTTCTGATGGTAACCCTGGAATGGTTTTTCATTTCAATAAGCCTTTATTACAGTATAAACAGACTGAAGGAATATGGTTTCCGCAGCCCTCAAGCTTTGCATATGGTCAGGTTTCTGATTTTAGTGAACTGATTTCGCGGGGCGATTTTCATATGCTCGTGGTTGTTTTACAACCTTACGCCATTTATTCACTATGTAAGGTTGCAGGGTATGAACTAACCAATCAAACCGTACCCCTTACAGATATCTTTGGGGCAAAAATTAATGATTTAGAGGAACAGGTTATCGGGGCAGCGAATATCTGTGAGGCTATAAGTTTAATCGAATCCTGGCTGATCAGTCAATTGAAAAAAGCGAAAGAACCGGATGGTTATCTGAAAAGATCAATAGAGCTGATCTGTTATAATAAGGGCATGCTGACCATTGAAAAGCTGTTAGCACAGGTACCAGTTACCGAACGGCAAATGGAGCGAAAATTTAAAGAATATATAGGTATTACGCCAAAGAAGTTTACAGACATTGTTAGGTTCCAGGCTTTTATTAAAGCCTTAAAGAGCTCAAAAAGTGCATCAATTACAGAAATGGTATACCGGTTTGGCTACTATGATCAGGCTCATCTTAATAATTATTTCAAACGTAAAACGGGCGTTACGCCATTTGATTATAAAACCAACTTAAACCTACTGGCCGTTAACCTGATGCAGGTTGATTAAATTGTCGGTTTTTTACAATACTTCCGGCTGCCATAGGGGTTAATTTGTATTTAACATAATTTAATGAGGCATGGAAAATCTTAAAATCGCGACTGCTCAGTTTGAAAATAAAAGCGGTGACAAAAGCTACAATCTTTCAATAATTCGTGAGCTCACAGCCGAAGCAGCAGCAGGCGGCGCGCAAGTTATAGCGTTTCATGAATGTTCAGTAACTGGCTATTCATTTGCAAGGAAGCTTTCAAGGCAGGAGCTTGCGCGGCTGGCCGAACCGATACCGGATGGCCCGAGTATTGTTAAATTAACGGAGTATGCTAATGAGTTTAATATTGCTATAGTATGCGGGCTTTTTGAAATAGATGAAAACGGTGATTTATTTAAGGCACAAGTTTGTGTGGATAAAACCGGTCTGGTTGCAAAACACCGAAAACTTCATCCATTTATTAATGAGCATCTCTTACCCGGTAATTCTTATACCGTATTTGATCTTTTAGGCTGGAAATGCGGCATCCTTATTTGTTACGATAACAATATTATTGAGAATGTCCGGGCTACAGCTTTGTTAGGTGCGCAGATCATTTTTATGCCTCACGTTACCATGTGTACACCGTCAACAAGGCCGGGAGCAGGTTTTGTTGATCCTGCACTTTGGAAAAATAAAGAAGAGAATAAGGAAATACTGCATAAAGAATTTAACGGTCTCAAGGGGAAGGCGTGGTTAATGAAATGGCTTCCGTCGCGGGCTTATGATAATGCAGTGTATGTTGTTTTTTCAAACCCTATTGGAATGGATGATGACCAGTTAAAAAATGGTTGCTCCATGATTATTGATCCATATGGCGATGTAATGACGGAATGTTTAACACTGGATAATGAGATTGTTATTGCGGAGTTAGAGCCCGACAAGCTGATGAAGGCAGGAGGATACAGGTATATGCAAGCCCGGAAACCGGAATTGTACCGCGATATTATTCGTCAGGCACATAATAGCGTACAAAAGGTGATCTGGTTGTAAATTGAGTGAGGAAAAATCATCTATCCGTTTGAGTTACCTATTCCCAGCGTTATGAGCCATTGATTACAAGGAAAAAGACCTTAGCTATCAACTATTTATCGAGATATTTGTTATTGAGAAAGAGGAAAAGTAACGAATGTAACGCTGAACACAATAAACAAGATCATGGGACTCAAAAACATCAATAAAAAAATGGAGAAAGCTAAGGCCGTAGGGGCCTACGCTTTGGGCGCCACCGCGATAGGCGCTGGTGCAACAGGAGCCTTTGCTTTAGGATGCATTGCTATCGGTTCAATTGCTATTGGTGCGTTTTGTCTTGGCCGTTTATCTGTTAAAAAAGCCTCGATTGATAATTTACATATTGGTAAGTTAATAATAGACGACCTGGAAATTATAAACGGAAAAGTCAATGTTGATGGGGGGACTGATACCAGTAAAAATATAGATAAACAGACCAAATAGATCAGGCAATATCGAATTTATTACTCCGGTAATCCCAACGGTCCAATTATTGGGCTACGGAAATACGGGCTCTCATGAAAAATCAAAAGCTGACTATTAATAGTCAGCTTTTAATTTTTTTGTTCAAACAGTAATTTTATTGCTCCTGAAATATTTTTCGCAGGCGGAGTTCCTCCTTTCGCTGCTATTCGCCAGCATAAGCCTTTTCTAAGGCAGCTACATCGGTTTTTTTCATCCCCATAAAAGCATTAGTAATACGCTCTACCTGTTTGGGGCTGCCGTTTTTCATGGCATCGAACATCACAGTTGATGCAACCTGCCAGGATACACCAAACTTATCCTTCAGCCAGCCGCATTGACCAGGTTCTCCATCAGCTGACAAGGCCGACCAGTAATAGTCAATTTCCTGTTGCGTTTCGCATGGAATCAACAGGGATATAGCATCATTAAAGCTGAAACCATGTGAATGGGCGCTGTCCATAGCAGCTACCCAGGTATTGTCGATATAAAAGTCGGCATACATCAGCGTGCCTGCCTGATCAGGTCCCATATTCTCTGGCCGTGGAGCGGTAATGCCGCGCTTTCCATCCTTAAATACCGAGCAGTAAAAGTTAATTGCTTCATCTGCCTTTCCGGCCACATCGCCTGTAAACAGCAGTGATGGTACAATCACTGGTCTTTCCTCGCCGTTAGGGTTGGTCAGAATCAGCTGCCAGGATACCCCAAATTGATCGGCTACCCATCCATAACGTTCGCTGAAGGGGTAACGGTCAAGCGGCATCAGCACCTTTCCGCCTTCACTCAGTTTGTTCCATACCTCGTCAATGCGTTTTTCGGCATCCGGATCGCGGGAAGGATCGAAATTGATCATAAAGGAAATTGATGGTTCAATTTTCAGACCCTCGCCGGCACTAATACCCAGAAAGGGCTGACCAGCGAACGTAAATTCAACTACTTCGCATTCGCCCCCGGGCATCGGGAAATGATTGACATAGTTAACGGCAGAGCCGGGCATGATTGCTGTATAGAATTCAGCCGCTTCTTTAGCTTTGTTCTGGTCGAACCAGATATGTGGTTTGATGACTAACATAGATAAATGATTGGTTATTAATTATAATTCGTTTTTATGCCAGATGTTTTGGACAATCAAAAATAATTAGTTTTCCGGATGATGGTCAGGGGTATATGGGACATTTTAGGGGCAGTTTTGCGACAAGGTATGTATAGCTTTCCGGGTATGTAGTGAATAACCGGCTTGTTAATTTGGCTTATCATATTCATATTGGCTTTTAATATTTTTTATTGCATCCTTGTGCATAGCCTGGTTAATGGTCAATTACAAGTTTGTAAAGGCGGAAAGTATTAATCCAATAAAAAATCTGAAAACCGAATAAGTGTACAGCATATTTTGTCTTTTTAAATAGTGTTTGCATAAATTCGATGAAAAAAAATAAAGAAAGCGCGCTCATGAAAAAGATACTCCTGATCGGCATACTGGGTTTGGTGGGGATAAGTTTTATTCCACCCAAAAAAACATTATGCATTTACCTTGCTGGCGATTCGACAATGGCAGATAAAAAAGTTAACGCATATCCGGAAACTGGCTGGGGGACACCTTTTAAAAACTTTTTTGACTCCACAGTAACCCTAAGCAACAAAGCTCAAAATGGCAGGAGTACACGAACCTTTATAACCGATGGCCTATGGCAGTCTATTACCGATAACCTGCAAAGTGATGATTATGTGCTGATCCAGTTTGGCCATAATGACGAGGTGCCTACCAAAAAGTCGGCAACTACAGAAGAAGAATTTAAAAAGAACCTGGTGCTGTTTATTACCCAGGTACGCGACAAAAAAGCCAATCCGGTGCTGATTACACCAGTGGCCCGCAGAAGCTTTGATAATGCAGGTATTATTCAGGATACACATGCAAAGTATGCCGAAATAGTACGACAAACCGCAAAGGAAAATGGCGTGCCTTTCATTGATCTTGACAAGGAAAGCACGACGCTGCTCCAGCAATTGGGCCCCGAACAGTCAAAATGGTTTTTTAACCATTTGGCACCGGGAGAAAATCCTAACTATCCCGATGGTAAAGCTGATGATACTCATTTTAATGAGCTTGGGGCACGCAGAATGGCTGAAATAGTGTTGGCCGACCTTCGTAAAATTTCTCCTGAATTAAATAATCGTGTAGTTACCTCTGCCATGGGGGCAAAATAAATCTGCTTACCTGCCAGTTTCGATTGGCCGGGCGACACACCAATGTTTTGAGCAGCAGTGCCTGCATGGTGATAACTATCTCGGCTGGTTTTGTTTGTTATACCAACCGGAAATTGTTTGTACCCGATTCTGTGGCTTAATGCGTAAAATTACGCTTTACTTTACGTATGGTTACGGTTTGCTTATCGCCGTATTTGAGCCATCTTTGATTAGGTTAACCGATTGAGGGGATGGTGTAAGTTTTAGTTAACTATTGTTAACTAATTGTATAACAATAATTAAAAAATAAATTTTACTTTTAAAATCATTTACTTACCTGGTCCTGACCTAAATTATTATAACATCCATTACCAGTATTAGCATTCGGTTTGCTATGTTTTGGAGGATGTCTGCCGAACAGTTACGCGTCTTTTATTTGTCTTATTCTATAAGTTTTCTTTAGCTATAAATGATAAAATTATGGATGATCAGCAATTGTTACTAAAACTCTACCAATTTTCTTCCGGTTTGAAGGTTAGCGGAAAAACGCCAGCCGAAGAGTTAAAAAAGTTCCGGAGCGACTTGACTACCGCCCTGATCCAAAACCCGGAACTGCAAATTACCGGGAACCGGCTTCATCATCTCGATGCCGGGGAAGCATCAAGCGATGATATTTCAGACAGGTTAAAACACTTCAGCGATTTTTTGAATGTGCGGCCACAGGTTGACACGTCAGAACCTGCTCCCTTAATTTTTAAACGGGAAGTTTCCGTGCGTAGCAACCTGCTTGGTAATTCTGTACCCGCCTGGGGAACCGGGATGAAACCAACCCAAAGCTATGGCCCCTTTACTGATGAGCACGGTTTAGATCAATGGTATGATTTCTTTTGGCCGGTAAAAACCATAAAAGTATTCTTACAGGGCGATACCAACCCCGCATTGCTGATCCCTGTATCCGGACTGTTAAGCCAACGCAATAGTTATAAAATAGAGGCTGGGAGTGTCTGGATATCTTCCTATCTGATCGCCAATAATCCGGCCTTAAAAACTTTTTACACTGGTGTTAAAGTTACGGGGGGGACGTTGGATTGTAATGCACCTGTAACCATTACATCCGGCAATATTATCATTTTGCCGGGCAACGCAGCAACGCTTAATCTTAACTTAGATCAACATGTTCCGGCAGGTCCTTCTTTGAATGCCGGGTTTGATGCTACATCCGCCGCAATAGTGCTGCCTAAATCATTACAATTAAATTTCACTAATACAGGCAGCGCTTTTACAGCTGTGGATGCGTCATGCACCGTATTTGGAAATGAAACGCAGTTTAAATATCAAGGTGCTTCACCTTTGTGGATAGATTTTTTAAGCCAGTTGCTGATCCCTTACCAAACATCTACCATAAGTAACACACCCGATACTTTTCAAATTAATTCATCACAATCAAAGCTTTGTGGTGTAACCGGGCAGGCTGTTATAGATGTTAACAGTGGCTGGCTTTTACCGGTTACGCAAACAACCTGGCAACAGCTTGGTGAAGCCGCGGGGATAGGGGCGTTAACCATCGGCCTTAAAAAAGGCATTACCGCTAATTGGAAAGGATTGAAAGGTGGTGCCACATCCTTTACACATCCGGGTATAATTGTAGAGCCAGGCATTGTAAGTATCATTGACTTTTTTGCTGGGAACACCCGTGCCAGTCAAAAACTTAGCTTGTGGAATAATAGTGGTTCAAAATTCAAATCGGCTATTACTCTTGGCTTTGGTAAGGCATTTCCTTTCGCCTATATCAGTGACACCAGCGGCCGTGAAATTGTAAGCTATTTTTGCAACCATAAGGCAGAATTTGATCGCCCTGTTGATGCCAATGGTCTGCCGTTT
>Ga0247742_10000175_pt1 | contig 55599 bp, 42 predicted proteins | sample UWRJL208509C2_FD_180944 | JGI IMG/M metagenome (GOLD analysis project Ga0247742, IMG submission 180944) | Plant litter microbial communities from Arlington Agricultural Research Station in Wisconsin, United States - UWRJ-L208-509C-2 | ecosystem: Environmental > Terrestrial > Plant litter >...
GAACAGAGAAGTCAAGCCCGCCAGAGCCGATGGTACTGCGGTAAAACGTGGGAGAGTAGGTCGGTGCCCAATCTTAAATCAAGCCCTTGCTGGTAACAGTCAAGGGCTTTTTTGTGCACATAAAATTTTCTGAAAGCAGAGCACACAGTTGCTTTTTTATCTGGCTCAAACCTCCAAGCCATATCTCCCGAATACTATTGGGCTACATCGAAACAATCCCTTATAAATTGGTAAAATTGAGTTTCTGAGTGATGCCAATATTCGGTAATTTGGAAGCGTATTTATAAAAATGGTATATGCTATCAAATAGAATATATAAAATTGACGAAGAACAACTTGGAAAGCTAAAACGAAGACTATTAATCAGGATGTTCAAGTATATAGGCTTTGTATTGTTAATTATAACCACATGTCAAGTAATACAGGCAAAGAAAGGCGAGGCTTTGATAATTGAGGGAGTATTAGTTTTTACTTCAGGTGTTATGATTACATCGGCTTTGAAAGCTGTTAAAAAGATAGTAAACTCTTATAAAACCCTTCAGATAATCCTGAGTGATGAGAGCGTTGAGGTTAAGGCCGAAATGTCTCCTTACAAAAGTATTAGATGGGAAAATCTGATAGTTCAAACAAAATCAAACGGAACAATCAATTTGTATGATAATAGTATTTCATCATTTCAGCGAAAAATGTATGGGAAAGGTTGGATAGCTATTCAACCTGAAACTTTAAATAAAGAAGCGTTATTAGCTGAATTAATGAAACATCAACAAGTGTATATTTAATAATCACCTCTCTACAAAACAGAAAGCTGTCGTTTCGGGCTGGTTAATATTTAGTGGCAGGACCTTTGTTTTTACTCACCAATATGATGCACTCATTATATGGAGCGAATATGGCTTATACAATAAATATATTCTCGACAGTAGCAGCCGCTATATGAAAGCCATGAAGGCTATTCTCAAAAAGCAAGATATCGCCGGCACGATCTATGATTACAACGGTTCGGTTTGCTTATCTACAGGAAAATCACCGGTAACAACGCTTACGACATGCCTGAAAGATGTAATTGGGCTGTAGTACTATGAAATGAAATAACGTAATTATTTTTTAATTGATTACCTTTGCTATGTAATATACTGATATGAAATTTTTTGAAGAAAAACGTCGGGAAGTAATGAGCCATATTGAAAAATATATGCTCGAAAAGATGTTTGAATATTTGAAACCTGTTGATTCTATATGGCAGCCATCTGATTTTCTGCCTGATTCTTCAAGAGATTCCTTTTTTAGTGAGATCAAAGAACTGCAGGAAAGCGCGCAGGGTTTAAGCTACGATCTTATAGCCGTTTTAATTGGTGATACCATTACAGAGGAAGCACTGCCTACTTATGAATCATGGCTTACCATGGTTGAAGGTGTAAATAGGGACGAAGATGGCGGCTGGATGAAGTGGACCCGTCATTGGACTGCCGAAGAGAACCGCCATGGCGATCTGCTGAATAAATACCTTTACCTTTCTGGCCGTGTAAATATGCGCATGATGGAAGTATCAACCCAATACCTTATTGCCGATGGCTTTGATATTGGTACCGGTACCGATCCATACCGCAACTTTATATACACATCGTTCCAGGAGCTGGCTACCAATGTATCGCACAGACGTGTAGCTTCACAGGCTAAAAAGGATGGTGATACCCTGCTTTCAAAAATGTGCGGTGTTATTGCTGGCGACGAAGCCCGTCATGCTAAAGCATACAAATACTTTATTGAAAAGATATTTGAAGTTGATCCAAGCGAAGCCATGATAGCTTTTGAGGATATGATGCGCAAAAAGATTGTAATGCCTGCTCACTTTTTACGTGAAGTAGGTTTAAAAATAGGCCAAACCTTTGGTCACTTTACTGATGCTGCACAGCGTCTGGGTATTTATACCGCCGTTGATTATGTAGATATACTGAAAGAGTTAATTGAAGACTGGCACATTGAAAGTGCTACCGACCTAAACGAAGCCGGTGAAAAAGCACGCGACTATATCATGAACTTGCCGACACGCTTACTGCGTGTTGCCGAGCGCATGAAAAACCCAATGCTCGAATACAAATTCAGCTGGATAAACGGATAAGTTTTTCGATAATAAAATAACAAAAGAGGCGCATTTATGCGCCTCTTTTGTTATGGGTTGATGCTGATTATTCCATTTGCGCTCGTTTATAACGAGTGCTTAAAGTTTTTCCCGTCTGTGACGCATCTTCGCGATACAATCGCGTAGCCATGTTAACGCTCGTTACAAACGAGTACAAGAAGAGTTGGATGAGCTTATTTATCCCCTTCTACCTTAAATCCCGGTTTATGATAATCTTTTGGCACATAATCGGCAGGAATCTGAATATGGTTACCATCCCGCAGGGCAGTATAATGTGGCGACATGATCTCTACACCAGCTTCATTAAACTTGTCCTGAATATTCTGATGCAGTCGCGAATAAACTCCCGCCATTTGGTTGGATAGTTCGGTGTAGGCATTTACCTGGTAGCTCACATTAAAATCATTCAGAGCTGTTTGCAAAACAAAGGGTTTATGTTCATTAAGCACACCTTCGGTAGCCTCGGCAGCGCTGATGAGCAGGTTATGTACCGTTTGCCAGGGCACATCGTACCCAATAGTAACCGTGGTATTTAAAATAAGGCCCATGGTTTTGGCAACGGTACTGTAATTGGTAGTATGGCCGCTTAGTATGGTGCCATTGGGGATGGTAACGTCTTCATTTTTGATAGTGCGTACACGGGTTACCAGCAGGTTTTTTTCAATCACATCGCCCATAACTTCGCCTACTTTAATGCGGTCGCCAATTTTAAAGGGACGCATATAGGTCAATACAATGCCCGATACCATATTTGATATTGCCGATGAGGAGCCCAGCGAAAACAGTACACCCAAAAACACGGTCACTCCCTGAAATATCTTTGAATCGGACCCGGGCAGGTAGGGGAATATCACCACAAACATAAACGCATACAGCAGCACCCTGATAATGTTGTAGGTAGGCATGGCCCACTCGGGGTAGAAACCGTTGATATTAATGGCTCCAAGGGCAATTTCGTTGGCGATAAATTTTATCAGCTTTACAATATACCTGGTCACTATATAAATAACCGCAATTGTAAGCAGATTGGGTATGTAATGTAATATGGCCAGTACGATGCTTTTAAACGGATTTACCACATAACTCAACAGCTGTACTGCGATAGGTTTTGACGATGGAAAAATAAAGAATAGTACCGGCAGGGCCAGGTAAACCAATATAATGATCAGTATAAACCTGACTATGCGGAGCAGACCGGTAATAAGCGGCAACAGGCGTTTGGCGTATACAACCGGAGCGCCTTGTGCTGCCAGCTTGTCCATCCGGTTTTCCCAGGCCCTTAGTATTCTGAGCTTTACCCACCTTGAACCTTTGTTTAGCGCCCATATTAAAGCGATAAGTAAAATAATAACAGCAATGGCCTCCAGTATATTAATAACAATTTGTTGCGTGTTGTTATTGGTAAAATAATTGCCCAGTTTTTTCTTCAGAATGTCCAGATAGCTGGCTGCAAGCTGTGGACGCGATAGTTCTGAAAATGTAGCATCTTTATTATTAACACCCAGTATAATTTGCGAGTTGTAAGTAATTACAGAAACCGCGCTGTCGTTTTTTAGCGTGAGCGAATCGGGGTTAAAATCAATGCGGTTAACCAGGGCCTCAATGCGCTTGGTAACTATACCAGCCCGCTCGGCAGGGTCAAACATACCCTGACCAGTGTAAAAGGTGAAAAGGGTATCGTTTTTAACAATTACCGGATAACCTTTGGCATCGGCAGTTTTTTGGGCGTGGCTTGTAAGGACAGTTAATAAAAGCAGTATAAGGAGGCAATAATTTTTAGGCATAACGGCAGATTTTACCTTAAAGCTAAAAATTATATTCTCAAATCTGTTAACCTTTAACTGTAGTATGCAATGTTATTATTTCATGGCAGTACATTTGTATTCCTTAATATTGCAAAGCACCTTTGTTATTGTATGCGGGATGGGGAGATAGCCCCGCAAGGCAAGCGATACCGAAGTTAAGGGTAAAATAAGTTATTATAAAAACATCACCTATATGAATTACAAATTACTGGGCCGCTCGGGTCTTAAAGTTTCAGAATTATGTTTAGGCACAATGGGTTTCGGTACCGAAGCCGGATGGGGGGCCGATAAGGATACCAGTTTTGCCATTATGGATGCTTACGCCAATGCCGGGGGCAATTTTTTAGATACGGCCAATATTTATAAGCTGGGCACCAGCGAAAAGATTATAGGCGAATATATGAGCAACCATGATCGTGATTATTTTGTGGTGGCTACCAAGTACAGTTTAAAAGATAACATGGTTAATCCTAACGCATCGGGTAATAACCGTAAAAATATGATGCGGAGCGTGGAGGAAAGCCTGAAACGCTTAAAGACCGATTTTATAGATGTGCTTTACCTACATATATGGGACGATATTACCCCGATAGATGAAGTGTTGCGCGCCACGGACGATCTGATAAAACAAGGCAAAGTAAACTATGCCGCCATAAGCGATACCCCAGCATGGGTAGTAGCCAAAGGCAATACCCTGGCCGAACTGATGGGCTGGAGCCAGTTTATTGCATTACAGGTAGAATACAGCCTGCTGGCCCGTACAGCCGAGCGCGAGCTTATACCTATGGCCAAACACTTTGGAATGACGGTTACACCATGGGCACCGTTAGGTGGTGGTGCATTGACCGGTAAATACCTAAAGGGCGATAAAGGCCGCATTAAACCGGAAAGTAAGAGATTAAATGCGCAAGCCGAAGCCATTACCAAAGTGGTAATAGATATTGCTGCCGAGTTGGGTGTATCTGAAAGTCATGTGGCTTTGAATTGGACACGTCAGCAAGGTTTTTCCTGTATCCCTATTGTTGGTGCCACCAAAGTTGACCAATTGCTGGACAACCTGAAAACCGTCGACGTGGTGTTAAGCAACGATCAGTTAAAAAGACTGAACGATGCCAGCGCTATTGAACTCGGTTTCCCCGGTGATTTTTTTAAAGAGGACGGTGTAAAGATTAACTCTTTCGGCGGGTTTTATGATAAGGTAGAGAAAAGGTAAAAATGTTAAATTATTAGTGTCATTGCGAGGAGGAATCACGAAGCAATCGCGAACTATGCAGGTCCTTCTTTTACAGTCTGCGATTGCCGCGCTTCGCTCGCAATGACAAAATATTATCCCTCAATTTTAATATCATATTTACTGAGTAAACCTGGTAACCCATGTACAGAGAACATAGCTTTTTTTAGTTGATTATCGTCAGGATCAATGGTGAAATTATAGGAGCTGCGCAAGTCGGCGCCTGTTAATATGGTGCGGCTAAAAAAGGCGCGGTTGAGGTTGCAGTTAATAAATTTCGCATCAGCAAGGTTGCATTCGGTCAAATCTGTTTCTACCATGGAGCATTCAACAAACCGGCTTTTTTTATTTTTCTTTTTATAAAAAATGGCATTGTCAAGAATACAGTTTTCAAAATGAACCTCGAATAAAAAATCGAGGCTTTTACCAAAGTTTACCCCGCTCAGTTTACAATGCTTAAAGTTAATATTCTGGAAACCGGTGTTACTCACATCGGCTAAGGAGAGATTGCAATCTTGAAAGCCACAGTCGATAAAAACAATATTGTAAAGGTTAGCATATGAAAAATCGCAATTAATAAAGCGGCAGTTTTCATAGGTACGGCTGTGTCCGGTTATTTGGTCGGCAGTTATTTTGGTAAAAGTTTGGTCTTCCAGGTGTTGAGCTTGCATGAAGCAAATTTATATTTTTAATCAAGGGGCTTGAGCAAGGGTAGTGAAAAATTTAACTGTTAAGGTTGTATTAATCTGTTGTTTTTCTGTTTTAATAACTTCAGATATAACAATAATTATTCAAGAACTCCCCTTTAGGGGGCTGGGGGGCTCTACATGTTCCTCCTATATTGCCCGCCAACCTCATACAAGGCGTGACTGATTTGCCCGAGCGAACAATATTTACAGACCTCCATCAGGGTTTCAAAAATATTATCACCGGCAATGGCCGCGTACTGCAGGCTTTTTAGCAGCCCGGGTACACGTTCCTGATTACGCAATTGAAATGCCTGTAGAGCCTCAATCTGGTATTGTTTTTCCTCCTCGGTAGCACGTATCACTTCAGCAGGGATAATAGTTGGCGAGCCTTTCTTATTCAGGAAAGTGTTAACGCCAATAATAGGGTATTCGCCGCTATGTTTCAGGGTTTCGTAATACAATGATTCTTCCTGAATTTTGCCACGCTGGTACATGGTTTCCATAGCACCGAGTACGCCTCCGCGCTCGTTGAGGGCTTTAAATTCGGTAAGTACTGCTTGCTCAACCAGGTCAGTCAGTTCCTCAATAATGAAAGCACCCTGTATAGGGTTTTCGTTTTTGGCAAGACCCAGCTCGCGGTTAATGATAAGTTGTATAGCCATTGCCCTGCGTACCGATTCTTCGGTAGGAGTGGTGATGGCCTCGTCGTAAGCGTTTGTATGTAGCGAGTTGCAATTATCATAAATAGCATACAATGCCTGCAAGGTGGTGCGGATATCATTAAAATCTATCTCCTGTGCATGCAATGACCGCCCGCTGGTTTGGATATGGTACTTGAGTTTCTGCGAACGGTCGTTCCCTTTGTATTTATTTTTAATAGCCTTGGCCCAGATGCGCCGGGCCACACGCCCGATCACTGAGTATTCCGGGTCGATGCCGTTGCTGAAAAAGAACGACAGGTTAGGCGCAAAATCATCAATATGCATGCCCCGGCTCAAATAATATTCTACATAAGTAAACCCGTTTGACAGTGTAAAGGCCAGCTGGGTAATTGGGTTAGCCCCAGCCTCGGCAATGTGGTAGCCGGATATAGATACCGAATAAAAGTTGCGCACCTTCTCCGTGATAAAATACTGCTGCATATCGCCCATCATACGCAGGGCAAATTCGGTAGAAAATATACAGGTGTTCTGTGCCTGGTCTTCCTTCAAAATATCGGCCTGTACCGTACCCCGAACGGTTGATATAGCATACGCTTTAATTTTTTCATATACATCGGCGGGCAGCACCTCATCGCCGGTAAGGCCAAGCAGCATCAGGCCAAGGCCGTTGTTGCCGGGGGGAAGAGAGGGAGCCTCATCTAAATCCTCTCCAAAGGAGAGGACTTTCCTGTCTGGTTGTTTACTTAGTGTTTGTTTTATCGTTTCAATTACTTTTTGAGCGTTTTTTATTATCTCATCATTTGTAAAACGGATAACATTAAAGCCTTCTGCATTTAAGATGTTTGTTCTTAAGTCATCTTGTTCTTTGGTGAAATTATGGTAACCTCCATCAACTTCAATAACAAGACCTTTCGATAAACAAACAAAATCGGCAATGTACCCATCTATGGCATGTTGTCTTCTTATTTTATAGCCTGTTTGACTGTTTCTTAAGTGTTGCCATAAAATATTTTCAGCTTCGGTAGGGTTCTTTCGGTTTGATTGTGAGTTGGCTTTCAGCATTTCCCACAAAATCGGATCGGCAGTTTCGTAGCCGAATTTTTTAGGCTTATCGCTTTTAGGAGCATTACCTAAATCCTCTCCTTTGGAGAGGACTTTACCTTGCACATTGCTTTTAGCCCCCTCTCCTTTGGAGAGGGCCGGGGTGAGGCTTTGGTAACTTGGCCTTTGAAATCCCTTATCATCATACAGCTCCTTAAATTTGGCTTCAACCAAATGCTCCAGCCCGTGTTCGGTGATGTATTTTTCGCATTGCTGGTCAATGGCGGCGTTCATGAAAAAGCCCAGGAGCATAGGGGCGGGGCCGTTGATGGTCATGGATACGGAGGTTGATGCCGCACAAAGATCAAAGCCTGAGTATAGTTTTTTGGCATCATCAAGCGTGGCAATGCTTACACCCGAATTGCCGATTTTTCCATAAATATCTGGCCTCGTGTGTGGGTCTTCGCCATAGAGGGTAACAGAATCAAAGGCGGTTGACAGCCTGTGCGCAGGCTGACCAAGCGATACGTAATGAAAACGTTTGTTGGTACGCTCGGGCCCACCCTCACCGGCAAACATGCGGGTGGGGTCTTCACCTTCCCGTTTTAGCGGGAACACCCCTGCAGCGTAGGGGAACTCGCCGGGCACATTCTCGGTAAGCAGCCAGCGCAGCACATCGCCCCAGGCCTGGTATTTGGGCAGGGCTATTTTGGGAATCTGCAATTGCGATAACGAAGTATAATATAACGGTTGCTTTATTTGCTTATCGCGCACATGGTATATAAAATTTTCGGCCTTGTATTTTTTAACGGTTTCGGGCCATTCTTTAAGCAGGCGTTTACAGTCAGGATGAAGGCTAGCTTCGAGGGCGTTGATGGCCCCCTCTAAATCTCCCCCAAGGGAGGAGGCTTTGCTTTGCAAGCTTTCATTATCCTTGATCTTTTGTCCTTTGTCCTTACCCTGCTTCAGCAATTCCACCGTTCCCTTTACCTGATATAGCTGCTGGGCAATCAGGCATTGTTCGTTCACCCACTCGTCATACGCTTTGCTGCTTTCGGCTATTTCGGCCAGGTAGCGGTTACGGTCGGGCGGAATAATGTATATTTTTTCAGATTCGCCAGTTTCAGATTCCAACACTCGCACCACATTCTCCACACCCCGCTCCAACATATCAATCCCGGTTTTGGCTTTAATAGTATTCATAATGGCAGCAAACAGCTTGTTCATGCCGGGGTCATTAAACTGCGATGCCATGGTGCCGTACACAGGCAGCTCATCGTCCTTGGCGGTAAAAAGCAGGTGGTTGCGTTTGTATTGCTTGCGCACATCGCGCAGGGCATCAAGCGCGCCGCGTTTGTCGTACTTGTTGAGCGCTACCAGATCGGCAAAATCAAGCATATCTATCTTTTCCAACTGAGTAGCAGCACCAAATTCCGGAGTCATTACGTAGAGGGAAACATCGCAATAATCAGTGATCATGGTATCCGACTGGCCAATGCCCGAGGTCTCCACAATGATCAGATCGAACCCGGCGGCTTTGCATACGTTAATACTTTCGCGCACATGTTTTGACAGGGCCAGGTTGGCCTGCCTCGTGGCCAGCGAACGCATATAAACCCGCGGGTTATTAATAGAGTTCATACGGATACGGTCGCCAAGCAAGGCACCGCCGGTTTTACGTTTAGACGGATCAACCGAGATTATGGCCAGTGTTTTATCTGTAGCCATCAGGAAACGGCGCACAATTTCATCAACCAGCGATGATTTGCCCGAACCTCCGGTGCCGGTAATACCGAGAACAACAGTAGCCTCACCTAAATCCTCTCCAAAGGAGAGGACTTTGCCTTGTACACTGCTTATTGCTCCCTCTTCTTTGGGGAGGGCCGGGGTGAGGCTTTCCGCCCAGCTGATCAACCTTGCAATAGCCCCAGCATCTTTTTCGGGCAAATGATCAATTTCACCGTTGAGTTGGGTAACCGTGGGGTAATCGCACTGGCTCAGCATATCATTGATCATGCCTTGCAGGCCCATGGTACGGCCATCATCGGGCGAGTAGATGCGGGTGATGCCGTAGACCTGCAGTTCCTCAATTTCATGAGGCAGGAACACACCACCGCCGCCACCAAATATTTTGATGTGGCCCGCCCCGCGCTGGGCCAGCAGATCATGCATGTATTTGAAATATTCCAGGTGGCCGCCCTGGTAGCTGGTGAGGGCAATACCCTGTACATCTTCCTGAATGGCGCAGTTCACCACCTCATCGACCGAGCGGTTATGCCCAAGGTGTATTACTTCGGCCCCGCTGCTTTGCAGTATGCGGCGCATGATGTTGATGGTTGCATCGTGCCCGTCAAACAGCGAAGCGGCTGTAACAAAACGGATCTTGTACCGGGATTTATACGGAGCAATACTTTCCATGAAGAGCAATAATTGGTTATCACAAATTTAACAATTGTTTTGAGCTGGAGGGGGACTTTGGGACTTTTGGAGGAAGGACTTTTGGACAAAGGACGCCACCTCTTTATAATGTCATTGCGAGGCACGAAGCAACCGCAAACTGTGAAGCGCATAGTAAGCTTATTGTAACCCCGTCCCCGCTAACCACCAAACTGCCTCAAATGATGATCGATATGCTTATAAGCCAAAAGACCTATTTGCTCGTCGGTCATTTTGCCGATAAATGCATGTACATAGTTGTGGTTTGTAAAGTTGGAGTACTCTTTTATCAAGCTTATCCATTTTGCTTTTTCGGCGGCCACGTCAATATCGCTTTCGGTTACTCTAAGCTCAGCAAGGGTAGGCATATTTCGCCGCACGGGGCTTTCATCTTTTATCATTTCTTTCAGCGCCATTTTACCAAACAACAGGCCAATAAACACACGCTTAAATTTTCGTTTACCCAAGGTGGCTTCATCATATAGGGTGCAATGTTTCAGCATCTGTTTAACGTTCATTTTGCCCCACTGGGCTGTGCTGCTTTCGTTGAGGGTATTGATCCTGCCAATTAATTCATCACGGGTGGTTTGATCAAATATGGTTTTCATGATAGTGATTTTTGTGGTATGTGCCTGAATAAAGATATTTCTATTTAAATTCCATATAAAGGTATAATAACGACAATAAACGGCTCTTCACGTAACGGAATTACCGTCAAGCCTTATTAAGAATAGCTAAAAATTCTCACTTTTTCTCACTTTGTTATACAAACGAGGACATCGTAATATTAATAATAAGCTGAATATCTAACTTGTATGCATCGAATATATTGAAGCCAATATATCTGATAAGTTATTATTACGAAGTGCTTAATAATTGACTCTTTCAAAATGTATGTTTAAAGAGAATAGTTCTATCAATGATGGAAAAATACTGTACATAGCCGGCAATGGCTTGCCGGCAATAAACTTCTGATAAACCCCTTGTTATGCCGGCGGTGAGCAAGTTTGCTCACTGTCGGTTTTTAATTTCCCTGCACAAAGTGAATGCTCCGAAACTGTAATCAATAACAGCATTTCCTCCTTACAATTGGAGGAGAAAATGCTGCATGAAATTTCAATTGTTGTAACAGGGGGTAGCTTGTAGGGTATATGTTTGATTTTTAGTTAAATAAAAGTAGCAATTTACTTTTGATAAGTGTAATATCCAAACTACACAATTGCTGGGAAAAAAGTGTGCAATATGTATACAATTTGTGTGCAAAGTACACGGTATGTTGCATTTGAGTTTTAATAAAATTAACTTGTACTTAAAGTATATCGTATTTATAAACCAATATAAAACCTTATTTTATCATGGCAGATTTGCAGAAAGATATCGAAGAGTCGCGAAGAGATATTGAGGATGATAATAATCATTGGGATAAGCTGTTTAAGCTGTGCGCATATGTTATTGCCGCGGTTATTGTTTACTGCTTTTTAATAACATTTATCCCTATTCCCCTTGCTAATGTTGAAACCGCCCGGCAGGTACTTATATTTTTCATAGGCACGTTGGTTGGTTATTGTTTCAATTTATTAAGCCCGGGCATAACCTCTAAAAGAACGTTGCCTACGCAGCTTAATGTTAAAGGCGATAATACCAGCATAAGCAGTGGTACAACCACCCGTACGGATATTGGCGTACAGCCTGCGGATCCTGGTACGCCCGATCAGTAGTTAAACACGCGGCCGGTGGCATTAAGTGGTGCACTCCCAAAAATTAACTATCTTTGCCGCAAATGCAATTAACAGGATCAACAACAGCGGTTTGGGAAAAGGGCTATAACAATTATGGCCCGTGGCTGCGCGATAAATATAAAGGGCAGCGGGTGTTTAAGGTAATTGTTGATGGCGGTTTTACCTGCCCCAACCGTGATGGTTCCAAGGGCTATGGCGGCTGCACCTATTGCAATGTTGATTCCTTTACCCCATCGGTTAGCCGTAACGCACCAACCATTCGCCAGCAAGTTATGGAGGGCATGGAACGTGCGCGCAAAGGCAACCGGGCCGATAAATTTATTATTTACTTTCAGCCCAATACCAATACTTATGCCCCGGCACATTATCTGAAAATGATGTATGATGAGGCCCTGAGCTATGGCACTGAAGATATTGTTGGCCTGAGCGTGGGTACCCGCCCCGATTGTATTGATGCTGAAAAAGTGGCACTGCTGGAAAGTTATACCGACCGTTTTGATGTTGACCTGGAAATGGGAATGGAAAGTATCTATAACGATACCCTGAACCAGATAAACCGCGGCTGCAGCCATGAAGAGCTGGTGAAAGCACTGAAACTGGTAGAGAACAGTAAACTGGACATTTGCGTGCACACCATATTTGGTTTCCCTTGGGAAACGCATGATATGATGTTGAAATATGCCGATGAGATCAACCGTTTCCCTCAGATTAAATTTGTGAAATTTCACCACCTGCACATTGTAGAGGGCTCGGTAATGGGTGTGAAATATAAGCGCGAACCATTTAAGCTTTTCGGTATTGACGAGTACGCCGATTTTCTGTGCGAACTTTTACCCCGCGTTCGCCCCGATATTGTGATACAGCGCCTGTTTGGCCTGAGTGACAGGGAACTGCTGATAGCTCCAAACTGGGGCCTCAAAAAATCAGAGATACAATATTATATAGATCAAAGGATACTAAGCGGCGGCGTAGTGCAAGGTTCGGCTGTTAGTTAAATTTTCAGCTACTTTGTCACAACGAGTACAACAAAACTACATTCCTGCTTTAACCGGCGTACGGGCAATGGCTGCCTACCTGGTTTTTATATCGCATTTTGCCTATGTTTTTGATAGCAGTTTCCCTCATATTGTGAAACGCTTTTTAGGCGAATTTCACATCGGCGTAAGTGTTTTCTTTGTGCTTTCCGGCTTCCTGATCACTTTCAGGTATTACAATAATTTTAAGGGCCTAACTAAAGAGTGGTTTCTGCAATACCTTAAAAATCGTGTGGCGCGCATATATCCCATGTATTTTCTGTTAACCATGGGGGCCTTTGTATACTACTTCATTACAAAAGACCAAACCATTACCAAGGGTTACGAGTATCCTGTTGCGCTTATGTTCATGAACATTACTTTTGTACGCGGTTTCTTTTACCAGTTTTGGGATACCGGGATAGCCCAGGGATGGTCGTTAACGGTGGAGGAATGTTTTTACTTTTCGGCACCGGTTATATTTTTAATTGCCCGGCGTTATGGTAAATTTTATATACAGCCGCTTATCATAACACTCGCTGGTGTTTTGTTGTACCTGGTTTTTAATCACATTAACTGGCACGGCTTTTTTGGTAATTTTCCTTTTGTAATGCTGTTCACCTTTCTGGGGCGCTGCTTTGAGTTTTTTGTAGGGATGCAACTGGCTCGTTATGTACTTAAAAAGGGTTTTACCCGCACCAATAAGGTGAACTATACCTACGGTGGCTTTATACTCATTTTTGTTTGTGTGCTGATAATGGCACTGCAGCCTATACCACAAGGCTGGATGGCGGGGGTTGAGAGCCCGGTAGGCATTATTGTTAATAATTACTTTTTATGCGTGGCCGTTGCTCTTTTCTTTTATGGCATATTAACCGAAGCTACACTGTTTAAAAAATTCCTGGCCCTGCCTTTTATTGAGCTGTTGGGCAAAAGCTCCTACATATTTTACCTCATACATCTCGGCTGGGTTTATAACCTGATGCATGCCGGTTTTGACCATTTAAATGATTACACGTTTGAACTGTACGATAAATGGGGGGTAACCTGGCATTCGCCTTTTGAGTATGATAGTTTGAACTTGTTATACGCCTTTATCATATTAAATATATTATCTGTAACCTTGTTTAAACTAATCGAGGAGCCGCTTAATCATTACATCCGAAAGTCTGATTTTCTGATCAAGTACAAACCCGTACGTGATAAATCAATTGTTTAAAACATATCAGGAATAATATTAATAAAGTGTTTGTGTGTAGCAAATTCCACAGACGGGGTGGGTTTTAACTATTTCATGTTCCAAAATAGGTGTGTTTACGAGCAATTAAACACATCCCGATTACGGCACGGTATTAGAATGCTTTAAATTGATAATGTGAAAGAGCAGTTTTAGAAACGTTGCAGAAAATCGGAGCAATCCCGAATAAGGGGGTGAAAAAGTTTAACGTGAGGGGTTGCTTCAAAACTGCAATAAGGCATTAAGTTATCCTTTATAAATTCCAAACAACTTTTCAATAGCCTTTTCCCGGTAGGCAAATATCTGTTTCACTTTATTACCCACAAAAATGCTGTTGCTGAGCCGCCCTATGGCGCCATAAGGGATGGCGTAGTGCAAAATATCGTTCATAAGCACGCCGCCCTCAATCTCTTTAAAATGATGCTGGTGGTGCCACATGGCGTACGGGCCGAAACGCTGCTCGTCAACAAAGTATTGTTTTTCGGCAACATGGGTTATCTCGGTCATCCAGTTCATCTTAATTCCCAATACAGGCGATATTTTATAGGTAATGATCATACCTGCATATACCTTAGTTTCGGCATTATAATCAGACGTAACCTTAAACCCCATATTGTTAGGCGTAATTTTGGCCAGGTTTAGTGGCGATGAGAAAAAATCCCAGGCCATATCCAAAGTAATGGGCATGGCCTGTTCGGTTTTTAATACGTATGTTTTCATCAAAAGGCTGACAAACCGCAGCGGCTATTTGTTTGATATACCGGTTGATTTATATTTTGGTGCTGCCAATTGGCAAATCCCTGCGCGACCACTCGCTCCACGAACCCACGTAAAGTTTTGGTCCGCTGATGCCGGCATAAGCCATGCCCAACAGCGTATGGCAGGCTGTAACGCCCGATCCGCAGTGTACTATAACCTGATCTGGCTGTACGTTGCCCATGGTATCTTCATAAAGCTTTCGCAGCGTATCGGCAGGGAGGTATTTGCCGTCGGCATCTAAATTATAAATATATGGCAGGTTAAGCGCCCCTGGAATGTGGCCTGCTATCAGGTCAATAGGTTCGGTTTGGCCCTGGTAACGGGGAGTTTCGCGCACATCTATCACCATATAGCTTTTGTTGTTGGCTGCAGCGCCTGTTTGCTCAATGTTAACGGTGCCTTCAAACAGATCGGGCACAGGATAGGGTGCTGTTGCTGTTGGGGTGTATTCCTCGGTGCTTAATTCAATACCTGCATTTTTTGCAGCCTGCAGGCCACCATTTAAAACTTGTATTTTATCGTGCCCAATGGCTTTAAGCATCCACCAGAAACGCGCTCCGCCAAATGCAGCGGCCTTGTCGTCATAAACAATTACGTGGCTTTGCGGGGTAATGCCTAATTTGCCTAACAGGGCGGCAAAATCATAAATATTTGGGAGAGGGTGGCGCCCGCCAATAGCGGCATCGGTAACTTTAGCGGCAAGATCTTTATCAAGGTCAACAAATGCCGCGTTTTTTAAGTGGCCGGCAAGGTAGCGTTGGTTTGCATCCTGCCCGGCACGGGCATCGATAAGAATAGTGTTCGCGCCGGTCAATGCCGGATCGTTGATTTCAATTAGTGGCGACATAGGGTATCTGATTTTATTGAAAAATCAAATATAAATACACCACGGGTAGTTTAAAGTTTTTTACTGTACTATTTTATTGGCACAGTAAGAGCTTGCAAAAGCCTCAGGTTTGGCCTTAAATACAAAGCCCATGCTTAAAATATAACCCATTGCCTCGTGCAATGCCTGGTTTGATTTAAACAGCGGGCTGGTATTGATATCGGCATGTACCTCCAGCTCCACATCGTACAGATCAAGCAGATCGCAAAGTTTGTAGGCAATGTCGATAGATTTTTGTACTTCGCTCAGCATACGTTCTTTAATGCTCATTTTTTGCGATGTACGTTCCTGATGAATAAACATAAAAGCGCCGCGTTGTTCGCGTACAAAAACAATAACAGTAGCGAAATCAGTTACGCTGCCTTTCACCTGTGAGTCGGTACCGATACATACTTTGAGTTTATTGCCGAGGGCGGCTTCGCGTTCAATTGCCTTTTCAACCTCTTCCATAATTGGCGATTGGATAACCTCGCCGCTGAATTTTCTCCAGGTCATAAAAATTGTTTTAAGTTAATTTTAGCTGACCTTTTTTATAGGTCTATAAAAATAAGTGATAAGGTTTCATATTAACGTAAATATGCTATGATTTATTTGTTAACATTTCACTGATTATTAACAGATTATGGTTATTTTTTGAACTATGAATTTACGCAATTAAGTGTGTTAAAACAAGAAACCGTGTTTAAACAGTTTAAAGGGAGAAATGAGGGGAAATAAATTTCGGATTTGGGAATTTCGATTTCGGATTTTTTTCTTGTCTGGCGCAAGTATGAAGTATTGGGTTAATGAGTAGGGGTTGCCTGTGATATCCATGGAAATGGTATTGGCTCGGAAACCCAGACTGTTTATCTACTCTCCCCGACATCGCTACGCTTGTCACCCCTCTCTTCGCCTGCGGCGGAAAGAGGGACTTTTTCCTTACCCTCTTTGCCCAAAGGGCAGATAGGGTGGTCCAGCGAAGCGTAGACCGGGTGAGTCATTTGTATACCATGCCCCTTGTCTGGCCCCCTGGTCTGGCGCAAGTATGAAGCGGTAGACTAATGCGTAAAGGCTACTTGTGACGAATGAGACTTTTTTGAATCGCAGTAATCGTAATATAAAGGGCACAAGTAGCCTATGCCCTCCTGGCCTTTGCTTCATGCTTGCACAAGGATAGGGAACAATAAAAAAATCCGAAATCGAAATTTCCAAATCCGAAATCTAACCCAACGCTGCCCTGATCTTGTTTTCAGCTTCAAGTACGAGGTCTTCATATGGGGTTTGGCCGGGCTCAATGGGGGCAAGCACCTCCCAGGTCATGGGGGTGAAAGTGTTGAGCGGGTACAGCCCGTAACGGATCATTTTCCATGAATCTTTAATGGCAATGGGCACCAGCACCGCGTTGGGGCATTTTTTTAATATGGTAGCTATGCCGCCTACCTGGAAGCTTTTTACTTCACCGTTTTTTGAACGTGTGCCTTCCGGAAATATCACTGCCGACCAGTTATTCTCCTTCATCCGATTGGCCAGTTTAATAATTTCGGCAACGGACTGGCGTGAATCTTTACGATCTATATTAGCACCACCACCATGTTTTAAATTATATGATATAGATGGAATGCCCTTGGTGAGCTCAACCTTTGAAATAAATTTAGCGTGATACTTACGCAGATACCAAATAAGAGGTGGTATATCAAACAGGCTTTGATGGTTAGCCAAAAAAATGATGGGCCTATCGGTTGGCAGATTTTGTTTGTTGATGAAGGTAACCGAATTGCCCACAATATAGGCTGTGCTAAGCAGGCACAGGTTTAACAGATCAACAGCCCGTTTATGCGCCTTATACCCGAATAAACGAAAACACACCCATTGTATAGGATGAAAGATAAGGAGTGCCAAAAAGAATGCTATAGTAGCAAATGGGGATAAAATGTAGCCTAAAAACTTTTTCATCGACCACCAAATTTATATTTTTTTTATGAAAAGGTTAGCTTACAATTGGTTTTCTGATATAAGCAACTGTACTTTAAGTATGGCGGCTACGGTCATGGAGTCGGTTATTTGCCCATTGCAAACCATGCGGTACGCTTCGGCAAAAGGTAATTTTTTAATGATAAGCTGTTCTGTATCTTCCGGTTCAGGCTCAAACTGGGTTAGCTCACGGGCCAGGTAAATGATGCCCCACTCATCGCTTACCGAATTACTGAGGTGTATTTGTTGTATTTCGGTCCACTGGGCGGCTTTAAGGCCGGTTTCTTCCAGTAGTTCGCGTTTGGCAGATTCCAACGGATCAATACCTTGCGGACCGCCGCCTTCGGGCATCTCCCAGCTATATTGGTTCAGCGGAAAACGGAACTGACCTACCAAATAGGTGTTCAGCTCATCATCAAGCGGTAGTACACCAATGGCCATGTTTTTAAAATGCACTTTGCCGTAAATGCCCGGGTTTCCGGATGGATTTATTACCTGGTACTCGGTAACGTTGATCCAGGGGTTGTCATAAATATTTTTTTCGGAGGTAATTTTCCAGGGGTTTTCTTCGGTGTGATGCATGGCGTTAAAAATAGTAAAAGCCCCTCTAAACTGCGAAGCATTCATGAACACAATTTAAAATTGAATGGCATAAATTGACTCACCCGGTCTACGCTTCGCTGGACCACCCTCTCTTCACCTTCGGTGGAAAGAGGGTAAGAGAAAAGGACTGTCATTGCGAGGAACGAAGCAATCGCGAACTATGTATGTTCTCTCTGTAAAGTTCGCGATTGCCACGCTACGCTCGCAATGACAAGTTTTTAACCCCCTCTTTCCACCGAAGGCGATGAGAGGGTTGACAAGCTCCCCCTTTAGGGGGCCGGGGGGCTATTTAAAAAATGTAAGATATACCTGTTTCACAATATGGTATGCAGCGAAAGCAAAAAACAAAATGGCTATACCTGTATTAATAAAACGTGTGCTGAGGGCAAATTTCTCCTGTATGTATTTAGCAAACCTGGCGTAAAGAAAAAGGCAAAGGAAAGCACCCGCTGCCGATCCTATACTGAATATAACCAGGGCTATGCGGCCATCCAATATCCATTCATGGGTAATGAGATAGGTACCGGTAACCATCCAGAAAGGAACCTGCATAGGGTTTAAAAAACCAAGCAGAATACCATACTTGATGCTGGCATGTTCAGAGTAATGGGTTTGGGGCGGTTTGTTGCGGTGTATCCAGGTAATGGTACCTAAAACGCCAAATAATATCACCATTACCCAATCAATAATAACGGCAAGCCTTAACTCGCCCGAAAGCCAGCGGGCGGCGTGCATAATAAAATAGGTGAAGAAAAATTCAACGCATGAAAAAGCTACAATAAAGCGTACAGCCTCTTTAATGCCACGGTTTATGGTAATTTGTATTAACGTAAGGTTGATGTTTCCGGGCGGTATGTAACCAATAAAATTGGCAATTAGCCCTATAAAAAAGGTCAGGAATATCATTTCGGCAAAGATAGGTTGTAAATAGGTAGATGTGCAAATTTCATATGTGAAGATTGTTGACTTGTCTGAATCGCGATTTTTGTAGTAGGATACATAGCATTTGGAATATAAAAATCCCATCATCAGATAAATCCCCAAAATCGCGGTTCAGACAAAAAATCCGCATATTTGCACATCTGAAATCTGCACATTTATAACATGCCAACTGATAAAATAGTTTCCTTACTGCCATCTGCCACCGAAATAGTTTGTGCCCTGGGTCTTGAAAATAACCTGGTTGGCCGCTCGCATGAGTGTGATTATCCCGCGTCTGTAAAGCAACTGCCGGTATGTACCGAAGCTAATTTTCCGGATAACTTAAGCAGCCGGCAAATAGATGTTCAGGTAAAAGAAATTCTGGCCGATGCCCTTTCGGTATACACCGTAAAACGTGAGCAAATTAAACAACTGGCCCCCGATGTAGTGATCACACAGGATCAGTGCGAGGTTTGTGCTGTATCATTGGCTGATGTGGAACTGGCCCTTGACAATTACCTGGATAAAAAAGCACGCATTGTGTCGTTGCAGCCCAACAGCCTGGATGATATTTTTAATGACATCAGCACCATTGCCAAGGCCCTCAATGTGCCCGAAGCCGGTGCCGATTTGCTGGAACGCCTGATTGAACGTGTTGACATCATCAAACATAAATTAAAATTCAGCGAAAACAGACCAACCGTTGCCTGTATTGAATGGCTCGACCCCATGATGGTATCGGGCAACTGGGTGCCCGGATTGGTAAACATCGCCGGTGGCACACCCGTACTGGCTCAGGATGGCAAACACTCGCCTTATGTGGAGTGGAGCGATATCCAGGCACAGAATCCCGAATTTATAGTAGTAATGCCCTGTGGTTTTTCTATTGAGCGTACCCTGAAAGAGATCGATATTTTAATGCAGCTGCCCGGTTTTGCCGACATGAAGGCTGTAAAAAACAACCAGCTTTTTATTGCCGATGGCAACCAGTACTTTAACCGCCCCGGCCCGCGCATTGTTGATTCCATAGAAATACTCGCCGAGATCATGCGCCCTAAACAATTTGCCTTTGGCTATGAAGGCGAAGGCTGGATAAGGTTTAGTATGTAGTTTTGGGGACTTCTTAGACTTTTGGACTTTTAGACAAAATACGATTGGACAAAGGATAAAAGACTTTTGACTGTAAATTTTATTTCTAAAATCTGTCATTTCGACTGAGCATGGGTGGGTATGAGCGTAGCGCGAAAGAGAAATCTTTTGCATCATACTTAGCATATTTTCAAGTTGTACAGGATTTCTCGTCGTTCCTTCCTCGAAATGACAAGTTTATATCCAACCGTCGCGTCGTCTTTATCTTCATCTGGCGCAAGTATGAAGCGAAGGGAGTGTAAAGGTTACTTGTGCCTATGCTGTTTGGCTAAAGCCTCTTTATACTTTTTTACCCGTCCCATGAATGGGACGGCAATGAATGAAAAGTTCTGAACCATTGCGTATTTATCATTGCCGTTGGCTTTAGCCAACGGATTATGGATGAGTAGCTAAGGCTTTAGCCAAAGCCATAGCTTGCTCAACATATTCTGAAAACCCAAGTCCTTTATCTTTTGTCCCGTAATCTCATAGTCCCATAGTCCTTCCTCCAAAAGTCCCCAAAATATCTTCTTAAAATAATTTAAAAAGTATAGTTGAAAGTTTGAAAGGTTATTTATATTTACCTTTCAATCCATTATCAACCAATACTATATGCGAAATATTTTTACAGCAATGCTTGTTGTGTCATTTTTTATGAGTACGGCATTTACACTTCATGACGAAATAAAGTTTAAAGTATCTGATCTGCGCATCAACTGGCAGGTGGTTGATAATAATTATCAGAATAAAAAACAGGCTTTAACTGCATTGGTGATCACCAATACGGGGCACGATGTACTGCCCGCCGGTGGCTGGAAGTTTTATTTTAACTCGGGCCGGGGTTTTGCAGAACACGCGGTGAGCAATAACGCTAAAATTACCCAGGTAAACGGCGACCTCTACTGCATTACCCCAACAGATGGCTTTAAGGATCTGAAGCCCGGTGCATCTGTACGTATTGAATATGTTAATGACGACCCTGTTGTGAACGTTACCGATGCTCCCGAGGGTATTTACATGGTTTGGGATGCCCAGCCCGAAAAAGGATATTCCATTACCTCGTTTACCATTGAACCCTATAAACCTAATTACCAGGGCCTGGTTACACCAGAAATTGTTTTCGACAGGAATAAAATCATTACAGATATCCCGGCCGATAATCTGCCGCAGGTTTTCCCTACGCCGCTGAGCTACCAAGCAACTGGTACCGATCATTTTGTTTTAAACAACCCGGCCCCCATAGCCGGTTTTTCTGATAAGAGGTTTGAAAAAGAAGCCCGCGTGCTAACCGATTATATAGCCTCGTTAGGCGGCGAAAAATCAAAGACCGAAACAAAGACAGGTGCGCTTAAAACCATCGTTATCAAATATAAGGAAGGTATAAATCCCGAAGGCTACGAAATGAGCATTACGCCGTCGGGTATCCATATTTTTGCATCAGCAACGGCGGGAGCATATTACGCTGTGCAATCTGTAAAAAGTATGATTCCGGCATCGGCCTTTGCTGATCCTAAAAAGAACATCGAAATTCCCTGTGCCGAAATTAAGGACGAGCCGCGCTTTGCCTACCGTGCTGTGATGCTTGATGTAGCCCGTAATTTTCAGCCCAAAAAACAGGTGTTGAAACTGCTGCAAGCCATGAGCCTGTACAAACTGAATATCCTGCATCTGCATTTAACTGATGATGAGGGCTGGCGCATAGAACTGCCATCATTGCCGGAGTTAACCTCAGTAGGTTCTAAACGAGGCCATACGTTGGATAGCAAGCACTTTTTACCTCCCTCACATGGTTCTGGTCCCGATGTAAATAATACGGTGGGCACAGGTTTTTACACCAGGGCCGAGTATATTGAAATTTTAAAATATGCTACCGATCGCCACATTACCGTAGTACCCGAAATTGAAACGCCGGGACATGCCAGGGCACCCATTAAAGCCATGGATAACCGGTACGATCGCCTGATGGCCGAGGGTAAAAAAGCCGAAGCCGAAAAATATTTGCTGCGCGATCTGAATGATAAATCGGAGTATCGCTCGGTTCAATACTGGAACGATAACGTGATCGATGTATCATTGCCATCGACCTATAATTTTGTGGAAACCGTGGTGAGCGATATTGCCGGAATATACAAAGAAGCCGGAGCACCATTAAAAACTATACATTTTGGTGGTGATGAAGTGCCTCCGCATGTTTGGGAAAAATCACCCGCTTACCTGGCGTTGAAAGCAAGCCACCCGGAGATACAAAGCACCAACGACCTGTGGTATTACTTTTACGGACGTGTGAATGATATATTAAAAGCTAAAGGCCTGCTGCTTTCTGGCTGGGAAGAAATGGCCCTGCGTAAAACCATGCTGGATGGCAAACCGGCCTATGTGCCGAACCCTGATTTTACCAAAGAACATTTACAGGCCGATGTATGGAACAATGTACTTGGCGACGGGCAGGAAGACCTGGCTTACCGCTTAGCCAACTCGGGCTACAAGGTGGTGCTTACCTGCGTTACCAATTTGTACTTTGACATGGCCAACTATAAGTCGTTTGATGAGCCGGGGTATTACTGGGGAGCGTTTTTAGGTATCGATAAATTCTTCTCGTTTATCCCTTTTGACTACTTTAAAAATGCCGATGTAGATAAAAATGGAGTGCCGATTAACCGTGCATTATTTATAGGTAAGCAGCGCCTTACCGATTATGGCAAAAGCAATATTGTGGGCCTGCAGGGCGCACTTTGGGCCGAAACCGTAAAAAGCACGGAACGTATGGACTATATGATATTCCCTCGCCTGCTTGCCCTGGCCGAACGCGCCTGGGCTAAAGACCCGCAATGGGCTACTGAGCCTGATCCGGTTAAGGCCAGTCAGCTGTATCAGCAGGCATGGTCTAACTTTTTAAATGTGCTGGGCAAACGCGAACTGCCGCGATTGAGCTATTACGAAGGCGGCTTCAATTACCGTATCCCCAAACCGGGCATCAGCCTGCAGGATGGCAAATACCTGAGCAATGTGGAGTTTCCGGGTTTAACTATCCGCTACACTACCAACGGGAAAGATCCGGATGAAAAAAGTAAAGTTTACACCGGTCCTGTTGACTATAAAGGTGGCGAGATCAAGTTCCGCGCATTTGACGTTAAAGGCCGCGGCGGCAACGTAGCCGAAGGCGGGAGCAATAGTTTGAATCCGTAGATATACAGAGGCGCATCACATGCGCCTTTTTTCTTTAACAAAATTATTCAATTCCCTCCCCACGGGAGGGGCGGGCAGGGTGGTGAACTGGGAGGGAGGGGTTTCTCCACGTGATAAATCAACCGTAGTTAACCCCTTCCTCCTCCTTCCCCAAGGAAGGAATCGCACAGGCCTGGTTTTGGAAACTAAAACTGAACCCCCATCCCCACAGTATAATTCCTTAATGGCGATGCGTTATAATAACGGTTGCCAACGGCGTTCAGATCATTGCCCAGGCTGTATTTTTTATTCAGGATATTATCGGCACCTGCATAAATTTCAAAATGTGTTTTACGGCCGATGGTGGGCTGCCAGCTTGCTTTGGCTTGCAACAGGTTGTAGCCAGCTGCATAAACCGTATTACCATCATTCAGCGGGATGCGGGAGGTATAATTATGCTGGGCAAATAATGATAAGTTATATGGCACCCTAAGCTGCAAACTGGTCACAAATACCTGCCTCGGTACACCGGTAAGGTTATTGCCCGAGTAGCTGGTGGTAGCATCGGCATAATCCCTGAAAGTAAATTTGCTGTACGTGTATGATTCATTGAATTGCAATCCCCGTACAAAGTTATGGCTGTTAGGGCGAATGAGCCAGTCGGTAAATGACAGCTCGATACCCGGCTGGTTGGTACCGCCTGCATTGATGTAATGCTCGGTTTCATCAGCATTTACCCGGCGCACAATGGCATTGCTGATGCGGTAGTAAAAGCCAGATACATCCAGGAACATGGTTTCGTCCTGGTTGCGCAGGCGGAAACCGGTTTCATAGTTCCAGCCGGTTTGGGCTTGCAGGGCGGTATTTACGATGTTGTCTGTCGGCCTAACCTCGGCAGTGGTAGGGGTGGAGTAGCCACGGCTTACCGATGCCCGCCAGATAAAGCTGTTGGTAACCTGGTAGCTTAGCGCCAGCCTCGGCATCAGCTGTGGGGTGAAGTTGCGGTTGGTAAAATCGGTTTGGGCAAGCGGGTAAATATTTTTAAAATCGTATTCGTACCAGTTCAGGCTCAGCGCAGCTTCCAGGTGCAGGCGTTTGTAAATATCAGCCTGGTAACGGGCAAATATAAAGTGCTGGTTGGTATGTATATAATCGCTGGTTTGGGTGGTGTCTTTAACGCCTTTGTTGTTGCCATAATTACTGATGATGGAATTGGTTTGCTGCCACTCCATACCCAGGTTCACTTTCCAGTTCAGGTTTTCTTTAGGCAGGCCCGCCAGCTCAAAATAGGTGCGGAAACCAAAGGTGTTTTCGCTGCGCTGCTCAAAATTGGTAATGAACGGGTTGGCAAAATCAACATGATTGCCAAAAACAGCCAGCACATTGCGTATACGGTCGGTAAAGTGATATTCGTTAACCAGTCCGCCCAAATACATGGTGGTAGTGATGCCAATGTGTTGCTGTAAAGCTCCGGGCACTGCTGGCGTTGGCAACCGTGCCAGCTGCGGGTTGGTGTTAAATTGAGCCAGTGTTAAACCGCCCGGTGTTTCGTAGGCAAGGTCGGAGTACAGCCCTAAAAAACGCAATTCGTTTTTGCCGCTGTAGTTCCATTTATCGGCCACCTGCACATAATTACGACTCATGTTGCTGTTTTGACGATAGCCCTGGTAGGCCTGGTAACTTTGGTTAACGCTGAGCAGGTTTTTACCCAACTGCTGCTGTATGTTTGCCTTTTCGTGAAAAAGTCCGTATGAGCCTGTATTGATACCGATTGACCTGTAGCTGCTATCGGCATAGCGGTTAGTAGGGCTCAGCAGCATTACACCGCCCGAGTTGGCCCCGAACAAGCTACCGTCAGGCCCTTTCAATATCTCGATACTGGGCACACTGGCAATATCAATGCTGTTTAAATAAGTGTTACCGCCGGCATCAGTAAGCGGTATCTCGTCAAAGTAGATCTTTACATCGCGCACCCCAAAAGGCGACCGCAGCAAACTCCCCCTGATAGATAAACGATAGCTGCCCGGCGACCGCTCCTCGGCCCGTACACCCGGCACGGTATTCAAAGCGCTCACAAACGAATTATCGGGCTGTAGTTTTAACTGCGAAGCCCCCAAAACGCTCACAGATGCGGGTACAGTGATCACCGGTTGCTCGCTCAGGTAACCTTTAACGGTAACGGCCTGCAAATGGGTGGTATCTCTTTTGGCGGCTGTTTTTTTAGTTTGCGCACTGGCAACAATAGTGACCGCGAAAGCCAAAACAAGGGTAGTATAAGTTTTTAACATAGACAGATAGGTAGAACCCAAAAATATGTGTTTTAACTTGCAAAACCATAGGTTTAATTGTGTCTTATTGAGCGGGTATTCGACTCACCCGACCATCGCTGCGCTTGGTCACCCTCTCTTCGCCTGCGGCGGAAAGAGGGGCTGGGAACAATTTTGTCATTGCGAGGAGGAACGACGAAGCAATCGCGAACCATGCAGATTCCCTCTGTAAAGTCCGCGATTGCCACGCTATCGCTGGCAATGACAAAATTGTTCCCAGCCCTCTTTTCAACGAAGCTGGAGAGAGGGCCGACGAGCGCAGCGTTGTCGGGGTGAGTTGAATAACAAATGTTTAGTTTGGCTAAAGCCTTTATTGTTTTGCTGCAATCCGTTGGCTAAAGCCAACGGCAATGAAAATGATCAGATAAATAGTTGAACGGATAAATAGTTTTCATTCATTGCGGTCCCATTTATGGGGCGGATAGAAAAGCTGGAAACAGGCTTTAGCCAAAACCCCGCACTCAAAACCCCGCACCTCCTTCTAAATATTACACCAGTAAGTCCACTTAACAACCAGCTGGCGGTTTTTAACGGTATAGGGTGAAGGGATAGAGTTATCACCATAAACAATAAAAAAGTCAGATGCGGGTTTATAGCGCCATTGCATACGGATGTTGGTGTTAATGTTTTTAACCTGCCCGTTATATTGAATATAGGTGGTAAAATAAAGCGTATTGCTCACGGTAACATCGGTACGCGGGCCAATAAGCCAGAAACTGGTATTGCCGTAAGGCTGCGGCAGCTTAAGGTCATTGTACGAGCTGTTGATAGCAATGTTTACATAAGGCTGAAAGCGGTAACCCAGCTGGCCTATGAGGCTTGTTTTCTTACCGTTTTGGTAATAACCACCATAGGCAGCTTCTGCCAGGTAGGTAAATATAGACTGTGGTTTTGATGCAAATTGCGCGTCAACCGTGTTCCAGTGGTTTTCGGTGCCGATGGGGAGCGGTGTTTTGCCGGTATTGGTAGGATCGAACGGGACCAGTAGTTTAATATAGTCGTTAATGCCCGATAGCGTGAAAACGCTGCGGTTGCGCATGGTAATAATGTAGGCCAGCGTACTTTCGTTATCGGTGCGTTTAAACCGCTCGTCGAAGAAATAGTTGGAGGTAAGCTGAATACCGTGGCTCAGTACATTGCCCGATTTTGGGAAGAAGTTGCGCAGCAACAACGGGCTGATCTTGTTATACCCTGTACGCGGCACGTAGCCCACGCCGGCGGTATAGTTTTTGCCCACGTATTCTTCCTGTAAATAGGCTGTCCAGTATTTGCTGAGGTATTGGAGGTGACCGGCAGCCACGAAATCACGCCCCTTTAAACCGGGCGAAAATGATTTTATTCCCAGTAATTTACCCGTTAACAGGTTGTTTGATGATGCCAGATTAAACTCCATACCCACGTTGCGGTTATACTGATTGCCCGGTGTAGTGCTGCCTGTAGCATCTTTATTGATGAACATAAAGCCTATGTTGGAGCGGGCAAATACACGGCGCTGCAGGGTAAGCACGCCAAAGTTTTCGGCGGGCGATGCAGCCGCGTCCGATTCTCCGGTTTGTATATCCATGAGACCCACGCGCCAGTCCTTGTCAATTTTACCTGTAAGCCGTGTACCAAACTGGATGGGGGCGTTTAACCCGATGCGGCGCGAAAAGAAGGGGCGGATATCGGCATAGCCAAAGTTGGCAAACAGATCGCCGTTCTCTAAAAAGAACTGCCGTTTTTCGGGGAAAAAGAGTTCGTAACGGTTCAGGTTAACCACCTGCTGGTCCACATCCACCTGCGAAAAATCGGGATTTACGGTTAGGTCCAAGTTGAGGGACGAGGTAAGGCCTATCTTGGCATCGCCACCTATTTCTTTTTTCCAGGTGGTACCGGTTTTTGCCTGGTAATCTTTAGAGATACCGCTCAGCGCATACGGGATCAGCGAAATATTGGTGCCTGCATCGGGTGGTAATTCATCCCAAACCAACGAGCCAGTATAAGCCAGCGAAGCGGTGGGGAACTGCCGGGGCACGGGTGCCCAGCTTGATTTTTCGGTAGTCTTTAAATCGTTACGGCTAAAGTTAACGCCCCATACGCCCACACCTTTTTTGTAACGGATACTTTTAAAAGGTATGGCGGCCTCAAATATCCAGCGGTCGGGATAGTTTTTAACTACCGATGTCCATTTGTTGTCCCAGCTCAGGTCAACCTTGCCGCCCTCGTACATGGTGCCATCCCATTGTGCCCCGGCAGCGTTTGCGCCAAAGCTAAAGCCATCGGTACGGGCATCAAAGGGGTCCAGAAAAAATATAAAGTTATCGTTCTTTACAAAGTTAAAATCGCGTTTCAATGACTCCACCATGTATTGTCCCACGCCTTTGTTATAACATGTGGCTATAATGTACAGGTTATTGTTATCAAAGGTCATGCGTACCTCGGTATGCACATCGGCCCTGCTGGTATCCATAGGGAAAACCATATAAAAGTTGCTGGCCGAGTCGGCCTTGCGCCAGGCATCGTCCATAATGCCGTCAATAACAATGGGACCGGCAGCCCTACGGATGTGATACTGAAAAGCCGCGTTCTTTTTTTGATTTTGTGCCGATGCCGTATATGCCAACAAGCAAAAAGATAAGAGCATTAATAATATTTTGCCCGGTGAAAAGGTAAAGATAAAGTTCAAATTAGTGCTTGTTTGAGTTTTTTAAATCGATTTACTGGCACTCGTAAGTTAATAATTATAGGTTAATAACCGGGGCACCTTTTGTAATATTTGATACGAAAGCAATGGATGTTGCTTTTAGTCAATGCTTAAGCCGCGCTCATAAACTTAATTCCATTGCTTTGCCGGTATATTTTACAACCTTATCGGCCTTGGCGGTTACCTCTACGTCGGCCCCGTGACTGCCTTTTACCATCACTATGTTGAACGTGCGGTTTTTAAGCATTCCAGGGAATTTACCTTTGGTGGCAGATATGCTCAGCTTACGGCTTTTATCATTCCAGTTAAGGGTAAAAGTGGTGTATTGGCCTTTTTCGTAATTGTAATTGTCGTTCTCGTCCTCGTAAAATTTAAAAGAACCGTTGGCGCCGGGATAAATACGCAGCTCTATATTATCGGCAGGTTTTTCGGTAGCATATTCCATGTGCGGGCCCATGGGAATGATAGAACCAGCCTTTACGTACAGAGGCAGTATTTCGATCGGGGCGGCGGCGCTAATGGTTTGTCCGCCATCCAACAGTTCGCCTGTCCAGAAGTCGTACCATTTGCTGGCCGCGGGCAGGTACACCTGCCGGGCTTTGGCCTTGCGGTCGGCATCGGCCGAAGTATATAGCTGTTCGGTAACCGGGTTTACCATCAGCGCCGGGCCAAACATATACTGATCGGGTATGCCGTAAACCTTGCTGTCATCCCGGAAATCAAATGCCAGCGACCGCATCATGGTGTAATTGTCTGTAGTTACGCGCCCCGCCAGTGAGTAAATGTAGGGCAGCAGGCGGTAACGAAGCTTATCAAAATTGAGCAGGATAGCCCTGGTTTTATCGTCCCAGTTTTTACTGAACAAGGCGCGTTCGCCTTTACCATGAATGCGGAATATCGGGCTGAATGTGCCGAATTGGAACCAGCGGGTAAACAATTCGCGCTTATCGGGCTGCGACCAGTCGGCCGGTTTCCAGTGAAAGTGATAGCCGCCAATGTCTGATGTCCAGTAGGGGATACCCGATACTCCTGTGTTAATACCCTGCGGCACCTGGTGTTTGAAATCCTTAAAAGTACACTCAATATCGCTTGACCATAGGGTGGCCGCATTACGCTGTTCGCCGGCAAATGACTGCCTCACCAAAAAGAAGGCCCGCTTGCCCGGAATATCCCTGCGCCAGCCTTCGTATACGCCCTTGGTGTGCTGTAAAGAGTAGGTGTTAAAATAATCTATCCCCTTACCAATGCTAAAATTGCTTTGGCGGCGGGCATCCAGCAGGGCACCATTGTCGGGTTCGCATTGATCAATCCACCAGGCATCCCAGCCGTAGCGCTTAATAAGACTGTCGCGTGCCTGGTCCCAGTAAAGTTCGCGGGCTTTAGGGTTGTGGGCATCGTAATAGGTGTCAAAAGTGTGGGTAACTACGTTGTCCCAGGTAATATCGGTTAAGCCGCCCATTTTGTTAAGCGCATCATAGTTGGGCGTGCCTTTGCCAAACACCGGCCATATCGAGATCATGGCATGCAGGTTGGCCTTGTGCAGTTCATCAATCAGTTGCTGCGGGTGAGGGTAACGCTCGGGCTTCATCACGTGCGAGCCGATGGGCAGCGGGTCCCAGTAATACCAATCCTGCACCAGCACATCAACCGGGATATGGTTATTGCGGTAATTATCTTTTACGCTGATGATCTCGTCTTCGCTCATATACCTGTCCTGCGATTGAAACAAACCGAAGGCCCACTTGCCAAACATAGGGGCACGGCCCGTAGCTGTGCGGTACAGGTCAATAATATGATCAAAATCGGGACCGTAGAAAAAATAGTAATCAACCTGTTTGCCGCTTTCAGATACGTATTTGAATTTGGTGTTGCCGGCTTCGGCACCGTAAAAGTTGGAGGCTGAATAATTATCCCACATCAGCCCATAACCTTTAGTTGACAGCAACACGGGGATTGCCCCGGTAAGGTATTTAATGAGCAGGTCCTGGTTGCGGCCCTTGTAATTGATAGACAATGAATCAAGCGGATGACATCCCAAGCCAAACAGCCCCTCATTTTGCGGCGAAATAAACTGCGTGCTGATATTATAAGTGTTGATACCCGCGATGGTTGCCGGGGTGATGGTTTTGTTCTCGCTGTCTTCGGCGGTGATGGTATTGCCTTTGAGGTCGGTATAGGTAATGGCATTGGTGCTTTTGTTTACCCTGACCCTGAGTTTGGCGGTGGTGATAATTACCTCGTTTTTATTCTCGCTTACCTGGTATGGAGCAGGGGTTTTCCAGCTGTTGTTAACCACCAAAGATGGTTTGGTTTCAAAAGCCGCTGATAAAGTATACTTTATTTCGATGATGTCGGCCCTGCGTACCAACACTTTCAGCAGGCCTTTATCTAAAGAAAAGGTTACTCCATCGGTGCTTTTTTGGTACGATTTAATGCTGGCCCGTGCCTGTTTTGGCATAATACAGGCTAATGATAATACAATTATAACAATCGATTGTATTTTTTTAACATCAAAGTGCGACAGGCTTTTGATCATCTTGAACGTTAGTAAATTGGTTTACAATTAGTGTAAGAATAACACCTTTGAAAACGTGAATATAACGTTGTTTTTTTAATTAAGGAAGAGTTTTTTTGAGAGAGGTGCGTGGTGAGTAGTGCGTTGATCAGTTACACGGAATCCTTTAATCCGGTAAATCAGTTCAATCGTGGTTCAAACAAATTCGCGATTGCTTAGTCCTTCTTCCTCGCAATTGACATTAATGCTTCACCTCTTTGGCATATTGCTTTTCGCCGGCTTCAACGGCTATGGCCAGGCGGTTACCATCAGGAGGTTTGGGGCAGGTGTAGCCGCTGCCAAAAGCGCAGTAGGGGTTATAGGCCTTATTGAAATCAATTACTACTGTGCCATCCTTAAAGTCTCCCTGGCGCAGGTCAATGTAACGGCCGCCACCGTAAGTGGTTGATCCGTTGGTATCGTCCATAAAGGGCAGAAAAATATAGTCGCTATACTGCGGGTTTTTGGAGAGCAGGGTATTTTTATACACGGTAAGCTCCATCGGTTTGCCTTTTAGGGTGAATTTGAGCAGGGCGTAAGGCGTATGTTCCTTACCGGCACCGCTAAAAACCGGCATAACAAAGGCCTGCGCGTTTACCAGTATCTGCACTTTGGCGGTTACCCGGTAAGTGCTGTCGGCATCATAAAAACGCAGGTATTGCAGATCTTCCTGCTTAAGCGGCGAACGTGGGTCGCTCAAAAAATCGGCCATGTAACTTTTGCGAAACTCCGCTATCTGGGTTTTATGATCTTGAGCAAAGCAGTTTATCGAAGTAAGCAGGAGTAAAAGCAGGAAGTATTTTTTCATGATGAATTAGCAGTTAGCCTGTGCTAATATAGGGAAAAACAAAAAACGATTTGTCATGCTGAACGTAGTGAAGCATCTATTCGGCAGTTTGCATTGTTCAATAACAGATCCTTCGCTGTCGCTCAGGATGACAATTTAATATTAAGATGCTTTAGGTTATCTTCCCCCACAACTTTTATCTGCCTCAAATACCTGAAACGATTTACAGAAAATTATATTTGCTTATTGAACCTATAATACCAATAATTTTATGGAGAGTAAACCGCTAAGAAGCCGGCAATGGTTTGGAAAAACGGGTAAGGACGGCTTTATATACCGCGCCTGGATGAAAAATCAGGGTATTCCTGCGCACCAGCTGCAGGGTAAACCGGTGATAGGTATTTGCAACACCTGGTCGGAACTGACACCCTGCAACGCGCATTTCAGGGAGCTGGCCGAATCTGTAAAGAACGGTATTTATGAGGCCGGGGGTTACCCCGTGGAGTTTCCGGTAATGTCATTAGGCGAAACTTTAATAAAACCTACGGCCATGCTATACCGCAATTTGGTAAGTATGGATGTGGAAGAATCTATCCGCGCCAACCCGCTTGATGGTGTAGTGCTGCTTTGCGGCTGCGATAAAACCACGCCCGCACTCATCATGGGCGCCTGCAGTGTTGACATTCCTACCATTGTGGTATCGGGCGGGGCAATGCTTACGGGTAAATACCGCGGGCACGACATTGGTACATCAGATATATGGCGTTTTGCCGAAGATCACCGCGCCGGTCACATGAGTGACGAAGAACTGTACACCGCCGAGGCCTGCATGGCCCGCAGCCGGGGGCATTGCGCGGTAATGGGCACAGCCTCAACCATGGCTTGTATGGTAGAATCGCTGGGGCTTTCGCTGGCAGAGAATGCTGCTATTCCCGCTGCTGATTCACGCCGTAAAGTGCTGGCTCATTTATCGGGTAACCGCATTGTTGATATGGTGAGGGAAGACCTGAAACTATCAGACATACTTACCCCGCAAGCCTTTGAAAATGCCATCAGCGTAAACGCGGCCATTGGCGGGTCAACCAATTTTATTATTCACTTGCTGGCTATAGCGGCACGTATCGGTGTTGATCTGAATATGGACGATTTTAATACCACTGCTAAAAAGATCCCACTGCTGGCCAACCTGCAGCCATCGGGTAAATATTTTATGGAGGATTTTTATTATGCCGGCGGTTTGCCCGCCCTAATGAAAGAGCTGCGTGAGGTACTGAACGAAGATACCATTACCGTGAGCGGCAAAGCCATTAAACATAATTACGAACGCAGTGAATGCTTTAACCGCGATATGATTGCCACCTGGAAAAAGCCTTTTAACGAGGTAGCGGGCATTGTAGTGCTGAAAGGCAATTTGTGCGAAAACGGTGCGGTGATGAAGCCATCGGCGGCAAGCACCGAGCTCATGATCCATACCGGGCGCGCCATTGTATTTGAAGATATTGAAGATTACAAGAATAAAATAAACGACCCTAACCTGGAGGTTGATGAAACCAATGTACTGGTGCTCAAAAACGTTGGCCCCAAGGGTTACCCCGGTATGCCGGAGGTGGGCAATATGTCTATTCCCAAAAAGCTGCTTGACAAAGGCGTGCGCGATATGGTGCGGATATCTGACGGGCGCATGAGCGGTACCGGCTTTGGTACGGTGGTGCTGCATGTATCGCCGGAGGCCGCGGTAGGCGGTACGCTGGCTATTGTGCAGGATGGCGATATTATTAGCCTTGATGTTTATGCCGGTACCCTGCACCTCGACGTAAGTGATGCCGAAATAAACTCCCGCAAAGAGCAGCTGGTACTGCATACCAACATCAGCAAACGGGGCTACGTTCACCTGTATCAAACACATGTGGAGCAAGCACACCTTGGTGCCGATTTCGACTTTTTAAAAGGAGGCTCGGGCAGCGAAGTGGTAAGGGATTCACATTGAGTCGACTCATCCCGACTGCGCTACGCTGGTCGGCCCTCTCTTCAGCTTCGCTGGAAAGAGGACGGGGGAAGAAGTGTAAAAATTAGTGTCCCCTTTTTACACTTGTCATCCTGAACGTAGTGAAGGATCTATTATACGATATGAAATAGTTCATCCATAGATCCTTCGTTTCTCGCAATGACAGGTTTTTTATTCCCCTCTTTCCGCCGCAGGCGAAGAGCGGGTGACCAAGCGCAGCGATGGTCGGGTGAGTAAAGGGCCCCAACGCTCCCACTCTCAAGAAGGGAAATGGAAAATGAAATAATGAAGACTTACGAAGTTTTTAAAACTTCGTAAGTCTATAAAATCTAAAATATGACAGACGGAAATTTTGCCGGCCAAGTAGCCATTGTAACCGGCGCAGGACTGGGTATAGGCTTTGAAATTGCCAAACAAATAGCCCAGCAAGGCGGCGCGGTGGTGCTTAACGATGTAAATTCGCAGCTGGCCACTAATGCTGCCGATGCTATCAACAAGCTGGGCGGCAACTGTATAGCTTTAGATGGCGATGCGGCCGATGTTGATTTTATACAGCACATGGTTGATACCGCCGTGCAGCATTTTGGCAAACTTACCATTGCCATAGCCAATGCGGGTATTACCCTGTTTGGCGATTTTTTGAACTATCCGCCAAAGTCGCTGCAAAGTGTTATGAACCTGAATTTGCAGGGGAGTTTCTTTTTGGCACAGCGGGCAGCAAGACAAATTATTCAGCAAAAAAGTGGGGGGAGTATATTGTTCATGTCGTCGGTAACGGGGCACCAGGCACATAAGGACCTGGCCGCTTATGGCATGACCAAGGCCGGGCTTGAGATGCTGGCCAAAAGCCTGGTGGTTGAACTGTCTGAACACCAGATCACGGTGAATACTGTTGCTCCCGGCGCTACCCTAACCGAGCGTACTATGGAAGATGCCGCTTACCAGGATACCTGGGCACGCATTACCCCTATGGGGAGGGCCGGTACGGTACAGGATGTGGCTAATGCAGTATTATTTCTGGTGTCGCCGCAGGCAAAACAAATTACCGGGCAAAATATTGTGGTTGATGGGGGCTGGTCGGCGGTGAGTACATCGCCTTATTGAGAAGGCCGTATAAAGAACTTGTCATTTCGATGGAGCGTGGGCAGGTTATGAGCGTTGCGCGACAGAGAAATCTTATGCGACACACTGAGCAAGTTTACAAGTCGTATAAGATTTCTCGCTATCGCTCGAAATGACATCTTATTATTGTTCCCCTATACCATTAATCAAACTTGGCCCGCAGCCTGTTCCATTCGGGGTGGCGCTTGAGGTATGATATAATGTAGGCGCAAAGCGGAACCATTTTTAAATGATGTTGTTCCAGGTGCATAAAGGTTTTTTCAACCAGGTCGGCAGCTATGCCTTTGCCTTCCATTTCTTCGGGTACTTCGGTGTGGATCAGGTATACATTATCGCCCCGCTTTTTATAATCAACAAAGGAGCGTGTTCCATCAACTATAAGCTCATAGTTATGAATGGGCTCATTATCAATGAGTGGGATATCGGGATATTTCATAAGTTAATGGTTTGGTTATCAGGTGTAACAAAAAAAATTAATTAAACGGTAACATACCGTCATTACCTGCATCTGATATAAAGACAAAAACAAGTATCAATATTACTAACATAAGTAATTTTAATTGATGATATTTGTTTCCGGATCAAATAAATTAAACGGTTAAACGTTTTGTAATACTGGTTAAAAATGAATAGACAAAAGGACCCTAACCTTTGTTTATTTGCTTAAACTTTTAATTAGTTTTGATTTGTATTTATACTTTTATAGAATTTTTATAAAGTTACCTTAAAGCACATTGTGTTTCGCCTGAAATGAAAGCTATTGTTAAACTGACTAAGCAACTATTATTACAGCTTGTGCTTTTATTTTGTGTGGCCGCTGTTGAGGCGCAGGTAACGGAATCTCATTCATCAAAACCGGTTAAGCGTAAACTGGTTGCCCAGCAAACCAAAGTTGAGGGAAGTGCCCAGTTTAGAGAATTTTCACAACTGCTTAACCAGGCCAGTGTTGTGTTTACTTTTCCAAAAGGATTTAAAGAAATAGCCGCTGTTAACAATGAGGACTTCTCTTTTGACTATGCCATGCAAATGCCGGGGAAAGATTTTGAGGTTTGGTTCCAGGTAAAATCACAAAAAGAAAACTGGGCAAGTTATGAACGGTCTGACAGTGATAACGGAAAGCAGCTGGCCAACCCCGATTCGTTGTATAAGGATATGGGCAAGGCGCATGCTTCGGCCTTTACCGGCGACAATAATTATTTTGTACGCAATATGCCGCAGAATGTACTCGACCGTTATAATGCCGATGCAGGCAAATCATACCTGCTAAATTTGCTTGACCTACCAGCTACCAAGCATTATAAATACGCCTTACTTATTACCCTGCAGCGCAACCACACCGGCACCATTGTAATGGTTTGCTTTACCAACGAGAAAGACCCGGAGTTTTTCAAAAACATTGACCGGGCCACTAACTGCCTCAAGTTTAAAGTTTAAGAAGTTTACATCAGGCTTCTTTGTAAGGAGTAATAGCCTATGAAAAGGCATGGTGTATAGTTGACTCACCCGGTCTGCGCTTCGTTGGACCACCCTCTCTTCGCCTGCGGCGGAAAGAGGGACGCGAAAAATGGATAAAGGACAAAAGAAAAATTCCTTTACCCTCTTTCCGGCGAAGCCGAAGAGAGGGTTGACAAGCGTAGCGATGTCGGGGTGAGTAGATGAAATAGACGATCCTTTTTTATATCAATTAAGTCCAAAATCACAAATGTTAATAAGTTGACAGTTTTGAACTAAAAGTTCGGGACCGAAACTATATTTTTGCAGTTGGTGCATTTTGCACCTTTTTAAAATCCACTTTATAAATGGCAGACGCAGTTAATTATAGTGAAGACAGTATCCGCTCGCTTGATTGGAAGGAACACATCCGTTTACGTCCCGGTATGTACATCGGTAAACTGGGAGATGGTTCGGCTTATGATGATGGTGTTTATGTATTGCTTAAGGAGATCATTGACAACTCTATTGATGAGTTTGTGATGGGATCGGGCAGAACCATTGAGGTGAACATGAGCGACCATAAGGTATCCGTACGTGATTACGGCCGCGGTATACCCCTGGGTAAAGTGATTGATTGCGTATCAAAAATTAATACAGGTGGTAAGTATGACAGCAAGGCCTTCCAGAAATCGGTTGGTTTAAATGGTGTGGGTACCAAGGCAGTTAACGCCCTGTCTAACGTATTCATAGTACAATCATACCGTGACGGCCGCACCAAGCTGGCTGAGTTTGCCAAAGGCGAACTGATTCGTGACGAGGCCGAAAAAGAAACTACCCAACGTAACGGTACTGCCATCAACTTTACGCCCGACGATACCATTTTCAGGCATTACCGCTTTATACCGGAGTTTGTAGAGAGCATGATCTGGAACTATGTGTTCCTGAACGCCGGCCTCACACTCAACTTTAACGGACAAAAATATTTTTCGGAACGGGGCCTTTATGACCTCCTTACCCGCAATACCGATGTAGATACCCTGCGCTATCCCATTATTCACCTTAAAGGCGAAGATATTGAAATAGCCATGACCCACGGTCAGGCTTACGGCGAGGAGTATTACTCGTTTGTGAACGGTCAGAACACCACGCAGGGCGGTACCCACCAGGCTGCATTTCGTGAGGCGGTGGTTAAAACCGTGCGCGAGTTTTATAAAAAAGAATATGACGCGGCCGATATCCGCGCCTCAATAGTAGCAGCCATTGCCATTAAGGTGCAGGAGCCGGTGTTTGAATCGCAAACTAAAACAAAGCTGGGTTCGCAAAATATTGGTCCGGATGGTCCCTCGGTTCGTGGTTTTATTAATGATTTTGTTAAAAAAGAATTAGATAACTACCTGCACAAAAATCCGGCTGCTGCCGATTCATTACTGAAACGCATCCTGCAATCGGAAAGGGAGCGTAAGGATATTGCCGGTATTAAAAAACTGGCTAATGATCGTGCTAAAAAGGCATCGTTACATAACCGCAAACTGCGCGATTGTAAGCTGCATTTTGAAGATACGCATGAGCGCCGCCAGGATACTACCCTGTTTATTACGGAAGGTGACTCGGCCAGCGGATCTATCACCAAATCGCGCGATGTGATGACCCAGGCCGTATTCAGTTTGAAAGGTAAACCGCTAAACTGTTACGGGCTAACCAAAAAAGTGGTTTATGAAAACGAGGAATTTAACCTGTTGCAGCACGCCCTGAATATTGAGGACGGCCTTGATGCACTGCGTTATAACAATATAGTGATTGCTACCGATGCCGATGTGGACGGTATGCACATCCGCCTGTTGCTCATGACCTTCTTTTTGCAGTTTTTTCCCGATCTGGTAAAAGCCGGGCATGTGTTCATTCTGCAAACACCGCTGTTCCGCGTACGTAATAAAAAGGAAACCATTTATTGCTACAGCGATGAGGAACGGAAAAATGCCATTGCTAAACTGGGCAACAAACCGGAGATAACCCGCTTTAAAGGTTTGGGTGAAATATCGCCCGATGAGTTTGGACTGTTTATCGGCAAAGATATACGCCTTGACCCCGTGATATTGAAGGATGCCAACATTAAAGGCCTGCTGGAGTATTTCATGGGTAAAAACACGCCAAGCCGTCAATTGCATATTGTAAACAATCTGCGTGTTGAAAAGGACGACGAAAGCATAAATCCACTAATTGCCGCAGAAGCAGAAGATTTGGCCCTGCCGGTAGCAGTGTAGTTGTCTGAACCGGGATTTTTGGGATTACGGATTGGTTGGATTTTTTCTTTTAGATATAATTAATAGAAAATTTGTAGAGGCACATCACATGTGCCTCTTTTTTTGTCAGAATAAAACCGCCATCCTGAACTTATTTCAGGATTTCAGCTGCCTATACCGTTGTTGGTGTTATCACCAACATTCTACTGGCTGATAATAAAAGGTGTTGGTGATAACACCAACAACGGCAAAAGAAACACCATAGGCGTTCGGAAGAAATAAAAGAAGTTGTCATTTCGACGAGGAACGAGGAGAAATCTTATACGAGCAGTAAGTCTGCCAGTATGTTGTATAAGATTTCTCTTTCGCTCTACCCGCATTCCCGCCCATGCTCTCTCGAAATGACAATATTTTTTCGTTTTTTATTTCTTCGAAACACTTGTTGGCATTGTCACTAACATTCTGCTGATTGATAATAAAAAGTGAGATAACACCAACAACGGCAGAGGAATTGGTTGGATTTTTCTCTGTTCTAATTAATAGAAAATTTATAGAGGCACATCACCAGTACCTCTTTTTTTGTCAAAATAAAACCGTCATCTTGAACTTGTTTCAGGACCTCATGTGCTAAGTTAAAACCTTACACAGAACCTGTCCTGTGGGATGCCGAAATAAATTCGGCATGACGATGGATATGGTATTGCCTTTTGTCATGCTGAACGCAGTGAAGCATCTATTCTGCTATTTGCATGTTCACGAATAGATCCTTCGCTATCGCTCGCAATGACATTAATGTATAATTGAGGAATTTTTAACCTGCACACTTACGAAGTTTTTAAAACTTCGTAAGTGTTTAATGGCATAATATTATTTCGTCTTCAAAACCTTGCTAAGGTTTACAACCCCTACTTAACAGCCCAACACTTTTCACCATTATTAAAACCCCATCGGGGTTAAAGCTTTGTAGAATTTGCAAATAACGAAATCCCGTGCCGTAGGTACGAAACTTAGATGGTTTATCAAGGCTTTTGCCAAAACAAATTACTGTTGTTGGTATGGTAGGTGATCACCTGGTATCTCGAACCGGTTGACGTTTCAAACCTATCCGGCTTAGGGTCCTTGCTGCCTTCTGGCAGCAGCTCAACATAGGTGAAAACCTTGCCTTTGGTAATGGTTTGCGAGTTGTATTCACTTACCACCGGGCATATCATCCGGTACAGGTGCTCGGCCAAAAAGGTATAAACATATTCTTCCTTTTTGGTGGGTATGTTATGGTAATTGGCTGTGCTGTTTAAAATGATCGGCCTGCCGTCAATTATCCGCTGCCTTACTTCGGCTATACTTAAAAAAACGCCCTTTTCATCTTTCATGTAAGCGTTTTCCTGTGGGTCCATGTATATCCATTTGTTAAGCGAATCAATGTATAAAGCATTCATCACATGCCCGCCATGCGCTACCGGGTAGGTTCCCGAAAAGCAGATCACGCTGCGCGATTTAAAACCCATTGATAAAAATACATCATTCATACCTATAGAGAGCACATAACAGCCCTGCCCAACTTTGTGTGTACGATAAAACGAGATCACGTTCATAGCGTTCAGCGAATCGATATTCAGGGTATCCTGATGGGGTACCTGGTTGTGAAACCAGTTTAACAAGCGGACAGCCTTATCGGTCTGCGATCCTTTTCCGGCAACAGAATCAAGGTTAAAGGTTCTTCGTAATTCGGCTAATTGTGCATTTGAGGCCGACTGATATATAAACTTCGGAAAAGTTTGAGCCTCGGTGTTGTTATACGGTCCGGTTTTGCTTAACTCTTTTACGTGCTCATAATTTTTATATGATTGTGCCTGCAGTTGTGTTACAGTGCTAAGTAACAGACAACTTATTATGAAAAGTTTATTCATTGCAATTAAATTGTTGATCTTAAGCAAATAGAAGAATTAAGCACAACATTTTTTTTATTTTTAGATGAACTGCCGATAGCGCATCGTTAACAGGCATTTGGCGGGCGCCAAACTCATCTGCGGTTAAAGAACACCTGTTGAAGGCAGTTTACAGGCTATTGGCAAAAAAAATAGCCTGGCAAATAAAAAATCAGCATTTTTCAATCCATGTCGGCATTTCAAAACATACATTACCGCAATTTGATAAGGCATAGCCTGTTCTGGCTTGCCTACATCATATATACTGCGGTAACTTATAAATGGCCAGGTATTGACGAATTGGGATTTACACTTCCTCCTCAGATTATCTGCATAGCTATCCCGATAACCATGATCATTACCTATATAAACCTGTTGGTACTGATGCCTGGGCTATATAACCGCAGGCGCTATGTTTTGTATGGGTTATGTCTTTTGTTGCTCATTATTACCGGGGGGATTTTAGAACGCGCGCTCACGCATTATTTTGTACTACCCTGGGAGGCGGTTCATGACCCGGCCCGATATGAAATAGAAGTAAAGGAGCTGTGGATACCTATCCGGATTGCGCGCCTCTCATTTGATATAGGTATTGTAGTGGCTATTACCATGATGTTTAGGCTGATGCGGGATCATGTACAGCGCGAAAAACAGTTGAGGCAAATTGAAAAGGAAAAGTTCACGGCCGAACTCAACTTATTAAAAGGCCAGATAAACCCGCATTTCTTATTCAATACTTTTAACAGCCTTTATGCGCTCACACTCAACAAATCAGACCGGGCTCCCCAACTTGTACTCCGCATGTCGCAGCTGATGCACTATGTGCTCTATTCAACTTCAAAAGATGAAGTAGCGCTTCATGATGAGATCAATTACCTGAAAGATTATATCAGCATTGAGCAAACCCGTTTTGCCGATCGTGTAGAGGTATCCTTTCAATGTGCAGGGGTTACTGCCGGTGTAAAGATAGCCCCGCTGCTGTTGTTGCCCTTTGTTGAAAACGCTTTTAAACATGGCGTTGAGGAGGGCTCGGGATGGGTAACCATTAACCTGAATTACCGGGATGGAACCCTCTTTTTTAAGGTAGAAAATAGTTACCTGATCAAAGCCGTTCCTGCTAAACCGGGAATAGGTTTAGCCAATGTACAGCAGCGGCTAAAGCTGCTTTATCCCGGCAGGCATACCCTCAACGTTACCAAAAATGAGGAATCGTTTGAGGCCGAACTTAAAATTGAGTTATGAGAACAATAAACTGTATAGTTGCCGACGATGAAGAACTTGCCCGTGGTATTATTGAGCGATACATTGCCCAGTTGCCGCAGCTTAGGCTAATAGCCTCATGCACCAACGGAGCAGAAACTTTTACGGCTTTAAAAAACAACAAGACCGACCTGCTTTTTCTGGATATAAAAATGCCGCAATTGAGCGGACTGGAGCTTTTGCGCTCTGTTAAAAATCCGCCGCCGGTGGTATTAACCACTGCCTTTAGAGAATACGCCCTTGAAAGTTTTGAACTTCATGTAATTGATTATTTGTTAAAACCTGTTTCGTTCGATCGTTTTTTAAAGGCCATTGAAAAATATGAAACGCTCACCAATCCCGGCGGTTATACCGAGCCTCAAAAGGTCAACACTGAAAATGAAATAAACGAGGCTTTCATCTACATTAAAGCCGACAAAAAAATGGTACGGGTTTTACTAAAAGACATTCTGTTTATTGAGGGGCTGAAAGATTATGTGCAACTGCACACCACCGATCGTAAAATAATAACCTACCAAACGCTCACTTACTTTGAAGAGAAATTGCCGGTAAGCCATTTTTTGCGTGTACATCGTTCGTTTATTATCGGGCTTAAGCATATCCAATCCTACTCGGCAACCGAGGTTGACATTGCCGGGAATACCATCCCGATAGGTAATACTTATGCCAAAATGGTATTAAAACAATTGGAAGGTTGATGATTGAGTAAACAGGATTTAGAGGATTAAGGAGGATTGCAGGGATTTTTTCAAGCAGCATCAAAAAAATACGTCATGCCGAATTTATTTTGGCACCCCACATTTAGGTGAACTTTACTTCACCCTCTCAAATAGATGGCATACAATTGACTCACCCGGTCTACGCTTCGCTGGACCACCTCTCTTCGCCTGTGGCGTAAAGAGGGTAAACAAACCCAAAAAAAGAAATCCCCTCTTTTCGGCAAAGCCGAAGAGAGGGGTGACAAGCGTAGCGATGTCGGGGTGAGTAGATAAACAACCTGATTTGCTGAACCATGCCTTTTTATGCGCTAATATCTTCTCAAAGCGAAAGCTTATCGCTTGCGATGACATATGTTTAATGTATGAGCCTATCGAAGGGCGCGCGCAGAGGCTTACATGCCATGATTCGATAGGAAAGCTCAGCATGACAGCCTACAACTTAAACAGCATCAAACAAACCCCATCGGGGTTAAAGCTTTGTAGCAAATTAAAATAGTATTTACCCCGTGCCGGAGGTACGGAACCCGGGCGTTGGCTATTGCTTTAAGGCATTTTTTATGATTTCCAGGATACCTTCATTTTTTACGATCCACATCCCTAAGCGTTCTTCTGTAATACCCTCCCTGAGTTTATAAGTGTTTACCGGGTTAGTATCCTCAAAAATGGTTTCCATATAACTGAAATTGATATTTTCAACGGATGATAACTCGTGGGCAACCTCAACAATATGCGTAGAAACTGCAAAGAAACAGGATTTTACTGCTGCAAAGGCAGCAATTATGGCCAGCGAGGCATCGTAGGCATCTTTAACGTTAGTACCCCGGAACAGTTCATCAAAAATGACGAAGATATTTGTTGACTGATTCAATGTTTCGGCTACTTGTTTAACCCGCAATACTTCTTTATAAAAGTGACTATGCCCCAGCTCAATATCGTCGGCCAGGTTTATGGTTGTTATCAAGCCCTTAAATATCGGGGTCGCCATATTTTTTGCGGGCACCGGAAAGCCTATTTGAGATAAATAGATAGCAATGCCGATTGATTTAAGCAGTGACGATTTTCCGGCCATATTGGTCCCGGTAATAAAACTAATATTTTTGTCGGGACTAAATTCAATGTCATTGCTTTTAGCATCGGCAATAAAGGGATGGAACAAGCCTTCAATAATTAATGCTTTAGCGTTTGCTTCATTAACTACAGGAAATGTAAAGCCAAGCGCCTTGCCGCTGGCACTAACCGATTGATAAACATCTAACTGGTAAGCAATAGCTAATAAAAGCTTCATTCTATCGTAAGCAATCTGCCTGAAAAAATGATCTGCCCTGGCTATATCCGTAGTGTTGAGCCTGGTTTTGTTGATCAGCTGTTTTAGCCATGTCAATTCATGCTGATCAAAAGTATTTATAATAGCTGAACGAAATTCCTGCATTTTTTTAGGCAGATCATCTTGTAACGCGTCGGCAAATTTGATTAAACTACCCAATATCGATAGCGTACTTGCTATGCCTGTTTGAATGATATAATAATCACTGTTATTAAATTTTAGCGCGTAAATAGCTTTTTCAATAAACCTGGTTATAACTGAAAGGGGTTTAACGTGGTAATGCTTTTTTAAATAAAATTCTACAAAATCATAATCGTTTCTGTTGAAGCTGATTTTATTATCGTGCTTACCCAGGTACAAAAACACGTCTATTCTGTCCCTGATCTGAACAGGATCAATAAGCGGCTGGTTAAACATGTGGTGCAAGGCCTCGTTACCACCAATGGTACTGGTGTTGTTGAAAAGACTGTATATGGACTGGCGCGAATTGTTGTTTTGAAATATTGCCAGATCGTTTAGTGTTTGCTTGTCTATATCAAAGGTCATAAAAAAGGTGTCGGTATGGTTAATTAACGCTAAATTTCCGGGTACATTATTTCCACCTTTTTTCGCAAACCAAGCATACCCGAATTTACAGCAGGCACATGGATAATATTTCGTATCTTTATAGATAACAGCCCGCCTTTCTGATTATTCAGAAAGGCGGGCTGTTTGTTTAAAAAGCCCAAAGAGCAAAAAAGTGGTCCGGGTTTGTTCATTGAATTGATAGTCAGTTAATTAAAACTTTTTAAAGTTTTTAAAACGTGCAAAAACGATGTTCAAAAGTGTTAAAATGCCTGTTTTTGAGTTAAAACCAGAACATTTTGGGCTTTTTTAGAGCAATAATGGAGGCAAAAAGTGTTAAAAAACAATTTTAAAAAGTAAAAAGGTTCTGCCGGGTTTATAAAAGTTTGGTGAGCGTAAAATAAACGGTTAAAAAGTACACCGATTTTGAATAATGCTTTGATCCTATAAAATAATCCTTATATTGTTTCCCCCGGTTTTTTAAGGGGAGAAAGTTATGATTAACCATGAGATAAAAATTGCTTTTGACGAATATGATTCGTTAAAAGAACTGGAAGCCGCCGATTATGATTTGTGCGTTGAGGCGGCCAATGCATTAAAAAATTCACATTCACCATATTCAAAGTTCCGGGTAGGGGCGGCCCTGCGTTTGCAGAGCGGAAAGATAATTTACGGCAGTAACCAGGAAAACGTGGCTTATCCGTCGGGCTTGTGTGCCGAGCGTGTCGCGCTGTTTTATTGGGGAGCCAATCATCCCGATGATCCGGTTGAGGCTATGGCGGTTACCGCTCAAACAGATGAGTTTTTGCTCTCAAAACCCGTAACTTCATGCGGCTCATGCCTGCAGGTACTGGCCGAAGTTGAAAAAAAACAGAACAAACCCATCAAGATCATCTTATATGTAGAAGAAGGACCGGTGTGGGTAATAAAAGGAATAGAAAATCAACTGCCATTTCTGTTTTTTGAAGAACGACTAATTACATAAACCAATGAAATCAAAACTGTTATTATTTTTTCTGGGCTGTGTTTTTGCCTCAAACGTGCATGCTCAACAGGGTTTTCCGTTTGATAACGAGATCAGGGCATTCAAACACCAGGATAGTTTAAGTGCTCCCAAGCCGGGCGGAATATTATTTATCGGCAGCTCATCCATCCGCCTCTGGGCCGATCTGGAGCAGCGCTTTGCCGGTAAGCCTATTATAAAGCGCGGAGTTGGCGGCTCAACCATAGCACAACTGGTTGATTATTATACGCCATACATTTTGTTCCCGTACCAGCCGCGCAAAATATTTATTTACGCTGGCGAAAACGACATTGCCGATGGCAAACCGGCCACGTTTGTTTCAGAGGAGTTTACCAAACTTTGGGATATTATACACCAGAAACTCCCTAAAACAGAGATCTATTACATGTCGATAAAACCAAGCCCGGTACGTGCAAAATATTATGCCGAGGTTGCCAAAGCCAATGAGCTGATAAAAGATTATCTGCAAAATAAGCCGCATAGTCATTTTGTTAACCTGGTTCCGGCCATTTACAAACCCGGCACAACCGGTCCCGATTCCAGCCTTTTCAAAGGCGATTACCTGCACCTCAACCCCAAAGGCTACGATAAATGGCAGGCCGTGTTGCAACCACTTGTAAACTAATGATATTAAGCCACCTTTTTATTTAAGCCCTCTCCTTTGGAGAGGGTTGGGGTGAGGTTCCACAAAAAAAGCGGCCCCGCATTGCGGGGCCGCTACTTACATACATATTAACACTAAACTAAAACTAAACTTATTTAAAAACGCTGTACACGTTAGTTATTTTCCAGCCTTTGCCGGTGTTGGTAACAGTTACCATGTTGGTGCGTAAAAAGCCTTCAAATTGCATGTCAACTTTTACAACTGCCATGGCTTCGTTGCTTTCAACAACTGTGGTGGTGGTGGTGCAATCCTGTTCTGTATTTTTTGAAGCATTTAACGACTCAAGTATTTCGTCTTTTGAAAAATTCAATACTTTATTACCACGTAACATAGTGAATTTGGCATCCTGGTCCAATACTTCATTAAAGCCCTTTACCTGGCCATGAGTCATGGCGTTGATATAGGTATTGATAGCATAATTTTTGGTTAAGTTGTCACCATCTGTATATGTATTTGCTTTTGCAACGCTGCATACTACAAGTAAAGCTAAGCCGAGTACTATTGATTTTAAGGTTTTCATTGTATTAAGTTATTTAAGATTGATAATTATTATTATTTAATTTTATACTCATAAGACAGCTGAAGTATACCCTACGTTACACGTTATGTTATAAATATTGACGATTTAACAATCATTTAACATATTGCAGGTTATTTTAAATACTTGGCAACGAAATCCTAAGTACACTAACCTTATGGTTGATTTTAATACCATTATTTTACAATTTGGAGAACAGGGCGAAAAAAACGGCTGGACATATATTGAAATTCCGGCCGATTTAGCTCAGCAAATGAAGCCTGGCAACCGGAAATCGTTCCGGGTAAAGGGTAAACTGGATGAACTGCCTATTGCAGGTATGGCCCTGATGCCTATGGGCGAGGGCAATTTTATAATGGCCTTAAAAAGGGAAATATGCAAAAGCCTGCATAAGCACCGCGGTGCCATGCTGCGTGTGCGTTTAGAACCTGATGATGATTTTAAATACGTAATACCCGCCGACCTGCAGGAATGCTTTGAATTTGAACAACCCGAAGCCTGGGAGTTTTTCAACAGCCTTGCCGAAAGCCACCGTGGCTACTTTATCAAATGGATTGATAGCGCCAAAACCGAACCTACCCGTGCTAACCGCATAGCCAGCACCATTAACGCTATGGCGCGCAGAATGGACTACGGACAAATGCTGAGAGAGCAGAAAAAAGCAAGAGAATAATTACGCGTTAACATAGGTTGATAAAAAATATTTGCAATTATATAAGCACTTATATAAATTGCATCATGAATTTATATCAAAGCCTCGGATATTTAGTTTTGGGCAGCAGGCTGCGTCGTCTGAGTGAAGCTTTCCTGGCCGAAATTAATCGGGTATATCAAAAAGAGGGCATTGACTTTGATGCCAGCTGGTTCCCGGTGTTTTATTTGCTGTCAAAGAGTGAGGCATTATCTATCAAGGAATTAAGTGAGCAGATAGAGGTTTCGCATCCGGCAGCAAGTCAGCTTATTACTAATTTAAAAAAACGAAACCTGGTTACCAGCGCCACCTGTAATGATGATGGCCGCAGGCAACTGGTTACACTTACCGATGAAGGTAAAAAACTATTAACTCAAATATTACCAGTGTGGGATGCCATTAGTATGGCAATGACCAAACTGGTTGAAAGTGACGCGGCTGCGCAGCAGTTGCTACCTGCCATAACCGCCTTAGAAACTACTTTTCGGCAGGCTAACCTTGCCGATGCCATTAGCCAAAAGCTTAGCTACTAACCTAAAACCTATCAGTCATGAATAGTATATTTAATTACGGAACTGATCATTTAACCATTGGCATCTGCCTGGATATAGCCTCAGGTAAAACAAAGGGCATTATTAATGCTGATGCCGAAAAGGCCATCCGTACATCATGGCGCGAGGTTGAAAAAATTGTACACGACCATCACCCGGTTTACGGTATAAATACAGGCTTTGGCCCGCTGTGCGATACCCGCATTTCTGAAGAAGATACCAGTTTGCTGCAAAGCAATATCCTCAAAAGTCATAGCGTAGGTGTAGGTAAACCCATTCCGCAGGAAATTGCCAAGCTCATGCTCATCACCAAGGTACAAGCTTTGGCCCAGGGATATTCGGGGGTGGCTCAGGAAACATTGGAGCGCATCATCTGGCATATAGATAACGATATTATCCCGGTAGTTCCTGAAAAGGGTTCTGTAGGTGCCTCCGGCGATCTGGCACCACTATCGCATTTGTTTTTGCCCTTGATAGGCTTAGGCAAAGTTTATGAAAATGGTGAGCTGATACCAGCCGGTGAATTACTAAAAAATCACAACTTACAACCATTGGTATTAGGCCCTAAAGAGGGACTTGCACTTATTAACGGCACACAGTTTATACTGGCCTTTGCTGTAAAAGCGGTGCAACGGCTAAACGATGCCCTGAACCGTGCCGATTTGATCGGTGCGTTATCGTTGGAAGGGTTAATGGGCTCGGCAAGGCCATTTGATGCAAGGCTTCATGCTATTCGCCCGTTTAAAGGTACCAAAATGGTGGCCGATAGGTTGTTTACCTTGCTAACCGGTTCGGAGATTAATTCATCGCATATTAACTGCGACAGGGTGCAGGACCCATACTCGTTGAGGTGTATGCCGCAGGTACACGGCGCATCGCGCAATGCCTGGCTGCATCTTAAAGAACTTACTGAAATTGAACTGAATTCGGTAACCGATAACCCGGTGATTTTTAATGCCGATGATACCATAAGCGGGGGCAATTTTCACGGCCAGCCGTTGGCCCTGCCGCTTGATTATGCCACCGTTGCCGCTGCCGAACTGGGCAATATTGCCGATAGGCGCTGTTACCTGATGAGCGAGGGCCGCTATGGTCTGCCTAAATTACTCACCAATGATGCCGGTCTTAATTCGGGCCTGATGATACCGCAATATACCACAGCGGCTTTGGTTACCGAAAATAAGACCCTGTGTTTCCCGGCCAGTGCCGACAGTGTGCCTACCTCGTTAGGGCAGGAAGACCATGTTTCCATGGGCTCTATCAGCGGGCGCAAGCTGCACCAGGTAATTGATAACCTGGAGTATATACAGGCCATTGAGCTGTTATACGCAGCCCAGGCGGTTGATTTCAGGCGACCATTAAAATCAACCCCGGTTATTGAAGCTATACATAACAAGGTAAGGGAGCACGTGCCGCATATACACGATGATCGTGTTTTTGCTGATGATATCAATAGTTTACACCAAATAATTACCGATGGCTCTTTGCTGGCAATTGCCAATACAGCAGCCCTTGATCACCATATAAATCTTAACCATGACGAGTTCGGAATTTATTAAAACCTACGCCAGCCACCCGGTGTACAAGGCACCGCGCGGTATGCAGCTGCATGCCAAAAGCTGGCAAACAGAAGCGCCTTTACGTATGCTGCTCAACAACCTTGACGGGCAGGTAGCCGAAAACCCCGATGAGCTGGTGGTATACGGCGGCATAGGCCAGGCAGCCCGTAACCCCGAGGCGCTCCGGAAAATTATTGAGCTGTTACTGGAGCTTGACGAGCATCATTCATTATTGATACAGTCGGGAAAACCGGTGGGCATCATTCGCAGTCATCCCGAAGCGCCACGGGTACTGATAGCTAACAGCAACCTGGTACCTGCCTGGGCCAACTGGGAGCATTTTAACGAACTGCGCGCCAAGGGCCTCATGATGTATGGACAAATGACTGCAGGCAGCTGGATCTATATAGGTACACAAGGCATTTTGCAGGGTACCTATGAAACCTTTGTTGAATGCGGCAACCAGCATTTCGATGGCGACCTTTCGGGTAAATTGATCGTAAGCGCGGGTTTAGGCGGTATGGGTGGCGCTCAGCCTTTGGCTGCTACCATGGCAGGTGGTATTTTTTTAGGTGCCGATGTGGATGCATCGCGGATACAAAAACGGATAGATACCCAGTATATCGACCAGATAACTGATTCTTACGATGAGGCCATTGCCTGGGTAAAAGAAGCCATCGCCAAAAAAGAAACCCTTTCGGTAGGCCTGGTGAGTGATGCCGGCGATATGCTGCAAAAGCTATTGAATGATAATATTATCCCCGATATTTTAACCGATCAAACATCGGCACATGATCCGCTCAATGGATATGTCCCTAATGGTTTATCATTGACCGAAGCAGCAGAGCTCCGTAAAAACGATGTCGTAGAATATAAAAGACTATCCCTGAAAAGTATGGCCCGGCATGTAAGCCTCATGCTGCAATTGCAACAGAAAGGTGCTATTACGTTTGATTATGGTAACAACCTGCGCGAGTTTGCCAAACAGGGTGGTGAGCCTGATGCCTTTAACTTTCCGGGCTTTACGCCTGCTTACATCCGCCCTTTGTTTTGTGAAGGCAAAGGGCCTTTCCGGTGGGTTGCTTTATCGGGTGATCCGGAAGATATTTATACTACCGACAGGGCTTTGATGGAACTGTTTCCCGAAGATAAGCCCCTGATCAAATGGCTTAAAAACGCGCAGGAAAAGATCTCTTTTCAAGGATTACCCGCACGTATTTGCTGGCTGGGCATGGGCGACCGGGAAAAAGCCGGGTTATTGTTTAATGAGCTGGTAAAAACCGGCAAAGTAAAAGGCCCGATAGTGATTGGTCGTGATCATTTGGATTGTGGTTCAGTAGCGTCGCCAAACCGTGAAACAGAGTCAATGAAAGATGGTTCGGATGCCGTGTCAGACTGGCCGCTGCTTAATCTGATGGCCAATGCCGCAGGTGGCGCTACCTGGATATCGTTTCACCACGGTGGTGGGGTAGGTATGGGCTATTCGCAGCATGCAGGTATGGTAGTTTTGGCCGATGGTACGGAACGCGCTGCCACCTGCCTGAAACGGGTACTGCATAACGACCCTGCAATGGGCATCTTCCGCCATGCCGATGCCGGCTATGACAAAGCCCAGGAATGGGCAGATAGGTTTGGGCTGAAGGTGTAAGCGCCACCCAACCCTCCCCTGAAGGGCAATAGCCGATGAAAAGGCATAGTCTTTGATTTGCATGGCATATAAAAGACTCACCCGGTCTACGCTACGCTGGACCACCCTCTCTTCGCCTTTGGCGGAAAGAGGGTAGGGAAAAATGGATAAAAGACAAAAGAAAAAAATACTTTACCCTCTTTCCAGCGAAGCTGAAGAGAGGGTCGACAAGCGTAGCGATGTCGGGGTGAGTAAATAAACAGCCTGATCTGATGAAACTGTCATTTTATAGGCTATTACTCTCCTACAGGGGAGGGCTTTAAGTAAAATTGTTAATTAAACAAGGTTTTTGAAAGTCTCTCCCTTTAGGGGGAGATTTAGAGGGGGCTTCAATATGAAAAAACTAATAGGTCCATTCACACAAATATTGCCGCTTACAGGGCTGCCGCTGAAAGGCGCTTTGAAAGACGAGCAATTGCAGCTTATCCCGCAGGGTGGAGTATTGGTTGAGGATGGGCTGATCACGGCTGTTGATGATTTTGAAAAACTAAGATCGGGTAATCCGTCTGCCCAGGTAGAAGAAATTTCTGGCAGCAGTGTTTTGCTGCCGGGCTTTGTTGACTGCCATACGCATATCTGTTTTGCGGGTAGCCGGGCCAATGATTATGCCTTACGAACGGCTGGCAAAACTTATCTTGATATTGCCAAGGCGGGAGGTGGCATTTGGGATTCGGTTAGCCAAACCCGTGCAGCTAATGAGGCAACATTAACCGATCTGCTATTAAACCGTGTACAGCGTCATTTATCCGAAGGCGTTACCACTATTGAAGTTAAAAGTGGCTATGGTTTAAGCATCGATAGCGAATTGAAGCAATTAAAAGCCATCAAATCCGCTGCCGATAAAACCCGGGCCAGCCTGATAGCTACCTGCCTGGCCGCGCATATATTACCTAAGGATTTCGACGGGAGCCATCATGACTATTTAAAACATATTTTATATAACCTGCTGCCCCATGTTAAACAACAGCAACTGGCCAGGCGGGTTGATATATTTATTGAGGAAAGTGCCTTTAACACCAGCGACGCACTTTTTTATCTGAGCCGCGCCAAACAGGCAGGCTTTGAGGTAACCGTACATGCCGATCAGTTTACTACAGGTGGCAGCGATGTGGCTATCAAGGCCCGGGCGGCTTCTGCCGATCATTTGGAGGCCAGTACCGATTATGAGATCAATATGCTTGCCAAATCCGACACGGTTGCTGTAACTTTACCCGGCGCATCGTTGGGCCTGGGTATGCATTATGCCCCTGCCCGCAAGCTGCTTGATGCCGGTGCCTGTGTTGCTATTGCCAGTGATTGGAATCCCGGCTCGGCCCCGATGGGTGACTTGTTAATGCAGGCTGCCGTAATGGGTGCTGCTGAAAAACTATGTGCTGCCGAAGTTTTTGCAGGCATCACTTTCCGGGCAGCATCGGCATTAAAATTAAACGACCGTGGTATTTTAGCTACCGGAAAGCTGGCCGATATGCAGACTTATCCGTGTGCTGACTACCGGGAGATATTATACCAGCAAGGAAAACTGAAACCGGATAATGTGTGGACCGCTGATTTGTACTGATTTGTGTGATTTCGTTGATTATTTTGAACGATTTATAATGATTAAGGTGATTTCGTTGATTTGATTTTAAAGTTGGTAAAACTAATGAACCTTGAGCTACTGAACGATAAACTACTAAACCAATGAGCCAGAAACTAATAGAATGTGTACCCAATTTTAGCGAAGGTGTAAACCTTGATATCATTAAACAGATCACTAACCAGGTAGAATCTGTAGAAGGTGTGCGGCTGCTGAATGTTGATCCCGGCAAGGCTACCAACCGTACCGTGGTAACGTTTGTGGGTGAGCCTGAACGGGTGATTGAAGCTGCTTTTCTGGCTATAAAAAAGGCCGGTGAACTCATTGATATGAGCAAACAAAAGGGCGAACACCCACGGATGGGCGCAACCGATGTTTGTCCGCTGATACCCATAAGCAATATCAGCATGGAAGAAACCGCTGCTTATGCACAACAACTGGCTAAGCGTGTGGGCGAAGAATTGCAGATACCGGTTTATTTATATGAGCAGGCGCAACCCAATAAAAGCCGCAGTAACCTGTCGGTGATCAGGGCGGGGGAATATGAGGGCTTTTTCAAAAAGATCAAACAACCTGAATGGGCACCCGATTTTGGCCCGGCAGAAAATGATGTAAAACGAGGAGCCACAGTAATTGGCGCACGCGACTTTTTGGTAGCTTACAACGTGAATTTGAATACTACATCAACCCGCAGGGCAAACGCCATTGCTTTTGATGTACGTGAGGCTGGCCGAAATGTACCTGACGAAAGCGGAAAGCCCCAACATATCCCAGGCTCGTTAAAATCAGTAAAAGCCATTGGCTGGTATATTGAAGAGTATGGCGTGGCGCAAATTTCCATGAACCTTACCAATATTGAAGTTACCCCGGTACACAAGGCATTTGACGAAGTTTGCACTAAAGCCAATAATCGCGGAATCCGTGTAACAGGCAGCGAACTGGTGGGTTTGATTCCCCTGAAGGCCATGCTGGATGCAGGTAAATACTTTCTGCGTAAACAGCAACGCTCAGTAGGTGTAAGTGAAAAGGAGCTTATAAAAATAGCCATCAAATCAATGGGCCTGGATGAGCTTGGCCCTTTTATTCCCGAAGAACGCATTATTGAATATCTGTTAAAGGATAAAGCCGGCAGCAAACTGGTGAGTATGAACCTTACTGACTTTGCAGATGAAACAGCCAGCGAAAGTGCGGCTCCGGGAGGCGGTTCTATATCGGCGTATGTGGGTGCATTAGGTGCGTCGCTGGCGGGGATGGTGGCTAATCTAAGCTCGCACAAAAAAGGTTGGGACAGCCGCTGGGAAGAGTTTAGCAACTGGGCAGAAAAAGCGCAGTCTTTTAAAAATGAATTGATCAGTCTGGTTGATCTGGACACTACGGCGTTCAATAGTATTATGGAAGCATTTGCATTACCAAAATCAACCGATGAGGAAAAGAGTTTACGTAATGGTGCTATTCAGGCAGCTACCAAACAGGCTATAGAAATTCCGTTTAAAGTAATGGAGGCCGCTTTAAACAGCATGGAGGTGATCAAAGCCATGACACTTACCGGTAATCCAAATTCTGTAACCGATGCCGGGGTCGCTGCATTGTGCGCCCGTACCGCCGTGCTGGGAGCGTTCATGAACGTAAAGATCAACGCCTCTGGCTATAAGGACAAAGATTTTGTGATCGATATTATTTACCGGGGTAATGAAATGGAGCGCCAGGCTATTGCACTTGAAGCGGAAATTATTGAGTTGGTGAATGATAAAATAGGTTTGTAAAAAAGCCAAATAGTTTGTCATTGCGAGCGATAGCGTGGCAATAAGCCCCCCCTCTAATCTCCCCCAAAGGGGGAGACTTTTAAAAGCATTTAAAGCCCTCTCCTTTGGAGAGGGTTGGGTGAGGCTCTTTCTTCGTCGTTCTTCTTCACAATAACAAATAGATTACTCTTTCACATACAAAGGATAATCAGTTTTGGCTTCCCTGCTTTTATTCAGGTCAATTTCCCGGGTAACAAATTTTTCGACATCAGATGTGGTGCCCAACAAATTGCCGGTCATTGGCTCGGCTATGAGGCCGGTGCCGCCCCAGGCAAAATTATTGTCGCCGGTGCCCGATTTGTTGGAGCTCAAACAATAGGCACCCGAAATTACCGCAAGTGTTTGCCCGCAGCGTGTCCAGTGGTTAATGGAGCCTTCGCCGGTAGCGCGGGGACATAGTAAAAGATCGATACCTTGTTTACCATATTTGCGGGCATATTCGGTAAACCACATTTCGGTGCAAAGCAATATGCCAATTTTAAAATCGCCAAGGTCTAAAATTTCAAAAGGAGTACCCGTCTCGCGGCTGTACCAGCTTTCTTCCCAAAAATGAGGCTCTTCCGGGAAAAATGCTTTGGTATGAATTTTTTGGTGACCAACGCCTTGCTGGTAAACAAATGCCGTGTTAAAATACTGATCTCCGTTGATAACCGGTTTGGAATAAACAACATATTTTACACCGAGTTCTTCTATGGCGCTCATCCAGTTTTCGTGTTTTTGAACACTGTCGAGTTTGGCAGCTTCGCTAACTATTTTTGTCGATGCTACCCATTTGCAAAATGGCATTTCGGGCAATAGTAATAAATCAGAATTGTTTTGGTTTAGGTGAACTTTTAATAGCTTCCAATCCGCTGCAAATTCAGTTTCGTTATCGCTCAACTGGCAAATAGTAACTTTCATGGGTGCAATTTTAAAGGATAAACGAAGATAAGCAACCTGTAAATAAAAAAGGCCAGTGCAAGCACCGGCCCTTTCATAAATATAGATGGATGATTAAAAGCGGTATCTCACGAACGCCTCCATGGCTTCGTATTCAGCCAGGCCGAGGCGGTCATAGCGTTGTGCGGTGTCGCGGGTGCGGTCTTCGGCACGTACCCAGAACTCACGGGCATCATCACCCGGGAATACCGGACGATCCTTCTGCGACTGGTGCTT
>Ga0247742_10000176_pt1 | contig 55442 bp, 57 predicted proteins | sample UWRJL208509C2_FD_180944 | JGI IMG/M metagenome (GOLD analysis project Ga0247742, IMG submission 180944) | Plant litter microbial communities from Arlington Agricultural Research Station in Wisconsin, United States - UWRJ-L208-509C-2 | ecosystem: Environmental > Terrestrial > Plant litter >...
CCGGTGAAGTCCTCGACCTGGGTCGGGCACGACGCCTCTTCAGCCCCGCCCAACGACAGGCCCTCGCCGAACAGCACGGCGGCTGCGCATTCCCTGGCTGCGGGCACCCACCCAGCTACACCGAAGCGCATCACATCCGGTGGTGGTCCCGGGGTGGCCCGACCGACCTCGCCAACGGTGTTCCGTTGTGTTCGTTCCACCACCACCGGGTGCACGACGACGGATGGGAGATTCAGGTGCGCGACCACGTCCCGTACTTCATCCCACCACCCTGGTGCGACCCCGACCAGGTGCCCCGGAGAGGAGGCAAGGCGGTTCTTATGAACTCGGGCGGACCATAATCCTGCAGCGCTAAGTGCGGGTGGTGACGGCCGAGCGGGGCGGAAGGGAGGTTGTGGACAGGGTGGTGGAGGGCAGGGTGGTGGAGGGCTGGGTGGTGAAGGACAGTGTGGTGGCGGACCGAGAGGTGGTGGACAGGGCAGTGGCGGACTGTGTGGTGGCGGACTGAGCGATCGCCGGCAGGACGGTGGCACGGCCAGCACGACGTAGTGGCTGAGAACGACCTCAACACTCCGAACGACTTAGGGACTGCGAACGACCTAAAGACTTCGAACGATCTAAAGACTTCGAGCGATCTAAGGACTTCGAAGGAACGGCGCAACCACGCGCATCCACTCTTCGAACGCGTCGAGATGGGCGTCATGAGAGCCGACAATGTCCGCGCGCAACACCGCACGGCCCCGCCCGACGAGCTCGGTCTTCGCCCGTTCGTCGAACATCCCGCGGGAAGCGAAGATCGCGAGAGTCGGCGCGATCACCCGTTGCCAGGCATCCCAGCAAGCCGCGGCATCCACGTCGGCGATCGTGTCTACCATCACGTCCGCATCGAATCGTGGCCACAACCCGTCGTCGCGCATCTCAAGGTCTGCAACCCAGGCATCTGCGAGCGCACCCTCGCCGAGGAACTCCTTCGCCTCGTCCTTGGTTCTGAACGGCACGGGCCACGATTGGAAAAATTCCGCCATGGCCGCACGCGAAGAGGCATCGCCGTCTCCTCCGACTCCCGCCTCGAGCAGCACCAGACGCGCGACAAGATCGGACCGCGCGGCAGCGACGAGCAGCGCCGTGTGGCCGCCCATCGATTGACCGACCAAACTGACCGGGCCGCCCACGAGCTGCTCGATCACCAGCACGACATCCGCGACGTGAGCGGCGCGAGAGACGTCCGCCGGATTCCTCGTGCTCCGCCCATGGCCGCGGGCATCGATTCGCAGCACGCGGTGACCGCCGAGAGCCGCGGCGGTGCGTGCGAATTCCCTGCTGCTTCCGGCAAGTCCGTGCAGGATCACGACTGGTACGCCATCGCCAGGCTGATCGAGCACGTGCAGTCGGGTGTCCCCGTTGATGATCTCGTGGCGCTGCATCGTCCAATTCTGCAAGCTTCGTGCCCTGACTCCATCCCGCCCTACCGAGCGGCGGAACTGCGCCGCGGAGCTGAGCCGCGGATCTAAGCCGCCGGCGTCAGCGACCACGCAAGCCGCTAGCGGCACACCACCCCGCGGGCATAATCTGCAGCACGTGCATCCACTCTCCACCTACCGGAAACGACGATGACAGAGATGCCAGAACCGGCCCCGACAGAGCACGCCCAACGAGCCCGGCGCCCGCGAAGCGTGCGGCTGGTCACGGTGTTGTCGTGGATCGAGGGCTTCATCGACATTGCAGGCGGTCTGCTCCTGCTCGGCATCGCCGGCGCATCGGTTCTCGACCCGGTGCAGGGCGGGATCCTGGTGGCGGGAGCGCTGGGAATCGCGCTGGGACTCGTGCTCGTGTTCGTGACGGGAGGCCTTCTGCGAGGCAGCCGCGGATCGCGAATCGCGGTGACCGTGCTCAGCGTCTTCTCGATGGCACCGGCCGTCGTGACCCTGTCGCTGACCCTCTGGGTCAACGGTGCCATCACCATCGGACTCGGTACGGCGATCATCGTTCTCCTCTGGGCGGGACCAGCACGCCGACACTTTGCCCGCATCCCGAACGCCGACCGTACCCCCAAGACCGACCGGCAGACCAAGGCTGCCCGACGAGCGAAAGCCACGCGAACTCCCACCAGCTAGGCCTCAGACGGAGCCAGACTGTGACACGGCTGGCTGAGCGGTCAGGCCGCGCCGACGCGACCGCCCGATGCGCGCAACACCCGCATCGATCGCCCCCGCCAACCAGGCACCCCCCACGCCCACCACCAGCACGGTCGCCTCGATCACCAGGATGTACGCACCGGACGTCACGGAGGCGAGGTCGAGCGCGCGCCCCACCAGCGGCGGCACGACGACCAGACCGAAGGCGATCCATCCCACCCGACGTCCCCGAACGATCAACCAGCCACCGAGCGCGATGACGACGGTGATGAACCCCTGATTGAGCACGAACGACCAGAAGCCCACGGGCTGCACAATCGTGCCCGTACCTCGCTCGATGCCGAGGGTCGCCCAGGTGAACAGCACCGTACAGGCCAGTGTGATCGCCGAGACCCGCCGCGAGCTCTCCACCGGCATCAGCGCAAAAGAGGCCACATACAGTCCCATGATCGTGAAGAACTGGATGACGTTGACCAGCGGAACATCTGTGCCGATCGACCCCGCGAAGTTCGACGCCTGAATGTACGACGAGAAATCGGTCGCGCTGTTCAGGTAGGCGGCGAACACCGTCCCCACCACAGCCGCTCCATAGCGCGCGTTCGCCGTGAACTTCAGGGGGTCCGCCATGCCCTGACCCTACAACCGCGGCGCGTCGCGGCGGGATACGATTGCGAGAATTTCGTGCACGTACCGCACGAACACGAGTCCAGCGCAGGAGGCGGCGTGGCTGATCCGACCGAGCAGACGCCGACGGATGCCGCGGCTCCCGCAACCCCCGCCGACACGGGCACCCCGCCCGGGCCCGACGCCCCGGCCGACCCTTCCCGCCGCGCCTTCCTCCGTCGCGCCGGCGTGGGGGCCGCCGGCCTGGCCGTGGGAGCCTCCGGCGGGGCGGCCACGCTGGCGGTCGCCACCGCGCATCCGCCGGAGTTCGAACCGCTCGCTCGCCGCCACGCACCCGGCTTCGACCACGTCGTCGTGGTCATGTTCGAGAACCGCAGCTTCGACAACATGCTCGGCTGGCTGTACACGGCCGAGGAGAAGACGGCGGCCGAGTTCGATGGACTCGCCCAGGGCAACTATTCCAACCCCGGTCCCGATGGCGAGCCGATCGAGGCGTACGTGTACGACGGTCCCACCGACCGGGTGATGCAGTCACCGCAGCCCGACCCCGGCGAACACTTCTCCCACGTCAACACCCAGCTGTTCAACACCGTCGATCCGCCCGGCAACGCGTTCATCCGTCAATATGGCCAACTGGATCCGTACAACCGCCCCCCGGACGGCAGCAAACCCACCAACCAGGGGTTCGTCACCGACTTCATCATCAACTTCCGCCTGACGAAGGGCCGCGAACCGACGCCCGCGGAGTACCGCCAGGCGATGGGCGGCTTCAGCCCGACGATGATGCCCGTGCTGTCGACCCTTGCCCGCGAGTTCGGGGTCTACGACCACTGGCACGCGGCAGTGCCGTCACAGACGTTCTGCAACCGGCTCTTCTTCCATGCGTCGACATCCCACGGCTTCGTCACCAACCACGGCGGCGACAGCTACTACAAGTGGATCAACGGACCGAACGCCCCGACCATCTTCAACCGCCTGGAGGAGGCGGGCATCCCCTGGCGGGTCTACTACGACGGCTCACAGCTGGTCTCGCTCACCGGGATGCTGCACGCCCCGGCGCTACAGCAGTACTGGAAGTCGAACTTCCGCGAGATGGCGCAGTTTCGGGAGGACGCGGAGAACGGCACCCTTCCGGCGTACTCGTTCATCGAGCCGCGGATGGTGTTCAACCACAACGACATGCATCCGCCGTGGGGTTCCACCCTCGGCGAGACCGAGGTGAAGCTGCCCGACGGCACCATGCTGCCGGTCTACAACAGCGCGCTCTCCGACGTGCGCTCCGGCGATGCGTTCGTGGGCGAGATCTACGACGCCATCCGCACCAGCAAGTCCCGCAAGGGATCGAACGCGATGAACACGGCGCTGGTCATCACCTTCGACGAGCACGGCGGCACCTACGACCACGTCGCACCGCCCAAGACGACCCCACCCGACAGCCGCGGCCCGGGCGAGATGGGGTTCGCCTTCGATCGGCTGGGTCTTCGCGTGCCGACGATCGTGGTGACGGCGTACACGGCGAAGAACACGGTGATCCACGACGAGATGCATCATGGCTCGGTGATCAACACCCTCAGTCGTCTGCACGGTCTGCGCCCGCTCACCCGCCGCGATGACGAGGCGAATCCGATCTTCAACGCGGTGAACCTGCTCGAGCCGCGCCAGCCATACACCTGGCCGAAGCCCGTGCCGCTGTATCGGAGCAACAACCCCGAGGAGTCGCCGAAGTCCGCCAGCAAGCACCATCGCACCCGTCGCCTGACCGCTCCCGCCGAGGGCACGACCGGCCTGCTGCTGGCCCGATTCAACCCGGGGAGCAAGGTGCCGACCACGTACGGCGAGGCCTACGACGCGTTGATGGAGCACGGCACCGGCCTGTTCGGCACCCTCGACAGTCGCCGCTAGAGACCACCGCCGCCGCTAAAGACCACAGTCGCCGCTAGAGACCACCGCCGGCGAGCCGAGTTACACCTGGTACACATCCCGCAGCGTCACCGGCCGCAGGTTGCGCTGAAGCAGGATGTCCCGGAGCCGCGGGAATGCGGTCACGACTCCCGGAAAGTTGGCGTGCCCGATCACGATGTGGCGCGGCAGAAAGTACTGCTCCGCGAAGGACACCACCTGGTCGGGAGTGATGCGCCCCGAATCCGACAGCGAGCCGTACCACATCACCGGAACCGTGTAGCCGACACTCGACGCCACCCGGTCGGTGCGCGCATTCCGATAGCCGTATGGCGGGCGGTAGAACGGCTTCGGGCTGACGCCGAACAGATCGGTGAGATACCGGTCGTTGCGCGTGAGCTCCGCCCTGATGCCCGCATCGCTGAGCTTCGTCAGGGCGGTGTGAGAGTAGGTGTGGTTGCCGATGACCACCTGCCCGGAGCGCACCAGCGGCAGGAGGACATCCGCCGCCGCCTTCCAGCCCGGATACATCCCGTTGGCGAAGAACGTGAGACGGATGCCGGTGACCGCCGCCATCTCGGCATACGCGCGGATCACCGCCGGGTCGGCACCGTCGTCCACCGTCCACGCAATGTAGTCGCCGTCGAACGGCAGCCGGGTGATCACCGTGCCCGGAGCGGGAAGGGGCGCCGTCGGACCGGCGTAAGGGCCGTAGGGGACCAGAGTCGGGATGGGGCTCGGTGTGGGGCTCGGCGTCGGGTTGGAGGTGGGGCTCGGCGGGAGGCTCGAGGTGGGGCTGGGGGACGGGCCCGATGATGCACGCGGGAATCGGGTGGGCACCGCGCTGGGCTCGGGCGACCCGGTTTCACCGGGAAACCCGAATGGGCTCGGCTGTGGCGTGCAGCCCGCGAGCCCGAGGGCGCTCAGCGCCGCGGCACCGGCCACGAAGGTGCGTCGATCCATCGCGGGGCTCCCGTCTCGTCGCACCCCACCTTTCCGCTCACCGGGCCCGACCGGCGCCCGCCGCGCCGAGGTCAGCTCAGGTGGTGCTTGCGCTCCAGCGCGGCGCCCTCGACGTCGATGTTCGGCAGGATGCGATCGAGCCAGCGCGGGATCCACCAGACGGCGGCCCCGAACAGGTGCATCAGCGCGGGAACGATGAGCAACCGCACCACGAACGCGTCGACCAGCACGCCGAAGGCCAGACCGAAGCCGAGAGCACGGATGATGATCGACTCGGAGAACACGAACCCGCCGAAGACCGAGACCATGATCAGCGCCGCGGCGATGACGACCGTGCGTCCGGCGCGGAATCCCTGCGTGACCGCGACGCGGGCGGGGGAGCCGTGAACGTAGGCCTCCCGCATGCCGCTCGCGAGGAACAGCTGATAGTCCATGGCGAGACCGAACAGGATGCCGACCAGGATGACCGGAAGGAAGCTCACGATGGGGCCCGGGCTGTGCACACCGAAGAGCCCGCCGAGCCAGCCCCACTGGAACACCGCGGTCAACGCGCCGTAGGTAGCGACCAGCGACAGGATGAAGCCGCCCGTGGCGATCAGCGGCAGCAGCAGGGAGCGGAACACGCCGATCAGGATGATCAACGACAGGCCCACGACCAGCGCGAGGTAACCCGGCAGGATGTTGGCCAGGTTCTGTGAGATGTCGATGTTGCTCGCCGACTGCCCCGCCACACCCAGGTCGCCGTGCGAGGTCGGGGTGGCACGCAGGGCCTTCACCAGTGTCTCGGTGGATTCGCTATTCGGTCCCCCCTTCGGCAGAACCTGGAACGCCGCGAGGGTTCCATCCTTCGACACGGCGATCGGGGCGACGGCGACCACATCGTGTTCCTTCGCGATGAGAGTGGCGATTCGTGCCTGCTCCGCCGCCGTGCTGTCGTCGGTGCTGCTGTCATCGGTGCTGCGGTTCGAGGGCAGCGTCGCGGTCACGAGCAGCGGACCGTTCGCTCCGGCGCCGAACTTCTCGGCCGTGATGCGGTCGGCCCGATACTGGGTGGAGTCGACTGCCTCCGACGAACCGTCGGGCAGACCGAGGCGCATCGACAGCGCGGGCACGGCGATGGAGAGCAGCACCGCGGCCGCCACGATGACGGTCAGAACCGCGCGCACGGTCGACATCGGTCGCTCGACTCGGGCGGGCAGCGCAGCCGCGGCCCTCGCCCGTGCGCGGCGGCTCAGGATGCGTTCGCCGGCGAGCCCGAGCAGCGCCGGTGTGAGAGTGACGGCGATGAGGATGGCGATCGCGACGCACACGGCGCCGACGGATCCCATGAGTCCGACGAACGGGATGCCCGTCACATTGAGGGCGATGAGCGCGACGATGACGGTGACGCCGGCGAACACGACCGCGTTGCCGGCCGTACCGTTGGCGAGCCCGATCGACTCGCGCAGCTCTGCACCCTGCAGGAGCTGTTTGCGGTGGCGATTGAGGATGAACAGCGAGTAGTCGATGCCCACCGCGAGCCCCAGCATCACGCCGAGGATCGGAGTGGGGGACGGCATCGGGATCACGCCGGAGAGAGACAGCGATCCGATCACCCCGATGGCGACACCGAGCAGCGCCGTCACGACGGGCAGGGCGGCCGCGATGATGGTGCCGAGCATCACGAACAGCACGAGGCCCGCGATGATCACGCCGACCACCTCGCCCACGCCGACCAACTGCGGTACTCCCTGGGCGATGGCGTTCGAGATCGAGACCTCCACCCCGGCGACGCGATGCTTCTCGAAGTAGGAGATGACGCGCTGTTTCGTCGCGTCGGAAAGCTCGAGCCGGGTCTGGTCGAAGCCGATGTTGACGACGGCGGCCGACCCGTCGGCGGAGACGGTACGGATGCCAGACGACAGTCTCAGCAGCGTCGTCGCGTCGGCGAGTCGCTCGCTCTGCTTCACCAGCTCCGCACGGGAGGCGGCGAGCTGAGACAGAGCGGCCGGTTGCGGCACGGGTGAGGCGTCCAGCTGAGCCTGGGCGGCATCCAGTTGCGCACGACCGGCCTCGAGCTGGGCGTCAGCGTCGGCGAGACGTGCGGTCTGCTGCTCGCGACCCGCCTCGGCGGTGAACGGATCGACGACGCTGGAGACTCCCGTCAGTTCATCCGCACCGGTGACGATGTCGGAGAGCCGGTTGCGCTGGCCTGCGCTGAACGCGGCGCCGTCCTTCGTCGAGTAGACGACCGTGCCGGACGCGCCGCTGTACTTGGGGAGCTTCTTCTGCAGCTGATCCGTTACCTGCCCCGATGCGGTGCCCGGGATGTCGAAGGCGGTCACGAGGCCTCGGAAACCGATCAGAAAGGCCCCCACCGCGATCGCGAGGATGACGATCCAGGCGAGGATGATCCGCCAGGGTCGACGGGATGAGAATGTGCCCAGGCGGTACAGCAGCTCGGCCATGTCGGCCCCTTTCGGCGCATGGTGCCGCCCGATTGCGGGCGGCCGGATCAACAATCCGAACCGGACCGTCTCGCTAATTATGATGGATGTCGTGGACACGTATCGACAGACCGCCCATCGCGGAGCAGTGCGCAGTGAGGCGTCACGAACGGCGATCCTCGGTGCGACCACCCGCCTGGTCCTGGAGCGCGGCTACGACCACCTCACCATCGAGGGAATCGCCACCGAGGCGAAGGTGGGCAAGCAGACCGTCTATCGCTGGTGGCCGTCGAAGGGGGCACTGGTCGCCGAATGCATGCTCGAGGGGCTGCTGCTGCCTGCGGAGTTCCTTCCGCCGACAACCGGGACCCTGCGCGATGACCTCACCGCGTGGCTGCGGGAGCTTCTCGGCTTCGTCACCGCTCCGGCGAACGACACCCTGATGCGCTCGCTCATCGCTGCCGCCATCGAGAATGAGACGGTCGCGGAGCGGCTGAATTCCACGCTCGGCACCTCATCCGCCCTGGTGAATCGCCTCACACTGGCCGTGGCGGTGGGAGAGCTGCCCTCGTCGGCGCCGGTGACGGAGATCAGCGAGTCGCTGGTCGGTGCGCTGATCCTGCAGATCCTCACCCGCACGCACTCCGATCCCGACCGCGCCGAGTCCTTCGTCAGCGCGGTGCTCGGGCCGGTCGAGCCGGGCTAGAGAAGGTCTACGGCGCCGACGGTCGATCGACCGCGAGCCCCTCGGCCGCCAATGCCTCGAAGCCGCCGTCGACGTGCGCCACCCCCGTGAAACCCTGCGCCGAGAGGTAGTCGACGAACGGACCGGAGCCCTCGATCGAGCCGCAGAAGACGACGATCTCCCGGTCGGCATCCTGCTGTTCGGCGAAGCCGATGACATCGGACTTGGCCACCACGACTGCGCCAGGCACCGTCCCGGCAGCTGCACGCCCGGCGTCGCTGCGCACATCGACGAGCAGTGCGCCGCGATCGATGAGCGCGCGTGCCGATTCGGGCGAGACGGGTGGGAGGTGGGCGATGGACTCGTCGGACATGGCGACCTTTCGGGAGAGCTCGATCGGGGGAGTGGAATGCTATAGCTGGACGGCAGACACAGCCAGACCGTAGACAGCTAGGTAGACAGCTAGACCGTAGACGCTGCTCAACCGCGCCGTGGCCCGTGTCACAACATCCGCGCTGCAGGTTACGGTCTGTTGCACGGGTTACGCCCCGTGTCACCGCACGCTACCGGTGCGACGACGCCGGGTTTAGCGTCGCGCCATGACCACCTCCACGACCACCTTCGCCATCCTCGTCGAACTCGACGGAGCTGGAGCGCATCCCGCCTCCTGGCGATCGGCGGCACACTTGCCGACCGAGCTGCTGAGTGCGGGCCGCACCGCCGCGACGGTCCGATCCGCGGAGCGTTCGGGCTTCACGGCTGCCACCTTCGAGGACTCCCCGCTTCCGCCCGGCCCCTCCGCCGGTGGGCGCGGCGTGATCGGTCGCATCGAGGCGGTACAGCGGGCGGCCTTCGCGGCTCCCCTCACCTCCAGCCTCGGCCTCATCCCTGTCGCTCACGCCGTCTACGGCGAGCCGTTCCATCTCTCCACCCAGCTGGCGACCGTCGATCACGTCTCGGCCGGCCGCGCCGGATGGCTGGTCGGTATCGACGCGGATGCCGCGATCGCCGCGGCGTACGGTCGTGCGGCGGTGTCGGCCGAGCGGGCCATCGCGGATGCCGCGGACACCGTGGAGGTATCTCGGCGACTGTGGGATTCCTGGGAGGATGAGGCGGTCATCCGTGAGCGCGTGACCGGGCGGTACTTCGACCGCGAACGCGTGCACTACGCGGACTTCGAGGGCGAGAGCTTCTCGATCAGCGGGCCGGCCATCGTGCCACGGCCACCGCAGGGGCAGGTGGTGGTCTTCGCCGACGGCCTCGCGGCGGCCCGCGTCGGAGCGGATGTCGCGCTGCTGGCCTCGATCGACCAGGTCTCCACTGCGCCGCGCGCGGTGCTGGAGCTCGAGGTGGTGCTCGACGCGGCCGGAGTCAGCGCCGCCGAACGTCTCGCCGCCCTGGATGGCTACGACCTGTGGGCGCCGACCCAGCGCAGGCGGTTCGTCGGTACGAGCGGCGAGTTGGTGGCGCTGCTCGCCGAGCTCGCGACCCACGATCGCGTGGACGGGGTACGGCTGATCCCCGCGGTGCTCGATGTCGATCTCGACGAGATCGGCCGTGCGGTGCTGCCGGAGCTCCGCCGCCGAGGCCTGTTCCGGTCACCGACTCCCGGGCAGACGCTGCGGGAGTCCCTCGGCCTTGCCCGCCCCGCCAATCGCTTTGCTCAGACAGAAGATCTCGAAGGAGCCCGCGCATGAGCGCCGCCACTCACGCCACGACCACCCACGCCACGACCGCTCACACCACGAACACGCGCACGCCCACAGCCACGAGCGGGGCGCGGCGCCGCCAGCTGCAGTTCGGCGTCTTTTTCCAGGGCGTCAATTTCTCCACCATCTGGTCGGACGCGAACAGCGGCTCGCAGACCGATTTCGAGAGCTTCCGCCGCCTCATCCAGACCGCCGAACGCGGCGTGTTCAGCGCCTTCTTCCTCGGCGAGGGGCTGCGCCTGCGTGAGCACCTCGGTCGACTTCACGACCTCGACGTCGCGGGCCGCCCGGACGCCCTGACCCAGTTGGCAGCGCTGGCCGCCATCACCGAGAACATCGGTCTCGTCGCCACGCAGAACACCACATACAACGACCCGATCGACCTGGCGCACCGGCTCGCCAGTCTCGACATCCTCTCCGGCGGTCGCGCGGCCTGGAACATCGTGACCACGGACAATGCCTGGACCGGGGCCAACTTCCGTCGCGGCGGCTACGCGGACCACGCGGACCGGTACACCCACGCCGAGTTCGTCGTGACCACGGCGAAGGCGCTCTGGGACTCCTGGTCAGAGGACGCCATCAGCGCGAGCCGGGACGCAGACTCGTGGGCCTCCCGTGATGCGGTGGCAGAGGTGTCCGAGAGGGATGCGTACTTCGCTGTCCGCGGTCGGGGCCGATTGCCCCGCAGCGCCCAGCAGCATCCGGTGCTCTTCCAGGCCGGAGATTCGGCCGAGGGGCGCGACTTCGCCGCTCGCAACGCCGAGGTCATCTTCTCGGCCCACGGCGTCTTCGAGCCGGCACGGGCGTTCGCGGCCGATGTGCGCCAGCGCACTCTGAAGGCCGGTCGCCCGGCCGACGACCTGAAGATCTTCCCCGGCCAGGAGTTCATCATCGGGGACACGGAGGCCGACGCGATCGAGAAGGCACGCTGGGTGCGCGAGTCGCAGGTGAGCCCGCAGACCGCCATCGCCTTCCTCGAGGCTGTCTGGGGTACCGACCTCTCCTCGTTCGATCCGGACGGCGGCCTACCCGACATCCAGCCGGTGCAGGACGAGACGGGGGAGACCCGCGGGGCCGGTTTCCGTGGCAAGCGACCGCGCGAGGTCGCCGACGCCTGGCGTGCCATCGCGGAGGAGAACGAGTTCTCCATCCGTCAGCTGGTCATCCACCTCTCGTCGGGGCGTGGCTTCGTGGGGACGGCGTCCGCGATCGCCGACCAGCTCGAGCCGTTCGCCGACGAGCTCGTCGTCGACGGCTTCAACGTGACCCCGTGGCTGATCCCGTCGGGGCTCGACGACATCGTGAATCGGCTCGTTCCGGAGCTGCAGGAGCGAGGCATCTACCCGACCGAGTACGCCGGGCCGACGCTGCGCGAGAACCTGGGCCTGCGCGACCCGCTCACCCGGCGCGACAAGCGCGAACTCGCTAGGCTACGCGCGTGACCGAGTCTCGCCTGGCCGACCCGAGCCGAGCCGCAGCACAGCCGACGGCTGCGGGAGTGGAGATCATCCGCGTTCCGTGGGACGACGCTCGGGCCGTGGCCATGCGCACGGCGATGGACGCCGAGATCTCACCCCGCTACAGCGACCGGTTCGCCGACCGCGACCCCGCCGAGGCCGCGCGCCTGGCCGCGTCGTTCGCGATCGACCCCGAGGACATCGTCTCGACCTTCATCGCCACCGTTGACGGGGTGTTCGCCGCACACGCCGCGCTGCGCGCCCTCGGTGATCAGTGGGAGCTCAAGCGGCTGGTCACCCTGCCCGAATTCCGCGGCAGGGGACTCAGCCAGGCGCTGATCGCCGCGATCGAAACGGATGTCCGCGACCGCGGTGGTTCGCGCCTCATCCTGCAGACCGGCGATCGCCAACCCGAGGCGGTGAGCCTGTACCTGAAGCTGGGATTCGAGCGGATCCCGACCTTCGCGCCCTACACCGTCTTCGCCGGGTCGAACTGTTTCGCCCGCGATCTGGACTAGGGCGCGTCGTCGGCTGACCGTGCTCGGCCCCCCGCAGACCCCATCTCCTTGCCCGCGCCTATTTCGATCCCGTCTCCTTCGACCCCGACTCCTTCGACCCCGTCTCCTTCGACCCCGTCTTCTTGGTGCGAGATGAGGCGGACTTCGGCTTGGCGGCCGCGCGCGGCGACGCGCCTGCGGGCTCCGGCGCGGCACCGGTGGGGCCGTAGAAGGCGTTGATCTCGGCCAGTTCCATGTCCGCCGTGGCCTGGATGAGCTCGAGCAACTCGGTGTCTGCGCCCGGTGCGAACTCCTCGTACCGCTCCGGCGCAATGACCGAGGGCACGCCCGCCGGCGCCTGCTCACTGGCGTCGAGGGTGGTGCCATCGTTCGACGGCGACATGCCCTGGAATATCTTGCCCGCCTCGGAGAGGTTGGTGAGGTCGAAGGAGTACTGCTTGCTCTGCAGTCCGAGGTCGAGCAGCTTCTTCACCTCCGGGAACCTCTCGGCATTCGTCTTCGGAATAGGCAGCGACTTCTTCCAGTCGACGCCGAGGGTCTCCAACGCCTTGGCATAGGCGTTCTCGTGTGCCTGGTCGCGCACGATCAGGTAGGCGATCGTGGACCGCGCCGTCTTGTTCGCTGTCATCTCGTAGATGCGCGACTTCTGCAACCGACCCGTGGATTCGAGCATGAGGTTGTAGAGCAGGTCGAGCACGAGGTTGCCCGAGTTGTAGACGTAGCTCCCGAGCCACGGGTTGCCGGCCGCGTCGACGGGCAGAGCGCCCTGGGCACCCACCAGGTAGTGGTGGATGTTTCCCTCCGTCAGCGCGATCTTCAGCGGTGTCGCGCCACCCGATCCGGGGGTGTCGACCGGATCCGTCGGCTTCCCGCTGTACCGGGGCGAGCCGTCGAGCAGTCGGGAGATGGTGGTGCCGATCAGCTCGACGTGGCTGATCTCCTCGGTGCCGATGCCCTGGATGAGGTCGCGATACGGTTTCGCGGTCGGCCCGCGGAAGTTCATCGCCTGAAACAGGTACTGCATCATGGTGCGCATCTCGCCGAACTGACCGCCGAGGCCCTCCTGCAGCGCATTCGCCGCACCGGGGTCCGGCTCATCCTGCTCGATGTCGTTGATCAACTGCTGCACGTGGAAGAACATGACACCCCTCGGGCCGCTGACGCGTCGAAGACGTCGGCGACGTCCGCGCGACCATCCGGATCCGCGGGTCGGACCGCCGGCCGAACACCGGCGATGGGCCGAAACGTACGCGTTCACCTCGCCGGCGCTCAGGGCTTGACGTCGGGGCGCGGGTGGCGAAGAGTATCTGTGCCGTGCGCGCGGACGACGAGGCGAGAAGCGGAGCGTCCTCCCTTCGGCACGAGCTGTCAAGCATCCGGAGCATTGTGCCGCCGGACGCGAAACCCGAGTTAAGTCAGTGCCATGGAACGCATCAGCTATGCAGGCGGAGTCCTGCTGACCGGGGACGCGATCGCGCGCGCGGTCATCAGCTATGCCGAGGCGCTGGCGAAGCGAGGGACCGCGGCCGAGGTCGACATCCCCGTGCGCCGCGACGACGGCAGCCTCGGGGCTGCGCAGCTGCTGCTCGGGCCGGCCAGCCAACTCGTCGCGGAGGCGGTGGAGACCGACCTCGAGGATCCCGTCGACGACGACCTCGTGGCGCGGCTGCGAGTGAAGACCGCCGAGCTCAGCGACTCGCGCCCGGTCTTCGACGACAGCGCCGCATCCGCTGATCCCGACTTCGAACTGACCGCGATGATCGACGGCGTCAACGGCACGGGCGGCAAGGGCATGCAGGACACAGGCACCCAGGCCAACGGTGCGCAGGACAACGATGCGCATGACAACGGCACGCACATTCCCTAGCACTTCGATGATCGCGGCATGACCGTTCCGCGCAACTGTGTGCGACCCTTGCGAGAGGGGCCGAGCCGTTTCGGTGGCGACCCGACGACAGGGGGCCCTGATGGGCAAACTCATGTACGACTCCACACTGACGGTCGATTTCGACGATCGGGTTCTGGCGCACCTCCAGCTCGTCATCGTGGCCAAGCTGCGGCGCGGCGAATCCTTCTACTTCACCTGGAAGGACGACCCCAAGGTCGGCGACGGTCGCACCATGATCTGGGTCTATCCGACCGGTCCGATGGTGTTCAAGTTCCATGGTGGGAGACCGCCGGTGATCAACCGACGCTGGGTCGAGGAGCTCATGCTCACGGCCAACTCCGCCCAGGGACTCCAGCTCGTACCGGAGCCTCAGAACGTCGCCAGCGACCAGCCGGGAGACACCCTGTGAAGCGCATCGACGTGATGTACGGCGGCGAGAAATACTCGATCGGGCAGGAAGACTACGACTCGATCAAGGCGGCGATCGTCGATGCCGCCGTCACCGGGGCCACCACCTGGCTCGCCGTCAACCACGGCGAAGGACGGATGCAGCCGGCCGAACTCTTGATCGGCCCGGGCATCCCTATCGCTCTTCTGCCCATCGATGCCGACGGTTGACGATGTGGGCGTACTGTTCCCCACATGTTGATTCTGGTAATCGTGCTCCTCGCCCTCTGGGTGATCCTGTCGATCGTCGGCTTTGCGATCAAGGGGCTGCTCTGGCTCGCCCTGATCGGCATCGTGCTGTTCATCGTGACGCTGATCATCGGGCTGGTGCGGCGCAGAACGACGCGCAACCGGGGCGTTTGAGACTCTGATCGACCTCTGAGCGCACTCTGAGCGACCACTGTCGGCAGCACGGAGATGACCACAGAGCGCGGCCAGCGCGCCGACCTCGAGCGGGTCGCAGAGGAGCTGTACGGGCAGCCCCTCCGCGAGTTCATCGACCACCGCACCGCCGCCGCACGAGCGCTCGACAAGCCCCTGGCCGCGTCGGTGCGCGCGTTGCGCAAACCCTCACCCGCGGCATGGCTGGTCGACCAGCTGGTCCGATCCGATGCTGCCGGTATAGAAGCAGCGATCGCGCTCGGGCTGCACCTGCAGCAGGCGCAGGCCGACGGCGAGGGGGATCGGATTCGCGACCTCAGCCGACAGCATCGTGACGAGGTACGAAGACTCACCGACAGCGCGCGGACGATCGCGGTGTCGGCGGGGCTGACGGCATCCGCTGCGGTGCTCGACGAGGTGGCGCAGACCGTCTCAGCGGCGATGTCCGACGCGGGAGCCGCGGCGGCGGTCCGGTCCGGCCTGCTGGTGCGCTCCTTGCGCTCGACGGGTTTCGAAGCGGTCGACCTGACCGACACCCTCGCCGTCTGCTGTGTGGTGCCTGAGTCGGTCGCGTCTGCGTCGATAGCCGCACCGGCCTCGACGGCAGGGGTCGCGCGCCCGTCGTCTCGAACTCCCGAGAAGCGCGCAGCCCAGAAGTCGGCAGCCCAGAAGCCCGCAGCCCAGAAGCCAGCAGCCCAGAAGCGCGCAGACCAGAAGCGCGAGCGCCTGGCGGAGGAACGTCGACGTCGCGAGCTCGATCGACAGCGCACGACGCTGGAACAGCAGCGCGATCAGGCCGAGGCCGACGCGGTCCGGCTCGCACGGGAGCTGGACGCGCTCGAGCAGGCGCGGCAGGAGAAGACGGCGGCTCTGAGCGAGGCGCAGGAGCAGATAGCCGAGCTGAACGATCGCCTCGATGCGCTGTGAGGCCGGCGCCCAGAGTAGCCCAAGGGCTTGACGCGCGGCCGCCCGGAGTCGAGACTCCAGCCCATGACCGACACCGACCCCACAGCCAGCGCCGCAGCAGCCGGAAGCACAGCAGCCGAAAACACGGAGCCGACCGCGGCAGATCAGTATCACGACGGCAATGAGCGGGACATCGTGGCCAAGCAGCGCAGGCCCGAGGAGAGTGCCGCCTTCGACGACGAGGAGATCGACAGCGCGAAGGTGCAGGTGCTGCCGGGCACCGGCGGTCCGGATGATGTGGGCGCCACGGACGCGGAACCCGCGGACTACAACCGAACCGGGCACTGACCGCCTGCATAGGTCAGCCTGCATGAGTCAGCCTGCATGGGTCAGCCGAGGTTCCTGTGAACGGGTGCGCGAGGGGAAAGGCGCGATGAGTCAACCGCAGCGGAGTGCCGGCATCCTGCCTCACCGGGCGCGGGACGGGTGGCTCGAGGTCTATCTCGGGCACATGGGCGGTCCGTTCTGGTCGCGGAAGGATGCCGCGGCCTGGTCGGTCATCAAGGGGGCGATCGAGGACGGCGAGACCGAGCTCCAGGCGGCGTTGCGCGAGTTCTCCGAGGAGACCGGACTCGCGTTGGCACCCGCCGACTATCCGCGACTGGGGGAGTTCCGCCAGCCCTCGGGCAAGCGGATCACCGTGTTCATCGCGGAGCTCGGCGACCTACCGACAACCATCTCCGGCAACGCCTTCGAGGTGGAGTGGCCGCCACGCTCCGAGCGGCTGCAGAGCTTTCCGGAGATCGACAGGGCCGGATGGTTCGACCTCGACATCGCACGCGAAAAACTGGTGCGCGGGCAGCTACCGATCATCGACGCGCTCGAGCACCTGAACCCCTAACTCCATGCCGTGAACACCTCAGCCCGCACCACGGCACGAACCCTAGACACAGCACGACGCGGGTACCGTGCACACCATGCATGAGATGTCGAAGGACGAACAGCGCCACGATCAGCTGACGGCGGCCCCCAAGGCGACGGAGGCTGACGCGGCGCCGCGCATCGAGGTCACCACGGTCGACGCGCACACCACACGCATCGATGTGGCGGAGACGGCGGCGGTGCGACCGGGTAAGGCGACCCCGAAGCCCGACTGACTCCGCCTGCTGTCAGCGGCGCGCTTCTCAGCCGGCGTCGGTGAACAGCGCGGCGTACTGGCCGTAGCCCTCGTCATCGAGCTCGTCGAGCGGCACGAATCGCAGCGCGGCGGAGTTGATGCAGTAGCGTAGGCCGCCCTCCTCGATCGGGCCGTCCTCGAAGACGTGACCGAGGTGGCTATCGCCGTGACTGGAGCGCACCTCTGTGCGTCGCATACCGAGCGAGGTGTCGGAGTTCTCGATGATGTTGTCGGCCGACAGCGGCCTGGTGAAGCTCGGCCAGCCACATCCGCTGTCGTACTTGGTGGTCGAGGCGAACAGTGGCTCACCGGAGACGATGTCGACGTAGAGGCCGGGCTCGTCGGTGTTCCAGAACTCGTTGGCGAACGGCGCCTCGGTCGCCGACTGCTGGGTGACGGCGAACTGCTCGGGCGTGAGCCGGGCGATGGCCTCGGGGTCACGGGTGTATTCGGGCATCACGAACTCCTTCTGAGTGCTCGCCCTGGCTGAGTGCTCTACCTGGACGGGAGGGCGAACCTCCAGTCTCCCGCATCTCGCATGTCCGACGGTCAGGACCAGGCGGATGGGCGTGCGCGGAGGGTGTGTCGGTCAGGGACTGGCGTGTCGCCCATCGTGGACCTACCGTGTGGGCTGTCGGCACCGACGAGCGGGGAACGTCCGACGCATCACTATCCTGAACGCCCGCCCGCTCGCCCGCCTCGAGGAGACCACATGGACCTGGGTTCGTACGCCAACTATCCGCTGCCCGACACCATCAAGACCGCCTTCGGGGTGGAGACGGCGCAGGAGTTGGCCGATCAGCTCGGTGCGGAGGGGCGCGTGACGCCCATGATGATGCTGGAAGGCGCTGCCGCATTCAGCGCCTACCGCGCCGGCGATGTGGATGCCGCGCGCACCTTCCTGAAGACCCGTCTCGGGCTGACCGACGCCACCATCGACGACGCGCTCGCCCGACTCGCCGGCGCCTGATCGCGCGTCGGCTCGCCTGACGGGCCTCAGTCGGCAGGGAGCCGCCGAAGAAAATCGCCGATCACTGTCGCGATCAACTCCGGCCGTTCCGCGACGAGGTTGTGGCTCGCGCCCGGCACGATGCAGAGCTGCGCACCGGGGATGGATGCCGCGATCAGCAGGCTGTGATCCGGCCGGATCGTGTCGCGGTCGGCCGACATCACGAGCGTCGGGGCCGTGATGCTCGCGAGCGTGGCGGCCTCGATCCGCGGCTCTGCCGTCCACAGTCGGAAGAGCTTGTCGAGCACCACCTGCGCATGCTCCGGTCCGTCGGGGGAGAGGGAATCGTAGAGGCGGCGCTCGGCGCTCGGCTCGTCGTCATCCGCTCGCCGCTCGAGGCGATCGAGTACCGGGAACGCCGCCGCGGCAGAGTGCGCCTCGCGCATGTGCGTGAACGCCGTCGGGTCGAGGTTGGCACTGATCGCGACCAGCGAGCACACCCGCTCAGGATGCTGCAGGGCGAGCAGCAGTCCGATGATCGCGCCATCGCTGTAGCCGATGACGTGTGCGGATGGCAGAGCGCTCGCGTCGAGGTAGGCGACCGCCTCGGCCACGCCACGGGTGTAGTCGTACTCGCCCTCGATGTCTGCCGACCGCCCGTGGCCCGGTCGCTCGAACGCATGCACCGTGTGGTCGTCGACGAGCGCGTCGGACTGGGCGCGGAGCGACTCGAGCGAGCAGAAACCGCCGTGCAACAGGAGAACGGGTTCGCCGGAGCCGACCACCTCGAAATACAGGTCGGCTCCCTCGATGCTCAGGTAGGGCATCCGTCATCTCCCTGGCGTGTCCTGCGGACAGGCCGTCATTCTCGCGCTCAGACCTTCTTCGCCTCGCGCAGGATCGTGGTCAGCTCGACCATGTGCGCCGCCTGCGAGGCGTAGTCGAGCGCGGCGTCATTCCACGCGTAGACCTGGCCGGCCGCGAGGGCGGGGTGGTCGGCGAAGGTGGCCTGTTCGAGCAGATCCTTCTTCTGGAATCCCTCGACATTCACGAGCAGCACGTCACCGGTCATCATCTGTGCGGCGTTCTCCCAGCTGTACTTGTCCCAGTAGTACTCGCCGTCGGGGTGGATGTCGGTGAAGTCGACGCCCAGGCTGCGGTAGAGCTCGGTCTCGGGCTCATCGCCGGGCTTGACCACGTAGACGCCGTCAGCGTCGGCGTACATCTGCGTGACCTCGAGCTTCGACTCGGTGGCGGCCGCGGTGAGATCGGCGGCGGCCGCGTCGTACTCCTTCTTGGCGGCGGCGATGGTGGCCGAGTCGGCACCCAGGGCCGCGGCGAGCTTGTTGACACTCTCGATCACCTCGCTGCCCTTGCCGCCGACCTTGATGGCGACGATGGGAGCGATCTTCTCGAGCTGCGCCTGCTGCTCCTTGTCGGCGAGGCTGTAGTACGGCTCGTCCTTGTTGATGCTGCCCTGGCGATCGGTGGGATACACACCCGCGACGATCAGGTCGGGGGCGGCATCCGCCAGCTTCTCCAGGTCGATCTCGCCATAGCTGTTGCCGACGATCGCGGTCTTCGAGAGGTCGTACTTGTCGAAACGGTCGTCGGACTTCACCTTCACCCGGCCGAAGATCGCGACCGGCTCGACACCGGTGCTGAGCAGCCCGAGGGCGTAGTCGGCATAACTCGCGATACGCGTCGGCTCGTGATCGAGCTTCACCGTCTTGCCGGTGTCGTCGGTGAAACTCCAGGCGGCGTCCGCGGCGGAGGACCCGCCGGAAACGCTGTCGGATGTCGCACTGCAGCCGACGAGACTGGCGATGGCGAGGAGGGGGGCGAACAGGAGGACGGAGCGGCGCACGGCCTTCGAGTGGGTCACGAACTCAGGTTAGCCTAACCTTACTTTGCCCGTCCAATCTGCCCTTGTCATCCGCGCGTTCCATCCACCTCGCCAGGCGTCTCGGCCGTACTCAGTCCCCGCGCGTCCGGCCGGTTCGCGCTCGGCCAGCGGAAGTCGGACGTCGATTCGGGCCGCAGGGCGGGCACCACCAGCGGGCTGCCGCTGCTCGGATCGGGCACCACCAGCGCCTCCAGGTCGAATGCCGAGCGCAGGATGTCCGGGGTCAGCACCTCCCATGGCGCGCCGTCGGCGAGCACCCTCCCGCCACCCACGACCACCAGTCGATCGGAGTAGCGGCCCGCGAGAGAGAGATCGTGCAGCACCATGACGACGGTGGCACCGCGCTCCCGGTTGATCGACCGCACCAGTTCCAGAACATCAAGCTGGTGGCTGAGATCGAGGAAGGTGGTCGGCTCGTCGAGCAGGATGGTGGGGGCCTCCTGGGCGAGCACGAGGGCGATCCAGGCCCGCTGCAGCTGCCCGCCGGAGAGGGAGCCGGCATCCCGACCCGCGAGCTCCGCCAGTCCCGTCGCCGCCAGGGCGGCGTCGACGACCTCGGTGTCGCGCGGCGTCCACGGCTTCAGCATGCTCTGGTGCGGATGCCGCCCCCGCGACACGAGATCGCGCACGCTCGTCGCCGACGGAGTGAGGGGCTTCTGCGGCAGGATCGCCAGCCGACGGGCGACCTCCCGAGTGGCGAACTCGCGCACCGGCTGCCCGTTGAGGCGCACCGTTCCCGCGGAGGGCTGCAGGATGCGGCCGAAGGCCTTCAGCAGGGTCGACTTGCCACTACCGTTCGCGCCGATGAGGGTGGTCACCGTGCCGGCTTCGATTCTCAGGTCGAGCCCCTCGAAGACGACGGAACGGTCGTAGGCGAGCGTGAGGCCGCGGGCCTCGAGCGCCGGCACCGGTCCCGTTGCTGTTGCCGTTCCCGTTGCCGTCAGCCGTGCCGCGGCATCCGTTCGTGTCTCGCTCACAGGGTCTCCCGTTCTTTGCGTCGCGTCAGCAGCCAGATCAGATAGGGGGCGCCGATGATCGCGGTGATGATGCCGACCGGCACCTGCCCCGGCAGCACGCCGCGCGCCAGCGCGTCCCCACCCGTGACGATGATGGCGCCGACCAGCCCCGCGGCGAGGATCGGCGGCCGCCCGACGCGCGCGAGTCGGCGCGCGATCTGCGGCGCGACGAAGGCGACGAACTCGACCGGCCCGCTCGCCGAGACGGCGGCAGCGGTGAGCACCACCGCACAGACGATGACCACCAGCCGATGCCGCTGCACCGCGACACCCAGGCTGGTCGAGACCTCGTCGCCGAGCTGGGTGAGCTCGAGGTTGGTGGACTGCTGGAGGGCGATCGGCGTGATCACGACGAGGCAGACCAGCACCGGCCAGACACTGGACCATGACACCCCGGACAGGCTGCCCACCAACCACTGCGCTGCCGCCGTCGCGTCGGTGATCTTCGCGCGCGCGATGAGATAGCTGGTGATGCCACCGAGCGCCGCGGTCGCGCCGATGCCGATCAGAATGAGGCGGTAGCTGTCGACCCCACCGCGCCAGGCGAGCCCGTAGACGATCGCCGAGCTGGCCAGGGCGCCGAGCACGGCGACCAGCGGCAGTCCGAGCGAAAGCAGTCCGGCCCCGACCGAGTAGCTGCCGCCGGTCAGCACGATGGCCGCCACCGCGCCGAGACTCGCCCCCGAGGTGACGCCCAGGATGTCCGGGGTCGCGAGCGGATTGCGGGCGAAGGTCTGCGTCAGGGCGCCCGCGATTCCCAGTGCGGCACCGACGAGCAGGCCCGCAACGACGCGGGGCAGTCGGAGCTCGATGACGATCAGTTCTTGGCCGGGCGTGCCGGCGCCCACGAGGGTGCGCACGGCATCCGGAATCGTCAGCGACGACGAACCGGCGACGATGCCGAGCAGCGCGATGACGATCGCTGCCACCAGGGCGATCAGGGTGACGATGACCACTCGCGGCCGCGACGGCGACCACCGGTGCGGCAGCCTCACAGCTCGCCGCCGAGTTCGCGTCCCGGACGTGATGCGGCCGCTCACAGCGTGACCATCCGTGCCCGGCGCACGATCGCGATGAAGACCACTCCGCCGACCACCGTGAGCACAACGCCGACCGAGACCTCCGCGGTGCCGCCGACGAGCCGTCCGATGACGTCGCAGGCGAGCAGAACGCCCGAACCCACCAGACCGGACGCAGGGAGCAACCATCGATGGTCGCCCCCGATCACCGCGCGCGCGACGTGCGGTGCGGTCAGCCCGACGAAACCGATCGGTCCGGTGATGGCGACGGCGCTGGCCGTGAGCAGGGTGATGGCGGCGAGGCCGACCACCCGGGCACGGATGAGATTCTCGCCGAGACCACTGGCCAGTTCCGTGCCGAGGGCGAGCGCATTCAACGAGCGGATGTTCGCGACCGCGAACACGATGCCGACCGCCGCGAAGACCAGGGCCGCATCAACGCCGGAGAGGGTTCGGCCGGAGAGCGAGCCGATCACCCAGATGCGGTAGGCGGCGAGGGTGGTCTCGTCGGAGAGCACCAGAAACGAGGTGAAGGCCACCAGCAGGGCCGAGACCGCGGTGCCTGCGATCGCCAGCGGCACCGGACTGGAGAGTCCGCTGCCGAGAGCTGCCACGGAGAACACGATCACGCTGGCGACGATGGCACCGGCCAGCGCGAGCCAGAGGGTGGTGAGCACCGAGCTGGTGCCCAGAACGTAGACGCCGATCACCACGGCGAGGGCTGCTCCGGCCGAGACTCCGAAGATGCCGGGGTCGGCGAGCGGATTGCGTGTCTGCCCCTGCATCACGGCACCGGCGAGGCCGAGGCAGAAGCCGACCAGCAGGCCGAGCGCCGTGCGCGGAACGCGGGATCCCCAGACGACTGCCCCGACATCCTGTGCCGGATCGACCAGGGCGGCGAGCACCACCCTCGGGCTGATCAGGTTGCTGCCGAGCATGAGGCTGAGGACCGCGATGGCGCCGAGGCCCAGCGCCAGACCGAACAGCACGAGCGCACGGGAATGGACTGCGGCGGTCGATCGGAGCACGAGGTAAGCGTAGCCTTCCCTAACTCACCCCGCGTGCACCTCTTCGGCTCTTGCTCTGGTCGCCGCGCGCCGCCGTCACTATCGTGGGCACCATGTGCGAGCAGCCCCACTCGCCAGTCCACCCGGATGCGAGCCCCGAGCCATGCCCTCCCACGCCATAGGCGTGCTCCTGAGGGAGCATCGACAGCGCAAAGACCTCACCATCGAGGCACTGTCCGCGCTGTCCGGCGTCAGCGATCGCACGGTGAGCGACGTCGAGCGCGGAGTGTCGACGGGCCCACACCCTCGCACCATGGCCGCCCTCGCGAACGCCCTCGAACTCGACGATGCCGACCGCTCGACCTTCCTCGAGGCGGCCAGGGTGGGACGCCGCTCCGTGGCTCCGGCCAATCGGCTCCTACCCGACAGCTCCACCGCGCTCGGACGAGACGCCCAGGTCGACTCGATCCGTCGGTTCATCGCCGGCATCGCGACCTCGGGCGCGGTGAAGGTACTGCTCGGTGAGCCGGGCGTCGGCAAGTCGCTGCTGCTCGAGATCGCGGCATCGATCGCCGCCGCATCGCACTACCAGGTGTTGACCGTATCGGGCGTCGAATACGAGGCCGACCTCGCCTACTCCGGGCTGCATCAGCTGCTGCTGCCGCTCACCGGTGACTTCCCGCGTCTGGACAGACGACAGCGGGCGGCGCTCGAGGTGGCGCTGGGTGTTCGCGACGGCATCGCGCCGAGCACGCTCGTCGTCTGCACCGCGGTGCTCGCGCTGCTGCAGCGGGCCGCCCGCCAGCGCCCCATCCTGCTCATCGTCGACGACGTGCCCTGGCTGGATCGCGCCAGCGCCGTGGTGCTGGGCTTCGTCGCCCGTCGACTGCGCGAGACGCACGTCGGAATGCTGGCCGCCGTACGTACGGACGACCACACGCTGTTCGACACGATCGGCGGCGCATCCGAGGTGGTCCCCGAGCTCGTGCGCGCGGACGCCGTGCAACTGCTCGCCCGCTCGCGACCGGCACTCTCGCGCCGCGCGGTCGATGCGGTGCTCGGTCAGGCGCACGGCAATCCGCTCGCGGTGCTCGAGCTCGGGCGCGAGCTCGATCGACTGGCACCCGAACCGCTCGAACTCATTCCCGAGATCATCCCGATGAGTGAGCGTCTCGAGCGGGCCTTCGCGTTCCGGTTCGCCGAGCTCTCGGCGACGACACGTGCGGCGCTGCTCACGCTCGCACTCGAATCTCGCAGCACCATCGGCCTGCTCATCGATGTGGGGTTCACGATCGACGACCTCACCGCCGCCGAGTCGGCGGGACTGATCCACGTGAACCTCGCCGATGGGGGCGTCTGGTTCCGGCATCCGCTCGTGAGATCGGCCGTCGTCTCCCGCGCGAGCGCCGCCGAGCGGCAACGCACCCATCTGAGCATCGCCGCGCGGGTCTCTGACGACCCGGATCGACGGGCCTGGCACCTCGCAGACGGCCAGCTCGGGCCCGACGAGGAGACCGCACAACTGCTCGCCGATACCGCGGCGGGAGCGCTCGCGCGGGGCGACCGGCTCGGCGCCACGAGGATGCTGATCCGCTCGGCCCAACTCACACCGGATCCGACTCTCAGAGCAACGCGGATGGCTGAGGTCGCCTACCTGGGGGCGGAGGTCACGGGCGATACCGAGCTGTCTTCCGATCTACTCACCGTGCTGCGATCATCGCCCGGCGCCGAGAGCCTGCACGCGACGGTGGCCGCGGCTCTCATGGACATCACGGCCGGTGGCGACTACTCCTCCGTGCAGGCACGGCTGGTCCACGCGGTCGAACACGGCGATCACGGCTGGCGTGCCGACAATGCCGCGCTGATCGACACGCTCACGTACTGGGTCACCGTGTGCTGGGTCGCCGGTCGCGTGGACTTCTGGCCGCCCCTTCTCGCCGCGGTCGATCGCCTGGTGCCCCGTGCGCCAGCACTGCTGGCCGCATCGGTGCTGGGCCTCGGCGATCCGGCACGCACCGGCGCCGAGGCCGCAGCGGTGCTCTCCAGGCTGCGGGACGAACTGGGCGACGCATCCGACGTGACCGTGGTCGAGCGGCTCAACCTCTCCGGGGTGTTCGTCGACCTGATCGATCGAGCGGCGACCCTGCGCGTCGTCGCCAACGACCGCGGCGGCCCCGTCAACGAGATGTACCTCAGATCGCTGAGCCAGACCTGCGTCGCCGACTTCTTCTCCGGGCGCTGGGCAGAGGCCCAGGCGCTGTGCGATGAGGGGGTGGCCGCCACCCAGCAGGCTCACTACGCCATCAACACCTGGTATTTCTCCTGGATGCAATCGCTGCTCGCCGCGGTACGCGGCGACGCCAGCCAATCATCCGCCTGGGCAGCCGACCTCGATGCCGCAGCGCTCACCCGCGGTGCCTTCGGCCAATACCGCTTCGGGCTGCACGCCAAGACCCTGGCTGCGGCGGGGGAGGGCGACTGGGAGAGCGCCTATCGAGCAGCGACGACCATCAGCCCGCCCGGCGTCTTCGCGCCCTACGTACCGACCGCGCTCTGGGTCGCATACGACCTCGTCGATGCTGCCATGCGCACCGGCCGGCGCGCCGAGGCGCGGGCACACCATGCCGCCATGGTCGAGCTCGACCTCGCCGGCATTTCGTCACGCCTCGCCCTCGTCGTCGCCGGCACCGGTGCTCTTGTCGCCGACGATGATGATCACTGGGAAACGCTGTTCGAGGGCGCCCTGAGCACTCCAGACGCCGCCAACTGGCCCTTCGAATTCGCCCGCATCCAGCTCGCCTACGGTGAGCGGCTGCGTCGGCACGGCGAGCACCGACGTGCCGCCCGGATGCTCGGTGACGCCCGCAGGACCTTCGACAGGTTGGGCGCGCTTCCGTGGTCTGCGCGAGCGCGGGCGTGACCACGACGAGGGACCGGTGCTCTCGACCGGCCGCGGTGGGCCGGATGTGCGGCTAGGCCGGATCCACCCGCAGCGTCGTCCGTGTCGCCAGCGGAGCGGTGATCGCGTTCACCGCATCACTCGCACCGTACTTCTTGGTATAGGCGGCATCGATTTCGACGTCGTGGGTGCCGTCGCGCGTGAAGGCCACGTCCGCGGTCACGGTACCAGCCTTGATTCGCCCCAGATCGCGTTCGCGGGCGCCGCGATACCAGGCGGCGTCGTGCCCGTTGACGGAGCGCACGTAGATCTCATTGCCCACTCGCACCTGCCAGATGGTCACGAAGTCGCGCAAGGTGTCATCTTCTCGACGCCCGGCAATCTGCATCTCATCGGCATCGGCGATCTCGCGGAGCTGGTGATCCGTCCATGGTTCCATGAGGTGATTCCCCTTCGATCAGTTTCGCGAGTGCGCCTTCTCGACGCTAGCCCGCGGCCGAGCTCCGCGGGAGGCCCTGCCAGGACCCAGCTGCCCGAGACCCAGCTGCCCGAGACCCAACCACATCGGCACCAGCGCTCACACCGCCACGGGAAGGCGCTCGGACTCGGCGAGAAAGCGCAACACCGCGTCCGCCGATGTTCCGGGGGAGCTCTCTCCGGTGTCGAGCACCAGGTCCGCGGTCGACATCAGCCACGGGCGCGCGATCTGATAGGCGGCCGCGTTGTCGAGTCGCCACTCGCGTGCACCGATCTCGAAATCGTCGTTCGTGATTCGGTCGAGCAGGATGTCTGGCTCCGCATGCACCACGACGTGAACGACGGTGACCCCGCGCGCAGCGAGCTGCTCCCCGATTTCGTTCCAGTACGCCTCGTTGAGCACGGACTGCACGACGATCAGTGGCGCAGATCCGGGCTGGCTGAGTTCCGCCGCGAAGGCGGGCACCAGGCGTCGCCAGGCCGGGAGGTCTTGAAAATCGTTCGGCGAGCCCGGCATCGACTCGCGCAACAGGTATCCGACGTCCTCCGGGTCGAAGAGCGGGAATCCCGACAGCTTGGTCAGTTCGGCAGCCAACGACGTCTTACCGACGCCGAACGGTCCGTTCAGCCAGATGAGCATGAGCCACTCCGATGACGAGGTCGTCTCGATACGCAGCGTAGCGAGCAGGGCTCAATTTTACCGCTGACGAGTATCCAGTCGGCATGGACGATTCGACTGCGCCTGGCTGTCGAACGCGGCTCTCGACGACGACGGGAGCAGCCAGCACTGCCGCCGGGCACTCGAGCTTTCGCTGAATTGTTGTGCGTGGCAACCTGTCGACAGGAACTCACTATGTGGTCGTGCCGAATGCCGCCCGGAACATCGCTCGAGCGCGCGCCGCGGTCGCCGGTTTCTCGGAGTCGTCGGTACGGGACAGCGCGAAGGCGAGCATCGCGATCGCCAGCGTCACGTCGTCGGTGGTGACGGTAGATGTGACGAGACCGCGCGAGTGGTCTCGTGCGAGGAGTTCGCCGACGACCGCCACGATCCGCTCCTGCAGAGGGACAGCACGCACATCGTGGCGGTGCGACGCGATCGTGTCGATCAGGGCGGTGGACCCCATCGCCTGGTCGGCGATGGCCGCGAAGAGCTCATCCAACGTCGAGTCGGGCCGATGCGCGATCGCTTCGAGCTGTGCGATGTTGTCGTCGAACACCGCGACCGCCAGGGCCAATCGATCGGGGAAGTGGCGATAGAGACTGCCCTGCCCCACACCGGCACGCTTCGCCACCGAACTCAGCGGCACCGCGAACCCCGACTCGGAGAAGACCTCGCGCGCCGCGGCGATCAGCGCGCGCCTGTTGTCCGGGCCGGCAGTGGGTCCGCGATTCGGTTTCGCCGGGGTTGGCACATTCGTTGGGGTTGGCACAGGCGCCGGGGTTGGCACATTCGTTGGGGTTGGCACAGGCGGCTGGGGCGACACAGTCGTACACTACCCCTACCGGACAGTGCTGTCCGGTAACCCGACCGAAAGGCACGCTCATGGCAAAGAAGACCGGTCCACTCACCGCAGACTCCTCGGTCGGCACCTGGCTCGACGATCCGATCGGCGGCGCGATCATGCGCGATCTCGTCGCCCAGGGCGGTCAGGATGTCAGCGCCCTCAAGCCCGTGCGGATGCTCGCCCTGAAGCGGCTCGTCAAGATGAGCCGCGGGATGATGACCATGGAGATGGTGGACGAGCTCGTCGCCCGCGCCGCGAGCGGGGATGTGGCCGCGAGCGGGGATGCAGGGGAGAGCGCCGGCGCTGAAGGCGAGTCCGGATCGGAACCGGTGGCACCGACCGTGGAGCGCCCCGAATGGGTCGAGCGGGTCAGTGCCGATCGATTCACCGGCAAGACGGTGATCGTCACCGGCGCGGGATCCGGGATCGGCCGAGCCACGGCATCCCGAATCGCCCGCGAGGGCGGCCGCGTGATCGCGGTCGACATCTCGCCGGATCGACTGGCCGAGTTCCGCGGCGAGCTTCCCGACCGTGACATCGTGACCGTTGCCGGCGACATCACCAACGACAACGCCATCGCGTCCATCGTGTCGGCCGCGGGGGAGAGGATCGACGCCCTCGCGAACGTCGCCGGGATCATGGACGACATGACCCCGATCGGCGAGGTCACCGACGCGGTGTGGCAGCGCGTGTTCTCGATCAACGTCGACGGCACGATGAAACTGATGCGGGCGGTCATCCCGTCCATGCTGGCGAACGGGGCCGGTTCGATCGTGAACATCGCCTCGGAGGCTGCGCTGCGCGGTTCTGCTGCGGGTGTCGCCTACACGGCATCGAAGCACGCGGTGGTGGGGATCACCAGGAGCAGCGCCTTCATGTACGGGCCGAGCGGCATCCGCGTCAACGCCGTCGCCCCGGGGCCCACGATCACCAACATCGAGGCGAGCTTCGCCTCACCGCTCGGAGCCGAGCGGGTGCAGCTGGCCATGAGCGTCATCTCCGACGCGGTGGAAGCGGATGCTCTCGCCGCATCCATCACGTTCCTGCTCAGCGATGACGGGGTGAATGTGAACGGCGCGATCCTGCCCTCGGACGGCGGCTGGTCGGTCGCCTGAGTCGTCGCGCGGGTATGACTGCTCTGACGATCGTCGGCGCGTCAGGTCGATTCTGGTGCCATGGCCGTCGATTCCGGGGTCGAGGGGTTGCTCTCGTGAAGGTACTGCGCCGAGAGGCGCCGGTATGAGCGGGTGAAGAAGGCGCCAGCGGCCGCGAGCACCATCACCAACCCCGAGATCAGGAACACCAGGGCGATGCCGCGCCCCTCGCCCGCGCCGAGCAGCCAGCCGAATGTGCTGTCGCCGGCATCCGATGTCATGTAGGGGATGACGAGGAACTGGGCGATGGGCGCGATCAGGAACGCGGTGATGGGTGCGGCAGCGGCCTCGAAGGCCTGCGCGAAACCGAAGACCCTTCCCTGCGTCTCAAACGGCACGATCTTCTGGATGACGGTCTGTTCTGAGGCCTCGACCGCAGGGATCAGGGTCATGTAGAGGAGGATGCCGCCCGCATAGAGCCACCACCAGTCGCGAACCGTGAACAGCGCACCGAGAACGCCCATCACCATGACCAGCATCAGCATGGTGCGGATCGGGTTGCGCCCCAGGCCGAACTTCGCCACGAGCAGGCCGCCGATGATGAAGCCGGTGGACGTCACGCCCAGCACGATTCCCCAGAGCTCGACCGGGAAGAGCTCGAGGCCGTACGGGTCCATCAGCGCGATGTACACCCCGCCGATCAGGTTGTTGAACGTGGAGAAGATGATGAGCGCGAACAGTCCCGTCGCGCTTCGAACGGCGCTGATGCTGCCGCGCAGGTCGACGAACGCAGAGCGACCGGGCTCGGGTACCGGGGTGTCCTCGGGGATACTGAGGAACATCAGGTGCACCAGTGCGGCGGCAGATAGAACGATGGCGATGACGAGGGTCCACCCCATCCCGAGCAGTCCGATCGACAGACCGCTGAACACGCTCGTCACGAGAAAGGCGAGCCCCTGCACCGTGCCGACCATGCCGTTCGCGTTCGCGTGTCTCTCGACCGGCACGAGAAGTGTCACGGTGGTCGACAGGGCGATGTTCCGCATGTTCTCGACGACGGCGCCGAACAGGATGACCCCGGAGAAGACCCAGAACATCGGACCACCCAGGTCGAGCAGCACCGACTCGGGGAAGACCAGATAGAGCGCCCCGGACACCGTGAAAGCCACCAGGGTCACGGCCCCGGCAAGCACCATGACGAGATGCTTGCGGTGACGGTCGACGTAGGTGCCGAAACCCATCGAGAACACGGCGACGAGCAGCATGTAGGCACCGCCGACGATCCCGGTGGCCAGCACCGACCTCGTCTCGATATAGACCCAGAAGGTCAGAGCGAACCAGAGATAGCTGGTCGTGACGTTGGCGACAGCCGTGTTGACGAGCACCTGCAGAAAGGTGCGGGCGCCGCCGACCGGAATCTCGCGCACCGGCTCGGTATTTGATCGGTCGCTGCGTGGTGGGTCGGTACGTGGTGGTTCGGTGCGTGATGGTTCGGAAAGGTTCTGGGCGGAATCCATTGCTCGTCCTCGTCGTCGTCGACGGTGAGCCTTCGATTATCCTCGCGACGCAGCATTCTGGCGACGGGCTCGATCAGATTCGTCCCCGCGCTCCGAGCGATATGAGCGGTTCGTCTCCGTGCGAGGACGCAGCACTAGAACTCCAGGCCCACAACTCCAGGCCTAGGACTCCAGCTGAGCCGCGCGCTCGGGAACGTACCTGTACAGCTCGCGAGCGGGCCGATCGTACCCGTCCGCGACGGGTCGCGCCGGCAGCTCGATCTTCTCCGGTTCGACCGTCTCGAAGTTGACCTGCGACAGCAGGTGGCTGATCACATTGATGCGCGCCGACTTCTTATCGTCGCTCTCGATCGTCCACCACGGAGCCTCGGGCAGGTCCGTCACGGCGAACATCGCATCCTTCGCCCGTGAGTAACCCTCCCACTCGGTAATGGAGAGCAGGTCGGTATCCGACAGCTTCCAGCGCCGCATGGGATCGTGGAGCCGCGATTCGAATCGCTTCTGCTGTTCCTCATCGGACACCGAGAACCAGTATTTGAGCACGATGATGCCGTCTTCGACGAGGAGGCGCTCGACCTGGGGAACCTGGTGCAGGAATCGGTCGTACTGCTCTGGCGTGCAGTAGCCGAGCACGTGCTCGACGCCGGCACGGTTGTACCAGGAGCGATCCATGAGCACGATCTCGCCGGCCGCGGGCAACTTCTCGAGGTAGCGCTGGAAATACCACTGTCCCTTTTCGCGTTCGCTCGGCTGGGCCAGCGCGACGACGCGAGCCGAGCGCGGATTGAGGTACTGCATGATCCGCTTGATCGCCCCGCCCTTGCCCGCGGCATCCCGTCCCTCGAAGATGATGAGGATGCGCGCACCCGATTCGATCACCCACTGTTGCATGGCGACCAGCTCGATCTGCAGCCGCTCGAGTTCGGCCTCGTAGGAGGCCTTCGTCAGCCCGCCGTCTGCGGCCGCTCTGTGCTTGTGCCCGTGCTTCGTCATGGTGCTCCTTCGTCGAGCGCGGTGGGTGCCCCGGCAAGCTGGAGGGAGTTTCGGGCCTCCCTCCAGCTCTCCACGATCGGAGGCCTGACAGCCGACGATTGCGGAAGTCCCCGTGGGAGTGGGGCGCGAGAGGCCACAGTAGGCCCATCCCGACCGCACCGGAGGGGCTTACTTCCCGGCGCTGCCGATGTTATAGTCGCGGCTCGACCGCGGCGGTCACGGAACGACGACGGCGCGGCCCTGGATCTTTCCGGCGTGCAGTCGCGCGTACGCTTCCGGCGCCTGATCGAGCGTGAAACCCTCGACGTGGACTGTCACCAGCCCCCTCCTGGCCAGATCCAGCACTTCGATGAGTTCCGACCGCGAACCCCAGTAGGGTGCCTGCACCGCCGCCCCGAAGGGGGTCGAGAAGAACCCGGTCGGCAGCACACCGCCTCCGATACCGACGATCTGGATGACGCCGTCCATCGCTACCGACTCCCGAGCGATGTCGAGCGTCGGCTGGGCTCCGACGAAGTCGAAGATCGCTTGAGCCCCAACACCCTTGGTCGCCTCACGGATGACGGCCACGGCATCCGGGCCCGAGACGATCGTGAGATCGGCTCCGACCTCTGTCGCCAGAGCGAGTTTGCTCTCGTCGATGTCGACAGCGATCACCGTGGCCGAGCTCACCGCCCTGAGAATCTGTATGGCGACGTGGCCCAGCCCGCCGGCGCCGATCACTACCGCAGTCGACCCCGGGTAGAGGTGGTTGAGGCTCGACATGATGGCGTGATACGGAGTGAGCCCCGCATCGGTCAGCGAGACCGATGCGACCGGGTCCAGGTCGCCCAGCGGCACAAGATGACGGGCGTCGTCGACGATGAGGTACTCCGCCATCGCTCCCGGTGCACCGAGTCCCGGAGGAGCGATGCCGAGCGCCGCCGCGTTCGTGCAGTAGTTCTCGCGCCCCTCAGAACAGGCGTGGCATCGCCCACATCCCCACGGCCCGTAAACGGCGACGGAGTCTCCCACGGCGACCTCGGTCACGCCGGCGCCGAGCTTGTCGACGGTGCCCGCACCCTCGTGGCCGAGCGTCAGCGGGAGCCCATAGGCGTACTGGTCAGCCGGGAGGCCCATGATGAAGGAGTCCGAGTGGCACAGGCCGGCTGCGGTGACCTTGAGCCGCACCTGGCCGGGACCGGGCTCCGGGGTATCGATCTCGACGATTTCGGGGGCGGAACCGATGGCGCGATATTGGAGTGCTTTCATCTTCCGATCTTCCGACCCGCCGCGCGCATCCTCTAGGTCGAAGGTCCCGCCATGGTCTGCTCGACATCCACCCGTTCGAGCGCTCGATCCGGCGTGGGAGGACCTGCCGGATTCGAGAAGTCGGCGTGCACGACCACGGTGGGACCACTGATATTCATCAGCACGTCGTGCACGACGGGCCCGAGCGCTGTCAGATCGGATCCGACACGGCGTGTGCTCCCGAGCACCAGGAGAGCCGCATGCACCGACGAATCGATCAGCGCTTCGGCGGGTCGGCGGTGAACCGTTCGGCAGCGCACGGAGTCGGCAGCCCCCAGCGTTCGCGCCCGTGCGATGGCGTTCACCGTCAGCGCGGTCGTGCTCGTCGACATCACAGCCGCGTGTCTCGACGGCGGGATGGCATGGAGCAACACCAGCGGCTCGTGCGCGTCCCGTGCCTCCGTGGCTGCGAAGGCGAGTGCGACATCTCCTCCGGCAGAATCGTCGACACCGACGAGCACGCCCTCACGCCGGGAACTCGTGAACCCGGGAATGATCGCGAGCGGGCAATGGGATGCTGCGGCGAGTTGAAGACTTCGGGATCCCAGGGCACGGCCGTGGAAGAATCCCGTCTTGTGCGTTCCGACGACCACCATGTCCGCCGCACGTGACGACGCCAGCAGCTCGACGATCGGATCGCCGGTCTCCACCCTGACCGTGCATTCGAGCTGCGGCGCCACCGTTGCCGCAAGCGCAGCGGCTTCGGCGACGAGGAGCGATGCCTCCGGGTGGAGTTCCGCGAGCTGACGCGCACCAATGGCTCCCCACGCATCGTCGATGACATGGAGGATCTCCAACGAGCGGCCGAGACGCGAGGCCCGGCGTGCTGCCCATGCGACCGCCGCCGAGCCCGCGCTCGTCCCGTCCACGCCGACGATGATGGGTTTCGTCATTCCGCTCTCCTCACGGTCACTCCTTGCTCCGTGAGTGTGGGCGCGCCGGGCCACGGCCACGGGGACGAAGGTCCCGTGGTGTTGAACCACCGCTGCGCCTACGCTGGTCGCACCACCACTCGACGGTAGGTGCACCCCCGACCCCGGTGAGCGAAAGGTTCGTGCCTGCCATGACCGACGAGACGATCTCGTTCCCCGATGCTCCTCGCAGCCAGTTGGACACAGCGCTGGCCGATCTGGTGGAACGCGCCCACGGTGTGATGGAGACTCAGGGACGGCTGCGTGCCCTGCTCCGCGCTAATCAGGCCGTCGTCGAGCTCATGGAGCTTCCGCAGGTGCTGCACCGCATCGTCGAAGTGGCCGTGGAGCTGGTAGACGCGCGCTTCGGTGCTCTGGGGGTGATCTCGCCCAGTGGCGAGCTCGAACAGTTCATCCACGTGGGGTTGACCGACAGCGACGTGGAGGCGATCGGGCACCTGCCGGTCGGCCACGGGCTTTTGGGAGCGTTGATCGACGATCCCCGCGCCATCAGGCTGTCTCACATTTCCGATGACCCTCGCTCGTCGGGCTTTCCGGCACATCACCCGCCCATGGATACCTTCCTCGGCGTGCCGATTCGGGTTCGCGACAAGGTGTTCGGCAACCTGTACCTCAGCAATCGTTCGACCGGCGAATTCACTGCGGATGACGAGCAACTGGTGAAGTCCCTCGCGGGCACTGCCGGATTTGCTATCGAGAACGCGCGCCTCTACGCCGAGACGCGGCGGCGGCAGGCCTGGGCGGCCGCGTCGGCCGAGATCACCGCCGCGATGCTGTCCGCCGACGGGGATGATCCGTTGGCCATTCTGCTGGAGCGGTTGCTGATGCTCGCGGAGGCCGACCTGGTCGCGCTCACCGCCCAGGCCTTTCCCGGCGACGAGATCGAGGTCACCGCCGCACACGGTGCCGCCGCTGACCCGCTCATCGGACGGCGGTTCCCGGCCACCGAGACCGTGGCGGGACGCGTCTTCGACGGCGGTCAGCCGCTCCTCGTCAACGAGGGATCGGCGTTCCACGTCGAGGTACCCGCTCACGACTCCGGTCCAGTAATGGCGCTGCCCCTGACCGCTGGCGGACTGGTCCAGGCGGTTCTCGTGATCACCAGGGCGCGCGGCCGCCAGTCGTTCGACGCCGCCGACCTCGACATGGCTGCGGACTTCGCCGACCAGGCCAGCGTGGCCCTCGAGCTGATCAAGTCACGCACAGCGCAGCAACTCGTGCTGGTGCAGGAGGACCGCGCTCGTATCGCACGCGACCTCCACGATCACGTGATTCAGCAGCTATTCGGCACGGGGCTTCAACTCCAGAGCATCGCCGGTGCCACAGACGGAGCGACGGGCAAGAAGATCATCGAATCGGTCTCCAATATCGATGGTGCGATCGCCCAGATCCGTACCGCGATCTTCGCTCTGGCGATGCCCAGGACCGGCGAGAGCGTCACCGTCCGGCATCGCCTCATCGACCTGGTGACGGAGATGACTCTGTCGCTCGGGCGGGCTCCGACTATCGAATTCAGCGGTCCGGTCGACCTGGTTGTGACAGGATCCCTCGCCGACGATGTGCTGGCCGTCGCGCGGGAAGCCCTCACCAACACCGCTCGGCATGCCCGCGCCGAGATGTCGAGCATGCGACTGACCGCCGACGGCACTGCGATCCAGCTGACCGTCGACGATGACGGTCACGGAATCGGAGAACCGACCCGGCGCAGCGGCCTATCCAACCTCGAAGCGCGGGCACACGCCCGGGGTGGCTCATGCACTGTCGACAGCGGCCCGACCGGAACACGTGTCACCTGGCGGGTACCAGCCCCGGAATTGAGCGCCAGATCGTGACCGACAGCATCCGGGTGTTTCTCGTGGACGATCACGAGATCGTCCGCCGAGGAATCGCCGACCTGCTCAACGCGGAGCCCGACATGGACGTCGTGGGGGAGGCGCCCGACGCGGCGCAGGCGATCGGACGGATCGCCGCGACAGTGCCAGACGTCGCCGTGCTCGACGTACGACTGCCGGACGGGAGCGGGATAGACCTCTGCCGCGACATCCGCTCGCAGCACCCGGGAGTGCGGTGCCTGATCCTCACGGCATATGACGATGACGAGGCGATCAACGCGGCAGTGTTGGCCGGCGCCTCCGGCTACGTCTTGAAGGACGTGCGTGGATCGGGACTCATCGAGGCGATACGAAAGGTCGCCTCCGGCAGGTCGCTCATCGACCCGTCGCTCAGCCGACGCGTGGTGGAAAAGATCGAAGCCGAGTCGGCGGAAGATCCCCGGCTCGGCTCTCTCAGCCTGCGCGAGAGCCAGATCCTCGCCCTCATCGCAGACGGGCTGACCAACCGCCAGATCGGGCTCGAGCTCGGCCTTGCGGAGAAGACGATCAAGAACTACGTGTCTGGCCTGCTGTCGAAACTCGGTCTCCAGCGACGCACTCAGGCGGCGATCCTCCGCCTCGGACGTCGACCGGCCGGAGACGAGTAGCGGCGCTACCTCGTTCGGATCGTCAGCGGGACCAACGTCCCGTTCGCCTCGGCGTGCCGTGGCTAGCGTCGTCAACCTGGGAACACGACCCGGGCAGACACGCAAGGCCCGTCCAGCACAGCACGGCACAGGCCAACGTCAGGTCAGGCCAGGACACGACAGAGAGGTCACCATGAACGCGCACCACGCAGCATCCGTCCCCACCGCGGAGAACCCGATCGTGACGGTCGGTCACGAGGAAGCCTGGTCGCTCCTGAGCTCGCTGAGCTTCGGACGCCTCGCGGTGTCGGTGGCGGACGTGCCCGAGATCTTTCCGGTCAACTACTACTCAGACGGATCCACGATCCTGTTCCGCACCGCGCAGGGCAGCAAGCTGCTCGAGCTGACGATCAACGCTCGGGTCGCCTTCGAGGTCGATTCGTTCACGGCGACCGACGGCTGGAGCGTGATCGTCGCGGGCACGGCACGGGCTCTCGAGACCCAGGCGGAGATCTTCGCTGCCGACGAGGCGCCCCTCACCCCGTGGATACCCACCAGCAAAGAGGTGTACGTGCGGATAAACCCGCTGGAGATCAGCGGCAGGCGATTCGTTTTCGGGCCGGAACCCGACCGTTATTGATCTCTCGCGCATTGATCTCTCGCGTATTGATCTCTCGCGTATTGATCTCTCGCGCACGCCCGTGCAGCACCGTCGGCGGCGTGCTCGTCGGCTCGGTGAGCACGTACATCGTCGAACACTCGAGCTGCCCGGTGCTCGTCGTCCCTACCCGTTGGCGATGCGACGAATAACGCGCCAGCCGGTGCCCGACATGACCCCGCTCAGGAGCCGGCGACGTCAGCGACCGGATTCCGTCGCGGCGAACGATGGAATCGGCGTCCGGTAATCGACAGAGCTTCGATCCGCACGTAGTTCCACTTGTCGGTGGGCAGATACGAGTCGAGCGCCATGATCCCCGACGACTCGATCTCCGAGTCGTAGTTCACTCGGTGCGCCGTCCCTCGGATCACGACGCTCCACCTGTTGCGGGCGAATACTCCGTCGGCCTCGAACGCCACCGCGGGATTCGCGCCGATTGCCGCCAGCTTGTCGCCGGGAGCGCTCCGAAAATAGATCAGGTGGTCGCCGACGAGATAGTTCAACGGGTAGATGTCCGGCGTGCCGTGGTCGAGCACGGCCAGCCGCCCCAGATCGTTGGTGCGCAACATTTCCCAGCATTCGTCGGTGGTGAGATGGATCGGTTCCGGTGCGAGCATCAGTTCTCCTTATTCGTTGGCGGCACGGTCAGTTGGCGGCACGGTCAGTTGGTGGCACCGTCGGTTGGCGGCGCGGTCAGTCGGCGGCACGATGACCACCGGGCACGGCATGTCCATCACTCGGCGGTGGTCACGAGGAGCCGCCCTCTCGGGGCGCGCTGACGGCGGCCGAGACCGACTCCGCGGGGGACGCATCTCGATCGTGCTGATGGACGATGAGGACCGGGCAGTGCGCTCTCGCCGCGCAGTACGTGCTGGTCGACCCGAGCAAGAACCGCACGGCGGCGTTGTGTCCTCGGCTGCCGACCACGAGCAGCACGGCTTCTTCACTCGCACGGACGAGTGTCTCCGGTGCGCGACCGAACACTGTTTCGACGGCAACCGAGTCGGGAATGGTGTCGCCGAACACCGCATGCGCCGCGTACTCGGCCGCGGATTGTGCCTCGCGCTCGGGGTCGAAGACGCCGCTGACATCGTCGTATGCGACGTAGTCCCACGTGGTGATGGTGCGGATGGCCGCCCCGAGCATCCGTGCATAGGCCGCGGCATCGCGTAGAGCCTCGATGGAGGTCTCCGAGCCGTCGATCCCGACGACGATGAGTTTCTCTTCCATATCTTTCCTTCCTCTGTCGGCGGTCGATCGCAACGCGGCCAACGCGCCCAGCGCGGCGACTCTGCCGACGGACTTCGTGAACTCGAGGGTGCTTCACGCTCGCGGCATGGGTCGGGACCTATGTCCCATGGGTTCGGCGGATGTCGGCTCGCCAGAGGAGAGACCGTCGGCGCACAGTCGCCGGCGGCGGCACGCTGATCCTCTTCTGCAGGTCATCCCCGAGGTGTTCGCCCGACTGAACTGGAACTCGAGTTTCTGGCTCTCGGGTTTACGATCGCGAGCTCAGCGGCTCGACACAGCCTGGGGGTGGACCACCAGAACCGGGCAGTGCGCGCGCTGAGCACACGGTGCGCTGACCGAACCCAGCAGCATCGCCGAGACATTGCCGAGTCCGCGGCTTCCCACGACGAGCATCTCGGATGACCTCGATTCGTTGATCAGCACCTCGGCAGTCTCACCCTCGAGTACCGCCGTCTCGAATGGGACCGTGGTCATGTCGGACAGCACGGTGAAGCCAGCGTCGGCGAGCACCTTCCGGGCCTGAGCTTCGGGTTCTGCATCGAGCGGAACAGGCACCATCCCAATTGGCGGCAGCCCGAACCCGCTGGCGCGGTAGTGCCAGACGGACACGACTTTCAGGGGAAGACGCATGCTCTCCGCCACCCGCCGCGCGTACTTCAGGGCCTGCAGTGAGTGGAGCGAGCCGTCAACCCCCACGAGAATCGGCTGAGCTTCGACAGTGTTCATGGTCCCACCGTCGCCGATCGGTGAGCCACAGCGCGGGACTTATGTCCCGCGGACGGCACAAAAAAATGGGCCAGACGATCGATATACGATCGTCTGGCCCATCGTCCGCTGACCGAAATCAGCATCTGTGAGTGGTTCACGAAATCGCTTCTGCCCCGCCAGCATTGGCCTCTGAGAAACATCACGAAATGGCATTCCACGGGATAACTCGAACTTTTCCACGGATACGCGTTCTTGCCAATGGATAGCTGGAATTTCAAGCCCTCGGTCTGCGAATCGGAGTTCGTTTCGCTGCGCCGCACTTAGGGCTCTGCGAGAGCCCGTAACCGCTTTCCTTCCACTCGCGCGTCGGGTCCGGTCGGGTCGGCGCAGGGCGCTATCGTGCGGGTAACTAATTCGCGTCATACCGTGAGAGCGGCCGTCATCTTCGAAAGGCCTTGTTGTGGTGACCACCCGGCGCGATGAGACTCCGACCGTTCTCGATGTCATCGAGAACTACTTGGGGGCTCGGCCTTCCCCCGAAGCGCTGATGAAGCTGTCCATCTCAGAGGTGCAGGATCTCGGCGAACTGCACGCGGACTTCGCACGCGCTCAAAGCATCGAGCAAATCCCCGAAGGGGCGACTTTCGTCGGAGGATGGTTCGGTGCCTTGTGGAGCGATGCTGTCCTAGCACCAGAGCTGAGCAAGGCGATCCTGTACTACTCGAGATTGCTCGTTCTGGACCCGCTCGCGGACTTCTTCAACGACCGATCTGGCTTACCCCCGACGCGTCCGATTAGGGTTGGCCGCCCCGAGGATCGACAGTTCAATGTCCTTGAGTCGGGCCCGAAGCTATGGAGCGGCGCGGGCTCAATGAAGTCCTTCGACGGAGATGCCGACGCCGCCCTGGCACGATTTGCGGCCATTGTGATGAACCTCTACTCGCTCGAGCCACTCATTCGATCTGGCGTAGTCGTCCTGCGAAGTCAGTGGCCAACGATCGTCCGAGAGTCAATCTCCCTGCAGACGTCAGTCCGCCACGACGTCCAATCTCCTTCGATGCAAGAGTTCGCGCGAGAGGCCGCATCCGCTGAAGAATCTCTCCAGGTTTGGGACAACTTGAGAGGGGGTGGCGTGACCATCTCCGGCGGTCCCGTGCACCCCAAAGATCTTCCGTGGGAGACCCAGCACATTTTCTACTATCTAGCCAAGACACTCGCGGTTGCGGACGCCGCGAATGCACAGTACGTTCCTGCGACAGAACGCGACTTGGAGCTGCTCCGTCGCAAGACCGCCACCACCGTTCGGTCACCATTTCCATCCAGCTACTTAGAGCAGGTGACGCGGGTGATCGTTCCTTCTTTCGAAGTCCCGATTCGCGAAGCAGTTGCCATGCGTCAATCCGCTGATGGCTTCGAGGAATGGCGCAATCGCCTGGAGCTCATTCGGCGCGACGGAGAGTCGGAAGACATCGACTCACTTCGCGAGCGAATCGAGATGGAACTTCGTCCCGCTATACGCGCCGCCAAAAACGAAGTACGAAAAAGCTCCCTTCTCGGCACCTTCAAGGAGACGAGAAACGACGTCATCTTTACCACCGGCATCGCCGCTGCCACGGCCGTCGTTTCCGGCGGGAGTCCAGTTGTCGCCGGCGGTGCGGCCGTCGCCAGCGGAGCGGTCGCATGGTTGCGCCGCGCATACGGCCAACGCTCCGGAGCGGCCAGCCAGGCCGTTATGGCCGTACTCGTGAAGGGCTCAGCAAAATACACGAAAGAGAGCCTCCGCGAGTGACCGATAGTCAGAAAAGTCAGTCCAGCAACGCTGGTTTGCAATGCGCGGCCGAACTTGCCGCTGAACTCGTGGGCTCCGGCACTGGCGCGTTAGTCGGATCTAGCGGCGGCGCGCTGGCCGGAACGCTATTGCAGGTTGAAGACATACCATCCGCGGATTCGCGGCTGGTTCTCAAAACCCTTACTAGCTAGCGCGGGCCGCGGGCCTAATCCGTAGAACTGACAATCACGTCTCAATAGGTGGTTCCACATTCATCTCGTTGGGTTCGAACTGTCCGGTCAATCGGAGAAGCGCCATCGCGAAACTCAATCGGAATCTCTATCCCCGTGGATCATTCCGCGATTCTGACGCGGCGACAATCGGCACGTCGAGCACAGCGCGACCGCGACTGCCCTCGATAGTCAACTCGAACGAACTAACGTCCGAATCGAAATGCAGTTCAAACGACCACAAGTGGGGCTGTATAACGTCGACGGGGCGCTCGATGACATATTCCCCTTGTTGTCCGGACGCCGATGCGAAGCGAAATTGAAGACGATCTTCAGTCGTTGCCGCACGGAGACCGAACTCTTCACCGAAACGCCGCACCTCAATGACTTTTAAACCGTTTTGAGTAAACGCCTGGTAGAGAGGAGCGTTTGCCCATTCGAGATATGAATAGATTTGCCCAACACCCTCAATGAAACGACCGTCTCGATTGTGTTGAGACGCGTACTTCCAGATAAGCCCGTCATCCCCTGCGAGACCGTATTCATTTCGCACGATAACCCAGCAGCCGGCCAGCGCCTCGGCCGTCTTGGAGATGGCGTCCTTATCGGAGATCGGCCGATCGGCAAGCTCTTGAGTAACCCCGTAGGTTCCATTCTTGAACAGCAAACCCTTGACTCGTTCAATGTTTCTGACCCACCTTGGGCGTTGTAAGGCTTCCGCGAACATCACCGACCACAACAGCAAGGGATCAACCCGATTCTGGATTGCCGCGTCGTAGGCAAAATCGATCAGTTCATTGCCAATGTCTTTCCGCGCACGCCAGGCGAAGTACTCGCCCGAGTAGGGCAGCGCGCCGTCTGGCCTCCGGCCGATGATGGACACAGCAATGCCGCCGATAACTGCCACAAAGATTGCGATCCAAAGATTCTCGAGTAGCACTCTCGGCCTAGGTACTAGCACTGTGAGCGCAGGACCGAGGAGGATCGCTGCGACTGTGGCCACACCGACGACAGCTGCAGCAATGAGGTGAGCGGATGCGAAGTTCACAGTGAACGTGTGGCTTGGCCGACGATCACCGAACGACCTCACAAGAGCATTTCCATTTGTTAAAAGGACGTGCACGAGCGACATTGTGATCACGGACACAGCCGGATCAAGGTGCAGTCTGAATGTTGTTGCCCAGACCGCGATTCCCGCCCCGAAGATCGGGACAAAACGATAAAGAAAAAAGCGTGGCGCAGATTGGTTTATTCGCAAGGCAAACGTGTCGTTCAGCGACGCGTATTGCTCTGGCCAGTTCAATTGAAGCGCCCGGTACAGGCCCCAAAGCCCGACGGCTCCGCCCGCCCCCCAGAACACCGAATACAGCAACACCGTCATTGCTTCGAAATGCCGCTCGCGAGACGCCAATCAAGAATCGGAGCCCAAAGCATTGCATCTGGCGCTTCAGAAAACGGTGTGACGAAAGCCTCGCGCATGCGGTCGACAGGCGCCGAAGAAGACCATTCCTGGCCTCGGAACCGAGGGCCGTCGGACGTTCCTAACGCCCAGGCTTCGAGCATTTCAACTCGCACGTTCGTGAATTGCAACGATCCGTCAGCGTTCAGCAGCGAACGCCCATCCTCGAGTTTTGAGGCGGCTTCTGCGAAAGCTGCGTACAGCTCGACCTGAGTCCACCAGGCAACTCCTTCTTCACCCACCTCAAAGAGATCCAACGCGTTCTTCGTCAACGCTCGCACCTGGTCTTGGATCGTTGCATCCACGCCACTCCCGCGCCGGACCAGTCCGCCTGACCTTGCCGACGCCTCAAGGTAATTGCCTACCGCTCTCACCCGCTCAACTATTAACTTCCTACGTGATAGCAATCGACGTCCCTCCGCTAGCCATTTCGTTGTTCAGTAGAGGTTGTCGCGGATAGACCCACGTCCAGCTGGTTGATGCTTATACAGGGAACCCGCGACCGAACCGCTCAATGAGACCGAGTTTTCTTAGCCTGACGACTGCCCCCGGCACGGACTTCCTCGCAGCTGTCGGAGCGCTCGCCAAGCTTTACGGCACCCTACTCGGATAGTTCCCCGCAAACGGGATTGACGCCATGGGTTCAAGGAGCCATCCCGCTCCTGCACCGCGTCGCCCCCGACGTCAGTCAGATCCTGCACGTGGGCGACTTCGGCTACTGGCCAGGTCGGGATCGGAAAGGGTTCCTCGCAGGAGTGGACTCCTGGGCGAAGACCGCAGGAATCACCAGCATCCTCGTCACACCCGGGAATCATGAACACTGGGATCGACTGAACACATCTTTCGCCGCCTCGCCAGACGAGCCGGTCCAGATCAGTGAGGCGATGACGACGTTTAACGACCAGTTTTCGACCTCGCCGCGCCGCGATCACCCGTCTTCCAGGCACGAAAAATGGGCCGGACAACCGGTAACCGATTGTCACGACCCATTTCGTGAGTTGAAGTAAATCAACATTGTGCGCGAAGGGGGACTTGAACCCCCACGCCCTATACGGGCACTAGCACCTCAAGCTAGCGCGTCTGCCATTTCCGCCATCCGCGCGCATCTGATGTTCCCTTGCAGAAGCACCGAGGTAAGACATTAGCACGCCCTGAGGGGTCATTTTTACCCCGGTCGACGTTCGGGGTTCGCCACAATGGTTGCTGCCTCGAAAACTGGAGAACGATGCCCGACACTTCCGCCATGCTGCCCGTCTACCTCGACTGCGACACCGGCATCGACGACGCCATGGCGATCGCCTACCTGCTCGCCTCCGATCACGCCGAGCTGCTCGGCATCGGCACCGTGAGCGGCAACACGTCTGCGGAACAGGCCGCCCGCAACACCCTCGATCTGCTCGGCCTGGCCGGTCGCGACGACATCCCGGTGGCGGTGGGGGAGCACGACTTCCTCGGCCACCCCTTCCGCGGCGGAGCCACGCACGTGCATGGCGACAACGGCATCGGCGGGGTGGTGCTGCCAAAGTCTCCCCGGCATCCGATCGCCGAATCCGCCCCCGAGTTGCTGGTGCGGCTCGCGCATGAGCGGCCAGGGCAGCTGCGGGTGATCGCCATCGGACCACTCACCAACCTGGCCGCGGCCCTGCGTCTCGACCCCGACATCGCCGAGCTCGTCGCCGAGGTCACCATCATGGGCGGTGCTGCCATGGTGCCGGGCAATGTCACGCCGGTCGCCGAGGCGAATATCCACAATGATCCGGATGCCGCTGCCGCGGTTCTCGAGGCCGCCTGGCCCGTGACGCTGGTGCCGCTCGACACCACGATGCAGAGCCTGCTGGGTGCGGACGACCGCGACCGGCTGCTCGCCTCCGACCGCCCGGTGGCCCGGGCGATCGGCGAGATGCTCGACACGTACTTCGACTTCTACGTGCAGGTCTTCGGGCGGCGGGTCTCGGTGCTGCACGACCCGCTCGCCGCCGCGGTCGCCCTCGGTGACCTGCGGTTGGGGTCCGCGCCGACCGTGCACGTGGAGATCGACACGACGGAGGGTCCGGGCCGTGGGCAGACTGTCAGCGACCTGCGCGGGCGCTTTCGCGGACATCCGCAGACCGAGCGGGCGCGCACCCGGATCGTGCTGAGCACCGCCGAGCCGTTCGCCCCGAAGCTGATGGTCGCGCTGCTGACCGTATGAACCCGCGAGACGGAGAGCCCCGAGCGAACCGGATAGCGTTGACACATGTCTGAAGACACCCTGCACGACGACCAGATCGACGCCACCGCGCGCATCGCGCGCGACCTCATCCGCTTCGACACCACCAACTACGGCGGCGGGAAGTCCAACGGCGAGACCGATGCCGCGGAGTACGTCGGCGCGTACCTGCAGAACCTCGGCCTCGAGCCCGAGCTGTTCGAGTCGGAACCCGGTCGGGTCAGCGTCGTCGCCCGAGTCGAGGGCGCCGACCGCAGCAAGCCCGCCCTGGTCGTGCACGGCCACACGGACGTCGTGCCCGCCCAGCCCGACAACTGGAGCGTCGACCCCTTCGAGGGCGTCATCAAGGACGGGCTGCTCTGGGGCCGCGGTGCCGTCGACATGAAGAACATGGACGCGATGATGCTCACCGCGCTCGACGACATCCTGAGCTCCGGCCGCCAGCCCGCCCGTGACCTCGTGGTGGCCTTCTTCGCCGACGAGGAGAACGGCGGCGTGTACGGGTCGCACTACCTGGTGCGCGAACATCCGGAGCTCTTCGCCGGCGCCACCGAGGCGATCAGCGAGGTCGGCGGCTACTCGGTCACCCTCAACGGCTCGCGCGCATACCTGCTGCAGACGGGGGAGAAGGCGCTCATCTGGATCAAGCTCATCGCGCGCGGCACGGCCGCCCACGGCTCGCAGATGATGCGCGACAACGCGGTGACGAAACTCGCCGCGGCCGTGGCGAAGATCGGCACCCAGGAGTGGCCCATCCGCCTCACCGAGACGACCGCCGAGTTGATCACCGAGCTCGCCGGCATCCTGAACATCGATCCACAGAGGGTGGGTCCGGATGAGATCGCTCTCGCCACCGGATCGACCAGCCGTTTCATCCAGGCCTCGCTGCGCACCACGACCAATCCGACGGTGCTGACCGCGGGCTATAAGCACAACGTGATCCCGGACACCGCGGAGGCGCTGATCGACATCCGCACCCTTCCCGGCGAAGAGGATGCCGTGCTCGCGCAGGTGCAGGAGTTGGTCGGCCCCGACATCGAGATCGTCGTGCTGCACCGCGACATCGGCCTCGAAACCGCCTTCTCGGGCGGGCTCGTCGACGCCATGACCTCCACGCTGCAGGCGCACGATCCCGGCGCTCCCGTGCTGCCGTACATGCTCTCCGGCGGCACCGACAACAAGGCACTGTCGACGCTCGGCATCAAGGGCTACGGCTTCGCGCCGCTCAAGCTGCCGGCTGATCTGGACTTCCCGGCGATGTTCCACGGCGTTGACGAGCGCGTGCCGCTTGACGCGTTAGTGTTTGGCAGGCATGTTCTGACGGACCTGCTGCTGAATTACTGACAGGTAGGTTTCCGTGGGCTTCATCAATGCCATCATCCTCGGGATCGTCCAGGGACTGACCGAGTTCCTGCCGATCTCCTCCAGCGCGCACGTGCGCATCGTGGGCGAGTTGATGGGGCTCGGCGCCGATCCGGGTGCAGCGTTCACGGCGATCATCCAGCTCGGCACCGAGGTCGCGGTGGTCGTCTACTTCGCGGCCGACATCTGGAAGATCATCTCGCGCTGGTTCCTCGCCCTGTTCGGCAGGATCCCGCGCAACGACCCGAGCGCGAAGCTCGGCTGGTTCATCATCTTCGGATCGATCCCCATCGTGGTGCTCGGACTGCTGTTCCAGAAGACCATCGAGACGACCTTCCGCTCGCTCTGGATCATTGCCGGCACACTGATCGTGTTCGGGATCCTGCTCGGCGTCGCCGATTACGTCGGGGCGAAGAAGCGACGTCTGAAGGACCTCACCATCCCGCAGGCGGCAGTGTTCGGGGTCGCCCAGTCGTTCGCGCTCATCCCCGGCGTCTCGCGCTCCGGCGGCACCATCACGGCCGGGCTGTTCCTCGGCTACGAGCGCGCCGCGGCCGCGCGCTACTCGTTCCTGCTGGCGATCCCCGCCGTGTTCGGCAGCGGACTGTACGAGCTGTACAAGACCATCAAGTCGCCGACCGCCGAGTACTTCACCGGGGCGGAGACCGCGGTGGCAACCCTCGTCGCCTTCGTGGTCGGCCTCGTCGTGATCGCGTTCTTCATGAACTACATCTCCAAGCGCTCGTTCCTGCCGTTCGTGATCTACCGCATCCTGCTCGGCATCGCGCTGATCGTGCTGCTCGCCACGGGTGTCATCGCGGCCACCTAGCGATGCGCCTGCTCGGCGAGGTGTTCGGCACGCTCAACCCGTTCTGCGTGGACACACACGCTTGACCTGACCTTTCGGGCGCCGGACGGGTGCACGGGGAGCAATAACGCGGGTAGCGTTCAGCACATCGTCCCCGACCGGTGATGCCACCATTCGCGTTTGCCACGCTTTGCGTCAGGGGTCCCGAGATGTCCGCCATCGACGAAGAGCGAGCCGGTCTGCCGGAGGATCGGCTTCCGGAGTTCCCCATGAGCCAGGAACCGATCATCGTGACCGTCCTCAGGCTCTCCACGCGCGCCGAACCATATTCCGTCTCGGATGCGAAGGCCGCAGAAGACCAGGCCTCCGACCTCGAGATCGACCTCCTCCTGGGCTAGCCGCCCGTCGTTGCGCCCGGCCGGGGGTGCACCCGTAGACTCTTCCGGTGATCACAGCGTGAAGTCCTGGCACAGACCCGAGGTCCCGAGTGTCCCCGGCACCGGACCCATCCCCAACGTCTACGACTCCGCGAGCGACGAGCTGCGGCCGGCCGGCGGCGACGGCCTCGCAAGCCTCTACGTCTGCGGCATCACCCCCTACGACGCCACCCATCTCGGGCACGCGGCAACCTATCTGGCCTTCGACACCCTGCAGCGGCTCTGGCTCGACGCCGACCTCGAGGTGCACTACGTGCAGAACGTGACGGATGTCGACGACCCCCTGCTCGAGCGCGCTGCGCGTGACGGCGTGGATTGGCGCGCGCTCGCGGCAGAACAGATCGACCTGTTCCGTGGCGACATGGAACGGTTGCGCATCCTGCCGCCGCAGCACTACGTCGCCGTCACCGAGGCGATCGACGAGATCGCCGCGGCGGTGCATGATCTGCTGGTGAGCGGCATCGCCTATCCCGTCGACAGCGAGGACGCCGCCCAGGACCTCTACTTCGACAGTGCCGCCGAGGCATCGCCCTGGTTCCTCGGGCAGGAGAGCCGGCTCGACCGTGCCGACATGTTGGAGCTCAGCGCCGAACGTGGCGGGGATCCGACGAGGCCGGGCAAACGGCATCCGCTCGATCCGCTGCTCTGGCGTTCCGCCCGGGCCGGCGAACCGTCCTGGGAGACCGTACTCGGTGCGGGGCGCCCGGGCTGGCACATCGAGTGCACGGTGATCGCCATGACGCACCTGCCGAGCCCCGTCACCGTCAACGGGGGCGGCACCGACCTGATCTTCCCGCACCACGAGTTCAGTGCCGGGCATGCGGCAGCGCTCACCGGCGAACCGCTGGCCGAGCTGTACGCGCATGCGGGAATGGTCGCCTACGAGGGCGAGAAGATGAGCAAGTCGCTCGGCAACCTGGTGCTCGTCTCCGATCTGGTCGAGGCGGGGGTGGACCCGCGTCTCGTCCGGCTCGCGCTGCTCTCGGAGCACTACCGCTCCGACTGGGAGTGGACGACCGAGCACCTCGAGCTCTCCGCCGCGCGGCTCGCGGCATGGACATCCTGGGCAGCGGATGCCGTGCCCGGCGACGAGGGAGTGGCCGAGCTGCGCACGGCCCTCAGCTTCGATCTCGACACCCCGGCCGCACTGAAGCTGGTCGATGCGCGCGTCGCCGCCGGGCTCCCGGCCTCCGTCGACCTGGTCGCCGCCATCGACGCGCTGCTCGGCATCGACCTCGCTCGCTGAGGCCGCCTGGCGTTACTCCTTCGGGCGCCAGTCGTCCGAACCGGAGGGGCCGGACGGGCTCGGCGGGCTTGACGGCCCGGGGGGTCCAGCTGGTCCGCTGGGGCCGGCGGGACCGCCCTGGTCCTTGCCCGGCTTTCCGTCGTTGCGGCGCAGGTAGCGCTCGAACTCCTGGGCGATCGCCTCGCCGCTGGCCTCGGGGGAGTCGACGGTGTCACGGGCCTGCTCGAGCTGCGAGATGTACGTCGCCATCTCGTCGTCGTCGGCAGCCAGGGCGTCGATGCCGCCCTCCCAGGCCGCCGACTCCTCCACCAGATCGCCCCGCGGGATGACCACGTCGATGATCTCCTCGAGCTTGTCGATGATCGCCAGCGTCGCCTTCGGCGAGGGGGCATTGTGCACGTAGTGGGGAACGGATGCCCAGACCGACACCGTGGGAATCCCGGCCTTCTCCGCCGCATCGCCGAGCACCGAGAGGATGCCGACCGGCCCCTCATAGCTCGAGCGCTCCACGCCCAGCTCGGCCCGCAGCTCGGCGTTCTCGCTCCCGACGAAGACACTGATCGGGCGGGTGTGCGGCACGTCGGCGAGCATCGCGCCCAGCATAACGATGCCGGTGATCCCCGTCTCCGTGATCGTCGCCATCAGCTCCGCGGTGAAGCTGCGCCAGTTGCGCGAGGGCTCGGTGCCGAGCAGCAGGTAGATGTTGGAGGAGTTGTCGCCGATCCCGTCGAGCTCGTCGCCCTCATCCTCGTCCCCACCCTCGGCGGTCTCGGATGCTGCACGGTCCAGCGTTGCCCTGCGGTCCAGTTGCACCTTGACGGAGGTGGGTCCGTAGACGGTGACGCTCGGCCAGGTCAGCTGCTTGTCGCCGTCGTCGTCGATGGAGACCAGCGGCCGGTTGAACTGAAAATCGAAGTAGCGCTCGGCGTCGATCTCCGAGATGGGATAGACGTCCAACTGCTCTTTCAGGGTGCGCACGGCCCCGCTCGCGGCCTCGCCGGCATCGTTCCAGCCTTCGAAGGCGACGACGAGCAAACGGCCGCTCAGCATTCCCGAGCCGTGTATCCCTGAGTCAGTCACATGTTCTCCCTGCCCGGCACCGACGGTGGCCCATGCCACTCGTCTCGGCCCCGTGCCATCCGTCAAGGATAGAACCCCGGCGACGTCTAAACTCGGATTCCGTGACCGAACTCCTGCCCGCCGCCGTCCTCTGGGACATGGACGGCACCCTTGTCGATACCGAGCCCTACTGGCTCGCCGCCGAGAAGGAGCTCGTTGCATCATTCGGCGGCGTCTGGACGCACGAGGACGGTCTCGCCCTCGTCGGATCCGGGCTCGACCACTCCGCCTCCGTGCTGCGCGGCAGGGGAGTGCAGCTGCCCGAGCACGAGATCATCGACTGGCTGACCGATCGCGTGCAGTCCAGCATCGAGCACGCGGTGCCGTGGCGACCGGGCGCCCTCGACCTTCTCCGCTCGGTACGCGACGCGGGCATCCCGACCGCCCTGGTCACGATGTCGATCAGCCGCATGGCCCGCCACGTCGCGTCGATGCTGCCCTTCGACGGTTTCGACCTCGTGCTGGCCGGCGACGAGGTCTCGCACAGCAAGCCGCACCCGGAGCCGTACCTTCACGCGGCACGTGCGCTCGGCGTCTCGCCGCTGGACTGCGTTGCCATCGAGGATTCAGTCACCGGGCTCGCCGCCGCCGTCGACTCCGGCGCGGTCGCCATCGGCGTTCCCCTCCATTCCCCGCTGACCGAGGGGCGCGGCTACACGATCTGGCCGACTCTCGCCGGCAAGACCGTCGCCGACCTCGGCGACCTCTTCACCTCGTCGAGAGCAGGCGCTGCAGAGCCCGACGCCGAGCACACCGACACCGAGAAAGCAGGTGCGGCATGACCGCAGAACGCCGCCAGAGCGGTCCATTCCGAGCGGGCGACCGCGTTCAGCTCACCGGACCCAAGGGCCGTCTCAACACGATCACGCTCGAGGCGGGCGCTGTCTTCCACACCCACCGCGGCATGGTCCAGCACGACGACCTGATCGGACTGCAGGATGCCTCCGTGGTGACCGCCACGAATGGCGACGAGTACCTCGCCCTCCGCCCACTCCTCGGCGATTTCGTCATGTCGATGCCGCGCGGTGCGGCAATCGTGTATCCGAAGGACGCGGCCCAGATCCTCAGCCTCGGCGACATCTTCCCGGGCGCGAAGGTGGTGGAGGCCGGCGTCGGTTCCGGCGCGCTCAGCCTGTGGCTGCTGCGCGGTATCGGCCCCACGGGATCCCTCGCCTCGTTCGAGCGTCGCGACGAATTCGCGACCGTCGCCAAGGCGAACGTCACGGCGTTCCTCGGCGCGGAGCCGCAGAACTGGAGCGTCACGGTCGGTGACCTCGCCGATGCTCTGCCCGCCACTGTCGAGCCGGGCACGATCGACAGGGTGGTGCTCGACATGCTCGCCCCCTGGGAGAACCTCGAGGTCGTCGCGGACGCCCTCACCCCGGGCGGCGTGCTGCTCTGCTACATCGCGACCGTCACCCAGCTCTCCCGGGTCGCGGAGGCGATCCGCGCCACGGGCCTGTTCACCGATCCCGACTCCTCTGAGACCATGGTGCGGGGCTGGCACGTCGAGGGCCTGGCCGTTCGCCCCGACCATCGCATGGTCGCGCACACTGGTTTCCTGCTGACAGCCCGCCGCCTGGCCCCCGATACGGTGGTGCCGCAGCTCAAGCGCCGCCCGTCGAAGACCGATTTCAGCGCCGAGGATGTCGAGGCCTGGACCCCGGGCGCACTCGGTGAGCGCACCGCGACCGACAAGCGCCTCCGTCGCACCGCGCGTGCGGCGCAGCACGCCGCGGAGCAGGCGGTCGCCGCCGAGACCGCGGCCGGAATGCCCGCGGAGGACGCGCCTCCGGCATCACCCTAGAATTACCTAGTTGCACCGATCGGCTTCACCCCTGCACAACCGAAATGAGGATTCGTGCGCAAGACAACGGCACTCCTAGCTGCCTTCGCCATTCTCGCGGGCCTCACCGCCTGCACCGGTACCTCCACCCTCGTGAAGGACGGCTCCATCGCGGGCTGCACACCGGTCGCCGCCCCCGCGGGTTCCGCGTCGGCCTCGGTGAAGGCCACCGGAGCGCTTCGGTCGGCGCCGAAGGTCAGTTTTCCGACGCCACTGCACGTGACGAAGACCCAGACCTCCGTGCTGGTCTCGGGCAAGGGCAGAGCGATGACGGCAGGCGACTCGGCCTTCTACGACCTCACGATCCTCAACGGGCGCACCGGGAAGGTCGTCGCCCAGGGCACCTACGACTCCATCGGCGACGGATTCAGCACGATCGCCAAGGGTGCCGCCTTCGAGGCGGTCACCAAGGGGCTCGAATGCGCCCAGGGCAACTCCCGCATCGCCATCGTCGCGAACTCCCAGGACGCCCACCAGAACAAGGTCTACCAGGGCATCCGCAAGACCGACTCGTTGGTCTTCGTGCTCGACGTGACCAAGACCTTCCCCGCCCAGGCCACCGGCCAGGGTCGCGCGCCGCAGAACGGCTTGCCCTCGGTCGTGACGACCAAGTCCGGCCAGCCGGGCATCCAGATTCCCGCGGGCGCTGTGCCGAAGACCTTCACCAAGCAGCTGCTGAGGGAGGGCACCGGCCCGAAGACGAAGAAGGACAGCGTCATCGTCGCCAAGTACACGGCCGTCGGGTGGCGCGACAAGACGGTGTTCGACTCGAGCTGGACCATCGGCGAGGGCCAGGCCAAGGTCATCGGACTCGGCAACCCGGGTGTCGTCGCGGGTCTCCGGGCGGGACTCATCGGCCAGAAGGTCGGCTCGCGCGTGCTGCTCGTGATTCCGCCGAAGCTGGCGATCAGTGACGGCAGCGACCAGACCGTCACCGTACCCACCGGCACCCCGCTGGTCTACGTCGTCGACATCCTCGGCATCGCCCAGTAACACGCTGACGAGACGGTACCGACGAGACCCTCACCCACAGGATGGCCGCGCGACGCGAACTTCGAGTAGCGTTGCGCGAGTAGTCCCACTTCATCGACACAGGCCGGGTGTCTCCCTTCAAACCAGGATCTCTCTCGTGTCAGCTTCTGCCCCCATCGCGAAGGTTCCCGTCGAGGAACGACTGTTCAGCCTGGTACTCGCCCTGCTCGCCACCGAGACCGGACTGACAAAGCACGACATCCTGTCGACCGTTCAGGGCTACCGCCAGCGCTACCGGCCCGCCGGCGACAACGCCAACCTCGAGCGGCAGTTCGAGCGCGACAAAGACGACATCCGCGATCTGGGCGTGCCGCTGGAGACCATAGACACCCCTGGCCAGCCCGGAAACAATCAGAGCCTCCGCTATCGCATCCCGCGCGGTGACTACGAGCTGCCCACCGACATCCGTTTCTCCGCCGAGGAGACCGCACTGCTCGGTCTCGCCGCGATGGTCTGGCGCGAGGGTTCGCTCTCGTCGGAGTCACGCCGCGCGGTCGTGAAGCTGCGCGGTCTCGGCCTGGCCGCGGAGGAGCCGGTGCTCGACTATGCGCCCCGACTGCGGGTGCGGGATGCCGCCTTCGAGCCCCTGCGCGCCGCCCTGGAGCGCAACGCGATAGTCCGCTTCGCCTACCTCAAGCCGGGGGAGGCGGAGGCTCGCGTGCGCGAGGTCGCGCCGCTCGCGCTCGTGCAGCACCAGGGTCGCTGGCACCTGCACGCGCTCGAGCCGCAGACGGAGATCACCAAGACGTTCCTGCTGCGACGCATCGTGAGTGCGATCACCACGACGAACGCCACCGTCGCGGCACCGGTCGGCGATCAGACCGCGCGCGCCCTGGCCGAGCTGGAGCAGGTCTGGGAGTCGCACACCGCCGAGGTAGCGGTGGTTCCGGGGTCGGATGCCGACACCCGCCTGCGTAAACGTCGCGGTACGGAGCGGCTGCCCGATGGCACTCTGCGACTGCACTATTCCGACGCGAACATCTTCGCCGACGAGCTGGCCGGCTACGGCCCCGAGGCCGTGGTTCTCACCCCGCCGGTGCTGCGCGCCGCCGTTCGCGCCCGCCTGCTCGCCACCGCGGCCGGGCATGGTTCCCCAGCACTCGGGTCGCCCGAGGCTGGGTCAGATGACAGGGAGGTCGCCCGTGGCTGAACGCTCCGTGCCCATGCAGGCACAAGACAAGCTGGCCTTCCTGCTCTCCCTGGTGCCCTTCCTCATGGAGCACGAGCGCATCAGCGTGCAGGAGACGGCGGAGCACTTCGGCGTGAAGCCGAAGGCGGTGCGCGAGGCTGTCGAGCTGATCGCCGTCTCCGGCATCCCGGGCGAGACCGGGCAATACCAGCACGGCGACCTGTTCGACCTCGCCTGGGACGACTTCGACGAGAACGACCAGATCGTGCTGACGAATCTCGTCGCCATCGACGATGCCCCGCGCTTCTCGGGGCGGGAGGCGGCCGCGCTCATCGCCGGGCTGCAGTACCTGTCCGCACTGCCCGAGAACGCCGACCGTTCCGCCATCGACTCGCTGATGACCAAGCTCGCCCGCGGCGCCTCCGCGCTGCCGAGCCAGGTTGCGGTGGAAGGCTCGGAGTCCGACGCGACCCTCGCGCTCATCCGCCAGTCCGTCGCCACCGGCGTGCAGATGGAGTTCGACTACCTCAACTCCCGTGGCGAACACGAACGCCGCCGGGTGGACCCATTGCGCATCGAGTCCGCCGACGCCGACTGGTACCTGCGTGGCTGGTGTCACCTGCGCAAGGCCGTGCGCACCTTCCGTATCGACCGCATCAGTGAACCGGTGGTGACCACGGAGCCGATCAGCTTCCACGCCGGCGAGGTCTCGCTTCCCGACACGCTCTTCGAGGGGACCGCGGATGACCTCCCCGTCACCATCGACATCGTGCCGTCTGCGCTGCCGCTCGTTGCCGACTACATCCCCGAGGGCACGAAGACGTCGCAGGTCGACGGGCAGGTGCGCGCGAACATCCTGGTCTCGCACTATCACGGGCTCAAGCGCCTGATCGCGGGGCTCCCCGGCATGGTCACCGTCGTCGGCCCGGAGGAGGCTCGCCGGGTGGTCGCGGAGTGGGCCGCCGCCGGGGCCGCCCGCTATGCCGACGACGCGAGCGATCGGGAGAACCGCACGGAGTCCGCAGGATGATCGCCTGGTGGGGCTGGCTGCTGATCTGGGTGGGACTGAGCCTGGCGCTCATCGCCATGCTCGTGCTCGTCGGCATCCTGCTGTTCCGCAAGCTGATGCTGCTGTTCGCCGCGCTCGAGACGCTCTCGGCCAGGCTCGAAATCCTCGATCGTGCCGACCGGGATTCCGACCGTGCTGACGAACAGCGCGAACAGGTCGAGCAGCTCGCGATCCTGGCGGGGGAGGACGCGACCCGAGAGCGCCGCGACCGCGTTCGCGCAGCAGCCCATGCCCGCAGGGATGCGCGACATGATGCCCGCATCGACCGCGCGCGTGCACTGTTGAAGGTCGATGCCAGCACGCGGGAGTGGTTTCCCGACACGACACCGAATGGTCGCCGAAAGGCTACTCGCCCGAACGAGCGGTGAACGTTTCGCCGCCCTGCCAGCCAAAACTCGGGTAGCGCGGTAAACTCATTGAATTGGCCCGTAACGGTCAGTTTTGGCAGTCACCGATCACTCGGATCACGAACTAAGGATGTCCAACAATGTTGAGTGGATTCACCGGTTGGCACGCGCTCATCCTGCTGGTCATCATCGTCCTCATCTTCGGTGCGGCGAAGCTCCCCGCCCTCGCCAAGAGCGTCGGACAGTCGATGAAGATCTTCAAGAACGAGGTCAAGTCGGAAGACAAGCCTGCTGACGGAACCGTGCCCGGTTCGACCACGCCCGGCGTGAAGTTGAACGAGTCGTCGCCCGAGGTCACGTCGCAGACGACGGACTCCTCGAAGACGAACTCCTAAGACATCCCCGTCGAAACATCCGTGGCGACGACACGCGCTCGGCGAGGCACCAACAGCGAAGGCCGGATGTCGCTGGGCCAGCACCTGCTGGA
>Ga0247742_10000177_pt1 | contig 55074 bp, 50 predicted proteins | sample UWRJL208509C2_FD_180944 | JGI IMG/M metagenome (GOLD analysis project Ga0247742, IMG submission 180944) | Plant litter microbial communities from Arlington Agricultural Research Station in Wisconsin, United States - UWRJ-L208-509C-2 | ecosystem: Environmental > Terrestrial > Plant litter >...
CTTCATGCGATACAACCGAATCAGGCTCCACAGCTACAACAACTACCTGTCGCCAATAGCCATGGAGCAGCAGGCGGCTTGATCACCGTAATCGGTGTCCGGAAAAACTTGACCAGAACAGCCTGCTAGCGATGGCGTCCTGACAGACGACCTATTTTTTGTTGGATTGAGTACATATCCATTGCTGCGGTAACGGCTACTTATGGTTTCGCCCTTACGGCGAGGCACCTTTTTCAAACGCCAAAAAGGTCCCCCAAAAGGCTCGCCCCAAGCGTTCGGCCCCTCGCTAAGGCTCGGGGTTCCTTCGCTCCGGCATCCATCCGGGGGCATCGCCCTCCGGTTGGCTTCGCTGGCACCTACATGCGATGAGCCCGACTGCGTCGTGCGGCGCTATGCGCCAATCCCCGGATGAATACCTCCACTCAGCCTGCCGATAGGGGCGGGTGGATCAAAAGCAAGATCAAGATCAAAAGCGCGGCGAGCTGACACTCGGCCTGTTTGGGTGGTTCGGCTTGATGTGTGTGGTGTGGTTTAGAGTCACGCCTCATCGGAACGCCGCACCGCCCAGCCCTCTCCCCAAAGGGGGGAGGGGGAAAGGGGGCAGACCGCATGCTGTTCAAAACTGGAGTTCGGCTCGATTTTTCAGGTCGGCGGCGCCTGCCCAAACACCTCGGTCAATCCCCTCTCCCCTCTGGGGAGAGGCGGAAAGGGAGCCGATTTTTGTGCTGTTCAAAACTTGAGTTCGACTCGATATTTCAGGTCGCCGTATCCAGCCCAAACACCTCGGTCAGTCCCCTCTCCCCTCTGGGGAGAGGGTTAGGGTGAGGGGTCGATTTCAGCTCAAAGTAAAACCCGGCCAGCCACCCGCTATCTGCTTTTTAAAAATGACGGCCGTGACTCAGCACCGCCACTCAGCCTTTCGATTGCGTCCGGGAGGCTACAACACCTTGTGCCATTGCCTACAGGTGAGACAGAATCCGCCGGCTTGTGCGTCATGGGCTTGGGTTTTATCGTCTCTCGGTCGCTGGATAACAGTGATCGGGTTTGGTAGCCCGTCCCCCACATGACGCATTGCGTCACCTGACACAGATGCTTTTCAGCGTCTGTTTTATTGGTGGCCATGCGCAGGGCGCCTTCGGGTGCGCCGGTATTTCCATGTGGACCGGTCTACCAACCTTCGTATGGCCGCCACCCTTCGTTTGGTAGCGAGGGTGATGGCTCTTTTGATCCCACATGGAGTTTCATCAATGTTCAAACCCACCCCCAACCCCCCGAAAGGCGATCCATCCTCGCCCTACGAAAATCCTCATTCAAAGAAATTCCACGACGCCGCCGAGCGCGCCCTCGACTATTACCTCAACACCGAAGGCATCAAGGGCAGCCCCCGTGCGCCGAGTACGATGTTTGTCATCAACCCGGAGCTCGACACCGAAACCTTGCTGGTCCACGCCTGCGAGTCGCTGGCCTCGGCCAATGTCATGGCCGGCGACCTTGCCGGCACGTTGGAAGGCCCGAGCCGTAACGCGTTGTTGGGCATCGCGCAGATCATCATGCTCGGTGAGCTGGCGGTGAATCGGGCGCTGGATCGGCTGGATACGCCGGCGTAGTTGTAAAGAACGGCGTTATACCGGGTTTTTAATCCGAGAATAGTGCGTATCAACACCCACGCATGACTCGTGGTTTGGAAAGTCGGTATAACCCACTTCGCCGTTTCGCGTGTAATAACTCGAAGAGTCAGCGTCAATGATTGGCCAGTTGTTCTTTAAACGTTCTACCAAATCCGGATTGCCAATAAAGGGTCGCCCAAAAGCAATCAAGTCCACATCCCAAGTATCGAGTGCTGCTTTTGCCGAAGCTTTATCAAAACCGCCACACCAGATAATCGAACCTTTGTATACAGAACGAATTTTATGAACCAGTGCGTCACTGAGGTGCAGTTGATTAAACTCGGTCGTGTTCATATTGCCGGTCGGCATTAACTGATACACCAAGTGCACGTAGCCAATATTTCTTTTTTCCAGTTGCGCGCACAGATAGAGCAGTGTTTCTTCGACCTTGTGGTCCTCGGGCATGCTGTTGAACCGACCGAAGGGCGACAGACGAACGCCGACCCGCGCAGCGCCCAGTACGGCAGCGGTGGCATCGACCACCTCCAGCAGAAAACGGCTCCTGGATTCCGGTGTTTGACCGCCGTATTGATCGGTGCGGGTGTTGAGGGTCGAGTTCATGAACTGATCGACGAGGTAGCCGTTGGCGCCATGGATTTCCACCCCGTCGAAGCCCGCCGCTTCAGCGTTCAGGGCAGCCTGGGCAAATTCACTCACCACCTGGGCCACCTCATCGGTGGTCATTTGCCGTGGCTGGCTCGCCCGGACGAAGCTGGCCTTGCCCTCGGTATCGTAGGCGAACACATCCGATTCACTCGCCGGCTCATCCGTCACGCCCCAAGGCGCTTCACCGCCGGGCATCTGCGAGCGATGCGCCATCCGCCCCACGTGCCACAGTTGCGCGAACAGGCAACCGTCGCTGCGATGCACGTCATCGGTCACTGCGCGCCATCCTTGGATTTGCGCCTCGGAATAAAGACCGGGCGTGCGCGCGTAGCCCTTGCTGCGGGGGGAAATATCAATCGCCTCGGTGATGATCAAACCGGCACTGGCGCGCTGGCGGTAGTACTTGGCCATCAATGCGTTGGCCACATCGCCATCGGATGTTCTGGAGCGGGTCATGGGGGCCATGACCACCCGGTTTTTCAATGTGAGGGTTGCGCCCAGGGTATGGGGCGTCAGTAAGTTGACCATGGAATATCCTGTTGCCGGAAAATGTCGAATCAGGATAGCCTTCGATTGAAATCCGCTTCCACAGACCAATTGGTGTGCAGTATGCAAGTGACTAAACATTTACCCGGCTTGCCCATCGAAAGAGCATTGGGTGTTGTTTCAGGGCGTTGGAAGTCGGTCATTATTTATGTGTTATTAAACGGGCCGCAGCGCATATGTTCCCTTGAGAACAATATTAACGGTATCTCGCAGAAAGTATTGATCAGCCAACTTAGAGTGCTGGAGAGTCACGGTCTGGTTTATCGAATGTTTTTTGCCGATGAACCACAACGGATTGATTACGCACTCACCCCTCTGGGCATGAGCCTCGAGCCGCTGCTTAAAGAACTTTACGACTGGGGCGTCAAGCACGCGCACGCCACCGACGAAGTTCATCGGTTGTTGCCTTGCGAGGCGGTCGTTGGCCGATCGGCAGGCCAGCCCACTCGCTGACCTTACGAATGGATGGAATAAACCCACGACGCAGGACGTTCTCATACAACGGACGTCCTGCGTCTTGGCATCCAACATTCGACATTTAGGTGGCGTGACCATGCCCGGTGACATAGCGACACGACAGAGAGTGGCCCGAGAGTTCATTTCCGAATTGCACATGGAGGCGATTGAGCGGGCCACGGTGATTGGCAATTTTTCCATCAGTTTCAGGGCCGCCGGCCGGGCGACCATCAGGGCCCTGGAGCGCGGTGCCGCGGCCAAGGGTCATAACATCCTGGAAAAAACCATTAAGGAAAGCTCTCTGGCCAAGGCCTATCCCGCGCCAGAAGCCCGGAGGATCCTGCAACAGATCCGCGCCGCTGGCCTGGAAGGTTTTGTCGGCCATTGGGACAACACCGGTCTGGTGGGCATTTACCTGAGCGGTGCCGAGGAGAACGACAAGACGATTTATGACATCGACGTTGGTGACCTCGAAAACAGCCTGGTGGAGCTGAAACGTCGGGACAACTGGCAGAAAATCGCCTTCACCGGGGACTACGACGCCCACGACATCATCACTTTTCGCGGCGCCGGCAGACCGCGCACCGTCATGGCGGGGTCGACCGAAGAGCGGCAAGTCATCGACTGCATCAACCGTGAAATTGCCCGCTGCGATGAAAACCGCCCGTTCCTGGTCAAGCAGTACAACGTCATGCGCCATGGCCCGCAGGTCAATTACCTGGCCTATATGTTGAGTCATGAAAAAGCCAACATTAAGCAGACCGGCGGGGTGGTCGGGGCGGTCGCCCGGCCGGGGGATTTTCCCATTGCCGCTGTGCGCAAAACCACCTGGACCATCATCCACGACATCAACCAGTTGGCGGCCTACTACAAAAGCCTCGGCGCTGTGATGAAGGAGAGTTGGCAGCCGGGGGGCGAGCGGTTGTACGTCGACAACCCCGCCGTGCCCGGCATCGTCAATCTAGGCTGGAAGGACCGCAGCAGCGACAGTTGAGCGGCTTCAGCCCTTGATAAAAATCTCCGCCGCGTTACTGCCCAAGCCTTCGGCACCGACGAAGAACCGGTTGACCTTCTTGTCGTAGACAATCGGGTTGACCAGGGTCGAAATCCCTAGGTCCGGCAAGTCTTCGACAATGGTTTTCTGGAACTCGGCGAACAGCGCAAAACGCTTCTGCACGTCGGTCTCCACGGCGGCGGCTTCGAGCAGGCGGTCGACGTTGGGGTTGCTGTAATGCGCGCCGTTGGAGAAGGGCACACCGGGTTGGAAGTTCTTCGACCAATACAGGCGCTGCACGCCGACGGTCGGGTCGAACAGGTTGCTCATGCCGTTGAGGGTGAAGTCGAAATCCCGGTCGGTGTAGACCCGTTTGACGTAGGTGGCGAAATCCTGGGAGCGCAGGGTTACCGCGATGCCGATCTTGGCCAGGGCTTGCTTGATGTAGTCGGCGGTGCGGCGGTAAGTCTCCGGGCCGGGCAGCGGGTCGAGGGTCAGCTTGAAGCGTACGCCGTTGGCATCGCGCGCCAGGCCGGCGTCGTCGAGCAACTGATTGGCCTTGGCCACGTCGAAGGCGTAGCGCGGCAGGTCGGCGGCGTAGAAATTTTTCATGTCCGGGCTGATCGGCCCGTACAGCGGTTGGCCGTAGCCGAGGAAAATGGTCTTGCGGATAAATTCCAGGTTGATCGCGTGGGCGATGGCGCTGCGCACCGCATGCTGTTGCAGGTACTGGTTATCGAAGTTGAACTCGACGCGGGTGATGCCATTGATGTACGGCTCGCCCCGGTCTTCGATGCTCAGGCGCGGGTTGCTCTTGATCCGCTCGATGTCACTCAACGGCACGCCGCCAGTGGAAATGTCGATCTCCCCGGCTTCCAGCGCCGCCACCGTGGCCGCCGAATCGGCGATGAAGCGCACGATGATCCGGTCCAGATAAGGCTTGGGCGCGTCCCAGTAGTTGGGGTTGCGCTCGAGGATCACATGGCTGCCGCGCACCCATTCCTTGAACACGAACGGCCCGGTGCCGATGGGCGCGGTGGCGTTCGGGTGGGTTTCCGGGCGTGCGTCCTTGTAGACGTGTTTGGCGACAATCGGCGACTCGCAGGCGGCCAGGGCCGTGAGCAAGTACGGCGCCGGCTTGCTCAGTTTGAGTTGCACCAGGTGCGGGTTGATCGCGGTCACGCTGGCGACGTTGGCGAAGGTCGCACGACCCCGGGGGTTGGACGCCTTGAGGGTTTGCAGGGAGAACACCACGTCATCGGCGCTGAAGTCCTGGCCGTCGTGCCATTTCACGCCCTGGCGCAGGCTGAAGGTGTATTCCAGGCCGTCGTCGCTGACGGTCCAGGCCGTGGCCAATTGCGGCAAGGGCTTGAGGTCGAGGTCGTAGGTCAACAAACCCTCGGTGACCTTGCCAGTGATGTACACCGCAGCGCCGGCGGTGTGGGTCAGGTTGACCAGGATCGGCGGCTCGATGGCGATGTGCAGTTTCAGGGTACCGCCGCGCACCGGGGCGTCATCGGCAAACGAGAAACGCGGCGTGAGTTGCAGCAGCGTCGTGGTGGCGCTGGCGTAAACCAGCAACTGGCGTCGAGTCAGGGTCATGAGGAAGTCCGGTGAGGGTTGAAGGCGTCGGTCAGGCCATCGCCGATCAGGTTGAAAGCGAGCACGGTGAGGAAAATCGCCAGGCCGGGGATCGCGGTCAGGTACCAGGCCGTGCGGATCTGTTCGCGGCCGCTGCCGATCATGCTGCCCCAGCTGACCTGGTTCGGATCGCCCAGGCCCATGAACGACAGCGCCGACTCCATCAGCACCGCCGAGGCGACCATGATCGACGCGGTGACGATCAGCGTCGGCAGGATATTCGGCAGCACTTCGAGGACGATGATGCGCAAGTGGCTGTAACCGACGCTGCGGGCGGCGAGCACGTATTCCCGCTCGCGGATCGAGCGCACTTCGGCGCGCACCAGCCGCGCCACGGTGGGCCAGGAAATCAGGCCGATGGCGAACACCAGGGTTGGCACCGACGGTTGCGCGATGGCCACCAGCGCCACCAACAGGACGAAGCTGGGCATGGTCTGGAAAATCTCGATCAGGCGCTGCAAGCCATAGTCGACGCGCCCGCCGAAATAACCGGCGACGGCGCCGATGCCCAGGCCCAGGGTCACGCCAAACAGGCTGGCGAGCATACCCACCTGCAACGACACGCGGCCGCCGTGGACGATGCCCGCCAACACGTCGCGCCCCAGGGCATCGGTGCCCAGCGGGTAGTGCCAATCCTGGCCCGGCCACAGCAGCGCATCGGCTTCCATCGCCAACGGATCGCCGGGGAACAGCAACGGCGCAGTCAGCGCCAGCAGGCTGATCAGCAGCAGGAACAGCAAGCCGCCGAGGGCCGTCGGGTTACGCAAGAAGCGTCGCGGCGCGCTCATCGACGGCTCCGGATACGCGGGTCGAGCCAGGTTTGCAGCAGGTCCACCAGCACGTTGGTGACGATCACCAGCAACGACGACACCAGCAAAATCCCCAGCAACACGTTGTAGTCCCGGGCCATCACCGCGTCGTAGGCCAGGCGACCGAGGCCCGGCAGGCTGAACACGGTTTCAATCACCACGGCGCCGCCGAGCATGCCGCCCAGGTGCAGGCCCGCCATGGTGGTGATTGGCAGCAGTGCGTTGCGCAGCACATGCTTGAAGGTGATGACCCAGGGCGACAGGCCCTTGGCGGTGGCGGTGCGCACATAATCCTGGGCCCCGGCCTCCAGCATGGAGGCGCGGGTCAGCCGGGCGTAAATCGCGATGTAGATCAGCGCCAGCGAGCTGGCAGGCAGGGCCATGTAGCGCAAGGTGTCGAGCAGGGCCGGCCAGCCGCGCAGGTCGGCGCCGATGGTCCCGGCGCCGCCGGTGGGCAGCCAGGCGAGCTTGACCGAGAACACCACGATCAGCATCAGGCCTATCCAGAAACCCGGCACCGAATAGAAGAACTGCGAGCACACCGACAACAGGCGATCCGGCCAGCGCCCGTGCCAGTGGGCCATCAGCATGCCGAGGGCGATGCCGAGCAGCAGCGAGAAAAACAGCGCCAGCAGCATCAGCGTCAGGGTGGTGCCCAGGCGTTGCGAGATCAGTGCCTCGACCGTCGAGCCGTAGCGTGGCGAATAGCCGAGGTTGAGGTGGGCGAGGTTGTTCAGGTAATTCCACAGTTGCACGCCGATGGACTGGTCGAGGCCAAACTGGCTGCGCAACGCCGCCAGGCTTTCCTGGGTCGCCGAGCCGGATTCACCGGCCATGACATCGGCGGCATCCCCCGGCGCCAGTTGCAGTAATAGAAAGTTGATCAACAAAATACCGAGCATGGTCGGCAAGGTGTGCAACAACGCGCGCCAGAGTGCGTTACTTAAAGTCAGCAAGATCTTCATTGAATGATTCCATCAAGTGCGCGGCTATTAACGGTTTGCTTATAACCTTTGTCAATGAAGGAAAAAGTTCTATCGATATGCTTTTTCACTTATCTAAGCATAGATAAAAACGATATACGCCGGCGAAGTGCCAATGATTGACGGGTCGCCGAGGGATGATTACTGTCGGCCTCCAGCGAAAACTTCGGTTTTTGCCAAGTTGGGTTTATTCCGGAAAGTTATAGGGTCTGCCAATCATGGGTAGAGCACTTTTATTTGTTCGTTAGATGAGGCAAGTGTGACGCTCAATCATTCTATTGATGTCAGCTCGACCCGCACCGGAACTTCGACACCTGATGTTTTGCGCACGTTATTGGCGCGCATTCCGGCCCTGGTCGAGGAAATCGCCAAGGACGCCTCCAAGCGCGATCTGGAGCGTCAGTTGCCGTTCGAGGCCTTTCGCCTGATTCGCGAAGCCGGGCTCGGCGCCCTGCGGATTCCCGTGGAACTGGGCGGGCCGGGCGGCAGCGTCAGCGACTACATCGAACTGATCGCGAGCCTCGCCAGCGCCGATCCGAACGTCGCCCATGCGTTGCGCTCGCATTTCAACTTCAGTGAAGCGGTGATCCACAGTCCGGACAGCGCCGAGAAGCGCGATTACCTGAGCAAGATTCTCGACGGCAAGCTGTTTGCCGGGGCCCACACCGAGGTCGGCGCGCCGCTGGGCACCATCCTCACGCGCTTGACCCGGACCGGTGATCGCTACCGTTTGAACGGCAAGAAGTGGTACGCCACCGGCTCGGCCTACTCGGATTTCCTGTCGTTTTCCGCCACCAATGACGAGGGCCAGATGATTTCCGTGCTGCTGCCCGCCGACCGCCCGGGCATCAACGTGCTCGACGATTGGGACGGTATGGGCCAGCGGCTGACCGCCAGCGGCGGCGTTGCGCTGGACAACGTCGAAGTGTTCGCCAGCGAACTGAAGACCCGCAGCCACAACGCCGAGGTCGGCCGTCATTGCTCGACCTTGCGCCAGTTGCACCTGGCGGCCTGCACCGCCGGCGTGGTGCGCAATATCCGCGAGGATGCGGTGAATTACGTGCGCAAACAGGCGCGGGCGGCGATGCACAGTCCGGCGGATATCGCCCGGGACGACCCGTTTGTGCAGCAGGTGGTCGGCGAAATCGCCGCCAATGCCTACGCGGTGGACGCGTTGATCGCCCATACCGCGCGAATTCTTGATCAAAGTTCACAGGCGTTATTTAGCGCCGATCCGGGACTGGATCAGCAATTAATTGACGCCTCGATCAGTAATGCACAAATGCAAGTGGTTGTCGCGAAACTAGCGCTGCGATCGGCCGAAGTTCTATTTGAAGTCGGGGGTGGTTCTGCCACGTCGCGAAAGTACAATTTTGATCGTCACTGGCGAAATATCCGCACCGTGTTAAATCACAACCCGTTGTTGCACAAGGCACGGGTGGTCGGTGACTTTTATTTGAATGAAACCACCACGCACCTACGGGAAGGGCTGGTGTTCTAAGTTGTGTTGCATGGACGCTGCAAGTTGCACCCTCGTGCTCGCTACACCCTAATAACGCGCAAGACCCCGCCAGGTACCGCATTTCCTAATCCTTGTTAGATGGCCAGGAACGTCCACCACGCCAGCAATAAATTGATTTTTTGCAGGTAGTCCATGAATGTTCGTTTGAATACCCCACGCTCGCCCCTCGGATTGATGGTGTCGATTGGCGTGATGACCCTGTGTGGCAGCGCTGTTGCCTTCGCCGACGACGCCACGACCGGGCGCACCGCCGGGCAATCGGCCAAGGGTGACAATGCCCTGGAAACCGTGGTGGTGACCGGCTCGCGCACCGAATCGCGCACCGTGGCCCAGAGCCTGGCGCCCATCGATGTGATCACCGCCGATGACCTGGCCCGCTCCGGCAAACAGAATTTGCGCGATGCCCTGGCCGCGCAAGTGCCGTCCTACACCAACGACGCCGGCTTCACCGGCGCCACCGGCATCGCGGTGAAATCCGCCACCCTGCGCGGCCTCGGTGGCAACGCGGTGCTGGTGCTGGTCAACGGCAAGCGCCGGCACAACACGGCGCAGATTTTTCACCAGTCGTCTTCGACCTCCAACGGCCAGTCGCCGGTGGACCTTGACCTGATCCCGGTCAGCGCCGTCGACCACATCGAAGTCCTGCGCGACGGTGCCGCCGCGCAATACGGTTCCGATGCGATCGCCGGGGTGATCAACATCATCCTCAAACGCAACAAGAGTGGCGGCCAGGCCACCGCGCTCTACGGCCAGTACGGCCAGCGCGAAGGGCACAAGGGCAACTTCGGCGCCACCGGCGAGAGCCTGATTAACCAGGGCTTCGAACTGCCTAACGATGGCTTCTTCAACCTCAGCGGCGACATCAAGATTCAGGAGACCAGCAACACCGCCGGCGCCGTGCCGGACCGTACCAAGATCTACTCCGGCAACGACCCCCGCGAGTTTGGCGAAAGCCGTAACCGGCAGATCATGGGCCAGCCCCGGGCGCAGACCTACAACTTCGCCTACAACGCCGAATTGCCGCTCAACGACGCCCTGGATTTCTACTCGTTCTCCACCTTCAGCCACCGCGACTCCACCGGTTTCGGCACCTACCGCACCGCCAACTCGGCGCAGAATATTCCCGAGATCTACCCGGACGGTTTCCTGCCGAAGTTCCGCTCGGTCGAGGATGACCTGCAAGGCGTGTTCGGCCTCAAGGGCAAGGATGTGCTCGGCTGGGATTGGGACCTGTCCACCAGCTACGGCCGTAACGATGTCAACTACCACAACGACGATTCGCTGAACGCCTCGTTCGGTCCTTCGAGCCCGACCGACATCGACAACGGCGAAGCGATTTTCAGCCAGTGGACCAACAACCTCGACATCAACCGTTCGTTCGACACCGGGCTGTTCGCCAACCCGCTGCACGTGGCGGGCGGCATCGAGTACCGGGTCGACGGCTACCAGATCCGCAAGGGCGAATTCGCGTCCTACGCCGATGGCGGCTACATCTACCCGGTGGGTTCGCCCAACGCCGGCAAGCGCCCGAGTTCCGGTTCGGCGGGGTGGGGCGGGTTCAGCCCGGAGGCCGCAGGCAGCTGGGATCGCAGCAACACCGCCGGCTATGTCGACTTCACGCAGAAGCTGACCAACGACTGGGAGCTGAGCCTGGCCGGGCGTTTCGAGCATTACAGCGACGTTGGCGACACCACCAGCGGCAAGCTGTCGACCCGCTATCAACTGACCCCGACCTTCGCCGTGCGCGGCGCGATCAACAACGGTTTCCGCGCGCCATCGCTGCAGCAACAGTACTTCTCCTCCAGCACCTCGGCCTGGAGCGCCAACCCGGTCACCGGTGTGCTTAGCCAGACGGTCACCACCTACGCGCAGCCCGGCTCGGCCACGGCGGCGGCCCTCGGTTCCAAGGAGCTCAAACCGGAGAAATCGAAAAACTACAGCGTTGGTTTTGTGGCCACGCCGACGAAAAACCTCGACGTCACGGTCGACCTGTACCAGATCGACATCAAGGACCGCATCCTGCAAACCAGCGCCCTTAGCGGGGTCAACGACGCCAACATCGCCCGCTTGCTGGCCAATGCCGGGTTGAGCACCAACCAAAGCGTCGCCTACTACGGCAACCTCGCCGACACCCGCACCCGGGGCATCGACCTGGTGGCGGATTACCGCACCAACTACGGCCCTTACGGTCGCGGCAAATGGACCCTCACCAGCACCCAGAGCCTGCAACAAATCCGCAGCATCAAGGAACCGGATTCCCTGGCCGGCACCGGCGTCGAAGTGCTCGGCCGCGATAAGCAGGGCAACCTGACCAGCGCGTTCCCGAAAAACAAAACCGCGTTGTCCCACACCTGGTTCATCGACGACTTCGAAGTGGCGGTCAAGGAAACCCGCTACTCGCCGGTCACCGGCAAGAGCTACTACAACGAGAATCGCGACGAGAAGGTCAAGTCGGCCTTCATCACCGACCTCGACGTGGCCTACAACATCAGCGATCAGTTCCGGGTCTCGGTGGGTGGCTTGAACATCTTCAACGAACGTCCCGAACAGCTCAGCGAACAAGCCAAGCTCTATTACTTCATGCCCGTCGATAACCCGGCCTACAGCTGGTACTCGCCCTACGGCGTGGACGGTGGCTACTACTACGCACGACTCGACTATTTCTGGTAATCGCGGCGGCGCGCCGAGCCTCTACAGGCCGGCGCGCCCCAGCCTTTGATTCGCCTAAAAAAGGACATCGAAATGGCTCAGCCCCACGTTAATCCACCGTTTCATCGGGCGACGTTCCCGTCACCCCTGGACTTCGCCGACAGCCCGTTGAGCAAAGCCCTCAAGCAGCCGTTGCTGCTCGGGGTGTTCCTCAACATGCAGGACATTCGCCTGACCAACCACCCGACGTCCAACACCTGGACCTTCGACTACAACGCCAAGATCGTGCAGCAAGCCGAGGCCCTCGGCTTCGAGCTGGCCTTCAGTCGCACCCAGTGGTTGCCCAAGGGCGGCTACGACGGCGAGGCCTCGCTGGACTCGTTCATCGCCCTCGGCGCGATGGCGGCGATCACCCACAGCATCCTGCTGGTCTCGACCATTCATGTGCTGTACGGCCCGTTGCACCCGCTGCACATCGCCAAGTACGGCGCGACCCTCGACCACATCGCCAAGGGCCGTTGGGGTATCAATATCGTCACCGGCCACCGGCCGATCGAGCATGAAATGTTCGGCCGACCGCAGATCGAGCACGACCAACGTTATGAGCTGGCCAGCGAGCTGTTCGACGTGTTGAACACCCTGTGGAGCAGCAACGAAAACTTCACTTACGAAGGTGCGCACGGCTGGAAGATCAAGGACGGCTACATCACGCCCAAGCCGCCATTCGGTCGCCCGCTGCTGGTCACTGCCACCGGTTCCGAGGCGGGCATTGATTTCGCCGCCAGCCAGTCCGACCTGGTGTTCATCACCAACTCATCGGGCGCCGGCATCCGCGAAACCCTCGAAGACATTCCGGCCCACGTGGCCAACATCAAGGCCCGCGCCCGCACGTTTGGCCGCGAAGTACGGACCATCATCAACCCGATCATCGTCAGCCGCGACACCGAGCAAGAAACCCGCGAGTACCTGGAAGCGATCATCGGCAACAAGATTCCCGGCGCCTTCGGCAACCACAAGGCCTATGCCAGTGACGCCCACGCCTGGCGCGGCCGCGCCGAGGGCTCGCGCAACACCGGCCTGGGCCTGGGCGGCAACATCGAAATCGTCGGCACCCCGGAGCAAGTGGTCGAGCAACTGGTGGCGCTGAAAGCCGCCGGCATCGACGGCGTGCAACTGAACTTCCACGATTTTGCCGTCGACCTGGCGTATTTCGGCGAGCGCATCCTGCCCTTGCTCAAGCAGGCCGGTTTGCGTTTGTGACCCGTCCGTTCACATCTTTCAGGAGCAGAGCATGAGTCTCGAATTCATCGGCCACACCAGCAGCCGCACCGGCGCGGAAACCATTGAGGCCAGCGGCCCGATCATCGACAAGGCCTACATCAAGCACATGGCGCACACCGCCGAAGCCAACGGATTTGATCGGCTGCTGATCGGCAGCTTCGCCACCTGGCCGGACAACAATCAGATCGCCGCCTACGTGCTGCACAACACCGAACGCCTGGGGGTGATGCTCGCGCACCGTCCGGGTTTCGTCGCGCCGACCGTGGCCGCCCGGCAACTGGCGACCCTCGACCAGTTCAGCGAGGGCCGCTTGGCGGTGCACGTGATCAGTGGCGGCACCGACGAAGATCAACAACGGGACGGTGATTTCCTCGCCCACGACGAGCGTTATGCGCGCACCGCCGAGTACCTGACCGTGGTGAAAAAAGTCTGGCACAACGACCAGCCGTTTGATCACCAAGGCGATTACTACCGGGTCAAGGGTGCGTTGTCGTCGGTCAAGCCGTGGCAGAAAAGCGGCGTGCCGATCTTCTTTGGTGGTTCGTCGGCGGCGGCGTTTGACGTGGCCGGGCAGCACGCCGAGGTTTATGCGCTGTGGGGCGAATCCCTGGCGCAAACCGCCGAGACCATCGCCAATGTGCGCAAGGCTGCCGCCAAGTATGGGCGCGAGCACGAGATCAAATTCCTCCTGGCGTTCCGGCCTCTGGTCGCGGACACCGAGGAGGCCGCGTGGGCCCGCAGCCGTGAATTGCTCGCCGCCGCCAAAGCCAAATACCCGGCCGCCCCGGCCTTGCACCAGAACGTCGGCTCCCAACGCCTGCGCGAGGCCGCGGCCCAGGGCGCGGTGCTGGATCAACGGTTGTGGACCGAATTCGCCGCGGTTACCGGGGCCCACGGTAACTCCACGGCGCTGGTGGGTACGCCGCAGCAGGTGGCGGATGCCTTGCTCGAGTATCACAAGATCGGGGTCGACAAGTTCCTGATTCGCGGCTTCGACCCGGTGCCGGATACCTTAGTGTTTGGCCGCGATGTGATTCCGCTGGTGCGCGCCGCTGTGGCCCGCCGTGGCTGAGGTGAGCGTGCTCGGTCAGTTGTTCGGCGCTGCCGGGCTTATCACCGAAGGCGCGACGTGGCCGTCGGCGGTCCGGGTCGAACATGGAGCCCTGGCGCGGTTGCCGGAACTGTTCCGCCATCCGCTGTTGCACAGCATCGACGCCTTGGCCGAGCGTTACCGTGGGCCGCTGTCCTTCGGTCGCGGCTTGCGTTCGCCGCAAACCTTCGACAGCCAGGCCAACGCGGCCAGTCTGTTGCAGTTGGGTCTGACGGTGTTCCTGCAAGACCTCGGTCCTGTGCTGCCCGGCACGCCGGTTTTTTTGCGCGCGCTGGAACGTGAACTGGGCGTGGCGCCGGGCAGTGCGCGCCTGAGTGCGTTTGCCTCGGCGGGGGATGACGGGGTGTCCTGTCATTACGATGCCGAGGAAGTGATCTCGATCCAGTTGCTCGGGCGCAAGACCTTCCATGTCGCGCCGATGACCGAGATCGCCGTGCCCTACGGCGCGCAATTCGGCCCGGACATGGTGGCGGTGGAGAATTTGTACGAACAGGCGCGGCACGGGTTTCCCGATCCGGCCGGCGCGGTGTTTGAAAGCCACGACATGCAACCCGGCTCGGTGCTGTTCCTGCCGCGCGGCACCTGGCATCGGACCGAAGCGCTGGAGCCGTCGTTATCGCTGAGCATCGTGATCCGTCCGCCGGTGTTGGCCGATGCGCTGTTGGGCTGGTTGCGGCCCTGGTTGCTGGGGGACGCGCGCTGGCGAGTGCCATTGTATGGCGCGGCGGCGGAGCAGGCGGATGCGCTGCAGGGCTTGCTTGGTGAGTTGGCGGCGCGTTTGACTGACGATGCCGCGACGGCGGTTTTGGCGTGGAATTCGCTGCCGTCGGTGGACAGTAGTGAGTTGTTGCGCGTTCCGGGGTCGCGGTTGGTCGTTACCCCGGCTGCACCTGGGCGTGTGCAGTTGGTGGTCAGCGCTTTGGATCGGGACTGGCGTGCGCGGGTGACCTTTGACAGTGAGGTCCCGGCGGTGTTGGTGCCGGTGATCGAGTGGTTGCAGGCCCGTGAGACGGCGTTTGATTTGGCCGGGTTGAGCCGGGAATTGCCTGGGGTTGTGCGGGGGGATTTGCGGCAGTTGTTGGAGGTGTTGGTGAAGGCGAATGCGTTGCGGCAGTTGGTGCCGAGGTAGTGATTGATGCGTTGGGCACTGGGGGCTGGGTGACGAGGCGGCCTGGTAGCCGACCTGTCATTGGCGGATGTACCCGGTTCTTCTGTAGGAGTGAGCCTGCTCGCGATCGCTTTGTATCAGGCAATGGGTATTTTGAGGGTGTACATATCCGTTTCTGCGGTCACGGCGGCTGGCGGTTTCGCCCTTACGGCGAGTCCCTTTGGCAAACGCCGGAGTGCCGGCCCAGCCCAAAGGAACCAAAGGTCTCGCCCCAAGCGTTCGGCCTGCCGATATAGGGGCGGGTGAATCAAGAGCCAGATCAAGATCGAGATCAAGATCAAAAGCGCGGCGAGCTGACACTCGGCCTGTTGGGGGCGTTCGGGCCAGGTGTTGTGGTGTGGTTTTTGTGCTTTTCAAACCTGAGTTCGGCGCGATATTTCAGGTCGCAGTATCCAGTCCAAACACCGCGGTCAGTCCCCTCTACCCCTTGGGGAGAGGGTTAGGGTGAGGGGTCGATTTCAGCCGGAGTGAAACTCTGCCAGCCAGTCGCCTACTGTGCCGCGTCCCACCCCAAAAAGAGCACACCCATCCAATTTTTCCCCCGCTAGAACGCGCACGCTGACAGCCCTGTAATCGACCAAGCGGACGGACGGAGCCATGCCAGCCTCGCAGTGGGATGAACGCCTGCACCACCTCGGCCTGCTGTTTTTACGGATCAGCGGCGGGCTGTTTCTGCTGTGGGTGCATGGTCTGCCGAAACTGCTGAACTACAGTGAAGAGTTACTGCGCATCGAAGACCCGTTCCATCTCGGCGCCAATGTGACGCTGTGCCTGGCGATTTTCGCCGAGGTGGTGTGTCCGCTGTTGATCATCGCCGGTGTGTTCGTGCGCCTGGCCTGTTTGCCGATTCTGTTTGTGTTGTGGGTGGCGCTGTTGCTGGTGCACCCGCAATGGAGCTTGGCCGAGGGGCAGTTTGGCTGGTTGCTGCTGATCCTCTTTACCACTGTATTGATCGCCGGGCCTGGACGGCTGGCGCTGACTGTTCGACTGCCCGGAGTTTTACGTTATGCCTGAAGTCCAGACCCTCGACACGCCGGCGGCTCGCCACGGTTTTGAGGAAGTGGTGACCCTGGTCATCAAGCATCGGGTCAAGGCCGGTTTCGAGGTGCCGTATGAAGCCTGGTTGCGCAACATCGTCAGCATCGCCGGGCAGCAGGAAGGGCACTTGGGCGTGGACGTGATGCGCGGCAAGAACGCCGGCCTCGACCTGTACACCTGCGTGCTGCGTTTCTGCACTACCGAGGCGATGCAACGCTGGCTAGATTCGCCACAACGCCTCTCCCTGGTAAACGAAGCCGCGCCGATGCTGGCCGACGGCGACCAGACCGAGGTCAACCCGGTCAATGAGTTCTGGTTCGCGCCAACCGTCGACGCTGCGTCGCCACCGCCACCGCGCTGGAAACAGGCCGTGGTGACGCTGTTGGTGATCCTGCCGCACACCTTGCTGGTGCCGCTGATCTGGGGGCCGCTGCTCAAGTTGCACCCGATCCTGTCCAACTACGTGATCGCCACGTTCCTGATCACCGTGACCATCGTGGTCTCGGTGGTGTACCTGTTTATGCCCAGGGCGACCCGATTGTTCGCGCCTTGGCTTGCTCATACCACTCCGACGAAGGACACGTGATGAATGCCGATCTGATTCTCTTCAATGGCCAATTCCATACCGTCGACCGCGAAAAACCCCAAGCCAGTGCGGTGGCGATCAAGGACGGGCGTTTCGTCGCGGTCGGTCAGGACGCCGAGGCCATGGCCCTGCGCGGCTCGGGCACCCAGGTCATCGACCTCAAGGGCCGCTGTGTCATCCCTGGCCTCAACGACTCGCACTTGCACCTGATCCGTGGCGGCCTCAACTACAACCTCGAACTGCGCTGGGAAGGCGTGCCGTCGCTGGTGGATGCGCTGCGCATGCTCAAGGACCAGGCCGACCGCACGCCCACCCCGCAATGGGTGCGCGTCGTCGGGGGCTGGAATGAATTCCAGTTCGCCGAAAAGCGTATGCCGACCCTCGAAGAACTCAACCAGGCCGCCCCGGACACCCCAGTGTTCGTGCTGCATTTGTATGATCGCGCCTTGCTCAACCGCGCGGCCTTGCGCGTGGCCGGCTACACCCGCGACACGCCGAACCCGCCGGGGGGCGAGATTGTCCGGGATGCCAATGGCAACCCCACCGGCATGCTCGTCGCTCGCCCCAACGCGATGATTCTCTACTCGACCCTGGCCAAAGGGCCGAAGCTGCCGCTGGAATATCAGGTCAACTCGACCCGCCAGTTCATGCGTGAACTCAACCGCCTCGGCCTGACCAGCGCCATCGATGCCGGCGGTGGTTTCCAGAACTACCCGGACGATTACCAAGTGATCGAGCAGTTGGCCAAGGATGAACAACTGACGATTCGCATCGCCTACAACCTGTTCACCCAGAAGCCCAAGGAAGAGCTGACCGACTTCAAGAACTGGACGTCGAGCGTGACCCTGCACCAGGGCGACGATTACCTGCGGCACAACGGCGCCGGGGAAATGCTGGTGTTCTCGGCGGCGGATTTCGAGGATTTCCTTGAGCCGCGTCCGGACCTGCCGCAAACCATGGAAGCCGAGCTCGAACCGGTGGTCCGCCACTTAGTCGAGCAGCGTTGGCCGTTCCGTCTGCACGCCACCTACAACGAATCCATCAGCCGCATGCTTGATGTGTTCGAGAAGGTCAATCGCGACATTCCGTTCAACGGCTTGCCGTGGTTCTTCGACCACGCCGAAACCATCACCCCGCAGAACATCGAGCGGGTGAGGGCGCTGGGCGGTGGTATTGCGATCCAGGACCGCATGGCGTTCCAGGGTGAGTATTTCGTCGAGCGTTATGGCGCCAAAGCCGCCGAAGCCACGCCGCCGATCAAGCGCATGCTGGCCGAAGGCGTGCCGGTGGGCGCGGGCACCGACGCCACCCGCGTGTCGAGCTACAACCCCTGGACTTCGCTGTACTGGATGGTCAGCGGCCGCACCGTCGGTGGCCTCGAGTTGCACGCCGAAGGTTTGCCGCGCCTCACCGCGCTGGAACTGTTCACCCACGGCAGCGCCTGGTTCTCTTCGGAGCAGGGCAAGAAGGGCCAGATCAAGGTCGGCCAACTGGCGGACGTGGCGGCGTTGAGCGCGGACTTTTTCAGCGTCGACGAAGAAGCCATCAAGTGGATCGAGTCGGTACTGACCGTGGTCGGCGGCAAGGTGGTGTACGCCGCCGGTGATTTCGAAAAACTCGGCCCGGCCAGCGTGCCGGTGCTGCCGGACTGGTCGCCGGTGGTGAAAGTCCCCGGCCACTGGCGCCCGACCTCGCCGATGCAGGCCCAGGTTCACCACTGCAGCGGGCCGTGCGGCGTGCATGCCCACAGCCATGACAAGGCGCGCCTGTCCAATGCGCCGGTCAGTGACTTCGCCGGATTCTGGGGCGCCTTCGGTTGCTCCTGCTTCGCCTTTTAAACCGATCAACAAGGAGCCGGCCCCGTGCGCCGGCTTCTCACGCAACAGTCATCCATCGAGGAGTTTCACATGAGCAACGTTCCGTACAAACGCCTGAACAAAGACGACGCCGTGGTGCTGCTGGTCGACCACCAGACTGGCCTGATCTCGCTGGTGCAGGATTTCTCGCCCAACGAATTCAAGAACAACGTACTGGCCCTGGGTGACCTGGCCAAGTTCTTCAAACTGCCGACCATCCTCACCACCAGTTTCGAAAACGGCCCCAACGGCCCCATGGTTCCGGAGCTGAAAGAACTGTTCCCGGACGCGCCGTACATCCCGCGCCCAGGTCAGATCAATGCCTGGGACAACGAAGATTTCGTCAAGGCCGTCAAGGCCACTGGCCGCAAGCAACTGATCATTGCCGGTGTGGTGACCGACGTCTGCGTGACCTTCCCGACGCTGTCGGCCCTGGCCGAAGGCTTTGAAGTGTTTGTGGTCACCGACGCCTCCGGTACCTTCAACGAAACCGTGCAACAAGCGGCCTGGGCGCGCATGTCGGCGGCCGGTGCCCAACTGGTCAACTGGTTCTCCGTGGCCTGCGAGCTGCAAGGCGACTGGCGCAACGACATGGAAGGCCTGGCCAACCTGCTGTCGCCGCGCATCCCGAACTACCGCAACCTGATGAACAGCTACTCGGTCCTGACGGCGAAGTAAGCACCACCGCTGCACAAAAATGCCCGCCATCGTGCGGGCATTTTTGTGCCCGGCGCCCCGTGGTGGTGCTCGCCGGTGACTGAATTCATCGCGCCGTCCTTCGGTGATGACGGCGTTATCCGTCCGTTTTCGCCTGGCACGACCATTACGGCCAGATAACCTCGCCAAACGTGACAACAAGATGGCGTGCGCGGACAACCGCGCAAAAGCGGACTGGAAATCGCACCGCTCCCCGTAATGCCGCAGCAGCGCGCAGGCCTTTTTACGGTGACAGAGGTGCACACACATGGCGATCGACAAAATACCGGTCACGGTCATCTCCGGGTTCCTGGGGGCGGGCAAGACCACCCTGGTCAACCATCTGCTCAGTGAGAATTCGCAGTACCGCATCGGCGTGGTGGTCAATGAATTTGGCGAGGTCGGGATCGACGGCCAGTTGATCGTCGCCGAGCCTGAAGCGCTGATTGAAATCAACAACGGCTGCGTGTGCTGCACGGTGCGCGCGGATCTGGTGGCCAGCGTCAAGCAGATGCTCGACCTGGCCGGCGACCGGCTTGATCGCTTGATCATCGAGACCTCGGGCCTGGCCGATCCCGCGCCCGTGTTGCAGACCTTTCTTGCCGACCCGGACCTGCGCGGCCGGGTGATGCTGGAATCGGTGATCACCGTGATCGACGCGCTGCACCTCGGCGCGCAGTTGGGCGACGAGATCGTCCGTGAACAGATTGCCTTTGCCGACACCTTGATCCTCAACAAGACCGATCTGGTCAGCGCGTCGGCGTTGGCGGACTTGCGCCAGCAGATCCGCCTGGTCAACAGCACCGCAACGGTGGTGGCGGCCCGGCATTCCCGGGTGCCGGTGGCGACCTTGCTCGGCACCCGGCGTTTTTCCCTGCCGGAACTGCTGATGATCGAGCCGGACATCCTTGAGGAGGACGGCCACGACCACGAGCACGATGCCTCGATTTCCTCCTGTTCGGTGGTCATCGCCGGGGCGCTGGACGCCGAGCGGTTCGACCGCTGGATCAACCAGCTCGTGCAGAACCAGGGCCAGCAATTGATGCGCATGAAAGGCCTGCTGAATTTCGCCAGCGAGGCCCGGCGTTTTCATTTCCACAGCGTGCACATGCTGCTGGAAGCCTTGCCGGGCCGCCGTTGGGGCGTCGACGAACGCCGTGACAACCGGTTCGTGTTCATTGGTCGTGACCTGGACAGCGAACAGCTGCGCCAGGGTTTTCTCGACTGCCTCGCCGCCTGAGATCGACACCGCTCCTTCACCCCCACGACAGGAATGACCTCATGAAAAAGCAAGAAGCCTACACCGTCAGCATCGGCCTGCTCGCTGTGCTGGACACCTACCTGACCTGCACGGTTTTCCCGGTGCCGGTGTGGGTCACGTTCATCGCCTGGGCCTCGTTTTTTATCGTCGGCGGCGGCAATGCCGGGTTTGTCCGGAGCGTGGCGTCGAACCTCACCGGGCTGGTGATCAGTTCGCTGGTGCTGCTGGGCATCGCCACCGTCAGTGAAGCGCCGTTCTTTATCGCGATTCTGGTGGGGGTCGGCAGCGCGGCCATGGTCCAGGCGGCCAAGGTGCCGTTGCTGAGTATTTTGCCGGCGATCGTCTGGGGCTTTGCCTCCACCGTCGGCACCACGGCGGTGGGTGGCAAGCCGATGACCACCCCGGGCCTGGACAATCCGGCGCTGATTGCTGCCGGGGCGCTGATTACCGGCGCGGTGTTCGGCTACGTCTCCGAACGCCTGGGGGATGCCCTGACCAGCAAACCCGACCCGCAACTGGCCTGACTTTTCTTTCCCTTTCGCAGCGGAGCGCACGATGAAACTACAACATTACCTGGGCGGCCTGGAAAACCTCGGCCCCGTGGATGTCGAGAAGCAGGTGTTCGTCCAGCCTTGGGAGAAACGCATCTTCGGCATCCACACCACGATGATGGCCGAGAGCGCACACCTGATCGACGCGCTGCCCGGCTACCCGATGGACACGCTGCCCACGGCGTTCAAGAACACCTGGACCTGGGCTTCGCTGCGCACCGGCGCCGAAGGCATGCAGCCGTTCGAATACTTCAAGTTTCGCTATTACGAAAAATGGCTGATGGGCATTTCCGGGTTTTTCGTCGACCAGGGTTATGTCTCCGGCGACGAGTTGAAAAGCCGTGCCGAGCACTACCGCCGCGAGCCCGATGCGCCGTTGCCGGACCAACCCAACCCAGCGATCCGCGAGCAGATTGTGCGTTACCTGCAAGAAGGCGATTCAGGCTTGCGTCCCTACGACGCGGCGCCGTTGTTCAGTGACGGCCAGCGGGTGATCGTCGCCGACCCGGTGGCGGTGGATCACACCCGGTTGCCCGGTTACCTGCGCAACAAGCCCGGAACCATCGTCGAGGTGTATGCCGGCGCCTTCGCCTATTTCGTCAACACCGGCCTCGACGGCATTGGTGAACCGATGCCGGTGTACCGGGTGGCGTTCGATGCCGCGGACATTTGGGGCGAAGACAAAAGCGAGCCCAACACCACCATTTACGCCGACCTGTTCGAGGCCTACCTGCAAGGCCCGGCCCGTTCCTGAACCGCTTGCACAACGGAGCACACCCATGAGCCAACTCTTCGACTACGAACAACAACGGGAAGCCGAAAGCGCCGCCAAAGTGCGGGCGCTGGAAGCCTTGCTGATCGAAAAAGGTGTCATCGGCAGCGACTCGGTGGACACCGTGCTCGGCCATTTCGAGACCGTCGCCGGGCCTTTCAACGGCGCAAAAATCGTCGCCCGGGCCTGGGTCGATGCCGAGTACAAGGCGCGCTTGCTGGCCGATACCCCGGCCGCCATCGCCGAACTGAACCTGGCCCAGGGCATGGACGGTGCCGAGGGCGAGCACATGCTCGCGGTGGCCAACAGTGCCGATGTGCACAATTTGATCATCTGCACCCTGTGTTCCTGCTACCCGTGGCCGATCCTCGGCCTGCCGCCGTACTGGTACAAAGACCCGGTGTTCCGCGCCCGTGGCGTGCGCGAACCCCGTGCGGTCCTGCGGGAATTCGGCGTGCCGGTCAGCGCCGACACCGAGGTCGCGGTGTGGGACAGCAGTGCGCAGATTCGCTGGTTCGTGGTGCCGGAACGCCCGGCCGATTCCGCGCACTTGAGCGAAGAACAACTGGCGGCCCTGGTCACCCCGGAATCGATGATGGGCGTGGCCCTGGTGCAACTGCCCGCCGCCTGAGGAGTCCGCCATGTTTACCCGATTCGAAGAGTTCGCCGCCAACAGCATGCTCGGCCATGAGGACTCGCCACCACGGGCCCAGGGACGCCTGCATTTCAGCCAGGACTGGCAGCGCAGCCTGTTCGGCCTGGCGCTGGCGTTGTCTAAGGAAGGGCATTTCGAGTGGGAGGCGTTTCGCCAGAACCTCATCGGTTCGATTGCCACCTGGGAGCAATTGCCCTGTGGCAACCAGCCGCCCTGGGATTACTACGAGCGTTTTCTCGAAGCCCTGATCAAGGTCTTGCAACAACACGCGTTGCTCGACACCGACGAACTGCAGGCGCGGCTCAGCGCCCTGAAACCGGCCGCCGCCGACACTGACTTGAGGAACATCGCATGACCACTACCGTCCTGACTCACGCCACCAGCCGTCGCCTGGGCCATCGCTTGCTGTTGACCGCCGGCACGCTGTTGATAGGCGTGTCGCTGGTGTATTTCGCCGGCTTCTCGCACCTCGAACTGGTGCACAACGCCGCCCATGACACCCGCCACAGCGCGGGCTTTCCCTGCCATTGAATCCTGTGGTGAGGGGGCTTGTCGGATCGCCGAACCGTCCCGTCCGGGCTGCGCAGCAGACCCAGGATTTCACCGCCTCTCAAGGACCACGACCATGTTCAAACGGATACTCGCCAGCGCCTGCTACACCGGTGCGATCGCGGCATTGCTGCTGACGCTGATGCAAAGCCTGTGGGTCACGCCGCTGATCCTCCAGGCGGAAACCTATGAAAACGCCGGGTCAATCAGCGAGCCGGTGCACGAGCACAGCGCCGGTGCCCATGAACACACCCACGACGCCGAGGCCTGGGCTCCGGATGATGGCTGGCAGCGCACGCTGTCGACTTTCGGTGGCGACCTGCTGGTGGCGATCGGGTTTGCCCTGATGCTGTGCGCGCTGTACAACTTGAAAACCCCAGTCAAGGCCTGGCATGGCGTGTTATGGGGCTTGGCCGGGTATGTGACGTTCTGCCTGGCGCCGGCGGCGGGGCTGCCGCCGGAATTGCCGGGCACCCTGGCGGCGGACTTGGGCGCGCGCCAGGACTGGTGGGCGGGCACCGCGCTGGCCACGGCGTCGGGGCTGGCCTTGCTGGTGTTTGCCCGGCATTGGGCCTGGCGTGTGTTGGCGCTGGTGCTGATCGCCGTTCCGCATCTGTTCGGTGCACCGCAACCGGCCGAGCACCAGGCCTTGGCACCGGAAGCCTTGCAGGCGCAGTTTCGCCTGGTGTCGTTGCTGATTAACGGCGTGTTCTGGATGGTGTTGGGCGCGGTCAGTGCGGCGTGGTTCTTGCGTCAATCACCGTCTAAGTCGTCGGGTGAAGCGATTTTCCAAAGGTAATCTTATGCGCAAGATCAGCGTGGGCATGCTGTTGTTTCCCGGCTTCCAGTTGCTGGATATCGCCGGGCCGAAGGATGCGTTCGCCCAGGTCAAGGTGCTGACCGAGGGCGCGTGCGAGTACGACATGCTCACGGTGGGCACCACCCGCAGCCCGCTGCTGTCATCCAGCGGGCTGACGGTGATTCCCGACCGGACCATCTTCGATCCGTGCCCGCACTTCGACACGGTCATCGTCCCGGGCGGGTTGGGGATTTTCGATGTGTTCACCGACTCGACCCTGTGCGACTGGCTCAAGGGCCAGGAAAAACGCTGCCGGCGTCTGGCGGCGATCTGCAACGGCGTGTTCGCGTTCGGTGCGGCCGGGCTGATCGACCGCAAATCGGTGACCACCCACTGGATGGACGCGGTGCACTTGAGTGAGCTGTTTCCCACGGCCAAGGTCGATCCCGATCACATCCACGTCAAGGACGGTTCGATCTACACCACGGCAGGCGTGACGGCAGGCATCGACCTGTCGTTGCTGATGATCGAGGAGGATTTCGGCAAGCAGATTGCGGTCGACGTCGCCAAGTACCTGGTGGTGTATTTGCGCCGGGCCGGCGGGCAGTCGCAATTCAGCCCGCTGCTCGACCGCCAGGGCGGGGTGGATTCCCAGGTCGAGGCGATCCAGGATTATCTGCTGAGCCACCTGCACATCAATCACAACCTGATCTCCCTGGCGGAGCGGGCGCACATGAGCCCGCGCAACCTGACGCGCCTGTTCACCAAGGAAACCGGCTTGCCGCCCATGGCGTTCCTCGCCGATGCGCGGATCGATGCGGTCAGGCGCTACCTGGAATCCACCGAACAATCGATCAAGGAAATCGCCGGGCAGTGCGGGTTCGACAATGCGGACAGCTTGCGCCGGGTGTTCGCCAAGCGCCTGGCCATCAGCCCGGTGGAATACCGCCAGCGTTTCAAGACCAGCGGCGCCCACGCCTCGAACGGGGACGCGCGGCGGATCAACGCTTCTGCAACCAGCTCAAAAACCCTCCTTTCTTGATGGGCTGCGGCTTGGCCATCAGCGCCTGGCGGCTGCTCTGCTGGCGCACCGCTTGCAACTTGGTCAACGCCCGACCGACCTCGCTACGCTGTGCCATGCATTCGCGGGTCAGGGATTTGTCCAGGCGGTAGATGATGCTGGAGGTGAGGGCGGTGAAGGTGCCCTGGGACGGTGTGTCGGTGAGGATGCTTTGTTCGCCCATGACTTCGCTGGGGCCCATGCGCCCGGCTTCGATCACGTGGTCGCCGTCGAGGATGCTGACGCTGACCACGCCGGTGGCGATGATGAACAGGCTGTCCGGCACTTCATCCAGGTTCAGCACCACCTGGCCGGCGCTGTACTGCTGGGCGATCATGTTTTGCGCCAGGCGATCACGCTCGTCTTCGCTCAGGGAACGGAAGACTTTCACTTCGTCGAGCAATGCCCGGGCCCGGGTCGAGGGTTCGATCACACCGTCCAGTTGGCGGGAAATACCCGCCGCTTCCAAGTGCCGATGCGCCAGGTCGAACAGCTGATTACGCACTTCGCTTTTCTTGCCCAGGTCGCTGATAAAACCGCTGGCCACGTATTCCGACATGGTTTCGCCGGCCTCTTTCAGCACCACTTTTGGCGCGGGCGTCAGCAGCAAACTGCTGCTGCCTTGCAGGGTCCGGTCGAGGGCATCGAGCACTCGCCGGGGACGAATCTGGTTGGGCAACTTGATGCTGATCGAGACGCCGTGCAGGTTGCTCGGGCGACTGAGATTGACGATCTTGGCCTTGGCTGCCACCGAGTTCGGCACCACCGCCAGGGTGCCGGCGCTGGTGAGCAAATGCGTGGCGCGCCAATCGATGTCCAGCACCTTGCCTTCGACGCCGTCGATCACCACCAAATCATCCACTTGATAAGGCTTGGTGGTGTTGAGCACGATCCCGGAAAACACGTCGGCCAAGGTGCTTTGCAGCGCCAGGCCGACCACGATGGCTACCACGCCGGAGGTCGCCAGCAAACCTTTCACCGGCAACTCCAGCACATAGCCGGCGGCGGCGACGATGGCCACGAGAAACACCAGCGCACCGATCACGTCCTGCAACAAGCGGCCGCTGTGCCCGATCCGGCGCATCAGCACCAGGCCGATCAACTCGGTCAGCACCCGTGCCGCGTACAGCCACCAGATAATCCCCAACGCCGTCGCACCCAACTGCGCCACGCGGTCATCGGCCAACAACGGCGCCTGCAACGGACTGACCCCGGCGTTGATGATCAACGCGCTGAACACCAGGAACAGCGCCAGGCGCAGACCAACCCGCGTGACGCGATGCGGGAACGGCGACAGATGCCAGAGCAGGGCGTCGATCACCAGGACCAGGGCGCTGATGGACAGCAGGTGGGTGTAGATGAAGGGCATGGATGGAGCTCCGTGGACAGCTGGGCGTATGGGATTCTGCCGTAAGAGCGCAGGTGTGGCGAGGGAACATACCTGTGGTGAGGGGGCAAGCCCCCTCACCACAAGTGCATCACGGGTCACATGATATTCGCCAGACTCAGTTCAGATGAGTCTTCAACTCCAGCGCGGCTTGACGCACTGCCGCTTTCACCTCGGGAATCTGGCTCAGCGGATTGAGCAGGCCAAAGTCATGGATCATCCCGTTGTAGCGCACAGCGGTCACCGGCACCCCGGCAGCGTCGAGGTGACGGGCGTAGGCTTCGCCTTCATCGCGCAGCACGTCGAACTCGGCGGTCTGCACCAGCGCGGCGGGCAGGCCTTTGAGCTGTTCGCTGCTGGCGCGCAGCGGCGAAGCGTGGATCTGTGCGCGCTGGGTCTGGTCGGTGGTGTAGTTGTCCCAGAACCACTTCATCATGTTCTGCGTCAGGAAATGCCCCTCGGCAAATTGCTGGTAAGACGCGCTGTCGAACCGCGCGTTGGTCACCGGCCACATCAGCACCTGGTAACGCAGGGCCGGGGTCTTCTGTTCCTTGGCCATCAGCGCGACCACCGCCGCCATATTGCCGCCGACGCTGTTGCCGGCCACTGCCAGGCGCTTGCCATCGACGCCGATCTCCTGGCCATGCTCGGCCACCCAGCGAGTCGCCGCGTAGGCCTGGTTGATCGCGGTGGGGTAGCGCGCTTCCGGCGACGGCGTGTAATCGACATAGACTGCCACCGCGCCAGACCCCACCACCAAGTCATGAATCAAGCGCTGGTGCGTCGGGTAATCGCCCAGCACCCAGCCGCCACCGTGGAAGAACATGAACACCGGCAACTCACCCTTGACCTTGGCCGGGCGAACGATTTTCAGGTTGACCGTCTGGCCGTCGACCTTGATCGAACGGTCGCTGACTTCAACACCCGACAGGTCCACCTTCACCGAGTTTTGCGCGCCGGTCAGCACCGCACGGGCGTCTTTCGGGCTCAACTGCTCCAGCGGCTTGCCACCGCCGGCGGCGAGTGCTTCGAGGAACGCCTGGGTGTTGTGCTCCACACCCGGGCTGCCGGCGGCGAAGGCGCTGCTGACGGAAAGGGCGAGGAGGGAAGCGACGAGGGTGGTTTTGCCGAAGTTCATGTGTCAGTCCTTTTTGATTTTTTGAGGAGTGAGGTCGCCGCTGACGCCTGGCTGGGAGGCCGTCGCTGCACCGTGGACACAGATTAATAGGGTGCTCGAATGGGAAAAAGCGGCTATAAAGCGTTTAACTGTCAACCAGGGTGTGACAATGAACCCGTTCGAAGATATGCGTATTTTTTGCCAGGTGATGGACTCCGGCAGCTTTACCGCCGCCGCCGATCAACTGGGCCTGTCCAAGCAATTCGTCAGCCGGCGCTTGATGCAACTGGAAGAGCGCCTCGGCGTGCGCCTGCTCAATCGCTCGACCCGGCGCCTGGACGTGACGCCGCTCGGGCAGAGTTATTACGAGTCGGCACTGCGCTTGTTGGGGGAAGTCGAACAGGTGGAGCAGGGCATCGCCGGGCAGACCAGCGAACCGCGAGGCACGGTACGCATGAGCGCGCCGTTGTCGTTCGCCTTGTCGCACTTGGGGTGTCTGCTGCCGCCGTTCTTGCAGCGCCATCGCGAGGTGACGGTGGAAGTCGACCTCAGCGATCGCCCGGTAGACCTGCTCAGCGAAGGCTATGACCTGGCCTTGCGCATCGGCGTGCTGGAAGACTCAACCCTCATCGCCCGTCGCCTCGCCACCATCGAACGGCTGTACTGCGCCAGCCCGGCTTACCTGGCCGCGCGCGGCACGCCGAGCCACCCCGAAGACCTGCTCGACCACGACTGCCTGCCCTACGGCCACCATCGCCAAGTGCAGTGGCGCTTCAACGGCCCGGGCAAATCGCAAGTGGTCAACGTCACCGGACGCATGCGGGTCAACAATGGCGAACTGCTGCGCGACGCGGCGATTGCCGGGCTGGGGATTACCTATCTGCCGACCTTCATCATCGGCGCGGCCCTGGCGGATGGGCGCCTGGTGCCGGTGCTGGATCACCTGCGTCCTGAGCCGCTGGTGCTGTCGGCGGTGTACCCGCAGCATCGGCAATCGTCACGGCCGGTGCAGGCGTTGATTGAGTTTTTGCGGGAGCGGTTGGAGGTGGGTGGGTTGTACGCTTAATTCTGTGGGAGATTCGATGTTGCTCGGGAACCCCCCGGCGCGGCGTCCTTACTGACGACCTTTCACTGGCAGCTGTACCCGGTTCTTCTGTAGGAGTGAGCCTGCTCGCGATGGCGTCCTGACAGACGACCAAGCTGTTTCTGGTGTACATATCCGTTTCTGCGGTAACGGCTACTTATGGTTTCGCCCTTACGGCGAGGCACCTTTTTCAAACGCCGGTGTGCCGGCCCAGCAAAAAGGTCCCCCAAAAGGCTCGCCCCAAGCGTTCGGCCCCTCGCTGAGGCTCGGGGTTCCTTCGCTCCGGCATCCCTCCGGGGGCATCGCCCTCCGGTTGGCTTCGCTGGCACCTACATGCGATGAGTTCGACTACGTCGAACGGCGCTGCGCGCCCATCCCCGGATGAATGCCTGCGCTCAGCCTGCCGACGGGGCGGGTGGATCAAAAGCAAGATCAAGATCAAGAGCGCGGCGAGCTGACACTCGACCTGTTTGGGTGTACGCAATCATTGCGAATGTCTCCATACCCTGTGGGAGTCTGGCTTGCCAGCGATGGCGGCCTGGCAGCCAACCTATCATTGGCGGATGTACCCAATTTCCACTGTGTGGCAAACCAGCTCCCACAGTGTTCGGCGGTGATCATGCGTTCTGTGTACGCCACAAACTTTGTAGGAGTGAGCCTGCTCCGGGCGGCGTTCCGACGATGGTGGTGTGTCAGGCAACATCTTCATTGACTGACATACCCTCATCGTCGGAACGCCACCCGGAGCAGGCTCGCTCCTACAGTGGGATCTGTGTACATCCGGTAGGGACAGGTCGGCTACTAGGCCGCCTCGTTGGCTTTTGATCTGGATGTGCCCCGTAAACCAGAGGCTGAACGCAGGTCTTGCGTAGGGGCCCCCGGAGCAAGGCCGGAGTGAAGGCATGCCGAGCCCCAGCTCCCGCAGTCAGATCGCCGCACTCAGCTCAGCATCAATTCACCCGCTTATCGTCCCCCGGCTCACCCCCCACATGCAGACCCCGGTCATCACCGATCTCACCGGCACGATGCACGCCATGGTCATCACCCACTTCACCCGCGCGATGCACCCCGTGATCGTCTCCCGGTTCCGCATGGTCGCTATGACGCCCGGAGGACGCGGAGTCACCGGAATGGCCACTGCCACTGTGCCCGCTGCCACTGCTGCCACCATTACCGCTGTGACCGCCGCCGTTACCACTGCCACTGCCGCCATGACCGCCACCGCCGCCACTACCACCGCCGCCACTGCCACCACCATGACCGCCACCGCCACCACCACCACCATGACCACCACCACTACCACCTTCCTTGGCCTGGGCGCTCGATATTCCGGACAGGCTATCGGGGATCAATACGGTAGACGCCGACAAAACCGCGCCAATGGCCACTGCCAGTAAAAGCTTGTTGATGTGCATGTCGTTCTCCATCTTCTTATTCAGGTTGGAACGTTAATGAACACTCATCAATGGACTAACACCGCTGCCCGACGGTTTATTCGGTGCAATAGCCGCAACCCCGCCGAACGGTCAGTGAATGCTCGACGCCAGTTCGAAAATCGGGATGTACATGAGGATCACGATCACCCCGATCAGCAGCCCGATAAAGGTCATGAGCAAGGGCTCGAACAGGCGCACGAACCATTCGATCCAGCGGCTGATTTCTTCGTCGTAGAAGTCCGCGCTGCGTTCCATCATTTGCCCGAGGTTGCCGGCGTGTTCCCCGGCGCGCAGCAGGCGCAGGGACACCGGCGTCACCAAGTGGTTGAGTTCCAGCGCGGTGGACAGCGACTGGCCCTCGCGCACCCGTTCGCAGGCCTGGTCGAGGCGGGTGCGGGAGGCGACGGTGAGCAGGTTGCGCACCATGCCCATGGCCGTGACGAGGGGAATGCCACCTTGCAGCAGAATCCCCAGGGAACGGTAGAACCGCGCCAGTTCGTACATGAAGATCCGTTGGTGCACCGCCGGCACTCTTTCCACCAGACGGTCGAGTAACCGACGAAACGCGGGCTGCCGCGACAGCAAGACCAAAGCGACGATGGCCGCCAGCAGCGCGCCGAAGAATTCGCCCTGGTGCGCGTGGAGGAACAGGCCGCTGCTCATCAGCACCTGCGACAACCAGGGCAGGCTCGAGCCCAGGCCTTCGAACACCAGGCTGAAACGCGGCACCACATACCCCATCAGGAACAGCACCACGCCGCCGCCAACGACCAAGAGCAGCAGCGGGTAAATCGACGCGCTGACGATCTTTTGCCGGACCTCGTCCATGCGCTGGCGATAGCTGACGTAGCGGCCGAGGGCGTCGCCCACCGCGCCGGTTTTTTCGCTGGACTGCACCAGCGCCACGTACAGCGGCGGGAACACCGCCGACAATTGGCCGAGGGCCTGGGAGAAGGATTTGCCTTCGTACAACAGGCGAACCAGTTCGCTGAGGGTCTTGCGCGCGTGGGGCGCGGTTTCCTTTTCCGCCAGGCTTTCCAGGGCATCGATCAGCGGCAGGCCGGCGTTGAGCAGGGTGGTCAGTTCCTGGCTGAACAACACCAGGTTGAAGCTTTCCCGTTGGCGCCATTGCAGCCCCGGCACCCGCCGTTCGGCGCGCAGGCTGACCACCCGCAGGCCCTGGTCTTCGAGGATGCGCCGCGCTTCACTCTGGCCCGGCGCCTCGACCGTCATCGACACCACCCCGGCCTTGCCCACTGCCTTCAAATGAAACCGCATGGCCGCACCTCCCGGTCACTCATTGCCAGTTGGTGACTTCGGCATTTTCGCCTTCGCCGCCGGGTTGGCCGTCCTTGCCCATGGACATCAAGTCGTATTCGCTGTTTTCACCGGGGTAGCGATAGGCATAGCTGCGGCCCCAGGGATCTTGCGGCAGCTTTTTCTGCAAGTACGGCCCGGTCCATTTGCTTTCGTCACTGGGCGCGATGACCAGTGCCTGCAAGCCTTGTTCGGTGGACGGGTAGTGGCCGACCTCCAGGCGATACAGGTCCAGGGCCTTGCTCAAGCCCTCGATCTGCGCCTTGGCGACTTTGACTTCCGAGCGCCCGAGCTGGGCGAAGTACTTGGGCGCGACGATGCCGGCCAGCAGCCCGAGCACCACCAGCACCACCAACAGTTCGAGCAGGGTGAACCCGCGTTGAAGGCGCGGGGCAGAGCACGGACGCAGACTCATGATCGTCTCCTGAAATCGGCAGCAGGTTCTTCGCGACCTGCTTGCATGGGCCTATGCAATTGCCATGCTCAGGCCCCGAACACGCGGCGCAAGCCTTGCGCCACGGGCCTTGGCGCCGACGGCACAGTGCTTGCGTAGGGCTATGGCACGACCGGCATTTGGGGCATAAGCCCCACTTTTCGGGGCCGGGTCGGGGAGGTTTGCCATGCGTGTTCTTGTCCCGGCATTGCTCGCGGGTGTGCTGCTGAACGGCGTTGCCCAGGCGGATGTGTACATCTCCGTGGATGCCAAGGGCAGCTATGTCCTGTCCAATGTGCATCGCCCCGGCCGTCACTACGAACGGGTGATCGCCGAGCCGCAACTGGCGCAAAGCGGCGGTTCACAGCAAGCGCAAATGAACGCCACCCAGCCCTATGCCGAACTGGTGGCGGCCGCCGCCGAAGCCAATCAGGTGCCGGCGGCGTTGTTGCACGCGGTGATCCAGAACGAATCGCGCTACAACCCCAGCGCACTCTCCGCCAAGGGCGCGGCGGGGCTGATGCAGTTGATGCCCGACACCGCCCGGGAGATGGGGGTCGGCAACGTCTACGACCCGCAAGCCAATATCCAGGGCGGCGCCCGTTACCTCAAGCGCTTGCTGACCCTGTTCGACAACGACATAGCCCTTGCCGTGGCCGCCTACAACGCTGGGCCGGACGCGGTGCTCAGCCGGGGCCGGGTGATCCCGCCGTTCGCCGAAACCCAGCGCTACGTGCCCAACGTGTTGCGCCAGTACCGCCGTCTGCAAGGGCTGGCGGTGGATGCGCCGCTGTGAACCCCCGGCATTCCCCAACACTGGGGGCAACACCGTGCACCGGGAAACGGGGGAATCGGTGGGGCATATTCCCCCGCTGCGTCAGATGAGTTTGTTAAGCGATTGAAAGAAAACAGATTTTTTTGTGGCACGGGCTTTGCTGAAACGGATTTTGTCGAGAACCGTTCCCGAACACACCCTGTGAGGCCCGCCATGATCTCCGGCATTCGTCACACTCCGATCCTCTTCAACCTGTTGCTGGTGGCGGTCTCGATGCTCGGCATCGAACTGCGCGCCGAAGCGGCGCTGCGCTGCGAACGCAACCTGGTGGCCAACGTCGTCGCCTTCGACCAGCCGCTGATGTTCAACCGCCTCGGCGCGCAGAACATCAACGGCATGATGTTCGCCCTGCGCCGCGATGTGGTGGATGACCATGACGTGTCGCTGGCCCAGGGCGGTGCGGCCGTGCCGGGCAAGGTCTCGCTGCGCGCGGACAAGCGACCACGGCCGCTGGTGTTGCGGGTGGCGGCGGGGGATTGCCTGACGATCAATTTGCAAAACCTGCTGGCCTACCAGGCCAACCCGAACAAGCATGAAGAGGCCGAAGAAGGAGAAGAGGGCGGCGAAGAGGGTACCGGCAATGGCGGCGAGGACGAGTTCAAGGTCGACGAGCAAGTCAGCGACCGGCACGTCGGTTTCCAGGTCAACGGCCTGCAGGCGGTCAACAGCATCGACGACATCGCCTCCTACACCGGACGCAACGGCAACACTCTGGTGGCGCCGGGCGCCAGCCGTTCCTACACCCTGTACGCCGAGCGCGAGGGCGGCTTTGCGGTCAGCAGTCGCGGCGCGACCTTCGGCGGGGAGGGCGCGGCCGGTAACGTCGCCAACGGCTTGTTTGGCCAAGTGGTGGTGGTGCCCAAGGGCGGCCGTAGCTACCGCAACACCCTGACCGAAGAAGAAATGCGCCTGGCCAGCACCGGCCGCACCCCTGCCGGCCACCCCATCGTCGACTACCAGGCGCGCTATCCGCAGCGGGAACCGTGGATTCGTGAAGGCAAGGCCGGTACACCGATCATCAACATGGTCGACGGCAATGAAATCATCTCCAGCGAAAGTGATGCGATTGTCATGGGCAGCAACGCCGACGGCAGTTTCCCGGCCTCGACCTACGCCCTCGAGGCCGTTGGCAAGCGCAACCCGGCGCTGCCCAATCGGCTGGAACCGTTCCGCGACTTCGCCTCGCAGTTCCAGGATGAAACCGCCGCCACCCAGGCTTTCCCCGCCTACTGGGCCGACCCGGTCATGGCTCACGTGCTGGAGCCGACCCGCGACTCATTCATGATCAACTATGGCTCCGGCGGCATGGGCGCCGAGGTGATCGCCAACCGCTTGGGCGTGGGGCCGATGCACGATTGCCTGTCCTGCGCCTATGAAGAATTCTTCCTCAGCTCGCACACCGTCGGCGACGTGGCGATGCTGGTGGACGTGCCGGCCAACGCCGGCCTGGAGGGCATCCGTCCGGGCGAAGTGCCGTCCGCCGACCGGGTCGGGGTCAAGGCGACCATGGCCCTGTACCCGTCGGAACCGTCCAACGTCAACCACAGCTACATCGGTGACTTCGTCAAATTCCGCAACACCCACAACGGCCACGAGCAGCACATCTTCCACCTGCACGGGCACCAGTGGCTGTTCAACCCCAACGACGACAACTCCGACTACGTCGACGCCCAAGGTATCGGTCCGGGCGCCGGCTACACCTATGAAATCGCCAACGGCGGTTCCGGCAACCGCAACCGGGTGGCCGGCGACGCGATCTATCACTGCCACTTCTACCCGCACTTCGCCCAAGGCATGTGGGCCATGTGGCGGGTGCACGACGTGTTTGAAGAAGGCACCCGCCTGGAAGTCTCGCAACAAGGTACAGATGGCTATCACAGCGAACCCTACGCCCTGCGCAGCGGCAAACCGGCGGCAGGTGCCCGGGCCTTGCCCGATGGGGAAATCATTGCCGGCACGCCGATCCCCGCCGTGGTGCCATTGCCCGGCAAAGCCATGGCGCCGATGCCTGGCAAAGTCGCCGTGGTGCCGAAGATCGGCGAAACCCAAGTGGCGCACAACGACGACGATGACGACGACGAAGAGGGCGAGCATCACAGCGGCGGCGCCGGCCAAGCCATCGGCTCCCTGGCCCTGGTGGACCGCAGCGAAGCCAACCGCAACGCCGACGGCAGCCTGAAAAACCCTGGCTATCCGTTCTGGATCGGCGGCATGGAAAGTTCGGTCGGCCAACGCCCACCGACCCCACCGCTGGACATGCTCGACGCCGCCCAGGCGCAGTCGCTGAAAACCAGCGGCAACGCGCTGTGGGCCAACCTCGACCCGGCCCAATCCGGCGGCTGGAACGGCGGCCTGCCACGTCATGCACTCGACGGTCTGTCGGCGGGCGGCGAGGCGCACACGATCACTACGTCATTGGATTTCTCCAAGGAAGTGACCCGGGCCAAGCCGATCTATCTGCCAGAGGAGGGCACCGAGGTCGAACAAGCGGCCATGGCCTTCCACGCGAAAAAAGATCACCCCAGCTTTGCGGTGTTGCCGGGCAGCCAGATCGTCGCGCGCAACTTCCGCACCAACGGTGCCTTGCCGATCGCCGGCGCGCCGTTCTACGAACCCTGCATGGATGACCGGCAGAAACGCCTGACCAGCAGCGCTGGCACCGGTGAGTTCAACAGCGGCGAACGGGTCGACGGCTTGTCCTTCGTCGGCGCCTCGACGTTCACCGCCGACCATCCGCGCATCTACAAAGCCGCCAACATCCAGTTCGACGCGGTGTACAACAAGGTCGGCTACCACTTCCCGCAAGCGCGCATCCTCGCGCTGTGGGAAGACGCCTGGCCAGTAATCACCAAGCAGCGTCCACCAGAACCGCTGGTGATGCGCATGAACACCTTCGACTGCGTGCAATACCAGCAAACCAACCTGGTGCCGGCCACCTATGAGATGGACGACTATCAGGTGCGCACGCCGACCGACGTGATCGGCCAGCACATTCACCTGCCGAAATGGGACCTGACCTCCGCCGATGGTTCGTCCAACGGCTGGAACTACGAAGACGGCGTGCTTTCCCCCGGCGCCGTGGTCGAACGCATCCACGCGATTCGTGAATTCAACCAGTGCGAAGGTACCGACCCGCGCGACGGCACTCCGGCCTGCCCGCAAGCCAAGGCGCACCCGTTCTTCGGCCAATACGGCCGGGCCGACTGGCTCGGCGCGCGCACGGCGATGCAGCGCTGGTTCGTCGATCCGGTGGTCAACACCAAGGGCGTCGACCGTGGCCTGGGGACCATTTTCACCCACGACCACCTCGGCCCATCGACCCACCAACAGATTGGCCTCTACGCCACGGTGCTCGCCGAACCGGCCGGTTCCACCTGGTTCCACGCCGAAACCGGCGAGCCGTTGTACAGCGGCGCGCGCCAGGACGGCGGGCCAACCTCATGGCAAGCGGTGATCAATACCGGCGACCTCGATGGCGACGGTAAGAACGACAGCTTCCGCGAGTTCTTCCTCGAATACAGCGACTTCCAGCACGCCTATGAAGCCGGGGTCTACGTCGGTGCCGGGCCGAACGGCGTGCCTAATCCGCAAGCCTTCCCGGCCACCGCCGACAGCTTCCGCTACGCGATCAACCCGCCGGTGCGCAACAACGCCAGCAACCTGCTCGAAGGCATTGTCGAGGTGCAGGGCGGCATGGTTCCGGGCTGCCCGAGCCGGCCGTGCCCGCAAGCGATCTCGGTGGATGATCCGGGGATGTTCGTGGTCAATTACCGCAACGAACCCCTGGCCTTGCGGGTGTACGACCCGAACAAGGTCGGCCCCGATGGCAAGCGCGGCATGCAGGCCGACGGCCTCGGCGGCGATCTCGCCTACGCCATGCACAGCCGCACCGACCGGGCCATCCCGGCAATGAACCTGGCACCGAACCTGGTCAGCTCGGCCACCGGGCCCACCGGCGGCACCACGTTGTTCCCGCCGCACATCAACAAGGGCGGCGCGGAACCGGGCGATCCGTTCACCCCGATGTTGCGCACTTATACCGGTGACAACGTGCGGCTGCGGGTGCATGCCGGCGGTCATGAAGAAGAGCACAACGTCACCCTGCACGGCGTGAAGTGGTTGCAGAGCGGTTCCGGTTTCGGCAACAGCTCCAACTCCGGCTGGCGCGCTTCGCAAATGATCGGCATCTCCGAGCAGATGGGCTTTATCGCGCCGGTGTCGATGCTCTCCAGTTCGGCGGCCACCACCGGTGACTACCTGTACTCCATGGACGCGTCGATCGAAGGCTACTGGAGCGGCATTTGGGGCGTGCTGCGCAACTACACCGCGCAACGCAGCGACCTGTTCGCATTGCCGAACAACCCGAAACCGGCGGGAATGCGCAACACCGTGGCGTTCGAAGGCACCTGCCCACGGATCGGCGCCAACCCCAACGGCATCGGCACTCGGCCGACGGTGCAGCGCAACTACGAGGTGGTCGCGGCCCTGGCCAACGACATCCTGCCCAACCCGCTGGGCCTGACCCTCGGCGACCCCGCCGGGCTCGGCCAGCACGTTGGCGGACCGCTGAATCCGGCGGGCGGCACCCTGGTCTACAACTCGCGGGCGGTGAGCATTCCGCAAGTCACCGTGACCGATGCCGAGGACGGCGAGACCATCACCATCGGCGGGCAGAGCGGTCCGCTGCATGACCCGACCGCGATCCTCTACGTGCGTAAAGCCGACCTCGACGTGACCACCGGCAAGCTCAAGCCCGGTATTCCGGTGGAGCCCCTGGTGCTGCGCGCGGCGGCGGGAGACTGCCTGAACATCACCCTGGAAAACCGCCTGCCGAGCGTGATGCCGGACCTGGCGCAGACCGCCGTGATGCAGGGCATGGTCAAGCGTGATCGCAACAGCGGCCAAGGTGCGACGACCTTCAGCAACAACCTGATGCGGCCATCGAGCCACGTGGGGCTGCACGCGCAACTGCTGGCCTACGACATCACCAAGTCCGACGGGGTCAACGTCGGCGCCAACCCGATCCAGACCGTGCCGCCACGGGTCGGCAACAGCGGCGCCTACCCAAGCAAGACCTATCAGTACTACGCAGGGCACCTGGAGCGTGAAGGCAAACCGATCAGCCAGCTGGGGCGCAGTGTCGACAACATCAACGCCACGGCGGTGGAGTTCGGCGGCCTCAACATCACCCCGGCGGACGTGATCAAGCAACCGCAAAAAGGCCTCGGTGGGGCCATGAGCATCCTGCCGATCGGCGCCACCTGGGTCGAGGATGCGCGCAAGGTCAACGCCACGGTCACCGCGCCGGGGCAAACCCCTTACCGCGACTTCGCGATGGTCTGGCAAAAAGCCCTGAACCAGCGCTGGGCCAACGGCCGGCCGGTGGAAGGCATTGCCGCCGAAGGCTTCGGCGTGCCGACCGATCCGCAGGACAACTCGAGCATGGCGATCAACTACAAGACCGAGCCGATGTGGTACCGCTTTGGCCTGGCCCCGGACGCGCCGTTCGGCCATGCCGATGGCGCCGGTTATGCCGATATGCAGAACGCGCACATGGCCTACAGCAACGCGCTGGTGGGTGGCGATCCGCAAACCCCGGTGCTGTACGTCAAGCCGGGGCAGCCGTTCCGCACGCACATCCTGATGCCCACCGGTGGCAGTCGCGGCAGCACCTTCCAGCTCGACGGGCACGTCTGGTCGGTCAACCCGTTCCAGTCGGAGAAGAGCGACACCGGCGGCTATCCGATGATGGCGCCGGGGGTGGGTTCGGTGCGCTACGGCTACAACCCGATGTCGATGTACATCGGCGCCCACGAAAGCGTGTTGCCGGCGGCGCATTTCAGCTTCATGCACCCCAGCGCCGGGGGCAGCAACGCGATACCGGGCGATTACCTGTTCCGCGACTACGCCGCCTACGGCAACACCTCCGGTTTGTGGGGCTTGCTGCGGGTGACCAATGAACCGGAACCGGCGCCGGCGCCGTAGACAACGTAAGGGGGACGGGCGATGAGCAGGACAATGAACGTCATCGGTGGTGCGCTGGTGCTGGGCCTGGCGCTGGTCTGGCTGGGGGTGTGGCGCACTGCGCCCCACGATCAGAGGCTCGAAGAGGTGCCGCTGCCCGACACCTGGAGCGGCCAGCACCTGGAGCGCGACGGCGTGTCGGTGGCGTTCCAGGTCAAGCCAGTCAGCGGCGCCGGCGAGTTGCAGGCCGGTGCGTTTGCCGACGTGCAATTCCGCCTGCGTGACGGCGCGTCCGGGCAACCCTTGTCCGGGGTCGCCCCCGGGGCCTGGGTCGACCCGCAAGCGCCGGCGGCAGATCAGGCCCAAGGCCGCGAGCAACACTGCAAGGCGCGGGTCGGCACGTTCCTCAAAAGCAACATCGGCGCGCGGCCGCTGCTCGACCTCAACAGCTATTTCCTGCTGGTGATGAACCGCGACGCCAGCGTCTCGGTGATCGACCCCACTGTCTCGGTGGGCGGCGTCACCAGCACCCTGGCGCGGATCGAACTCAAGCAGCCGCCGATGGATTGGGTCAGCCTCAAGGACAGCAAACGGGTATTCGTCTCGATGCCCGCGGCGGGCGAAGTGGCGGTGCTCGACACCGAGCAGTTCAAGGCCCTGGATACCGTGGCCGCCGGCACGCAACCGGTGCGCCTGGCGCTGCAACCGGACGAGCGTTTGCTGTGGGTCGGCAACAACGCCGCCAGCGTCGAAGACTCGGGCGTCACGGTGATCGACGTGCGCAGCCTCAAGCCCCTCAAGCACTTGGCCACCGGCCGCGGGCATCACGAAATCGCCTTCAGCCAGGACAGCCGCTACGCCTTTGTCAGCAACCGCGACGACGGCACCCTGAGCATCGTCGACAGCGCCAGCCTGACCATCGTCCAGCAACTGAAAACCGGCAGTCACCCGTTGTCGGTGGCCTATTCACCGCTGTCCCAAGCGGTGTACGTGGCGGACGGTAAGGATGGCACGGTGACGGTGGTCGACACCCAGAGCCTGGCGGTACGGCGGGTGATTGCATTGGGGCAGGGCCTGGGGCCGATGGGCATCAGCCCCGACGGGCGTTTCGGCGTCGTGCTCAATACCCTGGAAAACCGCGTCGAGATCATCGACACCGCCAGCGACAGCGCGATCCATCGCCTGAGCGTGTCCGCCGAGCCCTATCAACTGGTGTTCAGCAAGGCCTACGCCTACGTGCGGGGCCTGGCTTCGCCGAAGGTGACCATGATCAACCTCGGCTCCCTCGGCGCCGGACGCACGCCGATCAGCCAGGGTTTCGAAGCCGGGCCCCAGGCGCCGCGCCTGGCCGGGGACTTGCCACTGGCCTCTAGCCTGGCGGTGACCCGTGACGACAACGGTGTGTTCGTGGTCAACCCGGTGGACAACACCACCTATTTCTACGCCGAAGGCATGAATGCGCCGATGTCCGGCTACCCCAATCGCGGCCAGATCGCCCGAGCCGCGATGGTTATCGACCGCAGCCTGCGGGAGATCGAGCCGGGGCTGTACAGCGCCCGGATCAAACTGCCGGCGGCGGGGGCGTTCGACGTGGCGTTCCTGCTCAACCAGCCGAACATCATCCATTGCTTCAGCGCCCAGGTGGAGCGCGACCCCAGCGTCAAACCGCAGTTGGCGGCGCCCAGCGTCGAGTTTGTCCTCGACCAGGGCTCCGTGACCCAAGGCACGCCGTACCGGGTGCGGTTCCGTATCGCCCAAGGCGCCGGCCAAGCCTCGCGCAGTGGCGTCGAGGATGCGCGGCTGCGCTACTTCCGTGCGCCGACTTCACGGGCCCGTGAAGTGGCGGCCGTAGAGGTCGGCGATGGCCTCTACGAAGCGCCGGTGACCCTCGACCAGAGCGGCGCCTGGTACCTGCACGTGCGGGCCGCCTCCCTCGGCGCGCAATTCGATGACAAGACCTTTGCCAGCGTCCGGGTGCTGCCCGGCGAAGACCACTAGAGAGGAAACCGCCATGAACCGATATGCCTCGACCGGATGGCTGATACTCGGCTTTTCCACCCTGGCCCTGTACGTTGCCACCGCCCGTGCCCACGACATGAATGAGCACGCTCAGCACCAGGTCGCCGCCAGTCAGCAGGAGCGGGCCAAGGTCAAGTTCGCCGATGTGGCCCTGCTGGACCAGAACGGCAAGACCGTACGCCTGGAGAAAGACCTGGTGCGCAATAAAATCGTGGTCATGAGCTTCGTCTACACCAGTTGCACCACGGTGTGCCCGGTGGTGTCGTCGATCATGAGCAAGGTGCAGAAACAGCTCGGCGCGCGGGTGGGCACCGAGGTGCAACTGGTGTCGATCAGCATCGACCCTCAGCGCGACGATCCCAAGCGCTTGAACGACTACGCGCGCAACTTCCAGAGCGGTCCGGGCTGGAGCTGGTTGACCGGGACGACCCCCTCGGTGAATGAAACCCTCAAGGGCTTGGGCAGTTTCAGCGCCGACTTCAAGAACCATCCACCGCTGATCCTCGTCGGCGATGGCAACAGCCAGCAGTGGACGCGCTTTTACGGTTTCACCGACCCGGCGTTGCTGACCCGGGAAGTCGAGACCCTCAGCGGCTTGCGCAGCCACGCCAAACACACGGCGATTGCCATGGAGAACCACCATGCGAGCGATTGACTGGAGGGCCCTGGGTCTGTGCTTTTGCATCTTCAGCAGCGTGGCGCTGGCCCATGAAGACCACGAACCACCGGCGCCGAGCGCCGCACAGCCGCCCCCGACCACAGGCACCCGCGACGCCCGCACCTGGTTCACCGACACGCCGTTGCAAGACCAGAACGGCCAGACCCTGCGCTTCTACAGCGACGCCTTGCAGAACCGCATCGTCCTGCTCAACGTGATTTTCACCAGTTGCAACGACGCCTGTCCGTTGATCACCCGCAAGCTCAAGGAAGTCCGTGAAGCCCTCGGCGACCAGGCTGATGGCGTGACGTTTATCTCCCTCACCAGCGATCCGTTGCGCGACACCCCGGCGGTGCTCAAGGCCTACACCCTCAAGCAAGGGGTGGATGATCCGCACTGGCTGTTCCTCACCGGCGACAAGGCGCAGATCGACTTGGTGCTCAGCCGCATCGGCCAGATCGTGCCGACCCCCGAGCAGCATTCCACGCAGTTGATCGTCGGCGACGTGGCCAACAAGCGCTGGAGCAAGATCCGCCCGGATGCTCCGGCGGCGGCCATTGCCCAGCGCTTGCAGCTGTTGTCGATGCCCGTGGTCGGCCGGTGAGTCAACGCCATGAACAGCCCGTGGATGATCGGCCTGCTGTTGCTCAGTCACCTCGCGGTGGGCGCCGCGCAACCGCCGCTGAGCGCGGAGGAGAGCGCCGGTAAGCGCCTGTACCGCGACGGCTTGTCGGTGAGCGGCGAGCCGATCATGGCCCGGGTCGGCGCCGCTGAGGTGTTGCTGCCGGCCAGCGCGCTGTCCTGCGCCAATTGCCACGGTGCCGACGGTCAGGGGCGGCCCGAAGGCGGGGTGCGGCCACCGGACATCAACTGGTTGCGGCTCAGCCAGGCTCGCGGCCAGCAAGGAATCAATGGCCGCGATTACCCGGCGTACAGCGACGCCAGCGTCGCCCGCGCGGTGCAGGAAGGGCGCGACCCGGCGGGCAACCGTCTCGACCCGGCGATGCCCCGTTTCGTCTTGTCGATGGCCGATCAACGCAACCTCACCGCGTACCTCAAGCGCCTGGCCGAAGATCGCGACCCCGGCATCGCAGCCGACAGCCTGCTGCTCGGCACTTTGCTACCGAGTCAGGGCGCCTTGAGCGAGGAAAGCGTCACTGTCGCGGCGGTGCTCAACGGCAGCGTGGCGCAGATCAACCAGGCGGGGGGCATTCATGGCCGGCAGTTGCGCTTGCAGATCGTCGACCCCGGCCCGGACCGCGCCAGTGCCGAACGGGCACTGGAACAATTGATCGGCCAGGAACAAGTGTTCGCCTTGATCGCGCCGTTGGTGCCGGCCCTCGACGCTGAACTGGCCGGTCGTTTGGAGCAGGCCGGAGTGCCGCTGATCGGCCCCTTGTCGATGCAGGGCAACGTGCACACCAGCCGGCAGATTTTTGAACCCTTGCCCGGGCTGCGCGAGCAACTCATTGCTCTGGCGGATTACGCCGCCGGGCATTTGAAAGTGTTGCCCGGGCCGACGCTGATCACTTACCCGGATCTGCCGGGACAGCAAGCGCTGGCGCAGCAGGTGGTGGATTACCTGAACAGCCACGGCTGGCAGAAAGTGGGGCTGCGGGCCTTTGATCCGGCGGGCAACGACTTGCCCCTCGGTTCGCGCTCGGTGTTCTACCTCGGCGGCGGCCTCAGTCGCTTCGCCCAGCGCTTGCAGGTGGCGGGGCAGGTGCCGTACTTCTTCGCCGCATCGAGCCAGGCGGCGGGGGAGATCGGCGACGTGCCGGCGGACTTTTCCCGCCGGGTGTTTCTCGCGTACCCCTTCGTGCCCAGCGACTGGACCGCCGCCGGGCGCCTGGCGCTGATGCGCTTGCGCGAGCAACAAGGCTTGGGCGGCCAGCACGCGGCGCTGCAAGTCGGCGCCATGAGTTCGATGCTGCTACTGAGCGAAGGCTTGAAGCAGATCGGTCGCGACCCCAGCCGCGAAAAACTGATCGGTGCCCTCGAAGGCCTGCACGACTTCGAGACCGGGCTGACCCCGCTGATCAACTTCGGCCCCGGCCGACGCCAAGGCCTGAGCGGCGCGCACGTGGTCACCGTGGACTTGCCCGACCCGCGTTTTTACCTGGTGGCGCCCTATAAACCCGTGGCGGCCGCACCCTGAGGAGCCAAGATCATGAAGCGTAAAACCACGCTGTGGCTGCTGTTTGGCGCGTTGTTGTCCTCCATCGCCGTGGCCGATGGGCCGGTGGCGGCGCGGGTCAATGGCGAAGCGATTTCCCAGTTCCGTCTCGAGCGCTATTTCGTCGAATACCTGGAAGACCAGGGCCGCGCCGTGGCCAGCATCCGCAACCCCAAGGCATACCAACAACTGCGCCGGGCCGCCCTCGATGCGCTGATCGACAAGACCTTACTCTGGCAAGAAGCGCAGAAGCGCGGAGTGACGGTCAGTGACGAGCAGGTGCAGACCCAGGTCGAGCAAACCCGCCAGGCCATCGGCGGCGCCGAGGTGTTTGCCCGTCGCCTGGAAGACGCCGGTTTCGACGAGGCCAGTTTCACCGACTACACCCGTCGCGAACTGGCGGCGCAGCAGGTGTTTGCGCAATTGCTGCCGTCGACCGAACCCGATGAAGACCAGGTGCGCGCCTTCTTCGACAAGCACCGCGCACAGATGGCCCGGCCCGAGCAGATCCAGGCCCGGCATATCCTGCTCAAAGTGGCGCAAGACGCCGATCCCGCCACGGTCGACAGGATCCGGCTACGCTTGTTGGATTGGCGCCAGAAAATCATCCAGGGGGCGGATTTTGCGCAAATCGCCAAAGACCACTCCGAGGACGTTTCGGCCAGCGTGGGCGGGGACTTGGGCTATTTCGGCCGCGGGCAAATGGTGCCCGAATTCGAAATGACAGCCTTTGCCCTGGCGCCAGGGGAAACCAGCCAACCGGTGCGTACGCTGTACGGCTGGCATTTGATTTATTTAGAGAACCGATTGGAGGCGATCGATGTCCCACAGGAGCAAGGCCTTGAAACCGTCCGGGCGTATCTGGCCCGACAGCAACAGGTGCTTGCTCGTCAACAAGTGCTGGCGCAGTTACGCGCACAGAATCGAATCGAGCGGATCGATGACGAATGAAGGTCTTCCCCCACTTGTGGGGAAAGCTTCAGGGCTCAGCCGCGCGGTTCCCCGCCATTGGGGGACGGGTCACTTGGGCGACGTTTTTTATCCAGGGATATCAAGGTGATATAACGATTGAATACCGGCGCTCAGCCTGGCATGAAGTGTGCGTTAGTCCTGGCAAGGCACGCACTTCCAGGCTCGAACCTCGGACCTGCTGTTTCAAGGAGTCTGCCTTGTTAAACAAAGTACTGGTTGTCGAAGACGAACAGCTGCTGGCGCAAAACCTGAAGGATTATCTTCAGGCCCAGGGGCTGGACGTCCGGATGGCTCATGACGGTGCCAGCGCCATCGCCCTCGCGAAGGCGTTTGAACCCGATGTGATGGTGTTCGATTACCGCTTGCCTGATATCGAAGGCTTCGAGGTGCTCGATGCCGTCCGCCAGGACAGGAAGTGTCATTTTGTGTTGATCACCGGCCATCCCACCGCTGAAGTCTGCGAGCGGGCACGGCAACTGGGCGTCAGCCACATCCTGTTCAAACCCTTTCCATTGGCGGAATTGGCCCGTGCAGTCTGCGATCTTCTGGGGATGGAGCGCGAACCCAAAGCTGGCCTGAGCCCTTCGGAAGGATTCGTCGAACGACGCCAGAGCAGGACTGAGAGTTTCCCGCTGCAGTTGTACGACGGCAGTTGGGTGCTGGCGGATCGCCGACGCACATCGGCTTCAATGGCACCAGACGACGAACAATTGCTCACCGGGGAGTAGTGGCGCGACACGACGTTCCGGCTCCGCCGTGATGGCTTGCCGCGCTGACAGGGCGATAAGCCCCCGGCGTTGGAGAGCAAGCCATGGAACGTCTGTCCCTTGCCGTCGAATCGGCGCTGGCGGTCAGTACCCCGAGCCGCTTCAGCAGTGAACAACTGACCCAGGCCCGCAGCCGTGCGGTCACTTCCGGCGAACGGGTGCTCGACGCCCTGGCGCTGCTGAGTGAATTGCCGCCCATGGCCTTCATCCAGTGCCTGGGCACCACCCTCCATTATCCGGTGCTTGACACCGACAGCCTGTTCCAGGCCACGCCGGTGTTCGACCGGGTGACCCTGGCGCAGTGCCTCAAGCGTGAATTTATCCTGCTGCGCCACCTCGATTCAGTGATTGGCGTATTCGCCGATCCCTTCGACACCGCGCGCCTGGCCTGGATCGACGATTGCCTGCACGGCGCGCCGCTGTACCTGGTGCATGCCGACGACCTCAAGGCCTACCTGGCCCGCCACGAAGAAAGCTTCCACGCGGTGGAATCGCTCAACGCCCAGGCCGACGCCCACATCGAAATCGACACCTTCCAGACCCTGTCCCTGACCAGCATCAGCGAAGACGCCAGCGTGGTGGTCAAGCTGGTCAACTCGACCCTGTACGACGCCTTGAAGATGCACGCCAGTGACATCCACCTCGGCACCACCGGCAGCGGCCTGGTGATCAAGTACCGCATCGACGGGGTGCTGAACAACATCAGCAAGATCCAGGGCAATGAGTTCGCCGAGCAGGTGATTTCCAGGGTCAAGGTCATGGCCGAGCTGGACATCGGCGAGAAACGCGTGCCCCAGGACGGTCGCTTCAAGATCGGCATCAATGGCCGCCAGATCGATTTCCGGGTGTCGATCATGCCGAGCATTTTCGGTGAAGACGCGGTGCTGCGGGTCCTCGACAAACAAGACCTGGCGGACAAGGTCAGCGGCGTGCAATTGCAGGCCCTGGGCTTTGAAGATGAAACCCTGCGCCAACTGCGCCGCCTGGCCGCCGAACCCTACGGCATGGTGCTGGTGACCGGTCCTACCGGCAGCGGCAAGACCACCACGCTCTACGCGATGATCACTGAGATCAACCACGGCGTGGACAAGATCATCACCATCGAAGACCCGGTGGAATATCAACTGCCGGGGGTTTTACAGATTCCGGTCAACGAGAAAAAAGGCCTGACCTTCGCCCGGGGCTTGCGCTCGATCCTGCGCCACGACCCGGACAAGATCATGGTCGGTGAGATCCGCGACCCCGACACCGCGCAGATTGCCGTGCAATCGGCGCTCACCGGGCACTTGGTGTTCACCACCATTCACGCCAACAACGTGTTCGACGTGATCGGCCGTTTCACCCAGATGGAAATCGACCCCTACAGCCTGGTCTCGGCGCTCAACGCGGTGTTGGCCCAGCGCCTGATTCGACTGGTGTGCAGCCATTGCGCGGCGCCCAGCGCACCGAGCGCCGAAGAGTTGCAGGTCTCGGGCCTCGACCCGCAACAGGTCGGCCATTACCACTTTGTCCACGGCAAGGGTTGCGGTCATTGCCGGGGCACCGGTTATCGCGGGCGCACCGCGATTGCCGAACTGCTGCACCTGGACGACGAGCTGCGGCAAATGATCGTCGAGCGCCAACCCGTTTCGAAAATCAAAGCCCTGGCCTGCCGCCGTGGCTTGCGCCTGCTGCGCGAGTCGGCCCTGGAGCTGGTGCGTGATGGCCGGACCACGCTGGAGGAGATCAATCGTGTCACTTTTATCGCGTGAACGTTATGTCGCCGTGCTCGGCGCCAGCGGCGTCGGCCTCGGTCGGCGCCACGGTCAGGACACCCAGTGGCTGGGCAGCGTCGGTTTTATCGACGAAGGCTTCCACGCCTGGGCGGTGGCCCTGGAAACCCTTGAGCGCTTGCTGGCCGAACACGCCAGCGCCGGGGCGCATTTGAGCGTGGTGATTTCCGGGCACTTCAGCCGCTTCTGCCTGGTGCCGTGGAGCGCCGAGATCAGCAGCCCGGAAGAATTGCGCGGCTTCGCCCAGGTGTGTTTCGAAGACCTCTACGGCGTGCCGAGCCAACCCTGGAGCATCGTGCTGTCCGCCGAGCCCGCCGGGTTTGATCGCGTCGCCGTGGCCTTGCCCGAGGACTTGTTGCAACGCCTGCGCGGTTTGGTCAAGGGTCGTGGCCTGCGCCTGGATTCGGTGCAGCCCTACGTGATGGCGGCGTTCAACCATTTCGACCAACGCTTGGGTGACGACGATTTTCTGTTCGTGGTCGCCGAGCCGGTGCGCAGCGTGTTGCTGCTGGCGCAGGAAGGGCGCTGGGTGGCGGTGCGCTCGGTGGGCAGCAACGACAGCGACACCGCGCTGGCCGCGCTGATCGGCCGCGAAGGCCAACTGCACGCGTGCAGTTGCGACCGGCCACTGCGCGCCTATGTGCACGCGCCGTCGCGCCTCGACAGCATGCCGGACTTGCCGGGGGTGCACCTGTGCAGTTTCGACGAAACGCCGTTGCCGGTGCGCGACTGTCTGTACGTCATGTCCCGGTCGGTGGCCTGAGATGCGCGCGCTCAAGCTCGACTTCCAGCCGCAACGCCGCTCCGGTCCCTTGGGTTGGAGCCTGCTGGTGGCCGGCGTGGCCCTGGCCCTGGGTTGCGTGGCGATCCAGCACAACCTGGCGCAGCAGGCCGATCAACAGCAAGGTCATCTGCAACACGCGCAGCGCCAACTCACCGGCGATACCGCCGGCAAGCCCGGCTTGAGCGCCGCCGAGACCCGCGAGCAATCGCAGAACCTGGCGGAAATGCGCAAGGTCTCGCAGCAATTGCGCCGGCCGTGGGAGCGTCTGTTCGCCATGCTCGAAGCCATGCCCCGGGACGATGTGGCGCTGCTGACCCTGACCCCGGACGCGCGCAAAGGCCAAGTGCGGATCAGCGCCGAGGCCCGTGACCTCGAAGCCATGCTCGATTTCCACCAGCGCCTCGAAGCCAGCGACGAGCTGTCCGACGTGTCGCTGCTCAGCCACGAAATCGTCGCCAACGTGGCGGAACACCCGGTGGTGTTCAACCTCTCGGCGACCTGGGAGATCGGCGATGCAAATCCCTAGACTGATCGTCCACGAATACCTCCAGGGCCTGGGCGTGCCGGGCCTTGCCGGACTTGGCGCGCTGCTGCTGGCGCTGGCCTGGGGCACGTTCGGATTGCTGCCGGACTGGCAGGCGCTGCAACACCTCAGCGAACAGACCCGCGAAGCCGGCGAGTACCTGGCCAAGGTCGAGGACGGCAGCATCGCGCCGCCGGTGGTGCCGCAGCGCCAGCTCGACGACTTCCGCAGCAAGTTGCCGGCCCAGCCCCAGGCCACGGTGGCCATCGACCGCATCTACGCCTTGGCCGCCCAGGAACACATCACCCTGGCTCGCGGCGAATATTCCCTCGGCGTCGACCCCAAGACCCATCTGGCGCGTTATCAGATTTTGTTGCCGGTGCGCGGCAGCTACCCGCAACTGCGGCGCTTCCTCCACGCCTTGCTCGGCCAATTGCCGGCGGTGGTGGTGGAAGACGTGGAGTTCCAACGCAAGAAGATCGCCGACACCGACCTCAATGGGCGGATCCGTATGACCCTTTACCTGTCGAGGTCGTGATGGACAACAAACGGGTGGTGGGTTGGCTGGCCTTCTTCGGCGTGGCGGCGGCGCTGACCTGGTTGCCACCGTACTTCATGCCGGCGGAGGAGGGCGAGGTCGTGCTCAGCGATATCGCGCCGGCCGGCAAGACCAAGACCGCCAGCCAGCGGGCCGCCAAGGCTGGCCAAGACGCCGCCGCGCCGATCAAGGACCTGAGCCCCGCCGGCGACCTGTTCGCCGCCCGTAGCTGGAAACCGGCGCCGACCCTGGCGACCGTCACCGAACAACCGATCAACCCCACGCCGGTGGCCCAGACCCCGAGCCTGCCGCCGGTTCCTTTCCAGTTCATTGGCAAAATCGACGACCGTCGCGATTTGCAGGTGTTTCTACAAAATGGCGAAAAAATCTACGTCGTGCGCAGCGGGGATGTGATCGACGACACCTGGCGGCTGGAGCGCATTTCCGACCTGGAACTGAGCCTGGTCTACCTGCCTTTGCATGTGTCCCAGACCTTGTCTGTGGGGAGCGCACCATGAACCGATCCTGTTTGCTCATCAGCTACCTCTGTGTCTGTGCGGCGCTCGGCGCTTGCAGCTCGGCGCAGGTGGCCAACAAGGAAGCCGCGGACCTGATTGAACAGGGTCAGTACGAAGCCGGCCTGGCGCGCATCGAAGAAGGCATTCGCGAAAACCCTCGCGACACCGAACTGCACCTGGCCCTCAACAGCGGCCGCATGCGCGCGGTGACGGCGCTGCTGACCCAGGCCGACACCGACCGCTCGCGGCGGGATTTCGCCTCGGCGCGCCTGGGCTACGGCCGGGTGCTGACCATCGAACCGAACAACCGCCGGGCCCAGGATGCGATCCGCCAGCTCGACTACCTGCGCAGCATGGACGAGAAGCTCGAACTGGCCCGAGGCGACCTGCGCCGGGGCGACATCTACGGCGCCGACCGCCAGGTCAAGCAGGTCCTCGAACTCGACCCGCAAAATGAAGGCGCCGCCGAGTTGCAGGCCAACATCCGCCTGGTGCAGAGCCGCAACGTGGTGGCCTATCCGCAACTGCGCACACGCCTTGATCGGCCGGTGACCCTGGAGTTTCGCGACGCCAACCTCAAGGTGATTTTCGAAGTGCTGTCGCAAGTGGCCGGGCTCAATTTCATCTTCGACAAAGACCTGCGCCCGGACATGAAAGCGACGATTTTCGTGCGTGACGTGCGCATTGAGGACGCCGTGGAATTGCTGCTGCAACAGAACCAGTTGCACCAGAAAGTGGTGAACGAAAACACCTTGCTGATCTACCCGGACTCGCCGCAGAAGATCAAGGATTACCAGGAACTGGTGATGCGCACCTTCTACTTGACCAGCATCGACACCAACACCGCGCTGAACATGATCAAGACCATGCTCAAGACCCGTGACGTGTTCGTCGACGAACGCCTCAACACCCTGACCATGCGCGACACCGAAGACGCGATCCGCATGGCGGAAAAACTCCTGCAATCCCAGGACCAGTCCAACCCCGAAGTGGTGCTCGAAGTGGAGGTGATGGAAGTCGCCCGCCAGCGCATCCTCGACCTCGGCCTGCAGTGGCCCAACACCTTTGGCGTGGTCAACGCCGACGGTTCCGGGGTGACCATTCTCGATCAACTGCGCGGCATCGATTCCAGCCGCATCTCCATCTCGCCGTCGCCCCAGGCCAAGATCAACGCCCAGGACAACGACATCAACACCCTGGCCAGCCCGGTGATTCGTGTCAGCAACCGCGAGCAGGCACGCATCCATATCGGCCAGCGGGTGCCGATCATCAGCGCCACGTCGGTGCCCTCGACCCAAGGCCCGGTGATCACCGAAAGCGTGACCTACCTGGACGTCGGTCTGAAGCTCGAGGTGCAGCCGATCGTGCACCTGAACAACGAAGTGGCGATCAAGATTGCCCTCGAAGTCAGTAACGCCACGCCGCTGGAACCCACCCGCCAGGGCACGATCCCGGTGCAGGTCGACACCCGCAACGCGCAAACCACCCTGCGCCTGCACGACGGTGAAACCCAGATCCTTGCCGGCCTGGTGCGCAACGACCACGGCGCCACCGGCAACAAAATCCCTGGCCTGGGTGACATTCCTGGCATCGGCCGCTTGTTCGGCAGCAACAAGGACACCGTCGGAAAATCCGAACTGGTGCTGTCGATCACCCCGCGGATCGTGCGCAACCTGCCGTACCAGAGCCCGTCGGACATGGAATTCCCCACCGGCACCGAAACCAGCATGCACATCCAGGCGCCGGACCGGCGCTGGCAGTCCTCGGTACCGGCGCAATCGCTGCCGCCAGCGCTGTCCGGCGCGCAGAGCAATCCGGTCGCGACCACCACCCGCATCGTCGTCGAGAAGCCTTGATCATGAACGCCTCGCAACGCGGTTTCACCCTGATCGAAGTCGTGGTCACGCTGTCGCTGATCGGCCTGTTGGCCGGCATGGCCGCGCCCCTGACCGAGACCGTGGTGCGCCGGGGCAAGGAGCAGGAACTGCGCACCGCGCTGTACCAGATCCGCGATGCGCTCGACGCTTACAAACGCGCGTTCGACGCCGGCTACATCGAGAAATCCCTGAACAGCAGCGGCTACCCGCCGAACCTCAAGGTGCTGGTGGATGGCGTGCGCGACGTGCGCAGCGCCAAGGGCGCGAAGTTCTACTTTCTGCGGCGCATTCCCCGCGACCCCTTCGTCACCGCCAAGCGCGACGATGATGGCGGCTGGGGCTTGCGCGCCTACGACAGCACGGCGCAGAACCCCCGCGAGGGGCAGGACGTGTTCGACGTGTATTCCCACGCCCGGGGCAAAGGCCTCAACGGCGTGGCTTATCGCGAGTGGTGAGGCCATGCAACCGCAAAAGGGTTTTACCTTGTTGGAACTGATGGTGGTCATGGCGATTATCGCGACCCTGATGACGATCGCCTTGCCGCGCTATTTCAGCAGCCTGGAAATCTCCAAGGAAACCACCCTGCGCCAGAGTTTGTCGGCGATGCGCGAGGCCCTCGATCACTACTACGGCGACACCGGGCGCTACCCCGATTCCCTCGAACAACTGGTGGAGCAGCGCTACCTGCGCAACCCGCCGATGGACCCGATCACCGAACGCAAGGACCTGTGGCAAATGGTGGCGCCACCGGACGGCGTCCCGGGGGCGGTGGCCGATATCAAGAGCGGTGCCACCGGGAGGGCGCGTGATGGCAGCCTGTATTCCGAGTGGTAGCCCGCGCAGCGAGGCCGGGTTCACTTACCTGGGCGTGCTGTTCCTGATCGTGCTGATGGGCATGGGCCTGGCCAGTGCCGGCGAGTTGTGGTCCACCGTCGCTCGGCGTGATCGCGAACGCCAGTTACTGTGGGTCGGCACCCAGTACGCCCAGGCGTTGCGCAGCTATTACCGCAGTTCGCCGGGCCTGGCGCAGTACCCCAGGGAATTGGCGGACCTGTTGCAAGACGAGCGCTTTCCCAACCCCAAACATCATTTGCGCCAGCTTTATCCAGACCCCATGGGCGGCGGCGAGTGGGTGCTGATGCGCGGCTTCGACGGGCGCATCACCGGCCTCAACAGCGGCGCGATCGGCACCCCGCTCAAGCAAGCGGACTTCCCCGCGCAATGGGCGGACTTCACCGGCATGGCCAAGTATTCGGACTGGCAATTCGTCGGCGAAAAAGCCTTCCTCGACGGCCCCGACGGAAGCGGCAAAGCCAAGCCACAAGCCGCGCCCGGAGCGCTGGCGCCATGAAGCGCCTGGCCTGGATTCCATTGGCCCTGCTGCTGTGCGGCGGGGGAGTGGCGGCCGGTGAAGAAGACGAAATGATGGGCTTCATTGTCGACGACACCATCTCGCACATCGGCCACGACTTTTACTACCTGTTCAGCGACCGGATGCGCGCCACCAGCCCGATGGATTTCAACCTGGTGGTGCGCGAACGGCCGTCGGCGCGCTGGGGCAGCCTGGTCACCGTGGAGTATCAGCAACGCCTGGTTTACCGGCGCTTCCTGCCACCCAACACCGTGGAGCTCAAGGACGAGGCCTACGACGCCGCCGACTGGGTTCGCCGGCAAATCGTCCAGCGCAAGCTCGAAGCCTTGTTGCAGGACACCACCGACCTGGAGAAGGACGAACTATGAACACGATCATCTTCTCGCCGCGCTTCAGTCTCTGCGTGCTTGGCCTGGCCGGTTGTGGCCTGGTGCAGGCCACCGAGCTGGTGTACACGCCGGTCAACCCGTCGTTCGGCGGCAACCCGCTCAACGGCACCTGGCTGCTGAACAACGCCCAGGCGCAAAACGACTACGACGACCCCGACCTCAAGTCCCGGACCGCCGTGGCCGGCACCTCGGCACTGGAACGCTTCACCAGCCAGTTGCAATCGCGGTTGCTCTCGCAGTTGCTGGACAACATCTCCACCGGCAACACCGGGAGCCTGTCCACCGATTCTTTTATCGTCAACGTCATCGACGACTCCGGGGCCCTGAGCATTCAGGTGACCGACCGAGCGACCGGTGAAGTGTCGGAAATCCAAGTGAATGGCCTGGCCCCCTGACGGGGTTCCGGGATGACGGGGAGTGACGGACATGAAAAAAATAATAGCGCTAGGGCTGATGTTGGCGGCATTGCAAGGCTGCGGTTTACGCGAGCCGATGCCCGCCGAGCAAGACACCGAATCACCGACCCTGACCCCTCGGGCGTCGACCTACTACGACCTGCTGAAAATGCCCCGGCCCAAGGGCCGCTTGATGGCGGTGGTGTACGGTTTCCGTGACCAGACCGGACAGTACAAACCGACCCCGGCCAGTTCGTTTTCCACCAGCGTGACCCAAGGTGCGGCGAGCATGCTGATGGACGCCTTGCAGGCCAGCGGCTGGTTCGTGGTGCTGGAACGCGAAGGCCTGCAAAACCTGCTCACCGAACGCAAAATCATCCGCGCCTCGCAGAAAAAGCCCGACACCCCGGTGAACATCCAGGGCGAGTTGCCGCCCTTGCAAGCAGCCAACCTGATGCTTGAAGGCGGGATCATCGCCTACGACACCAACGTGCGCAGCGGCGGCGAGGGCGCGCGTTACCTGGGTATCGACATTTCCCGGGAATACCGGGTGGATCAGGTCTCTGTCAATCTTCGCGCCGTGGACGTGCGCACCGGGCAGGTGCTGGCGAATGTGATGACCAGCAAGACCATCTACTCCGTGGGCCGCAGTGCCGGGGTGTTCAAGTTTATTGAGTTCAAGAAGTTGCTTGAGGCTGAGGTGGGCTATACGACCAACGAGCCGGCGCAACTGTGTGTGTTGTCGGCGATTGAAGCGGCGGTGGGGCATTTGCTGGCGCAGGGGATTGAGCGGCGGTTGTGGCAGGTGGCGGGGGATAATTCGGCGCCTGCGGCGAATGAGACGCTGGATCGGTATCTTTCGCAGAATAAGGTGGAGCCGGAGGGGGAGTGAGTTTTTTTGGGGGATGTACCTGGTTTTTCTGTGGCTCTTGTGGTGAGGGGGCTTGCCCCCGTTGGGCCGGGCTTGCGTTCCAGGGCGAAGCGCTCCCAGCATTGTGTACATATCCGTTTTTGCGGTACCGGCGGCTTATAGTTTCGCACTTACGGCGAGGCGAGCTGAGACTCGGCCTGTTTTGGATGTAGGCTGCCATTGCGAATGTCCCCATACCCTGTGGGAGTCTGGCTTGCCAGCGATGGCGGCCTAGTAGCCGACCGATCACTGGCGGATGTACCCGGTTCTTCTGTAGGAGTGAGCCTGCTCGCGATGGCTTTGTGTTAGGCGATGGATCTTTTGAGGGTGTACATATCCATTTCTGCGGTAACGGCGGCTGGCGGTTTCGCCCTTACGGCGAGGCACCTTTTTCAAACGCCAAAAAGGTCCCCCAAAAGGCTCGCCCCAAGCGTTCGGCCCCTCGCTAAGGCTCGGGGTTCCTTCGCTCCGGCATCCATCCGGGGGCATCGCCCTCCGGTTGGCTTCGCTGGCACCTACATGCGATGAGCCCGACTGCGTCGTGCGGCGCTGCGCGCCCATCCCCGGATGAATGC
>Ga0247742_10000178_pt1 | contig 54966 bp, 43 predicted proteins | sample UWRJL208509C2_FD_180944 | JGI IMG/M metagenome (GOLD analysis project Ga0247742, IMG submission 180944) | Plant litter microbial communities from Arlington Agricultural Research Station in Wisconsin, United States - UWRJ-L208-509C-2 | ecosystem: Environmental > Terrestrial > Plant litter >...
AACTATGATTATCAGGATAATGTTTATTATATAGAGAACGTAAAACCAGTTTATCCGTAAATAATTACCGGCTGTTGGCATTTACATTGGCGTTTATAAATGATTTATAAACAAGATAAACATCCTTTTTCTGATAATCTGAACCTGATGTTCCTTTGCTCAGTATTCCGTAATTGGCCTCGTCCTGAGAGCGTTGGCTGATAAGGTTCTGGTCAAATAGTTCATATATAAAAAAGCCTTTTACAAGATTTGAAGAGATGATGGTTTTTAGGCTTTTACTTAAATAATCTGCTTGCTTTGCATAATCACCGCTTCCGTTTTTAGTTCCTTTCCAGTAATTAAACTCGGTGATCCAGATATCTTTATTAAACCGGTCTTTAACCAGTTTTAAAACATTACCAAATTGATTTGCATTCGTAATATCGCCCCCCCCCATATTCGAATACCAATGACAGCCTACAATATCATAATTTACATTGTTTTGCTTTAGCATTTCTAAATAGTAAAAATGCACCCAGCTAAAGGATAAGCTAACTTTTATATCCGGCTGTACCGATTTTAAACCATCAATAAACCCTTTAAGTTTTGCTATTACCCTGGAGGCCTTGTCTGCATCAAAGTCACTGGCTTTAGTGCCGTTTCCGGAAAGTATTATTTTATTGTCTTCTTCGTTGCCAACCTCCACATAGGGGAGATTTTTGCCATATTTTAAACCAAAAGCTTTTCCCTGACTGTTACATAGCGCGTACACCTGTTCGGCATTTAATCCAGACAGCCCGGTAACAATCAAAACAGGAAATGGAGTAATGGAATTGGAGCTTAATTTATCAAGAATGTTTTGAAATGCGTTTTCGTTTTTGGGCAAACCCTGCGGGTTAAGAGGAACGTCAATACGATAGGTGTTTAATTTCAGATCTTTTAAAAAGGTTATCTGCTGATCCCACGTATTTTTGTTATAATCAAATTGAGTGAGTGGATGCCCGTTTATACCCCAACGGAAAGAAACCTGAGCATTTGCAGTACCCAGAGATAGTAGAATTAAAAAACAGAAACATGTTATGGTTCTCTTTAATATCATAAGTTGGTATTACGGTAACCTATACTTTGAATCAGTTATTCAAGAATCCGTTTACTGATCCTTGATTCTATACATAGCTAATATAGGTGTTTACACTCATTTTTAGATATAATTTTAGTTTAATGGTTCATAAATGTAAAATGATGGGCACTTTTTGCTGAGCTTGTTAGCTAAATACAAAAAGCCGCCCTTTTGGAGGCGGCTTTTTGCACTATGAAGATTTTTTTTGAACTATAAGAATTAGGGTGATTAGTTAACAAATAAGCTTGTAGCTACAGTTTTGTAAGTCCATTGGGAGTATGGTTTAGTCCATTTTACAAAGCCGTAGTGTCCTTCTGCACCTGTTCTGGCTGGTTCATCAAAAAGCTCGTAGAATAAGCCGGCTTTTACCTGGCTGTTAGCTTTCATTTTTTTGATGAAAGCATTGGTAAAGGTACTTTGAGTTTGGTCAATGTTACTTACGTTTTTCCAACGTTGGCCAACTTCTGTAAACCAGATAGGTTTGGTAAACAGGCTTGATAGTTTTTTGGTGATATCAGGCATTGAAGAATTTGCTGTTGAGCTTTCCATGTCTGAATACCAGTGCCAGGCAACAATGTCAAACTTTACACCATATGATTGCATGTATTGTAAGAAGTAAAAGTGTTTCCAGCTTCCGTCAATCATGGTTTTAGCACCAGGTTGTTTTGATTTGATGCCCTCGTCCATTCCTTTCAGGAAAGCAGCGGTCATTTTTAATTTGGTGCTGTTATAGTTAGATGCAACATCGCCGTTACCGGTGTTTATAGCCTTATTGTCAAGTTCATTACCTAACTCATAGTAGGTAAAGTATTTAGAGTTTTTAGAAGCCACGGCAGCGCCAAAGGTTTTACCTGAAGCGTAGTTTGAACTTTCTGAACCGCTAAAGTTGATCTTGGTAATGTTGATCATAGCTAAAGTAGTTATGCCAGCCGAAGCGCTTGCACTCATTAACTGAGTAAATGATGATTGGCTTGATACCGAACCATCACTACTGATGTTGAAATTTTGACGGGCTACTTTCATTCCCATTTTTTTCAGCATAGCCATTTGGTTAGTCATACTTACCGGTGAATAAGCTGCATTACCAATAGAGTGCATGTTTAAGCCCAGCATGAAGCTGCCTGAAACAGGAGCTGTAGCGTCGCCTGGATCTGTTGTTGCGGCTCCGGTTTTCACTACAACTACATAATTGCAATGAACATCACTTGCCGGTGCAGCCATATTTGCACCCAATGATACCGTACCTGCAGCATAACTTTTGCTGTAAACGTTTAATTTAGATACATCGGCATCGCTTATGCCTATAGTTGAGCTTGTTTTAGTCCAGCTGTTTAACCAGCTTGGCAAGGAATTTGCACGTGAATCATAAGCAACATAAACTGTTGCAGCTTGAGTTAATGTAAAAGTAAGATTTGATGATGTGTTTGTTTTATCATCGCAAGCCGTTCTGATTAGCAGGCCTCCTGATAAAGCTGAAGGCACGGAAGTAACCTTGTAAGTTCTGTCGGTGTAATAAACCGCATTGGTTGCTAAGGTTGTTTGTGCGTAGGTTCTTGAAGTTCCGGATTTTAAATTTGTAATAACTGCTGCTGCTACAACGCTGTTAGTCGCTGTAGCATCCACCGTCTCCACGTCGGCGGCAGGCGAAGGAGCAGGCTCTATATTATTTTCTTTTTTACATGAAAAAAATACTAATAATAACGAGTTTGCCAGGATTATTTTTTTGTAAAGTTTCATAAATAATTACTTAAGGGGGTTGTTTAAAAGTTAAAAAAATCTACATTTAGATAAACTAAACGCTAAATATTATAAAAAAGTTGTACTGGATTGGGCAAAAAAATGAAAATTTCGCAAAAAAAGCCTTTCAAAGAACAAAAAAAGTTAATGTTTGTATCGCCTAACACCACTGTTTTTAAGCTGGTTACATTCTGAAAAAATCAATAATGGATTGTTTGAAAAAAAAATGCCTTTTTGTTCAAAAAAAGCACCAGATTTTTCAAATTGAGCACTTTGGTGAATATTTTGTTGTTGTAAAAATGTTGTTATTTTTCGTAAAAAATCCAGCATTTGGTTTCAGTTATAGTAATTTATTATTAATTATGAATGTTAATTTGGCCGTATAATATAGTATGAATTCGATTGCAATTCATACATTGTACTTTTTCAAGCAGCCCCTATTAGTTCATCCATTTAACATTTTCAAGCTACGCTGATGTGTGTTAAACACCCAAAAGTGCTAATTTATTTCTACAAGACCTGTAACTGTCATTAAAACGGGAAATAGTGTTAACCTATAGGAAATCGTAATGCGGTAGCTTTTATATAAGGTATAACCCCTGCCAGTAGCTGAAAATCGCGTTTATTTGCTTCAAAATTTATTTTAAGTGAATTTATTTAATCGTTGATAGCGAAAGTTTAATCTATAATTATTGGTTGAGATTTAAGCTGCCTGGCAAATTCCCAATGGTTAAAGAGGGTAGGCATCACCAATATACTCTATTAAAACAGTAGAATTTGTAGGCAGTAGAAAGCCTGGTTCTTTTTTATAATAGCAGCATTATTGCCGCCATTCGGTTTGGAAAATAATGACTAATAGTGCAGGTATAATGCCTAATAAGTTATTTATTGATTTATTACTTAATAAAATATAATCCTATACAAATAGCTTAATTAATCCGATTGTTTAAACATGGGCCTCTGTAGCCAAAATGTGAGCCTGTACAGGTTCTCACTATTTCACTAATAATCACATCTTTATCACATTAAACAGGCATTGGTGCTCATGTTTAATTTGAAAATAAGCCTTATTAAAATGTAACTAATCTAATCCCGTCCTGACATGAAAACGAACACGAACTTTGCTCTTCCGAACTCCTTTGACTCAACGAGTGAGTTTAGTCAAGTTAAACAATTGTTTTTAACGGAGCTTATTAATGTTTATACAGGTAAGAAGCATCTTATCAAGTTTTTATCGGTTTTAGCAGTTCATGAAAATTTTTCCGCTTCAAAACAACAATTGCTGGAACTTCAAGACCAGCTCCAGCTGCAGTTGGAAAAATGCGAGAAAATATACGAGCAGTGTGAGAATGAGCCAATGCAAAAACATTTTCCAGAAAAGTTTCTGACATCTGTTGAGCGATTTATTATGGTGAAGAAGAATGAAAATGCCGGCAAAAGTCTTCTTTCACTTATAGTTTATATAAAAATACATGAGAGCAAGGAAAGTGTATTGTTTAAAAAAATCAAAAATTTGGCTCAAATTTTAGGCTTTCATAATTGCTTGTTTATACTTAATCAGCCAAGCCAGCTCATTGTTAACTCTGATGATCTGATTGAACAGGCCGGGATTTTATATTCTTCTAAAATTGCAGTGTAATTAATAAACCGGTTACGCGGCAATAAAATTAAACTCTACCTCACATCTTCTGGATTATACCCCTGGTAACACAAATTAGTATTGCCCTGCTAAAACTATTTTTAGTAGTTAACGGCCAGCCAATTTGTTAACCCTGGGAATAGTGTGCTAAATTTTATTCAAAATCAAATATTAACAAATTAAAAAACACCATTATGAACAGAACCTACTTCACACTCGCGCATTTAGGAACAATCAGATTACTTAAATGCTCACTAAACCAAAAACGTTATTTTTTATTGGCCGTTGCTATACTTACCTTATCATCTTTGTCGGGATGTAAAAAGAATAGCGGTGTTGCTGATGTAGACAATGCCAGCTTTTATGGATATGGAAAATTAACCGTTGACTGCGAAAAGAAATGTCATGTTACTTTTGGCGATATTGATAAAGTAAATGATTTTGATGTTGACGGTACAATGGCAACCTACGTATTCCGTTACCAATCAAAATATAATTTAGACATTAAGATAACACCTGAGGTAGATCAGAATATTACACTTAATGTTTACAGCAGAGAACAATACCAAATATTCCACAATACAGCAAAAAGAACTGCAGGTGAAGTTTGGGAAAGTAAAATATTAGTTCCTTAACGGCTGGTAAAAGGAACTGATAATTGAAAATTAAAAAGCTCAATATGCTAAAGCAGCGTATTGAGCTTTTTTTATGGTGTAAGGAAAAAAGCTGCATAATTTTAAACAACCTCATTTAACTGTGTAATTGTTATATTTTATAATAATGTCTTGGATTTTCCCATTTTGGTACAAATTGCCACATTTTTGAGTCAATTATTATTAAATCTTTATTGTTTTGTAAATAAATACTACATTCGTTTAGTAAATCAATTTATAAGCTTAAGTCATAAAATCTTATTATTTATTTTAATGTGCGTATAACATTATCAATTGTTTATCGTATAAGGTTATGTGAAGTTTATTTTTTCATAATTAAGGTACAGATGTGAGAGTTATGTGCCTTGAAATTTAACAAGAGGACGTATAAAATATACGTCCTCTTTTAATTTTAAAACAACCCTGGGTTGTTTATAATAATTGAAGCTTTTTGAATAGGCTCCCATGGCCTTTTGCCCTCCTTTTTTATTCTTCGCTCAGCAAACACCAGGTATTAATTAATGGATTTATAAGGGTAGTAATAAGTTAAAACTAACCGTTACTTATTAACATACAAAAGCATTGATTTTTAAATTTATCCCATGTTAACAGGCCTTATAAATTAAGCCGGAATACAATAGTTATACATACATGTTAAGATAAATAGTACAACAAATGGGATCAGAAAATATAAGAGTAGATTGGATTGATTATGCAAAAGGCCTGGGAATTATTCTTGTAGTATTAGGTCATGCTATCATAGGCGCGAGGGAAGCTCACCTGCCGGTAAATTTAAATGTGATTGATCCGCTGTTTACGTTTATTTACAGCTTTCATATGTCGTTGTTTTTTGCCCTGTCGGGTTTCTTTTTTGAAAAAAGCTTAGATAAGCATCACGAAAAAAAATTCCTAATCAATAAATTACAAACCATTCTTTATCCCTTCGTGGTTTGGTCAATTATACAAACTGCGTTTGAGGTTATTTTTTCCGGGCAAACCAACACAGGCTTATCTGCCAGTGCTTTATACACCTGCCTTTATGTACCACGCTCTGTTTACTGGTTTTTATTCGCTTTGTTTTTTATTAATGTTGTTAATGTAGGGCTGTACCGCATATCAAGAAAATACGGGTTGCTTATCTCCTGCATTGTATGGCTATTGGTTTTTGTGCTTAAACCTAATTTAGGATCGTTTGATAAAACATTTCAAAACCTCATATACTTCAATTTTGGAATTTTACTTGCCCGGAATTTGAACTACCTCAGGTATTTATTAGAAAGCAAAATTAGCATCCTGATTACTTTTATACTGTTTATAGGGGCCGAGTATTTATATTTTGTATACGGGAGATGGGCCTGGTTTAACCGTTTAGATACTCAACTTCTGGGTACTTTATTGGTTATTCAGATATCTTTTTACGCGGTGAAAACTCAGTCAAAAACGGTAATGAATTTTCTTGGTGAAAACTCAATGATCATATTTTTAACCCATGTGCTGTTTACAGCAGGCTTCAGGATTTTTTTACAAAAGGTACTCCATATAGATAACGCCGTAGTGCATATTGTATTTAACACGCTGTTTGGTTTATGCTTCCCGCTTGGGTTAAAATACCTGTCGGTTCAGCAACCTAAATTTGGCTGGTTGTTTCAGTATAATAAATCAAACGGCCAGTCGGCCTCTAAAAAAATAGCCATTCAATAACCCCATTTAATTACCGGCACCGGAAAGTTTCAGTCAACGATTTAGATATCGCGCTCTGATAAAACGGTGCCGGTTTTGTTTTAATTACCTCTATTAAGCCTCGGGAGATGTACTCTTCCGGGGCTTTTTTTGCTCTAAAGGGCACCGTTAAAAAAGCCTTTACGTATGCGTGGAATTAACTGGTTGATTTATAGGTGCATGCATTGTAAAAAAGCATGCTATATCCCCAATTGTGGTGATATGATTACTTATTCTGGTGATGCTGTTCCCCCTGTATTGGTGTTAATAAAATAGTTGGATGAGAGGCACATTTGCAGTGTAAAAATTATTAATCGGTTTGCGGCTTTCAAACAAAACAAATAACAGGCAACAAACCGGTATTAAAACATAAAAATTAGCAAGCTGGCCGGCGCGTATTTTTTATAAAACATTAAAGCAAAAAACAATTTTAAAAAATCCACTATGAAAATTAACTTCCTTAAATCAAGCACTATCCTTGGCCTTGCATTAGTAATTGGCCTTGCATCTTGTTCAAAAGATAACAATAACTCGTCTTACAACAACCCTCAGCCCCCGGCTTCAACTGCAACCATTCAATTGGCTAACAATGCAAAGTTTGGTAGCATTTTGACTGATAAAGCCGGACGCACTTTATACAGCTTTGCTGTTGATGCTGCGGCTCAATCAAATTGTAATGGTGCCTGTGCCGTAACGTGGCCGGCGTTTTACGATCCTAATCCATCATTGGCAACAGGACTTAAAACATCAGACTTTGGTGTAATAACCCGTGCAGATAACAGTAAACAAACTACTTATAAAGGATGGCCGCTTTATTACTACTCTGGCGATAACAAAGCCGGTGATACTAATGGCGATGGTATTGGTAAAACATGGTTTGTTTCAAAACCAGATTATACCGTAATGTTAGCTAACGAACAATTAGTTGGCGGCGATGGTGTATCATACAACAGCCAGTACAAACCAGGTACAGAAGTTGTACAATACATTACTGATGATTATGGCAGAACATTGTATAGCTTTATAAAAGATAAAGCCAATACCAATACCTACACCAAATCTGACTTTAGTAATGACAGTGTTTGGCCAATAAACCAGGTTGCTAAAGTGTTAAATGTGCCTTCAATTTTAGATAAAACAAAATTTGGCTCAATCACAGTATTTGGTAAACCACAGTTAACTTTTAACGGCTGGCCAATGTATTTCTTTGGTGCCGATAACGGTGTAAAAGGCAGCAACAAAGGTGTGAGTGTTGGCCCAGGCGCATGGCCGGTTGAAAATACAACAACCCCAGCTGCTCCGGCAAACTAATCTTAAGCAACAACACAGGCGAAAATACATTCGCCTGTATTGTTGCTTAAATTCAAGCGATTGTAATAAAAAGCAAATATTATAGTTAAAAACGCAGGCAACCTTATATTTGCCGATTACGTGATAGGGTAAAAACTCTGTTACAAACTAACAAATACCCCTGTGTTAATGAAATATCGTGCCGAATCTTTACTCCATAAGTTAATTTTAATAAGTATCTGTTTTTCTTTTTTAACCACTGTTTTCTGTAGCAATACAGCTAAAGCGCAAGGTGAAACGCCTTTTTTCAGAAGCATCGGCACCGAGAATGGGCTGTCGCATGATAAGGTTAATTGTATTATGCAGGATAAGCGCGGATTTTTATGGTTTGGTACCGAGGATGGTTTAAATCGTTATGATGGCCGCTTTTTTACCATATTTAAAAACCAGCCTAATGATACCACTTGTGTTTCGGGTAATATCATTACAGATCTGCATGAAGATAAAAATGGGATTATCTGGATAGCCACAGCTGATGGGGGCCTAACAAGGTATAACTATCAATTACCCGCAATAAAGCAATTTAAACAGTTTAAATACGGGGTACGTGCAGCTAACGGCATTCCGGAAAACAACATTAATAAAATTGCCGAAGACGAAGGCGGTAATTTATGGCTGGCAACCAGCAACAATTACGTTGTAAGGTTTAACAAAAAGAGTGAAAAGTTTGACACGCCATTTAAAAAAGGCACCCGGAGTATTTTAACCCTGGCCATGGCCGGTAAAGACACCCTATGGGTTGGAAGAGCAGGTGGCGGGTTGTTGAAGATCAATACCCAAACACTCCAATATAAGGTTGATGACCGTTATAATAATTTGTACTCAAAACTGCCCCACACCTCTATAACTTCTATTTTTAAAAGCAGTGATAATACCATGTGGTTTGGTGCCTGGGACAAAACCCTGTATACTTATGAACAAATTACAGGCACCGAAAAGGCGTACGAGGCAACAGCAGCTGAAGCCAATGCACCTGGTGATGAAATAACATCATTTACTGAAGACAAGCGCAAGAGCATATGGATGGCTTGCCAAAGCACCGGAGTAGTGATATACGACCGCAGCGCTCATAAGTTTACCAGCTACCAGCATAACGGCAAAGACGGATCATTGATTGATAACCATGTAAATGCAGTATATACAGACAGAAGTGGTATTGTATGGATAGGTACAGATAACGGATTAAGTATACATGACCCCGTTTATTCGCCTTTTCAACAATACTTTTTGCCTAAAACCGCCAACGGTAAAGACATTACTACCTATGATTTTTACCGCGATGAGCAATACAACTTATGGATCGCCACCAGCGAGGGTATTTATATAAAACGAGAAGGAAAACCCGGATTTGAGTATCGGAAAATAACGTATAATGGCCAAACACTGGCAGCCACCAAGTTTTTTATTGATAAAGATAAAACGTTTTATTTAGGTACTGATTATACCCTGTTTAGGTATAACCCCTCAACCAACCAGGTTTCTTTATTGCCAAATACTGCTTCTGATATGGTTATGAAAAAGCTGATCAACTCCAGGATAGTATCTATAGTACGTGATACCATTGATACTCACCCTGTACTGGTGGTTTCGCCTTATGGGCACTATATGACCTATTATGACCTGGCCGAGCAAAAATGGATATCGAGGGTTGATTCTGTGAAAAAGATTATCGGGAAGTTAAATGTTAAAGATAACCTGATCAAGAAGTTTTATAAAGACAAGAAAGGCGGCCTCTGGCTTGCAACAGATCGTTTTGGCCTGGGCGATTGGCAACAGAGTACCAGACCCATCCGCTATTTCACTAATGATGTAGATAACAATTCATCTATAAGCAGTAACGATGTTTATGATATAGAAGAAGATAAAAAGGGCAATTTATGGATAAGCACTTATGGTGGCGGGCTTAATTATTTTAACACGGCCGCCCATAAGTTTTTACACATTAAGGGCTCAAGCAATTTAACAGAAGGAATACAGGCCGATTTGCGCGGCAATATCTGGATGATATGTAACGGCCATATGCATGAATATAACCCGTTAACGAGAATATACAGCTGTTATGATCTCCCGAATTTAAAAAATAACGGCGGTGTTAAAGGGTACATTTATAAAGACAACTATGGCAACATGTATGCCGGCGGCGTAAATTTCTATATTTCGTTTAGCCCGGTAGGTATCCGTAAAATAGCAAATGAGCCGGATGTATATTTTACCGATTTTAAAATATTCAATACATCATACAGCCAATTGCTTGAAAATAAAATTATCAGGTTAAATCATGCTCAAAACTATTTTTCGCTGGAGTTTTCTGCCCCCGAATACAGCAGCAACCATATACACTATGATTATATGCTTGAAGGGTTTGATAAGGATTGGGTAGATGCCGACAGGCGAAACATTGCCAGCTATTCAAACCTGCCGGGTGGCAAATACCTGTTTAAGGTAAGGGCATCTAACTGGAAAGGCAGCTATGTAGATAAATATATTTCCATCACCATAATCATCAATCCCCCGTTTTGGTTGCAATGGTGGTTTTATATGTTGCTGGTTCTGGTAATAGCATCAATTTGTTATCTCCTTTACCGCTTGCGGATTAATGAGTTTCTTAAAAGACAGTCAATCAGGAACGGTATAGCACAGGATCTGCATGATCACATAGGTTCAACTTTAAGCAGTATATCTATTTATAGTAAAGTAGCCAAAATTTATCAGCAACAACACAAAGAGGAAAAGCTGAGGGAAGTGTTACATACCATTGGCGAAACAGCCAACGAAACCATTACTGAGATGTCAGACATTGTTTGGACCATAAATCCAAAGAATGATAACATGAATAACATTGTACAAAAAATACAATCGTATGCCCAGCCATTGTGTGTGGCACAAAATATTCAGTTTATTTTTAACTGCGACAATAAGGTTTCAAAACTCACCCTTGAAATGGCAGCCCGAAAAAACTTTTTCCTGATACTTAAGGAGACATTAAATAACGCCATTAAGCACTCGGGATGTAAAAATTTAACAGTTGATTTAAAGCTAAGTAATTACTACCTTGAGTTGCAGATACAAGATGATGGTATTGGGTTTGATACCGGTCTTAAGCATATCGAACTATCAACTTCGCGGGGAGGGAACGGCTTAACTAACATTAAATCGCGGGCCGAAGAGCTTGGCGCCAAACTGAAAATAAAAAGTGAGGTGCATAAAGGAACCAAGATCAATTTAATATTTAGTATCCTTTAGTTTTATCTTTATGCGCAGTATTAATTTTATTATTACCCTAATTAATCATAAAATAAAATTCAAAAAGAATGAGTATCCGAATAGCTATATTTGATGATAACAAGAATATCCGTAACAGTATTATCCTGTTATTAAACACGGATCCGGCGTTTGAGGTGGTAGGTACATTTAGTGATGCACAGCATTGTGTTGAAAATGTGTTAACATCCCGCCCCGATGTGGTTTTAATGGATATTGAAATGCCCGGTATTAACGGTATTGAAGCTGTTAAACTTTTAACTAAAGAGTTTCCGCACATTCAAATATTGATACAAACCGTGTTTGAAGATGACGAGCGTGTGTTTGACTCCATTTGCGCAGGCGCTTCAGGATATATTTTAAAAAATCAGCTTAACAGCTCCCTGACCGACGCTATTAAAGAATTGCAAACAGGTGGTTCGCCAATGAGCCCGTCTATTGCCCGTAGGGTGTTAAACATTTTGCAGCAGGGCTACCAGAATAAAAAGCAACCGGCAGAAGAGTACAATCTTACCTCGCGCGAAAAAGAAGTACTCACCGCTATTGTAAACGGCCTGAGTTATAAAATGATAGGATACGAGCTTAACATCAGCTATGAAACCGTGCGTAGCCACATCAAAAAAATATACGAAAAACTGCATGTAGCTTCCCTAACCGAAGTTGTTGCAAAAGCCATTAATCAAAACATAGTTTAACCATCTTATAAATGGTTTGAATATAACTTGCAGGTTCACTATTATCATAGTAAAGCCATGTAAGCTGATCTTTACTCATTTTACATAAACCTCCCGGTAAAGGCATCATAAACCCCATGATGAGGGAGGCACCGGTCCGGTGTTAATCTTCTTCTGTCCTTTGGCTACTATCTTGTGACCATATCGGTTATATACCCATTCGTGGAAAGAATATTCCTCCTGAGTTTATCGCATAAATAATTGACAATTATTTGACGTGATATTTTGTATGTTGATTTTAAGATAGTTACGCGCCTCGTGATTAATCAATGCTATCTTTTTTATATCCCCTCATTTCCCCAAAAACGTTAGTCATACCCCCACTATTAGGGATATGTGTACAGTGATTTTATCCCCAGTTTTGAACCATAATCAATCAGGAAAACATATCCTTTTTTGCAATGATAAAACTGAGTATAAAAGAACGTCGAGATCAATTTTTATTGCTGATAGCCATATTTCTATTCACTGTAAGCCTCATAGGCTTTGGCCTTTTTCATGATTTTGGGAATGACAGAACTTTTTCAAAACAGGATCTGACAGAGAAGTTGGCGCAGGATGCAGAATTTGAAAATACAGTTAAAATTCAACGGGCTACTGTTGATACTGCTTATAAACAGATCATGAATTTTGATCCTGCTGTTAAAGCAGCCTTTCTTGAAAACGATATCAAATACTCTTTAGGATCTATTAAATCTAATTACGACAGAAAAGCCTTCGACCCCAGGTATAAAACCTTTTTGCAGCTTTCCCTGCTATACAACTCGCTTTTTTTCAACAGGCGCGAGCTCAAAGGAAATAATAATGATATAGAAAATTTAAAGAAATCATTAGATGACTGTAAACTTTCTACCCGTCAGCTCAAAGAAACCATCGGCAACCGTGCGGGCCGCTAACCTTAAAACGAAAATACAAAAACACCTATATGTCTAACACAATAAACAACAATGAAAAATCAGTAAGCAGTAATTCCATGGGATACTTCTTTCTATACATTTTTATTGCAATCCTGGTCCTTACAGCTATAATATTCCTTTTTAAAAGTTCATTATTTGATAAACGTACGGCCGATGCAAGTATTCTGAAAAACGAATTATATTCCAATGAGGACCTGGTTTTTAGCGATAACACCAAGTCTGCCAAAAAATGGCTTTGGGAGTTTGGCGACGGGGCTAAATCAAGCGCTCAAAACGGGACTTACCACTATCAAAAATCGGGTTCATACATTATCAGGTTAACCATTGATGGCTCTATGAGGGTTCAATTTCCGGTTACCGTAAAAGATACCGTTGTAACCAAAGCCGATACCGCTTTAACCATTAATGGCCCCACCTCCGGAGTTGTAAACGAAGAAGTGCGTTTAGAAGCAGTGGGCAAAGGCACCCAGTTTGAATGGTCATTTGGCGAAACCGGCCGGGTAGATGTAAAAGGCAAAACAGCATTGTACACTTTTCATACCCCCGGAAAATTCCTGGTTCAGCTCAGGAGTGATAAAAGCCGCCCGGTAACCCACATCATGTACATAACAGACCCAAGCCTGGATACCGTATTGGTTGTACCGGGTGAGGGCGAACGCAAAATAATTGACGACATCCGGGCGCGTTTACAGGCCATTGCCAACGGTGCCGATTTTAACTCCAACTACTATTATTTAACACGCAGATACTTGTGTAACAACGAAAAAGTTACGGTAGCTATTGATCAGGACAGCACCAAAAGATCAACCGATTTTTACTCGTATTGTATGGCGCTCACTTTCGGCGGCGAGATCTCCGTTGATCAGGCACAACTAACCATCAGTGCTAATTCGTCCTGTGCCACATTACTTAACATCAAACAACACTCTGCCAAAACAGTAAAAAAATAACCCCTATGAAAAAAATATTCTTGCTCTTTATTCTGCTTATTCATGCGGTGTTTGTAATGGCACAGCTGCCCTTACCCTTCCAAAAGAAAGTAAGGCCTATGCCTAAAGCATTTGGCCGTCCATCTGCCAGTACAGATTTAAACGGTAATGGTGCCAAAACAAATACACCTTGGGTAGTTTACTCAGACCGTGACGACAATTTTACTACCACAACCCCGGGCGGAAGCCTCTTCATGAAAAAGCTGGGTTTTATGGAGCCCTTTTATGTATCTGAAGAAAAGGGTGGCTTTTTAAAGCTTATAAAATATAATGCTGGCCTGCTTACCGGCCGTAAAATAAATGATAAAAAAAGTGCCACAAGCTACGGCTGGATCTCCCGCTGGAAACTACTGATGTGGAACAAGTCATATACAGATCAGGTAACAGGTTATCCTGAAAAGTCAATCGCCATTATCAACGGTAAACTACCTTTAACTGCATCGCAATTTTATTATGACCGCACCGATTCGGCTTTTGTATACAGCTCGCCCGAATTAAAAAAGATTGTTGCCAAAGTAAGGTTGCACCAGATCAATTATATTTTCAAAAAATCTGAAGACGGCCGTAAATACCTCATCGGTAACGAAGATCAGTTGGTTGCCGATAGCGCCCGTAAAGTAATTTACGGATGGATAGCCGCCGATGCTGTTCATAACTGGGGGCAACGGTTATACATTTCCCCGGCAATTATTGGTTCCGACAATCAAACAGATTCAGCCTCGATGCTTTTGAACCAGGAACATGCCGATCCCTTGTTGGGGCAGAATGACGTGATCTTGAAAAGCTCACCGGTAATCAGTAACACCTCTGCAGGTTATGTATTAGGGAAGGCTACCGATGTATATAACAAATCGCAAAATACATTGATCACTATTGATGGTTCGCTGCTTAAATATCCGGATTACCTGAACTTAAGAAAGAACATCCATAGCATTAATGTAGTATTTGTGATCGACGCCAGCAGTTCCATGAAAAAGTATTTTCCGGGATTAACCAATACAGTGCAATCGCTTGAAAACGTATTTAATGAGTTCGATAAAAAGAACCAACTAAGCTACGGTGCTGTGGTTTACCGCGACGATAACAACTGCTCTGCCCGCGGCATTGAACGCACTGATGCCATATACCCTGATTACCGCAAGCTGATGAGCTTTTTAGGTACTCAGGCCGAAAAAACAAAACAATGCAACAGTAACGTAACTGCCGAGCCTTTATATGAGGGTGTAAGAACCGCGCTTGATATGTTTAAAACACATGAAAGCGAAACCAACCTGGTCATATTGGTAGGTAGCGTAGGCGATTCAACAGAGCATTTTAAACAGCTAAGCGAACGTTTTGGCCGCGAAAATGCGCGCTTACTCACTATTCAAATGTACAGCGAGTACAATGAGTGGTACAATAACTTTGTACTTAACGCTAAAAAGCTGGTTTCGGAATCAGCCGTTTACGCTGCCGAGCGGAAGAAAGGTTTCCTGATTAATGGTGAAGGATTGAATGATAAGCAAACCTATAATGTTAGTCACCAGGATTCTATCTCGTTTTACCTTGATTATCCGAACAATAGTTTAATTCAGGGTGGTGTGGTTTTCCCTACCAAAGGGGAGGTAAATTCTAAAAAGTACATTACCACAGCCACAAGGCGTTTTCTGAAAGAAACGGATATTGATATCCATAACCAGATCACCTCGCTTGATAGTGCTTTCCGGTTAAGAGGTATAGCCAACGCTAATCTGTCTGAAGCAGTAAAAGCTCAATTACCGCAACCGATTGGCGAGGATGTAGGCGACAAAATGCCCCACAATGCCTTTAAATACTACATGACCTCTACGGTACCGGCAGATGTAGTGTTAAAAAACAGCGACCTGCTGCAATACACCCTGGTCCTCAACGGCGCAGAGTTTAAGCAGCTGAATGACATTATTGCTTTAATGGTTGGTCAAAACCTGGAGGCCGATAAATCATCGTTCAGGAAACAGCTGGTTAAAAATTATCTGAGCATACCGCGTAACCTTTTAGATCTTGATATTTCTAACGGCGCTATCCGCTCAATGACGCTTGCCCAGTATTTTAAAACGATTACCGGCTTGCCTATTCAAAATAAATTGTTTGATCAGTTTACCGTTCGTGATCTGAAAAGTGACAGCCATATGCCTCGTGCCGATTTTGAAAGGTACATTAAGTTCCTGATCAGCTCGGGCGACAATATTAAACTGGGTACCCAGGTAGGGCAGCAGTTTATATCAAACGGCAAAACCTACTACTACATCACCCGCGACAATTTTACCGCGAACCCCGAAAAATAAGAAACTACGGTTATGAATATAGCGAACACAAGTGAATCAGTAAAATTAGCCATCAGGGTTGCACAATCCCTGGCTAAAGAATATCATAATGCGGAGTTTACACCGGCTCACCTGTTAAAAGGCCTCATGCATAAGGATGCCGGGTTGAGAGGGTTTTTAACATCTATAGATAAAGATGATGAATACATTGCCGACTGGGCCGAAGTACGAATTGACGAACTGGATAAAAATACCAATACGCAGGATGAGATAAAAGGGAGTGCTGAAATAGCGAAGGTTTTTGAGGAAGCCGATCACGTGCGCATTAAATTGGGTCTTGACCTGATTACCCCGGTGTGTGTACTTACCGCCTTGTGTAAGCCTACGGTAGGTTTTAGCGCCAATCAGCTAAAATCGTTTCCGATAAAGGAGCGTGAGCTGCTTGATCTGTATATCCGCGATGAAGAGATAAAACAGGTGGTTACACCAGGTGAAGCTACTGCCGGGGCAAAAAATACAAGCGCGCCAACGGCTCTTTATAAATATTGTATAGACCGGATTGCCCTGGCACGCGATGGCAAAACAGATCCCATTGTTGGCCGCGATAAGGAAGGCCGCATGATCATGGAGATATTGGGCCGCAGAACCAAACCTAATGTAATTATAACCGGCGATGCCGGTGTAGGTAAAACTGCCCTGGTTGATGGCTTTGCCCAGGACATAATCGCAGGCAACGTACCTGAACTACTCAAAAACACACAGCTATTTGAGCTTGATCTTGGAGCTTTAATAGCCGGTGCATCATACAAAGGCGAGATTGAAGATCGCCTGAAAAATATTTTAAAAGAGATTAAGCAGTTTGATAAGGCTGTACTTTTTATCGACGAAATACATACCCTTATTGACAGCAAGGGGCCTGTTGGTGGCGGTGTTGGCAACTTGCTTAAGCCCGAACTTGCCCGTGGCGAAATAACAGTTATCGGCGCTACTACCATTGATGAATACCGCAAACTGATAGAGCCGGAGCAAGCCTTTAGCCGCAGATTTGAGGTGTTGCAGGTAAATGAGCCTAACGAAACCTTTGCCACAAAAATGCTGGAAAGGCTGGTGGAAAAGTATGAAGAGCACCACCAACTAAAAATTCAGGCGGATGCTGTTCCTGAATGCGTACGCCTGGCTAAAAGGTATATGAAAGATCGCCGCTTGCCCGATTCGGCATTTGACCTGCTTGACCGTACACTGGCTGCTATTAAGCTCATGAATGATACTTCAGAAAAAGTATTAAACGAGCTGAACGGAAAATTTAACGAGCTGCAACTACCCGAAGCGGAAGCCACGCTTGACGATTATAAATGGCTGTACAACCAACTGCAGGATAAGGTAAGCCCTGTACTGCTGGGCCAGTTACAGGATGAAACACAGGTAAGCACCTTTGAAACTGTTGAAGAATACCAACAATACCTGTCAAAAACACTGGATGCCCTGCATATCCTCGCGGCACAAAAAACGGATGAGGTGAGCAGGCAGGATATTGCGGCTATCGTTTCGTACAAAATAGGTATTCCGTTAGGAAAAATACAGGCGCAGGAAAAAGAAAAACTGCTGAATATGGAGCAGTTTCTGAAAAAAAGGGTAGTGGGTCAGGATCATGCTTTAAAGGCAGTATCTGATGCCATATTGGAATCAAGGAGCGGGCTTAATAAAAAAGGGCAGCCTATCGGGTCATTCTTCTTGCTGGGGCCAACCGGAACGGGAAAAACGGAACTGGCCAAATCAATAGCTGAGTTTTTGTTTAACGACGAAAAAGCGATGATCCGTTTTGACATGTCGGAATTTAAAGAGGAACATTCAGCCGCCCTGTTATACGGCGCGCCTCCGGGCTATGTAGGTTATCAGGAAGGTGGCTTGCTGGTAAACAAGATCAGGCAGCAACCATATACCGTATTACTTTTTGATGAGATAGAAAAAGCGCACCCATCGGTATTTGATACCTTTTTGCAGATACTGGATGAAGGCCATATGCACGACAGGCTGGGTAAAGAAGGCGACTTCTCCAATTCGCTCATCCTGTTCACCTCCAACATCGGCAGCGAACATATAGCTGCTCAAGTTAACCAAGGTGATATACCCACATCACAGCAACTGATGGAAGTTATGGCCGGGCATTTCAGGCCCGAGTTTCTGGCCCGTCTTTCGGAGATAGTTCCGTTTGCGCCAATAACAGAGCAAAACGTGACCCGAATATTTGAAATTCAGCTTAAAAGCCTCATCGAGGCACTTGATAAACAAGGTATCGGTTTCACTATTGATCAGGATGCCATCAGCATGCTGGCTCAAAGCGGCTTCAATCCTAAGTACGGGGCAAGGCAGCTATCGGGTGTTATCCGTAATCAACTGCGCAGGCCCATTTCCAAATTCATTATCTCGGGCGAATTAAAGAAAGGCCAGGTCATCGAGATCAAAAAGCACGCTGCCAGCCAGCAACTGGAATGGAATATCATTTAAAATAAATACATAAAACAACTAAATATCAATACTATGTTTAATTACGAAATAGGCGGTAACGAAAGAAAAATAGATACATCGGAAGCTTTCGCAGACATTGCCTACAACAAAACCCTCTTTGTTCAAAAGCTAACCGATAACGACCCCGTTAAACCCGAAAAGGTAGAAGGTTTAAAAACGGTTCAGGAAGTTTTTAACCATTACAAACCCAACGTTAATGTGGAGTTTGAAAAATACGACGGCTCTTTATTAACCGAAACGCTGCAGTTTGGTAATCTGGGCGATTTTTCAGTAAAAAGCATCATCGGCCAAAGCCAGCACCTTAACAATGTAAGCATTGAAAAGGACATGTCACTGAGCGTTATCAAACAGCTTAAATCAAATAAAACCTTAAAAACTACCCTTGATAACGAGGAAACTAAAAACGCGTTTATCAACGCTTTAAAAAGTTTTGTTACCGAATTGGAAGAAAATAAATAACAGGCCAAACACCTGCTAAATAATTAAAAATATAGATATGGCAACTCCCGAAGAACAAAAAATAGAAGAACAGGCAACAGCTTCAGCAGGCTTTAAACCGGCCGAAAAGGAAACACGCGAGAAACTTTCGCTTGCAGACAGTTTACAGAAACTGGCCAGGGTGGGCGGTATTGACCTGCTGGAATCAACTATTGATGGCCTGCAAAATCTGAACCCCGAAAGAAAAGCCCGTAAGCAGATATTTTTAACCGGCGATGAAAAGCGTAGGGAACGTGAAGAGCTGAAAAAGAAAATTCAACTGTGGATAGATATCCTTGAAAATTCTGATTCTGTAGCTGCTATGGTTGAGCGCAGTACAGAAAAGCTTAAAGAGTCTGAAGAAAATATAAACAAAAATATAGCTGCGGCACTAAAAACCACCCGCGAGCTGGAGCAAGCTTACCGCTCGGTTAACTTATTTTACCAGAATACCGAAGCCGACAAACTAAAGAACGTTGTACTGCTTAACGCTTCACCCGATCAAATTAAGGACTTGGATAACCCGCGTTTTATTGACTATGTAAGCGACGAACTGAGCCAGAAATACGACAGGCTTGACCTGCGCGAAAACTACTCGTTATTGGTTATTCCGGGTTATATGGGCTCCAATAAAGTGGTTGAAAAATGGGCTGCTATAGCTTACAAGAACAAAGCTATGCTGGTTACCGATTTTGCCGATCTGGATCAGCCCGATGACGTGATCGACTTATTTACAGAAGCCAATTTAACCGGTGGTGATGCATACCGTTCAAACGTGATCATGACCTGCAACTGGCTGGTAGGCCGGGGTAAGGTACAGGAAGTAGGCGAGGAGGATGACCTTACCGTTCCGGGCTCGGCAGCATTGGCTGGTAAAATGTACCACACGCTGATGTCGCAGGTTACAGCCGGTAAAAAACATGGGTCTATGAATGACGTTGACGGCGTTAAGTTCGATCTGAAAAAAAGTGAGATATCACATTTGGAGCGGATAGGGCTGGTACCTATGGTGAACGAGTACGGCAAGGTGATGGCTTTCTCGGCCAAAACATTGTTCAATGGCGATAACATTGGCTTGCAAACCTATTCGGTAGTGCGTGTTTTTGATTACATCACCAAGGTGCTGTTTGACTTTTTGAACCGCCGTGCCTTTGAAAACTGGACCTCTAAAACTGAAAAAGACCTGCGCGGTCAAATTGTTAAGTTCCTGGATAAAATTCAAGGCCCCGACCGCCTGATTGAGCATTTCAAGATCATGCGCTTTGAACGCGACGAAACGCAGAAAGACATGATTCACCTGGATATTCACATCACTCCATATTTCCCGGCAAAAAGCTTTGTAGTAAAGCTCGACGGTCAAAAAGGTGAGGACGAAGAAACCACCTGGAGTTCAGAATACGCTCAGCAATAGTAATAACAAACTGGCGGCTCGCTGCCAAAATATATTAAAAAAATTAATGAATGAGCGCTAATTGAAGCCATTTATTAATGTGTGTAAATCAATTAATTATTTAATCCCCTTAATCAAAAAGTTATGGCTTTTAAAGCAACATTAACCTTTTCTGGCAAACAGTACGATGTACTGCATTGCTCTTATTCAATGTATCGTGACGTAGATCCTAAAGGAAGACCAACTTCAGGAGTATACGGAGGTAAAATAGATGTGGAAGTAGAATCAAACCAGGATACTTCTGTCATTGAAGCTATGGTGAATAACCAGTTTAAAGCAGTTACCGGCAGCTTAACCATTAAAAAACAAGATGAGGACGCTAAAATGAAGGAAATAACCTTCACCGATGCCTACATCGTTAGTTTCTCAGAATCAATGAACGCGCAAAGCGATAGCCCGATGACGCTGAACTTCCAGATTTCGGCCCGCCAGATCAAGATGGGTAATGCCGATCATGAAAACGACTGGCCTAAATAAAATTAACCTACAGTGCTATAAAACAGGGCCTGCAAAAAAAAAATTACGGGCTCTGTTTTAAATTTTTTTAATAGCTGTAAAAAAACTGATATGCTGTACAACAAGCCATTCAAATTAAAAAATATCCTGTCAAATAAAGAACTGGAAACAACAGACCTGGGCAGGTCTATTTCACAGAATATTGAGCTTATCATTTTTACCAGGTATGGTGAGCACAGGCACAACAATAATTTTGGCTGTGAAATATGGGATCTTGATTTTGAATTGATAGTTAGTGAGCGTATCTGGGAAGAAAAGTTCAGACAGTCGCTGTTACGATCGGTTACTAATTATGAACACCGCTTGTACCAGGTGGAGGTGGAAATAAAGATGAGCGAGGTAGAGAAAATGTTCTTTGGTAAAAATGTAACCGAGATTAAAAAGAAGGTAGAGATCTCCGTTAGCGGCAGGATAAATACCACCGGCGAAAACTACTTTTTTAACACCTCACTTTTTTTAAGTCCGTTATGCAGTTAAGCAAGGCCGTTTGTTCAGGTTCGGCTTTATTATTTTTTTAAACATCAGCAATTGATATGAGTGATATATTTTATTCGTCAAAAGACGAGATCAGGAATCGTGTATTAAAAAACGCGCGTGATTACTGGGGTATAAAAAACACAGCCGATTTTGACCCCATGGTAAAATTATTGATAGAAGTGCTGAGTACAGAGCTTTTCAATATATCAAACCAGGTCAATAACCTTGAAAACCGTATGGTTGACAAAATATCAGGTATACTGGCTTCAGATACGTTGATCTCGGCTATTCCGGCTCACGCCATACTGCATGCAAAGCCCGTTGAGGACGTAGAAGTTATTGATGAAAGAACCCAGTTTTTTTACGGCAAAAGATTGGTTGATAAGGACGAGAACAACAAGGAAAATACTATTGATATTTTCTTTAGTCCGCTAAAACCCATAAAAATATTTAATGCCGAAGTAGCTTATCTGGCTACTGGCAGCAGCCTGTTTCAAATTGATGGCCAACAAAACAAAACACTGCATGCCCAGTGCATGCCTGGCCGTAACCTTGAAAAAAACGCGGTTTTTATAGGTATTAACGTACCGACGGAGCTAAACTCATTAGATGGGCTGAGTTTTTATTTCGATTGGCGCAATTACAAGGTTGAAAAACAAACGTATGATCTGCTCACTTTTTCTGAATGGTTTGTGAACAATGAGCGCATGAATGTATTACATGACCAATTTTATCGGGAGCCCAGGCAGCAATCACGGTCGCCGTTTGATGATCATAATATCCTTAACCTCATCACCCGGGATGTGCATGCCTTTTACCGTAACAGGTTTTTAACCATAACAGAAAATGGTACACATCAGGTACCGGCACTTGAATTATACCCTAAACAATTTGAGCAGGCTTTTCAGCCGAACAATCTTTCAGGCTTCAATAAACCAATACTTTGGATCAAGGTAGTTGTTCCTGTTACTGTAAATCAAACCATATTAAATGAGTTATCGGTTTCTATAAACGCGTTTCCGGTGGTGAACAAAAAGCTGCATGATCTCAAGCATCGTTTAAAAATGATGAACGATATTATCCCGCTTAAACTTTCGGCATATGACCAGTTTCTGAATGTTGATTCACTACGTGATAATTTAGGCAACCACTACACTGAAATTCCTCAGGGATATGATCAGGAACGCAGCTCTGGCCTTTTTTCTGTTCGTTACGGCGGATCTGAGCGTTTTGATAACCGCAACGCTAAAGAAATACTGGATTATCTTTTTGAATTGCTTCGAGACGAGAAGGCTGCCTTTGCCGCTTATGGCTCCGATTTTTTAGAAACATCATTAAAAGAGCTGGAACAAAACATTTCCATGATATCGCAAAAAACAATGGGGCAGCTAAGCAGCATTAAAGAGCTGTTTAACTACATCATTTTAAAACCGCTTAACAACGCCGATATTATGTTTTTGGAGTTTTGGACAACCAGTGCCGAACTGGCCAACAACATCCGCACCGGCAGCCGCCTGCAGCCGTTTGAAAGCACTAAAATAATAACTGATAGCTTGTTTTTACTGAGCACCACACAAGGGGGCAAGTCAAGGCTAAATGCTACCAACCGCGTAAGGGCTTATAAATATGGCCTTACCACCGGCGATAGGGTAGTTACCCAGGCCGATATTGAAAATTTTTGCTTTTGGGAGTTGGGCAACAATATATCGGCCGTGAAAATTAGCAAGGGTTTAATGAACTCATCTAACCCTAAAGAAGGCTTTATAAAAACGGTAGATATTATCATTACGCCTGCTCCGCAAAGCGAGCTAAAGCCCCAGGAATGGAAGCCCGTGCTGGAGCTAACCCGATCAAAGCTGGAAACCCGCAGCACCATGAATTTGAATTACAGGTTTTTACTGGCATCAGAAAATTAACCCTTACATAGCTATCAGTTTTACAACCTAATTAAAAACAGGATATTATGAAAAAGGCATTGAATTTATTAAACGATCTCGATACTGATTTTAAAGCAACAACAAAAGTTGCCGAGCTATTTGAAAACGGCCACTTTGAAAAAGACCAGGTTGCCATACTGCCTGTAGGTGCTAAGCAAAGCGCTTACGCTAAGGATATTAACGGGTACTCGTCTTATTATTCTGAAAGCATGCTCAAGGATTGTTTAATTGTTGAGGTTAATCGGGAAGGGTTATATGATATGCTGCCCGAAGGGCTTTTTCACGTTACCCCAACCCGGAGCTCGGGCTTATCTGACCTGGAAATGATGGCTGATGTACAGCTCAGAAGGAACGAGGAGAAAGATGCCAGGAAGTTTTTCATGCCTTTTGAAGCCGAGCTCAACTATATGCGTACCCTGCTGGAATGGTATGAGAACCGGTTAGATAAAAAGACAAGCTACACTGACCTATCCATGATATTTGGTACGGAGTGGAAGGAGTTTGAACTGCTGGATAACGACCAGCGCATTATATGGATGAATCTTTTACCTGTTATTCAGCAAAAACGGAATGATATACACTTTTTAAGCGAATTGCTTTCGGTGTTATTTAATATCCCGGTTCATGTTGATCAGAACCCATCGGCTATTATCCAAGTTCCTATAAGTGATGACATGCAATTTAAAATGGGAAGTGGTGCATTAGGAACCGATACCGTTATTGGCACCTGTTTTCAATCGGAACGCGAAGAAATTTATATAAGCGTAGGCCCTGCCGATGGTAGTAAGCTGATTGCTTTTTTACCGGGAACCCCCTACGCTCATCTTATCGATATTGTAGCATCATACCTTATACCCGTTGAAACCGCGATAAAGGTAGAACTGGTAAGCAGCCAGGAAAACAGGATAGGCTCTTTAGGTGCAGATAGTGCCAATGCTTTCCTTGGGTTTACGGTTTACCTGTAAATGCTAAATCATATTACTTCGGCTTTAACAACAACAACAACATATATATCAATGGACGTTCAACAATTTTTTCTCAGATACCTGCTCATGCCGCTCATAGCAGTGGTGACTGTAACAGTAATGGCTGTTGCAAATAAAAAAAACCGGTTTATTAACAATAAAAGACTTATTATAAATATCCTGCTGTTAAGTATCGCATTGGCCATACCCGGCCCGTTAGGGCTTTTAAGTCTGGGTTTTATGCCCTGGGGTTACATTATCAGCCAGATATATCATATCGCGCTCGGTTGTGTTTTTGTTTACTTAATGACCAGGTACTACCCCAATGAATTACTGGGCCGAAAGCTATTTGTTTTTATAGCCTTGCTCATAGCCTGTTTGCTTGGGTTTTACCTTTATCAAATCATATTTAACGCGTTAAGCACAATCAGTATTGGTACCTGGGCCGCTACAAGTACATTCAATTTCATCATACCACTGCTATTTTGGTGGAGCTATGTGGCCCTGTTAAGCATCCCTGCCGAAATTTATAAAATATGGAAGTACCCGGCCTTACCCATTAACCTGGATATGGAGCATCTTGATTTTAACCGGATGCTGGTGCTTGAGCTGGAGGTTTATAAAAATACCCAGGACCCCGAACCTATCAAAGTAAAAGTAAAAGCACCCGAAAATATGATGTTCGGCAATTGGTTTTACAAGTTCATTGAAGATTATAATATCAAATTCCCCAAAAGCCCTGTAAAATATAATACCGACGATAACGAGGTGTATAAGTGGATATTTTTTATGAAAACATCAATTTTTAAAAGAAACATTTTTATTGATCCCGAACTGAATATTCGTGAAAATGGGATCTCAGAAAAGGTTACCATCTACGCCAAAAGGGTTTCTGAAAGCATTACAAAGCCTATAATAACAGGCGACGAGTCCATCTTTATTTAACACATAACACATTACCTATATGATTTCGCCACTAAAATATAAACCGGTAAACTGGGTAGATGGCATGAAGCTGTCAAGTGCTCATTTTATAGCAACAGATCAATATAACCAGGATTTTGTACGGGATGCCAGGTCCTTGTCTTTAGCCAACTACAACTATGGTTTGTTGCCGCCTTTTTCGGGGCAGCGCAGCTCATTTGATATGGAAGTTACCGAAAAAGCAACCAACCATGTAGAAATTAAGGTGCGGCTTTTTAACGCTATAACAGCCGAAGGCTGCCGCATAGATATTGACGGCACCGCAAACTATGATAATCAGCTTACATACAGCCACCTTTTTACCGAAAACACCGAGACCAGGAGTATAACCTATAACATCCTTTTATCGGTTAATCCTTTTGAACGGGTACCTGCAGGCAGCCTTGACCCGCAGGATAATCCGCCGAGATATCCGGATATTCAAAGAGGGTATAGTATTTTCCTGTTACCGGCCGCAGAAATGGCGCCAAAGGCAGCTGATAACTATTACTTAACCATAGGACAACTGATTTTGGCCAACGGCAAAATCACCATCAACAATAGTTTTATACCTCCAAGCAGCAGCGTGGTTAGTCACCCGGGTTTAATCAGGTATTATGAATTATTCAGTACGTTGATGAATGATATCCAGCTATCGGCCTTTACCATTATTGAAAAAACAATGGGTAAGGATAATATCACGGTATTGGGTAAAAATATCCGTTTAATTTCTGAAAAGATGCTTGATTATCTGGCCCAGGTATTTTTCAATTACAGGAATTTCGGATACCAGGAATCGCCGGCCCACCTGGCAGGTTATTTTTCAAAACTGGCCCATGTGTTTTTTACCGGCATTAAATTGATTGAAGCCAAAGAGCGCGAAGAAATGCTGAAATACTTTTATGAGTGGCGCGATGTTACCCCTGGCAATTTTGAAGAGCTGCTGGCGCGCACCATCGAGCTGATATATGACCATCAGGATATTTATGCCTCCATGTCATTGATTGAAGAGTTTTTAAAAGTAGTGACGGCTCTTTGGAAAAAGCTAAGCACTCTGGAATATATAGGTCAGCGTAAAGAAAATATTGTAGTAGCCGAGCAGCAGATTGTACAGCAGGTACAAGCCAGGCGCGCATGGACATTGCTGGATTAATAACCTTTTTATGGTAGTTAAACTCCCCGTTTTTGGGGAGTTTTTGCGGCAACATCATGATATACATTTGTTGTATTACCTAATGAAATTAATTCATCAACATTAAGTAAGGTATTGTATTATGAGTAATAACAACAATGGAGATCCAATTAGTTAAAGATATCAATATAGGAGGCAAAAACATTGCCTATATCATTTCATTTGAATTGCACCAAAGTTTTAATGCCCACCATTATTTTGAACTGCAGTTTAACCACGATTTGCTGGGCGCTCCGGGGCTTATTAACCTTGACGACAGTCGTGATTTTGTGGGTAAAACCCTGTCGGCATCATTTGGTTATACAACTGGCAAACAGCAAAAGTTTGCAGGGGTAGTAACCAAAATTGAACTTACCCAAAGCCATGGTTATCATGGTGTTGTAATAGCAAGCGGTTACAGCCCCACCATATTGATTGACCGGGGCCCCGATCTGGGTTCGTATTATAATAAAACCCTTGATGCAATTGCAAAGCTGGCTACTCATGATACACCGGCCAATGATCTGCGGATAATATCAAATCCCGATCGTAAAAAGCCGGTTGACTATGTGATGCAATACCAGGAAAGCGATTTTAACTTTTTAAATCGCCTGAGTGCCGAGTATTATGAGTGGTTTTATTACGATGGCGAAAACCTAAACTTCGGGAAGCCGACCAGCCAAACCGAAGTTGCTTTGGTATATGGGCGGGATGTGCAAAGCTTGCAATATGGAATTGAGGTTGCTCCTATTAAAAATAATCGATTTGCTTATAACCCCCAGCAAGACGAAATGATACAGGCTAAAGGCCCGGGAGCAGCAGCAGGTAGGCCCGACCTAACCCACGCCACCAGCACATCGGGTAATGTATACAGCAAGGTGTTCAACCAGTCATCGCTGATACGCGTTGAAAATAATGGGGATATTAAAGATTTGGCTGATAATGAGGAAAAAGCCAGCGTAAGCCAGCTGCTTAAAATAAGCGGCCGGGCAGATAACCCTGAGCTGGGCCTTGGTAAAATTGTAGATGTATCTATGAGCCTTAAACAAGGCTCGGGTTTTGAAACAAAAAGCCTGGGCAAGTTTCTGATCACAGCGGTGGTTCATACGGTTGATAAAGAAGGACGCTATTTTAATGTGTTTGAGGGCATAGTATCTACCACAGAGCGTATCCCCTTTAAAAATTACGAACGTCCTTATCCTGATATGGTGCTTGCAGAAGTTTTTGACAATGCCGATCCGTTGGGCCAGGGCAGGGTTAGGGTTAAGTTTAAATGGCTTTGCGAAACTAACGACCCCACCGAATGGCTGCGGGTAATTACCCCCGATGCCGGTAGCAGCAGCAAAATAACCAAAAACAGGGGCTTTGTTTTTATTCCCGAAAAAGGAGATCAGGTTGTGATTGGCTTTGAGGATGGCAATGTGGCCCGCCCCATTGTAATGGGAAGCGTGTTTCATGGTAAAAACGGCATCGGCGGCAGCAGTAATAATGATAAAAAGAGCTTAACCACCAAAAGCGGCCACACCATTAGTATGGACGATAGCGGTGGTATACTGGTAAAAGATAAAACCGATCTCAATTTCATCGCTATTGACGGTAAAAATGCCATAACCGTAAACACCGATAATAACATCACCCTGCAAACCGGCAAAGTGATGATCATTATGGATAAGGAAAATGATAAGATCATTATACAGGCCCGTAACATAGAAATACGCGCAGCAGATGATTTTAAACTCACCGGTGATGGTGCGCCGAGCAAAAACGGCAGTATGGAATTTGGCAATAAACTGCAGATATCCGCCCAAAAAGAGCTATCGATGGTTGGCCAGTCTGAAGCTAAATTGAATGGAAAGGCAGTAACCATAGTTGGCGGTAAAACCATTATTGACGGCACACCTGTGCAAATTAATTCTTAAATAAATGGATAAGCATACAGAAAAAAACTATCAGCTAACCGTTAAGGGCAATGTAAAAATGCTGACCATGATGGATAGTTTTGCCACAATAGGCACCTATAACTTGCTAAGTAATGGCCCTAACGCCATTAAGCCGGAATTGCAGGAATATGTGCTGGAAGAAACAGCAGTAAAACTTACCGAATATTTTGACCCCAACACTTACCAGCTCATTGAATATGTAAATAAGCTGGCCAAAATTTACAGCCGTCAGCACGTTTGCATCAACGGTGCGGGTGCAATTAAAGGCCTCCTGAATATGCCGGAGATTAAGGGTAAATGGGAGGTGCTTAAAAGAGAATTGATGCATGTAAACCCTATTGCCGCTTTTGAGGTGATCAGGCATAAAGACCGTGAATTGAATAACCCGGCCGAGGTGGTTGAAAACCTGGAAAATACCCATTTCATGCACCTGTTTCTGTATGCCTTTACAATTAAACCTGATGATGCGGAAAGTAAGCGCCAACAACTTGTTCGCGACCGTATGGGAATAGGGTTTTCGATGCCCGTTATCCAAACGTTTACAACCGAAAAAACAGAATCCGGATACATTGTAAATGCCGAGGCAACTTTAGATACAAGCGGCAGGATAGATAAAAATATGGTTATCCGGGTAACCGGCCAAAAGGAACTTGACATTAAGCACTATACCCGCGGCAGTTTTAAACATGATGAAAACGGTGAGTTAATACAGGCCGAGATGACTGTTTTTGAACAGCTTAATAATGATTATAAATCAGATCTGTATCTGCAGTTGGAGCTTGTTTAATTTATGGCAGAGCAACAATGGTTAACCGAAAAACATTACCTCGTATGCCCTAAGGGCGTAATGTTTAAGCAAATGAAGGTAACAAGTCAGCGGCATGTATCGTTCAGTGGGCATCTGGCTGCTACCACTGCCGATACTATGATAGGCAATGCATTTATGTGTATGGGTAACCTTGCCATTGCGGCGGCTCCTGTGTCGGCCCTGCAGTCAAAGGCTGTGGCATTTATGGTTGCACCTGGTGTTGGCCTGCCACGCATAGGTGTACCGCCGCAATTGTTATTGTTTGCCAGCGGGCAGGGTATGGTGAAATGTAACCTGAGTGCGCCTACCAGAATATGGATAGATTCGTCGCCAAACCTGGTCATCAATCATCATGAAGGGTTGGTGGTTGGGCAAAGTAAACTGCTTTGCCCGTCAGAAACGGCTATGGTAGAGGCCAAGGAAACCTTTTGGGAAGCCATGACAAGCACCAGCCATAATAACGTTGGGCACATTGCCAGTTTTGCGTTTGGTTTTTTAGCCGGGCGTGGATTAGGTAATATGATTGCCGCGCAGAATGGAGGGCCCGCCATGTTTGATCCCTCATCGTTATTTGGAAACATGAGCCTCATGAGCAGGAGTGTAAACGGCTCATCCATATTTTCGGCGCAGGCAGATGAATGGGGCAACGAAGAAAAGCAAAATGGTGATAAGTTGCAGGCCAGCGGTATGGAGCTTACGCTGGCCATTTTTGCCGCCAAGGGTTCCTCTCTTACCTGCTTCCCGGCCGGGACTCTTGTTCATACCAATAACGGTTTGCTGCCTATTGAAGAGGTAACTATTGATGATTTTTTATGGACAGCTAATGAACTTACAGGCGACCGTGAACTTAAGCCTATCAAAGAAATTCATCGGCGTACCACACTTACTATGATGGTTGTTGAACTGGAAAACGGAAGCCTGTTTGAAGTGACCCCCGATCACCGCTTTTTAACCAGGGGTGAATGGCGCGAAATAAGGGAACTTAAGCCAGGTGAAGAACTGGAAAATATTGTAGGGCAGCCTGTAAAAATAAAAAACATAGAGTCCATGACCAGAAACGCAGTAGTGTATAATTTTTCTGTTCATGACAACGAAAACTATTTTGTTACCGATGAGGGTATTTTGGTTCATAACGCATCCTATACGCAACCGGTTAATTTATAATATATTAAAAGATCATAACAAATCATGAAACCTATTAATGCTAAAGAATTAAACAGATCGTACCTGATGTTCTCAGTTAACTTTGTTGCCCTTGCGGCATTCTCTATATTTTGCCTGTACCTGTTTTTTGCAGCGCAAAACTATGAATACTCACTCCTTCAGGATGATGCGAGCCAGGCTGAAAAACTGCTTTCAAAAAGGAAAGACGTTAATACCCAGTTTGATATTATCCTGTCGAGATTTACTGAGCTTTCAAAATTTACATCTATCAATTCGGAAGAAATGGATAACCAGGCATCTATGCTTGAAGATATTCAGAATGCCAACTTTAAGATTAAAGACCTTATTAAGCAAGAACAATCGGCTACCAGCAGTTTTCTGTTGTACAAAAAAATGACGGACGATGTAACACAAATGGCCGGTATACAGGATTCGTTGTTCAATACCAGGTTTCAGTTAGAAAGCATTAAAACGCAGTTAGGCTCGTGTTTAAAAGTTAATCATTCGGCCGAAGATAAGCTAAGCTTTGGCGCTTTCCGGAGATAAATACCTTCAAGAGAATTATCAAAACGATTTCTTAAACTATATGAAAAAGAAAAACGCAGCCCCTTTTTAGGAGGGCTGCGTTTAACAATTAACTGAACTTATTACTGATTTATTTTGATCTCTGGGTTTCTTCTAACTGTGCTATACGACTTTTTAATTGTTGAATTTCTGCCTGCTGATCTTTAATAGCACCTACCAGCAGGGGCACCAGCTGCTGCATATCAACCGTGTTTGTTTCAATGGCTTTAGGGTTATTTTTACCATTACTGTACCATTTGTTATTGGTGCCTACAGCTCCCGGTAAAACATTTTTTACATCTTCGGCAGCAAAACCAAATTGGCTTCCGGAAGGTAAGTTGGCCTGGCTGTATTTGTCACGGTTAAATTCGTAGGTAATCGGTTTTAATTTGTTGATGTAATCTAAGGCATTTGTAACGGGCGCCTGGTTTCTTATTAGCCCGTCATTTGGAGTGTTTTGAGCATTAACCTTATTAAACGAGGTGATAATTGTTAATGAAAGAATGATTGCTTTTGTATTAAAATTCATGGAAATTAAAAATTAAAGTTGGTTATTGGTCTGATTGTTTAAACTCCCACTCCTTATTGTGATAAGGAAGTGGGAGCGCTTGTTAACACATAAACAACAACAACATAGTCAACATGCATAAAACATTGGTTAAAAACCAATAACTCAAATTTATGATTGGAAAAAAGTTTAAACTGAATATAATTTGTATCTGAGGTAATATAAATTGTTAAAAACCTGTGTATTCATAACTAATGTTTTGAACGCATAATTATAGTATTTGTCCCGGTGCGTTTTACTGATGTAAAGTGAATGAATATGCCTGAAACAAAAAATCCCCAAAAGTGGGGATTAATACAAATGCTGGTTTTAATGAAGCTGTTAAACAGACCTGGTGGTGCCACCGTCAACACGAATTACCGCGCCGCTAATGTAATTGGCAAAAGGGCTTGATAAGTATGCTACAGCTCCGGCAATTTCTTCGGGTCTGCCCAAACGGCCTATGTCATTTGGCACCAGGTCTTTCGAGGCCCCTTTTTCAATATCTTCCCAACTTTCGCCCCATCCAAAGCGTGGTGCAATATCAAATAGCAGCTCTTTAACAGCCGGTACCAGGATAGCGCCGGGTGCAACCACATTTGAAGTTATGCCGGTATCTTTTAATTCACGGGCAAGTGAAACGGCAAGATTATGACGGGCAGCCAGCGAGGCATTATAATCAGGTTGCATTGGGATGGGCTGTACAGCCAGGCCACCGCCTATTTGAATAATACGACCCCAGCCAAGCGTACGCATTTGGGGTAATATGCGATGTATCATCCGTATACCCGATATTACGTTTAATTGATAGGTTTCCATCCATACCTCGGGAGTTGCCTGGGTCCAGTTCATATGGTGATAGCCTCCTGCGTTATTAACAAGTATGTCAATGGCACCGCCGGCAAGCGCGGCTGTGGCTACGGCATCGGCACCGGCATCTGTTGCCAGATCTCCGATAGCGGTATCAGCCGATCCGCCATTTGCCCTTATGGCATTGGCCACGGCATTTGTGCGTTCCTCATTACGGCCATGTATAATTACCGATGCTCCTTCTGCTGCAAGCAGGTGAGCTATTGCCTCTCCCAAACCAGATGATGATCCGGTTATCAGAGCTCTTTTTCCTTTAAGTTGTAAGTCCATTATTTATTGCTGTTTTAATTGTAAGAGCACAAAAGTAATTAATTATTGAGTGAGTAGTCACTCAATAATGTAAAAAATAATTGACAGTAAACCAGCATAAGCCATATTTCAGGGAGTTTTAATAAAGCAAAAGTTAAAAGGAAGCCGTATTCATAGCTGGCTTACTATTGGCGGGCAAGCATGGTCCAAAGCATTTCAAAGGTATCAGTTATAACCTGTTTTTGTTTTTTTGCAGGTATACCAGCCTGAATAATATAGTTGTAAGTGCCTATCATCTGGCTCATGATCAACGCTCTGATCATATCCACCGGAACGGCTTTTAGCTCCCCGGCTTCAAGGCCTTCGTTATATAAATTAGCAAGAGGGCTTAATTGCTTTAAGGGTTCACCTACCTCTGGTAATTTATATAGTGGGGAGTACTGGAACTGCTGAGTAAACATATACTCGTCCTGGTGTTGGAGCGACCATTGCACCGAATGATAAAACAATTCAAAAAAGCGCTCCTTCATACTATCGGCCGGTTTAATATGCTCTGCCAGATATGCACGGAAATGCTCCTTAGTATAACTGTAAAGCGCAATAATCAGGTCATCCTTAGTTTTGTAGTATGTAAAAACAGACCCGTGCGCTATGCCTGCTTCTTTGGCTATTTTACTGGTAGGTGTGCCCTGAATACCATATTCTACAAATAATTTTAAAGAGGCGTTTAATATAATTTGCTGTTTATCCATAATTGCTGACTGAGTACTCAATTTTTAAAGATGAATATAATAAGTAAATGATACCAAAATATATTTTAAAAATGATGTTTACCTAACTTTTTAGCCATTTCACTAATGGTAATTATCGGTTTGAATCTACACTTGTATCCCCAGTTTTGGTGATATCAAATCGAGTAATTGGTGTCAATAGGAGTGAACTGCATGAACTTACTTTGTAAGTATAAAACTATTTCCAGTTTTAATTTAATACCCCTCCCTGAGGTGTACGCTGAGTATGCGCCAGGTTTATATGCCTGTCCTGGTGCTTGCACTGTGGACAGGCCTTTTTTATTTTAAAACAGGCTTGAGAAATTTCTTTCCCTGATGATATTTTGTGCAAGCACTTCTGCTTTTTTATAAACTGTATTATTAAAAAAGCTACCCATGCTTATTCTTTTTACACTCAGTGATTGCAGCACTTCAAAATCGGGCAAGCCAGGCATACACATTACATTTATGGGGATCGGGGTGCTATCTACGGTAGTTTTAATATCGTCAAGTGCTGTAATGCAGGGCAAAAATATGCCATCTGCGCCCGAATTTTCATAAAGCCTGATCCTGTTTACTGCTTCATCGCAGGCATTGGGCAAGCCAAGTAAAAAAGCATCACAACGTACATTTATAAAAATATCAATATCAAGGGCTTTTAACCGGGCGGTAATACCTGCCAGTTTTTGTGCAAAGTTATCGGCACTTACTATAACACGGCCGGAGGCATTTACAACAGAATCTTCCAGGTTGATGCCTGCAATACCTAAATTATGAAGGCGTTTAATATTTTCAATTATTGCTTCTTCGGTTTCACCGTACCCCGCTTCCAGATCTACGGACAAAGGGATTGTGGTTGAGGCTTTGATTCTTTTAATGATCATCAGGTATTCTTCAAAAGGCATTTGTTCACCGTCCTGATAACCTAAGGTTTCGGCTATGGCCATGCTTGATGTGGCAATAGCTTTATATTGTTGTTTTTGTAAAATAACGGCGCTTTGCACGTTCCATGCATTGCCCAGTAATAATGGCTCTGCTTGTTGATGTAATGCTTTAAATTGTTTGTTTATGGTATTCATATATTTTTTTATTTAGTGGATGATCAATAGCTGATTGATTATCCTCAAAAATAGGATGTATAAACGCGCAGAAATTGTACAAAACGGAATAAGTGATTGCCACCATTTTCCTGAAAGCTTCATGGTACTTATCGTATTTGTAGTAATGCATGTAACTTTTTAATTAGGCCGCCCGTTAAGCGGTGGTTATATAGCAAAATGCTAATTATTGCCCTGTTTTAACATATTATAAGCTTTTTCTTTACCTTCATGATTCTGTTATTATAACTATTAACCTTTATATGAGAAAAGCATTCTTAACACTTTCACTGTTATTTGTTTTTTTATTTACCTACTTCCAAAGTCTTATGCCAGAGCAATCAAATCTGGCTCTGTTCAATGCTGTGCTACATTCGGCTATTTTTAAGGATCATAAAAAATGCACCGGCGCAATAGCAAAGCCCAACTGCCTAATTGTTGTGAGATTGATCAGTTTTAACATTATTTAAAACAATTTTATTCTTTTACTGCTGATGAAATTGAATTGCAATAAGTATCTTTTTAATAAATTTAACTTGTTGCAGCACCTCATCAAAAGTTAATTGGTTTACTATGAGAGTTTTTTTACCTATTTTATTATTATTATTTATATTTTTTGGACACAGGGCTTCAGCATCAGTAAAAACAGATAGCCTGCTTAACGAGCTTAAACGCGAGCTTGCCAGGAAAAATGTTTACGATGAGCAGAAAGAGGTACGTATAAAAAAGCTGAAGGCTTCATTATCAGTTGTTCCGTCATCAAATTATACTTCAAGGTATCAACTGAGCAGCAATATTTATGAAGAATACAAGGTATATCAGTTTGATTCGGCCTATGTGTATATCCATAAAATGCAGGATATAAGCAATACGCTTCGCGACGGCGCAAAACAAAATGAGTGCAAAATGAAACTGGGTTTTATTTTGCTTTCGGCCGGCATGTTTAAAGAAGCCTTTGATTGTTTAAATGGTATTAACGTACAGTTGTTAAATAGCGAATCAAAAATTGAATACTACGCCCTTAAAGGCAGGGCCTATTCAGATTTGGCCGAATATGATGATAATGCCTATTACACGCCTCTTGATAACGCCGAATCAAGTAAATATCTCGATTCGGCAATTATGCTCAGCCAACCTGGTTCATTTAATTTTTTAATGCAACAGGGCAATAAACAGCTCAGAACCGGCGATATCCGCAAACCTTCAGAATACTTTATTAAGTTACTGCAGCGTAACGCGTTAACAATGCATCAGCGGGCTATGGTAGCTACCGGGCTAAGTTTTTTTTATAATAACTCGTCGCAGACTGAAGAGCGTATCAACCTGCTGATTGAAGGCGCCATCAATGATATCCGGTCATCAACCAAAGAAACTACAGCCAGTTTCAGGCTTGGTGAGCAATTTTACAAATCAGGCAACATCATAGATGCCTACATTTTTGTAGAGCAAGCCATGAATGACGCTGAATATTACGGCGCGCGCCTCCGGAAAATAAAAATAGGTGCTGTTTTGCCCGTTATTGCTGCCCAGAAACTGATTTTGATGGAGAAGGAAAAAAATAAATTCCTGGTTTACCTATTGTCTATCACTACGGTTTCCATATTGGCATTACTGGTGTCATTTATCATATTTAATCAGTTAAAACGACTAAAAGTTAAGGAAAAGATCATTGAGGAGAAAAACCTGGAACTGGAAAGCATCAATGATAAGCTGGTAGAGGATACACGTATTAAAGAAGAGTATATCGGGTATTTTTTCAATGTAATATCTGGCTATATATTAAAATTGGAGAAACTGAAACGAAACATTGAACGGAAGCTCCTCGCCAGAAAATATGATGAAATACAGCTGGCGGTTAATGAAATAAACATTAAAAAAGAACGGGAGCTGCTATTTTATACGTTTGATCATATTTTCCTGAAAATATTTCCCAACTTTATTACGGTTTTTAATTCGCTGTTTAAGGAAGAAGACCAGGTATGGCCTAAAGACCATGAAGTATTAAATACCGACCTTCGAATATTTGCCCTCATACGGATGGGGGTAAGCGATAATGAAACCATTGCGAACATTTTAGAGTATTCTGTAAATACTATATACGTTTATAAAATGCGTATTAAGGCCAAATCTATACTTACCGGCGATCAGTTTGATCAAAAAATAATGGGTATTAAGGCTGTGGATGTGCTCCATAAATCCTGATAGTAAAATCTGTAATTTCTTTTAATTTGCTAATTATATAGCCTTAAAATATTCTTAAAAAGCTTAAATTAAGGTTATATTTTTTTAGATATTTTTTTTTGTAAAAAATTGATTATTAGTTTATTGTGTTTTAAAAACGCAATAAAAGTTTATATTTTACAAAAAAAAATAGGTAATGCCCTATTCTGCGTATTACTTTGCATACTGTCATTCTATATCAGGCCCTGCAAACTCAACTTGAGTTGTTTGATTAATGGCTTACCAAGCTTAAACAAGTAAACCCTAAATATTAAAATTTTCATGTCAGCAACCTGAATGGGTTGTTAATGCTGTAGCCAAAAATTAATGCTGCAACCGGAACAGATATAATGCATTAGCCTGGTTATACCGTGGTGTATAATGAACTTTTTTTGATTTAAATAACCCTAACATCTGAAAATGGAATATAAAAAAACTTAAAGCCAGCCTTAACACCAAAATCAATAAGGCAATTTATTAAACCAATTAAACATTAAATCTAAATTTATGCAGCTAAAAAATTTACTTAAATTAAGCTGCCTTGCCATTTTTTGCTTCTTTGCTATGCCAGTACTGGCGCAAAACAAAGTAGTTACCGGTAAGGTTACAGACTCACATGATGGCACACCAATGCCGGGGGTATCTGTTGTAGCTAAAGGCTCAACTGTTGGTGCCAATACAGGGGCTAATGGGGAGTTTAAACTTTCATTGCCGCCTTCGGCAAATACATTGGTAGTGTCGTTTATCGGCTATGCCAAACAAGAGGTTGATATAACCGGGAAAAGCACAATAAATATTGCGCTGGTGGGCAGCGCAACGGCATTAAGTGAGGTGCAGGTAATAAGTGTTGGTTATGGTTCTACACGTAAAAAGGATCTTACTGGCGCGGTTTCAAACATCACAGCCAAAGATTTTAACCAGGGCGCTATTATTAATCCGCTTGATCAGGTTCAGGGTAAGGTAGCAGGTTTGGTTATTACCCAGGGCGGTGGAGACCCTAACCAGTCGGCCTCTATCCGTTTAAGGGGGCAAACTTCCATTTCGGGCAACCAATCGCCACTTTTTGTGGTTGATGGTATTCCGCTTGATGATCCCACCCAGTTTCAAAACATAGCTCCGGGTGATATTGCTTCATATGACGTGCTGAAAGATGCGTCGGCAACAGCTATCTACGGTTCACGTGGTGCAAATGGGGTAATTATAGTAAATACCAAAAAAGGAAGCGCTGGTAAAACCCAAGTTGAGTATAATGGCTATGTAGGTGTTTCAAACCAAAGCAAATACTTTGATCTGTTAAATACTGCCGAATACCTGGCCACTCCGCAGGCGAAAGCCAACCCGCAAAAGGGTCAGGGAGAATCTGACGATACGAATACCGATTGGCAGCGTGCCATTACCCGTACTGCATTAACCCACAGTAATAACGTGGCTATATCTGGCGGGGCAAATGGTTTTAACTATCGCGCGTCGTTAAACTTTCAAAATCAGCAGGGTGTAATTATCAACAGCAATAAGCAACAGCTTGGCTTAAGATTTAATGCCGAGCAAAAGGCATTGAATGATAAGCTCGATATTCAGTTAGGTATATCAAATGTGAACACCAATCGCGATTTAACAAACTACAGTGCAATGGGCTATGTATTTAACGCGCTGCCAACTATCCCTGTTAGAAATGCCGATGGTTCATTTAATGATTATGGTGCCGGTTACAATGCATACAACCCTGTTTTGTACTTAACAAATACTTATAACAGGCATAACGAATATCTGACCAATATTAACGTGAGTATCAATTACACGCTGGCTCCCGGCCTTAAAATTGGTGTTACCGGATCAACTACCCGGAACAATGTGCAAACCCACTATTTTGTACCACGTTTTGTTGCCCAGAACAGTAACAGCACGGCTGTGGATAGTAACCTGAATACCAACTCATATAAAGGCGATATTCACTTGAACTACGACAAAGCTTTTGGTAAACACAATATTTCGGCAGTTGCAGTAGCTGAAAAAAGTACCTTCCCTACCAATTACTTTTTTGCAGGCTCACAACAGCTTATATCAGAAGGAAGTTTGGATAATGCTTTGGGTACAGGTTTAATATTTCCGCCGCCGGGATCTTACAAAGATGACAATGAACTAAAATCATTGCTTGCCCGTGTAAATTATAATTACGATAGCCGTTTTTACGCAACAGCTTCAGTACGTCGTGACCAGTCAAGCAAATTTGGTGACAACTACCAGGTTGGTTATTTTCCATCATTTGACCTGGCGTATCGTTTAAAACGCGATCTGGTTAACGGTGTAGACTGGATCAACGATTTGAAATTACGTATTGGCTATGGCCGTGTAGGTAACGCAAATGGCATAGGTCCATACAGCAGTTTAGCGCTGGTGGCACCCGGGAATAAGTTTTATGATGGTACAACCGGCTATTATCCGTCAAGCTATGCGCCTAACCAAAATGCCAACCCTTACCTGAAATGGGAAACCCGGGTAGGGCGTAACGTAGGTCTTGACTTTTCTTTATTTAATGATCGTTTATCTGGAGACCTAAACTACTATAACGATAAAACACAGGATCTGCTTTTTGCCAACACGGTGCCAACTCCTCCAAACCTGGTAAGTACTACGTTTTCAAACGTTGGTGCGTTAACCAATAAAGGATTTGAAATTGCGCTTACCGGCCAGATTTTAAGAGGTGAAGGTTTAAACTGGACAGCTTCTGGTAACATCAACTTTGTTAAAACCAGAATTGCTAACTTAGCAGGAACACTGGCCGATGGTACCAAAGTAAATACCAGCTTTTTTGAGGTTGGATATGCTCAGGGCCAGGGCTTAAGCTCAACAGCAATTACCCGTTTTGTACCGGGCTATGCACCTTATGTATTTTATTTACCTCATAGCACAGGCGTAAACGCGCAGGGGGTAGAATTATTTGATGGTAAAACCCTTGCCGATTATCCTGGTCAAAACCCGCCAAAACATTACATTGACCCAAGCCCTAAATTTAACTACGGGCTTAATAACAGCTTTAACTATAAAGAATGGAGCTTTAGTTTCTTTGTACGCGGTGTTTACGGTCAAAAAGTATTTAACAACACCCTGTTAGATTATGAAACGGTAACCCGTTTACCTACTACCAATACTACCAAAGCGGCATTAACAAATGGTATTACAAGCAACCCAACCCAATCAGACAGGTGGCTGGAAGGAGCATCATACCTGAGGCTTGATAACGCATCATTAGGGTACACCTTTAAACAAATCAAAGGCTTAAACTCATTAAGAGTATATGTTGCGGCTAACAACCTTTTTGTAATAACTAAATATAAAGGTCTTGATCCGGAAGTTACAGTGGCCGGAACAAACCAATCCTATATAGATGCTGATTACGGCGGTTACGCATATTACCCTAAGGTAAGAACCTTTACATTCGGTACAAGTGTGTCATTTAAATAAGAAACTGTTTGTAAATCAAATATTAAAGAGATGAAAAATAAGAAAATATTACAACTGGTAGCGTTGGTTGCAGCAGGCAGTTTGATTATGCAGTCATGTAAAAAGCTCGATAAACAAACGTATACAGTTATACCTATTGATAACTTTTATCAAACACCGGCACAAATAGCCGCGGGTTTGGCACCGGCATATACAGCCTTAACGCCACTGCAAACAGAGAATGTTTTTCAGTTAAATGAGGCCTCCACTGATGAAATGATCATTCCCACACGTGGTAACGATTGGTACGATGGTGGTGTGCATACACAATTATGGACACATAATTTTGCCGTGGATAATTCAAATGTTAACGGCGGCTGGACAGATCTGAGCGCCGGTATCACTAAGTGTAATTTCGTGATCAGCATTATTACTGGTTTGGCTAACAAACCCGCAAATGCCCAGGCTCTTATTGCCGAGATCAGTGTATTACGTGATTATTATCTGTTTTTGATGATGGATTTGTATGGTAACATTCCATTGGTAACCTCTTACAGCACCAGTGCAAGTTTAGCACCGGTAGCCAGGCCAGATGTGTATGCTTACCTGGAGAGCGACCTGGTTAAGAATATCCCATTACTATCAGGCGATAACGCCACCAAAAATCCGGGGATATATGGTCACGTAAATAAATGGACAGGTTACATGATATTAAGTAAGTTGTATTTGAACGCCCAGGTATATACCGGCACCGCGCAATGGGAAAAAGCAAGGGCAGCCGCTCAAACGGTTATCGACTCAAATAAATACAGTTTAACACCTAACTTTTTAGACAACTTTACTTACACCAACCGTAACTCTGTCGAAAATATATTCTGTATACCATTCAATTACCCACTTATTAAAGGTAACGTAATTCAAATGTATACCCTGAATTACAATAACAACCAAACCTTTAACTTAACTGCACAGCCTTACAACGGTTTTTGTGCGCCAACCGCGTTTTACCGCACATTTGCCGATGGCGATGCACGTAAAAAAATGTGGCTGGTTGGTCAGCAATATACGGCGGCAGGCGCGCCTATAGCCGGTACGGTAATTAGCCCGTATGTTAATGAACTAAGTAACCCTGCCGATAGCTTTAAATATGCAGGTGCACGCAGTGTTAAATATCAGCCGCAGCCGGGCACAGGTAGCGATGGAACCAGTAACGATGGGGTGCGTTTCCGCTTAGCCGATGCTTACATGATGGTAGCCGAAGCACAGTTTCGCTTAGGCGATGTCACCAACGCTTTGGTTAATGTTAATAAAATAAGGGCAAGGGCAGGAGTTCCTAACTTCACCACGTTAACTAATGATTTATTGCTGGCCGAACGGGGCCGGGAGTTTGCATGGGAAGGTTGGAGAAGAAATGACCTGATCAGGTTTGAGGTGGCAACCGGCACAAAATACTTTACCGGGGCGCGTACGCCGGGTAAAAGCCAGGATGCCAATACCAATTCGTTCCTTTATCCTATACCGCTGCAACAAATTAATACTAACCCGCTTTTAAAACAGAATCCGGGTTATAATTAATATATTTGATACAAACCAATTAAGGGCAATGGAACAGCGAATAACTGTTCCATTGCTTTTTATTTAAACGCCGGGCATATAAATGGCCCAATACAAAATTTCAGCCCTTAGTTATACCATGAAAAAAGCGGTAATTGTATTTATATTACTCATAATTATAGGCTTTATTCCTTTTCGGCAGCACAGCAGCGTTAATATCAAATCAAACTATTTAGATGTATGCCAGCAACTGGCAGCGGGCAACCAGGCGCAGGCTCAGAAATTTAATACCGGCCATGCTTTTAGTATCACCAGTATCAGTGCGAATGTTTTTAAGGCTACTGTAACCGGTAGTTATATCGATCACTTTTGTTTTTACACGGTTGTTCCTGAAATTAAAAACAACTACACAACCATTGCTATTGATGTCCCGACCAATGTTTTTAAATGGTTCATATCCCAGGTGCAGCCATCAGTTAAGCCAGAAGCTTTGATAACAAGCCTGAAAATCTTTATGGAAGATGCCAGGTTATATTACGGCTTCAATATCAACGAAAAGGATGTTACAGAAAACTACATCGCCGTTAAAAAAGAAACAGTTCTTACCAAAAATAAATTCCCCGAAATTAATAAAGCTGTAAGGGATCTGAATATTTATATCGCAGAAAGCAACGCCAAAGCCATCCATGCTTTATCTTGTTCATATTATCTGCACCAGGCCGATTCTGTACAGGTATTGATCGGCATACCGCTAAATAAACAAGTAAAACCTGCCGGCGATATTACCTGTATGCGCATGCCCGGCGGAAAAATGCTGATTGGTGATTTTACTGGGAAATACAGCGACCGCCAAAAACTTTATAGCGCCATGGAAAAATACATGCAGGATCATTCCTTGGCAAAACAGATAGCCCCGTTTGAGCGGTATTTAGATAACAGGATACCGGCAAGTGACAGCGATTCCGTAAACATGCAGATCAATTACCCAGTACTTTAATATGGCTCATCAAATGCAGTACAAAATACTTGCCTCATTAGGATTGCTGCTTTTAGGCATAACTTCATGTAAACAAAAAACGGTTACACCTCCGCTTTTTGAACAACTTCCCTCCGCAAAAACCAACATAAACTTTGTAAACCGCATCAGCGATAATGACCGTCCGGGTATTTTAGATTACCTGTACTATTACAACGGTGGTGGTGTAGCCGTTGGCGATATTAATAACGATGGTCTACCCGATCTGTTTTTTACCGCCAATCAAAAAGGGGGCAATAAACTTTACCTCAATAAAGGCAATTATCAGTTTCAGGATATTACCGCCAAAGCAGGCATAGCCGGTACTGCCGACTGGAGCACGGGAGTAACCATGGCTGATGTTAATAATGATGGTTACCTGGATATTTATGTGTGTGCCGTAGCAGGCAAGCTCAATCTTAAGGGGCACAACATGCTTTACATCAATAACCATAACGGCACTTTCACGGAACGCTCGGCCGAGTATGGGCTTGATTTTTCAGGCTACTCTACCCAGGCTGTGTTTTTTGATTATGATCATGACGGCAAGCTTGATTGTTTCCTGCTTAACCAGTCAGACCATTCCGTTGCAGTTTATGGCGATACCGCTATGCGCAAAACGCAGAACAAACTGGCGGGTAGCAAACTTTACCTTAATAAAAACAATCATTTTACTGAGGTAACCAAACAAGCTGGCATTTATAGCAGCGCCTTGGGTTATGGCCTTGGTGTAGCCGTTGGCGATTTAAACAATGATGGCTGGGAAGATATTTATGTAGGTAACGATTTTCACGAAAACGATTATTACTACATCAACAACCACAACGGCACCTTTACCGAGTCGGGCGCTAAGCACTTTAACCATTACAGTCGCTTTAGCATGGGTAATGATATGGCCGATTTTAACAATGATGGTCAGTTGGATATTATAACAGCCGACATGTTGCCGGGCGAGGAAACCACACTTAAAAGCTATGGTGCCGATGAATCATACGATCAGTATAAATTTAAAATAACTCATAACGGTTTTCAGGATCAGTACTCACGTAATGCCCTGCAAAAAAACCTGGGCAATGGCGAAGCTTTCAGCGAAGTTGCCCTGATGGATGGCGTAGCCGCTACCGACTGGAGCTGGAGCCCGTTGCTGGCCGATTTTGATAACGATGGTATCAAAGATCTTTTCATTGCCAACGGCATCAAACGCCGCGCCTTGGATATGGATTATGTGATCTACGTATCAAACGATAGGGTACAGGGCATGCTGAACAGCGGCCGCGGTTTTGACAGTACGGTACTTGACAAAATGCCTTTAGGCGATGTGCATAGCTACTTATTTAAAGGCAACGCCAGCGAAAAATTTACCGATAAAAGTGCAGACTGGGGCATGAGCAATCCCAATTTGTCCAATGGTGCAATCTATGCCGATTTGAATAACGATGGCCGGCTCGATCTGGTGACCAACAATGTAAATCATGAGGCCGGTATCTACAAAAACAATTCGCCTAAAACCAATTACCTAACGCTCAAATTCACTGGTCGTCAAGATAATGGTTTCGGCATTGGCACAAAGGCTTATGTTTTTTGCGGCGGGCAAATGCAGTACGAGCAATTGATGCTTACCCGTGGTTTTCAATCGTCGGTGGAGCCGAGGCTGCATTTTGGTTTGGGTAAAAAGCAGCATATAGATAGTGTGCTGATTGTATGGCCCAACCAAACTTACCAGGTATTGAAAAATGTGAAGGCAAATCAGCAATTAACTATCGATCAGCAAAACGCAGGTGGCAAATTTAACTACCAACAATTTTTTCCTGCTGCAAAACCTGTTATTAAAGAAATTACCAATACTATTCACATCAACTGGAAGCACCGGGAGGACGACTTTGTTGATTTTAATCAACAGCCTCTTATCCCGCATATGTTATCAGCCGAAGGGCCGCGAATGGCGGTTGCCGATGTAAATCACGATGGTTTAGAAGATCTGTACGTTTGCGGTGCAACCAACCAGCCCGGCGCACTGTTTATCCAAACCCCCACGGGCGATTTTAAACCATCTCCACAGCCTGCTTTCGTAACCGATTCTGCCAGTGAGGATGTGGATGCCGTTTTCCTGGATGCCAATCATGATGGCTTTCCGGATCTGTATGTTGCAAGCGGTGGTAATGAGCAGCGCAGCGGCTCGCCCGAACTTGCCGATAGGCTGTATATGAACGATGGTAGGGGTAACTTTACCCGCTCGGCTAATATTCCTGTTATCAGATCAAATAAATCTGCCGTGGCGGTTGCCGATGTAAACCATGACGGCTATCCCGATATTTTTGTAGGCGGCGCGCCGGATAATCTGGCGTTTGGCAAAATACCTGAATCGTATTTGTTAATGAATGATGGGCACGGTGTTTACCATCAGGCCACTATTCCTGATGAGTTGAAACATGCCGGTATGCTCCGCTCCGCAGCCTTTGCCGATCTGGATAACGACGGCTGGCCCGACTTGGTAGTAGCAGGCGAGTGGATGCCGGTAAAGGTTTTCCTCAACAAAAAAGGAAAGCTGGTACAGCAGCAGCAAAGCTCAATGGATAACCTCACCGGCTGGTGGCAGCGGATAGTACTGGCCGATGTGGATGGCGATGGCAAAACAGATATACTGGCTGGCAACTACGGTTGTAACTCCAAATTAAAACCTACCCTTGATGAGCCGTTGAAGCTATACCTGGCTGATTTGGACAAGAACGGCACCATCGACCCTATAGTAGCTTACGGTATCAATAAAGAATATTACACCTTCTTAGGCAAGGGCGATATTGAACGCCAGGTGCCGCTTATTAAAAAGAAATTTCTATATTATCATGATTTTGCCGGTAAAACTGTTGAACAGATATTCGGCGATTCGTTAAACGATAATAAACCATTAAAGGCCGCTTCATTTCAGTCGGGGGTATTTTATAACAAAGGGCAGGGCAATTTCGAGTTCAGGGCTTTCCCTGCATCCGCACAAATGGCTCCGCTTTTTGGTTTGGATGTGTTTTCGGCAGGTAATGGTAAAGGTATACTCAGCGGGGGTAACTTTAACGGGGTACTACCTTACGAGGGCAAGTACGATGCCGATTACGGCGATGTTATGTTGCTGGATAATAACAGGAACCTGAAGGGTGTTTCGCCCGTATCGTCAGGCTTTTTACTGCGGGGACAGGTGAGGGATATCAAAACAATTAAAACCGCAACGGGTATAGTTTATGCCGTTGCTTTCAATAATAAACCGATCAGGTTTTTTAAATTAAATAATTGATATGAACAAAGTATACATGTTGTTAACCGGCCTGTGTTTTTTGGGCAGTACAGTAAAGGCACAAAGTGCCTGGCAAATAAAAGCCGATAAAATTGATCCCGCCAATTACTATGGCATTACGGTTGCCAATGGCATGATCGGTATTGTATCATCGCCCGAGCCCTTTAAGGTTAAAAACGTGGTGCTTGCCGGTGCTTATGATCTTTACGGGAGGGGTAGGGTAAGCAATTTTTTAAACAGCTTTAACCTGCTTAACAGCTATCTTGAAATTGGAGGTAAGCGCATTGAGGCCAAAAACATCAGCAACTTTAAACAGGAGCTGGATATGCAGCACGCCGCCTTCACTACCACTTTTGATTATGGCGATGCCGCATCCATAAAATATACCTATTACTCTTTACGGCAGCTGCCTTTCACGGTGTTAATGGACATCAGCATTACGGCTAAAAAGGCTATCAACATCACCGCTGCCAGTGTAATGGAAGCGCCCGATGCTTTAAAAGATGTACAGAACTATTACAATGAGATAGACAGACCGCATGTAACTATCAGCCTGCTTACATCAACTGCTAAAAGCCCAACCGGCAAATTGCAGCTTTGTGCTTCTAATACCTTTTTGTTTAATGAGCAGCACGGACAGGAGCCACGGGTAATTCACGAGATGTGGGATAATAACATGCACCTCATGAAGTTTAGCAAGGCCCTGGCTGCCGGACAAACTTATCGTTATGCTTTAGCCGGATCATCCATTACCTCGGCACATGACGCCGACCCGCTGAACCAGGCCGAGCGCCTCACCATGTTTGCCAAGTTGGAAGGCCGCGACCGCCTGATCAAATATCATGAGCAGGCCTGGGACGAATTATGGAAAAGCGACATTAAAATTGAGGGCGATGCCCAGGCCCAGCAGGATGTTCATAGCATGCTGTATCATTTGTATTCATTTTCAAGAGCAGGCACGGCTTACTCCCCATCGCCAATGGGCTTATCGGGCTTAGGATATAATGGCCATGTTTTTTGGGATGCTGATATCTGGATGTATCCTGCCCTGCTGGTGCTTCATCCGGAGATAGCGAAATCATTGGTGGAATATCGTTTTCAGCGGTTAACAGCCGCTAAACAGAATGCTTTTTCGCATGGTTACAAAGGGGCAATGTTTCCCTGGGAAAGTGCCGATAGCGGGGTAGAGGAAACTCCCGTTTGGGCGCTGAGTGGTCCGTTTGAACACCATATTACCGCCGATGTTGCTTTGGCGGCCTGGAGCTATTATTGTGTTACGCAAGATAAACAATGGTTGCTGGAAAAAGGCTGGCCCATCCTTTCGGCCACTGCCGATTTTTGGGCAAGCCGTGTAGAACGTAACGGCGATGGGCATTACGATATTAAAGATGTAGTAGCGGCCGACGAATGGGCCGAAAATGTGGATAACAATGCCTTTACCAATGCGGCGGCAAAGGCAAACTTACAGAATGCTATAGCCACCGCTAAAATTTTAGGCTTAACCGCCGATCCCGATTGGCAGCAGGTAGCGCAAAATATCCCGATATTGAAATTTCCTGACGGTGTAACCCGTGAGTTTGCTACCTACAAAGGTGAGGGTATTAAACAGGCCGATGTAAACCTACTGGCCTATCCGCTGAAAACCATAACCGACCCGCTACAAATAAAAAAAGATCTGGAATATTACGAAACCCGTGTACCAAACGAAGGTACACCAGCCATGACGCAGGGCATATTCACCTTGCTGTATGCCCGTTTGGGCAATGGCGATAAAGCTTATCACTTTTTTAAGGATGCTTATGAGCCAAACCTGCTGCCGCCATTCCGCGTTATTGCCGAAACCAAGGGCGGCACTAACCCATATTTTGCAACGGGGGCGGGCGGCATTATTCAAAGCTTGCTGATGGGTTTTGGTGGCCTGGATATTACCCCCGAGGGTATTACCCAGCTAAAAAGCAAATTACCCAAAAACTGGAAATCATTAACGATTACAGGAGTTGGGGTGGATAAAAAGACCTATGTTGTTAAGTGATACCCCACGCGTCATTGCGAGGTACGAAGCAATCTCTACATAGGCTAAGCATTTGTATCCGCTCTGCATAGCATGGAGATTGCTTCGTACCTCGCAATGACGTGATTTGTGAAAAAGACAATCTGAATGAAGTTAAATTGTTTACCTTGAACACCAACTATTACACCCTATGAAACCCTTACTGATTTTTGCTGCTGCCTTATTACTTTTCACATCCTGCAAAAAATCAGATTATAAAACTGTACTTCATAACCCGGCTTTATATAGCAGCACGGTTTATGAACTTAACCGTGTGGTTATGGGCAATAATTTTTCGCCGGTGGTAGCTTCACGCAATTATGCCTACGCATCTGTAGCGGCATATGAAGTAATAGCCGCAGGTTATCCAAAACAGTACCAGTCATTAGTGGGGCAGCTGAACGGTTTAAAAACTGTTGCCAAAGCACCTGCTGATCAGTCCATCGATTATGAATACGCGGCCCTGCTGGCTTTTTGCAAAGTGGGTGAGGCGGTTACCTTCCCCGAAGGAAGCCTGAAATATTATACCGATAGTTTGCACAATATAGCGGTGCAGCATGGCATGCCAACCGAAGAGATCAGTAATTCTGAAGCTTTTGCCAAAGCGGTGGCAGGCTCCATCATGGCCTGGAGCAAAAAGGATAACTACGCCAAAACCCGGAGCGCAACTAAATTTGCCATTAATGATGTACCCGGCCGGTGGACACCAACGCCCCCTTTATATGGTGAGGCTGTGGAACCTCACTGGGGCGAAATTCGTACTATGGTAATGCACAACGCCAAAGAATACAGCGTGCCGCCACCACCCGCGTTTAACGTGACCGATAAAAACAGTAAATATTATAAAGAGGTAATGTACATTAAAGGTGCGGTTGACAGCCTCACGCACGACCAGGCCCACATGGCCGATTTTTGGGACGACAATCCCGGCAAGCTCAATGTAAACGGGCACGTGCAGTTTATTACTAAAAAGTTTTCGCCGCCGGGGCATTGGTTAAGTATTGTGGGTATTGGCGCCAAACAGGTAAATGCCGATTTTAATAAAACGGTATACGCTTACGCCAAAACTGCCATAGCACTGTTTGATGCATTTATTGAATCGTGGACGGCTAAATACACTTATGATACCGCCCGCCCCGAAACCGTGATCAACAAGTATATTGATGCTGAATGGCGGCCGCACCTGCAAACACCGCCTTTTCCGGAATATACCTGCGGGCACTGTACCATATCTGCCGCCGCTGCCGAAGCACTTACCAGCGCACTGGGCGATAACGTGGCCTACACTGATACCTCTGAGCTGGAATTTGGTGTAAAAAACCGTTCCTATAAATCATTCCGTGCGGCGGCCAATGAAAATGTTTGGGCCCGGTTTTATGGAGGCATACACTTTCATAATTCCTGCATTGTATCAAATCAATATGGTAAAATTGTAGGCGATTCTGTAGCGATAAAACTGGTAATGAAAAAATAAGTTAAACAATAAAGTACCCCTGCTATGAAACTGAACTTTATTATCCCCTTCGCTTTTGTTGTTGCCTTAACGGTTGGCGGCTGCAAAGGCAATCAAAACAATACTGCTAATGCCAGGGCCGATTCGTTGAAGGATACTGCCAATAACTGGGCAATTTTACCATTTACAAAAATTGATAGTGTTAACCCTATTTTGGGACCGGGGAGGGGAAAGTTTATTGATCCGATACTAAAAACGCAGGTTTTGTGGGAAGCTAAGGATGTTTTTAACCCGGCTATAGTGAACCGCGGAGGTAAAATATGGATGCTTTACCGGGCCCAGGATAAAACAGGAAAGCCGGGCGGCACGTCACGTATTGGTTTGGCCGTGAGTACCGATGCCCTGCATTTTGTGCGCAAACCAACGCCGGTATTATACCCCGATAATGACGACTTTAAAAAACTGGAATGGCAGGGCGGTTGCGAAGACCCACGCGTGGTAGAAGATGGTAAGGGAACTTACTACATGACCTATACCGCTTTTGATGGCAAAGTGGCCCGCCTGCTGATAGCTACATCAACCGATCTTATTAAATGGCAAAAACATGGCAGCGTTTTTGCCAAAACGGATAGCGGCAAATATGCCGATAAGTGGAGCAAATCGGGTTCCATAGTATCAACTTATAAAAAGGGAAGGGTGGTGGCCACTAAAATAAATGGCAAATATTGGATGTATTGGGGCGATACCCAAATATGGAGTGCTACCTCTACCGATTTGATTAACTGGACACCGGTTAAAATGGCAGCAGGCGAGAAGCCGCCGGTTAGATTAAGATCTGAGGCTTTGAATTTTGCCGAACTTAAAATAGCCCTGCCCACCCGCGAAGGTAAATTCGACAGCGACTTGGTAGAATCAGGCCCGCCGGCAATATTAACTGATAAGGGTATCATACTGATATATAACAGCCGTAACGTGACATCATTTGGCGACCTGGAAATGGCTGATGGTACTTATGCAGCCTCGCAGGCTTTGTTTGATAAAGATGACCCTACCAAACTACTTAAACGACTGGATACTTATTTTATGAAACCCGAAAAACCATATGAACTTTCGGGACAGGTGAACCAGGTTTGCTTTGTGGAAGGACTGGCCGTATTTGAAAATAAATGGTACTTGTATTATGGCACTGCCGATTCAAAAATAGCAGTGGCGGTAAGCCCGGTGAAGTAATATGAAAACGTTGCAGGATCTTTTATTACTGGGCGATCCGAGGTTGTATGAAAAATGCGATCCCGTTTTACCCGAAGAACTTCCGCTGGTAACCGATTGGGTGGCCGATATGGATAATGTGATGCGCGAAATAAGGGCTAAGTACAATTTTGGCCGCGCCATAGCCGCACCTCAGCTGGGTATCATGAAAAGGCTTATCTACATGAATATTGATAAGCCAGTTGTTTTCATTAACCCGGAGCTTACCTATTTAAGCCCGGAGCTGTTTGAACTGTGGGATGATTGCATGAGTTTTCCTAACCTATTGGTACGGGTAATGCGTCACAAAAAACTTATTATCAGTTACCTTGACCAAAACTGGCAAGCCCAGGAATGGCACATGGAAAATGATCTTGCCGAACTTTTACAGCATGAGCATGACCACCTGAACGGTATTTTGTGTACCAGCCGGGCAATTGATGACAGATCATTTAAATGGCGGCTTTAGCTGCCGTTTACAACCTGCGGTCTGCTTCGTTTATAGCAAGATCATTGATGCTGGCAAATCGTCTTTGCATCAGTCCGTTTTCATCAAACTCCCAGTTTTCGTTGCCGTAAGCGCGGTACCATTGTCCGCTGGCATCGTGATATTCATATTCAAAGCGCACAGCAATACGGTTATCTGTAAAAGCCCAAAGCTCTTTTTTTAGCTTATAATCAAGTTCCCTTTGCCATTTACCGCTCAGGAATTTTACGATCTCTTCGCGGCCGTTAATAAATTCCGAACGGTTGCGCCATTCGCTGTTTACAGTGTAAGCTAAGGATACCCTAACCGGGTCCTGGCTATTCCAGGCATCTTCTGCTAATTGAACTTTCTGAGTGGCCGTTTCAAAGTTGAACGGCGGTAGCGGTGGTTTCTGTTCCATAATAACAACAAATATAGAGGGCTTTAATACTGTATTTATGGTAGTTTTTATTGATTGTATGGTATATATCCTTAAAAACAATTGATGTTCAATTATAGCAACCTTGAAGGTGCCACCCCGAATGTTTTTTTAAACGCGTATGAAAAATGTGAAAGGTCTTCAAAGCCCAGTTCCAGGTAAACATCCGAAGGAGCTTTGCCTTGTTCCTTAATTTGATAGTGAGCTTCCTGCAGTCGTTTTTGCTGCAGCCACCTGCTGGGCGTTATGTGGAATATTTTTTCAAAATCGCGCTTAAAGGTAGCCAGGCTGCGGCCGGTTAAATAGGCAAACCGCTTTAACTGCACATTGAAGTGAAAGTTTTTATTCATAAAGCCCTCCAGATCAATTTTACCCGGTTCGCTGAAGTCAAAAAGTACATCCTTAAGTTCGGGGTTGCCCTGTAATAATATAAGGATGGCTTCGCGCAGTTTTAATGTCAGCAGATTTTTATCAGCGGGCTGCGGAATGTGTTCATAAGGCTGCAACGAATCCATGAAACTTTTGTAAAGCGGGTTTGGTTTTAGCTTGATGATACTGTCGCCTTCCTGATTTTTTTCGGCTTTGTATCCATACTCTATGCTAAAATTGCGGAGTGTGGCCTGATCCAGAAAAATAGATACCGATTTAAACTCGCCGCCGGGAGGAGGTTCTTTCAGAAATTTTACCAGTTGATTGCGGCGGCTCAGCCTGAAATCGCCGGGGGCGGAGGTATATACCTTATCTGCGCCGGTAAGGGTAAGGTTACCTGATATCTGGTAACTGAAAGCATGCTCCGGAATAAACTGCTCGCCCCCCCGGTTCCTCGTATAATAGCAGGAATAGTGAATTTCTGACTGGGGGCTTAGTTGGTTTTCTATAAGCATATTGATCAAATTTAACTAAAAAATATAACAGCATTGCTGTACAAAATTTATACGGCAATGCTGTTGGGGTAATAGAGGCAGATGTATTTATTAAGCCTTTTTTATTTTAGCCATTATGGCTTTGCCACCTTCTGTTTCCAGGAAGTTTGTTGCTTCGTGATGGTCTGTTGATAAACTTGTGGGCATCCATTTTTCCATTTCGGCTGTGCGGGCGGCATCAGCTTGTTTCAATATGGCAATAGCTTCGCTGCCCAGTACCAGGTGCATTGGCGGCTCGGGGCTGTCAACCAGGTTTACCATTACCTGAGCGGCTTTTTCCGGATCGCCCATGGGTACAAATTTTCCGCTTTTAAAGAACTCGATGCGGGCATCTACCGTAGTTTCATAACCCGCTACTGATGGTGCATAGCTCATGGAATCACCAGCCCAATCGGTACGGAAACCACCTGGCTCTACACAGGTTACATGGATGCCTAAGTCGGCTACTTCTTTTGATAAGGCTTCGCTGAAACCACTCAGGCCAAATTTGGCTGCCTGGTACATGCTTAAGCCAGGGTTACCTACACGGCCACCAACCGAACTGATTTGTAGTATACTGCCCGAGCGCTGTTTGCGCATGTAAGGCAATACCACACGTGTTATTTCAATTGGTGCATATAAATTTGTTTCCAGCTGGCTGCGAACCTGCTCATCAGAAAAAGCTTCGGCGGCGCCGATGATACCGAAACCGGCATTGTTCACCAGTACATCAATACGGCCAAAGTGTTGAATGGTGCTCTCTACCGCCGATACGATCTGCTCTTTATTAGTTACATCAAGCTTCACGGCATAAAGCTGATCGGGGTATTTATCGGCAAGGTCTTTTAATTGATCGGTATTGCGTGCTGTTGCTGCTACTTTATCGCCTTTGGCTAATACTGCTTCTGTAAGGCTTCTTCCCAAACCGCGGGAACTTCCTGTTATAAACCAAATCTTTGTCATTGTTTTAATATTTAAATTTTATATAACAAAGATCGGTAGTATTTAAGCCTGTAGCTTTGTTGAAACGTTCAAGTTGCTTTGTTGAAACGTTCAACTATTTTTAGTGCTAATTTGAAGTTTAGTACATAACTCAAATCAGAATCTTCCTTAAAACCTGAATTATTAAATTTACAATGTAAAATATCTGTTAAACAAGATCAGAACGTTATGATATACCTTAGCTTAACGCAATGATTACCGGGGCGTAATATTTTCTTAATACCGAAGGTTGTCTTTTGTGCGTTCAATCCACTAAAAAATATTTATCCACCCATGAAAAGTAATTTTCGTTACTTCATAAAATCAGGTATTATATCAGTACAGGCCATTGGTTTAATGCTTTTAAGCACATCATTTACCGGAGTTAAAAATAAAGACAATCCACCTACTGCCCCGGCTTTAAATAAAGTAGGTCACGTAGTGGTGATCTATTTAGAGAACCATAGTTTCGATAACCTTTACGGCCAGTTTGCAGGTGCCAACGGTCTGTCGGCTGCTAACAAGGTCAATGTAACCCAGTTAGATGCTACCGGAAAGCCTTATGGTTTTTTACCCCCAATTTCAGGGTCAAACGCTTTCCCAACAAATTTGCCAAACACTTATTTTAATATCGACCAATATATCCCGTCTGATCAGGAAACTCCCGATGTGCTGCACCGCTATTACCAGGAACAAAAACAAATTAATGGTGGCAAGATGGATAAATACGCCTTGTATAATACATCGGCAGGTTTAACCATGGGGTATTATAAAACCACCTTATTGCCATTATATAGCCTGGCAAAAAAATATACCCTTTGTGATAACTTTTTCCACAGTGCTTTCGGCGGCTCGTTTTTAAATCATCAGTGGCTTATTGCTGCAGCAAGCCCGGTATTTCCTAACCCGCCTGCCGGTTTAGTAGCCAAAGAAGATGAATCGGGCAAAATGATCAGCGATGGTACAATTACTCCTGATGGTTATGTGGTGAATACAAGCTATTCGGTTAATATGCCTCATCCGGCCCATGCAAACCCGGCCCA
>Ga0247742_10000179_pt1 | contig 54771 bp, 47 predicted proteins | sample UWRJL208509C2_FD_180944 | JGI IMG/M metagenome (GOLD analysis project Ga0247742, IMG submission 180944) | Plant litter microbial communities from Arlington Agricultural Research Station in Wisconsin, United States - UWRJ-L208-509C-2 | ecosystem: Environmental > Terrestrial > Plant litter >...
GAGTCCCCTGAAGGGCCGTCGAAGACTACGACGTTGATAGGTTGGGTGTGTAAGCGCTGTGAGGCGTTGAGCTAACCAATACTAATTGCCCGTGAGGCTTGACCATATAACACCCAAGCAATTTGCTGACCTGAAAAGGCACCAGATTGCGGTGTGTGAAGACGAGATGAACCGAAAGTTCGAATCTCACAAAACACCGAAAGCTGTCACATACCCAATTTGCTGAAGCGAGACCGCTTGGTCACGACTCAGTACCCGAATTTCTTGACGACCATAGAGCATTGGAACCACCTGATCCCATCCCGAACTCAGCAGTGAAACGATGCATCGCCGATGGTAGTGTGGGGTTTCCCCATGTGAGAGTAGGTCATCGTCAAGATTAAATTCCGAAACCCCATTTGCGAAAGCAGGTGGGGTTTTGTTTTGCCTGCAGAAAAGTTCTCCTTTTCTTACAACCGCTTCGGAAGCCTCCTGGCTGTCAGCGACTGCCGACAGTGTTAAGGTTTGGACTTGGTTTTTGCATTTTCCAAAGGAAGCCTTTATGCCGGACGCACGGTCTCTTAACGCTGGTTTTATGGTGGTTCACGGCAACCGCCTGGACGAGCTGCGCAGTCTGGTGGTCAGCTGGATGCGACGCTATCCGCTGGCCCCTCTGGAAGATGAAATTGCCCTGGTGCAGAGCAACGGTATTGCGCAGTGGTTGAAGCTTGCCTTGGCCGAAGATCCTGAAGATGAGGACCAAGGAGGCTGTGGCATTGCGGCTGCGATCGACGTGCAGCTACCGGGTAGCTTCATGTGGCAGCTTTATCGCATGGTGCTCGGGCGTGATGAAATTCCGCCCAAGTCCCTTCTCGATAAAGCACCGCTCACCTGGCGCCTGATGCGTCTACTGCCGGAGCTGATCAACCAGCCGCATTTCGAGCCATTGCAGCGTTTTCTTACCAACGACAGTGACCTGCGAAAACGCTACCAACTGGCTGAACGCCTGGCCGACCTGTTCGACCAGTACCAAGTCTATCGCGCTGACTGGCTCGAGGACTGGGCGGAAGGCCGGCACCAACTCCGAAACGTCCGAGGCGAAGCTAAACCCCTGTCCCCCGCCAATTGCTGGCAAGCTGAATTATGGCGTGCCCTTCTGCTGGATGTAGGGAAAGAAGGCATGGCGCAAAGCCGCGCCGGCGTCCATCAGCGTTACATCGAGCGCATCAATGCCTTGGACGTGGCGCCCAAGGGCCTGCCTTCCCGGGTGATCGTTTTCGGTATCTCTTCGCTACCGGCACAGGTGTTGGAAGCCCTCGCCGGATTGGCCCGTTTCAGTCAGGTTCTCTTGTGCGTGCATAACCCCTGCCGCCACCATTGGGCGGACATTGTTGCCGACAAGGATTTACTGCGGCACCAGTACAAGCGGCAGGCGCGCAAAGCGGGTACGCCGACGGTACTCGATCCGGAAATTCTCCATCAGCATGCCCACCCGCTGTTGGCCGCCTGGGGTAAACAAGGGCGCGACTACATCAACCTGCTCGACAGTTATGACGATCCCAACAGCTATCGCGCCGCGTTTCGCGATGGCCGAATCGATCTGTTCAGCGAGAGCCAACCGCACACGCTGCTCAATCAGTTGCAGGACGATATCCTCGAACTGCGCCCGTTGGACGAGACTCGTACACGCTGGCCCGCCGTCACTATCGAGACGGATGAGTCGATTCGTTTTCACATTGCTCACAGCGCCCAACGCGAGGTCGAGATCCTCCACGACCAATTACTCGCACGATTCAGCGCCGATCCTGATTTACGTCCACGGGACATCATCGTCATGGTGCCCGACGTCGACAGCTATGCACCGCATATTCGCGCCGTGTTCGGTCAACTGGAGCGCCAGGATCAGCGTTTCATTCCGTTCACGTTGACCGACCAAGGGCAGCGCGGGCGAGACCCGCTGCTCATCGCCGTTGAACATTTGCTCAAACTGCCTGACAGCCGATTCCCGGTCAGTGAAATCCTCGATTTGCTCGACGTCCCGGCTTTGCGTGCGCGATTCGGCGTCGAGGAGCGCGACTTGCCGACCCTGCACCGCTGGATTGAGGGGGCCGGGGTTCGTTGGGGGATGAACGCCGAGCAGCGTTCCGGACTCGGTTTGCCGGATGCGCTGGAGCAAAACAGTTGGCGTTTTGGCTTGCGACGCATGCTGCTCGGCTATGCGGTGGGCAGTGGCCAGGCTTTTGATTCCATCGAGCCGTATGACGAAATCGGTGGGCTCGATGCGGCATTGATCGGTCCTCTGGTTGCACTTCTCGATGCATTGGAAGTGGCCCATTACGAACTCTCGCAGCCTGCCGCGCCGGAGCAGTGGGGCTTGCGTCTACAAGCATTGATGCAGCTGTTTTTCGAGGCAACCAACGAGCATGACGATTACCTGCTGACCCAGTTGGAAACGCTTCGCGAAACCTGGTTGGAGACCTGCGAGTCAGTGGGCTTGCGCGACGAACTGCCTCTGACAGTGGTGCGTGAGGCTTGGTTGGCGGGCCTCGATCAAGGCCGGCTATCCCAGCGCTTTCTGGCGGGTGCGGTGAACTTCTGCACCCTGATGCCGATGCGGGCGATTCCGTTCAAACTGGTCTGCCTGCTGGGGATGAACGACGGTGATTATCCGCGCGCACAGCCGCCACTGGATTTCGACTTGATGGGCAGTGATTACCGGCCGGGTGATCGTTCACGCCGCGAGGATGACCGCTATCTGCTGCTCGAAGCGCTGCTATCCGCCAGGGATCAGCTTTACGTCAGCTGGGTCGGTCGCAGCATTCGTGACAACAGTGAGCGTCCGGCCTCGGTACTGATTGGCCAGCTTCGCGATCACTTGGCCAGTGGCTGGCACCTTGCTGACACCGATAAAGATCTGCTCGCAGCAATGACTCAGGAGCATCCGCTGCAACCGTTCAGCGCCCGCTATTTCCACGCCGGGGATTCGCTGTTCAGCTACGCCAGCGAATGGCAGTTGCTCCATGAGTCCGCTCAACCTGTGGCCGAGACAGAAAGACTGGCGCCCCATCACCAGGAAGAAGCGCTCGGTCTCGGACAACTGCAGGACTTTCTTCGTCACCCGGTACGCCATTTCTTCAGCCAGCGGCTCAAGGTGTTCTTCGAGTCAATCGAACCGCCTTTGCCCGATGAAGAGCCGTTCGTGCTCGATGCGCTGCAGCGCTACAACTTGAGCGACAGCTTGCTCGAGGCTTCTTTGCGGCAACCGGATCATCCGGATCAAGTGCTGCAAGCCCAGGCACGGCGTCTGCAAAACAGTGGACTGCTGCCCATGGCCGGTTTCGGTGAAAGCCTGCAACGGGAATTGATCGAACCTTTGCCGGACCTCTTGCAACGCTACCAACAGCTGCTGGCCTTGTGGCCGACCCCCGTGACCAGCGCGGTGCCCGTTGCGCTGGAACTTCAAGGTCAGCGTATCGAAGGCTGGCTCAGTGGATTGCACCAACGAGCCGATAACGGCCTCCTGGCGCTCACGGCCATTCCCAACAGCATCGGCTCGATCAAGAATCGTAAGTGGCATCGGTTGATTCGTCCTTGGGTCAATCATGTCGTGGCGTGCGCGAGCGGTTGGTCAATGACCACCGCCGTCGTGGCCAGTGATGACAGCTTATTGCTGGCACCGATGGATGAGGACACCGCGCTCAAGATCCTTGGCGATCTGTTGTTGGCCTGGCAGTCCGGCATGACCCAACCCTTGCCGATCGCTGTCAAGACGGCCTTCGCCTGGCTCGGTCAAACCGATCCGCTCAAGGCCGACGCGGCGGCACGCAAAGCCTATGAAGGCGATGGCCAAACCAGCGAAGGCGAGCGCCGCGAAGCCCCGGCATTGGCCCGTCAATTTCCCGATTACGATGCGTTGATGGCCGACGAAACCTTTGCGGGCTGGTGCGACGCGTTATACCGACCGTTGTTGCAAGCCCCGTGGCGATCACTGACCAGCGAGGAGGCCCGCTCATGACCACGTCCATGCCGCTGGCCCTGGGTTTCCCCCTGCACGGCAGCCAACTGATCGAAGCCAGTGCCGGCACCGGCAAGACCTTCACCATTTCGGCGCTCTACTTGCGCCTGGTCCTGGGACACGGTGGTGAGGCCAATGGGTTTGGCCGTGAGCTGCTACCGCCGCAGATTCTCGTCGTGACCTTCACCGACGCCGCCACCAAGGAGCTGCGCGAACGTATCCGCACGCGTCTGGCTGAGGCGGCGCGCTACTTCCGTAATGAAACACCCGCGCCGGATGGATTGATCGAGCAGCTTCGAGATCAATTCGGTGCCGAACAGTGGCCAGGCTGTGCCAATCGCCTGGACATCGCCGCCCAATGGATGGACGAAGCGGCCGTCTCGACGATCCACAGTTGGTGCCAGCGCATGTTGCGCGAACACGCCTTCGACAGTGGCAGCCTGTTTACCCAGACCCTGGAAACCGATCACAGCGACTTGCTCGGCGAAGTGCTGCGCGACTACTGGCGTCTGTTCTGCTACCCGATGCAGGGCGACGCGTTGAGTTGGGTGCGCGCTAACTGGGGTGGGCCCGCCGCGCTCTTGCCGCGTGTGCGCGGTCTGTTCGCCAGTGAGCGTGATAACGCCACGACCCAGGCTCCCGCCGAGGTGATCGCACAATGCTTGCTGGAACGGCGAGCGGCGCTGATCGAGCTTAAGGCGCCATGGCGGCAGTGGGCCGATGAGTTGTTGGCCATCTGTCACCAGGGCGTTGCCAGTAAAAGTGTCGATGGTCGCAAGATGCAGGCGCGTTATTTCGAACCCTGGTTCGAGAAGATTCGTGCCTGGGCTGACGATGAAAACCTCGAGCAATTGGACATCGGCACCGGGTTCTCACGCCTGACGCCGGATGGCATGGCCGAGGCGTGGAAGGGCGACGCACCGAACCATCCGGGACTGGATGCGATGCCTGGCTTGAAAGCCAGTCTCGACGCCTTGCCAACACCGGATGCGGCGGTGTTGCAACACGCGGCTCACTGGGTCGGCGCACGGTTTGAGGAAGAAAAACGTCGGCGTGCGGAAATGGGTTTCGACGACATGTTGCTGCGCCTCGATGCCGCACTCCAAGCCGAGGGCGGTGATCGTCTGGCGACGCTGATTCGCGAGCAGTTCCCCGTCGCGTTGATCGATGAATTCCAGGACACCGACCCGGTTCAATATCGCATTTTCGAGACCATTTACCGCATCGAAGAAAACAACCGCGAATCCGGACTGTTCCTGATCGGCGATCCGAAGCAGGCGATCTACGCCTTCCGCGGTGCCGACATCTACACCTACCTTCGGGCGCGTCAGGCCACCTCCGGTCGCTTGCACACCTTGGGCACCAACTTCCGCTCCAGCCACGACATGGTCGGCGCCGTAAACCAGGTCTTCGACCGCGCCGAGTCCCGGGAGCAAGGGCGCGGTGCTTTCCTGTTTCGTGAGTCGAATGGGGTCAACCCTGTGCCCTTCCTGCCCGTCGACGCGCAAGGACGCAAAGAGCGTTTGCAGGTCGATGGCCAAGACGTGACGGCGCTCAATCTTTGGCACCTGGCAGGCGACCAGCCATTGTCCGGCGTAGCCTATCGCCAACAGTTGGCGGCTGCATGCGCCAGCGAGATTACCGCGCTGCTCAATGGGGGCCAGCAAGGTCGTGCCGGGTTCGCCCAAAGCGGCAAGGATCTGCGGGGGGTGTTACCTGCTGATATCGCGATTCTGGTGCGCGATGGCAAGGAGGCGCAGGCCGTGCGCGGCGAACTGTCTGCCCGCGGCGTGCGCAGTGTCTATCTGTCCGACAAGGATTCGGTGTTCGCCGCTCAGGAAGCCCGTGACCTGCTGACCTGGCTCAAGGCCTGTGCCGAGCCGGACGTGGAGCGTCCTCTGCGGGCCGCCTTGGCCAGCATCACGCTGAACCTTCCACTGACCGAGCTTGAGCGTCTTAACCAGGGCGAACTGGCCTGGGAAGCCCGAGTAATGCAGTTCCGCCGCTACCGCGATATCTGGCGCGGCCAGGGTGTCTTGCCGATGTTGCGCCGCTTGCTTCACGATTTCCAATTGCCTCAGGCGCTGGTGGCTCGCAACGAGGGGGAGCGGGTGCTCACCAACCTGCTGCATTTGTCTGAACTGCTGCAGCAAGCCGCGTCCGAGCTGGACGGCGAGCAAGCGCTGATTCGGCATTTGTCCGAGCACCTGGCGTTGTCGGGGCAGGCCGGTGAAGAGCAGATCCTGCGCCTGGAAAGCGATGAGCAATTGGTCAAGGTCGTCACCATCCACAAGTCCAAAGGCCTTGAATACCCATTGGTTTTCCTGCCGTTCATTTGTTCGGCGAAACCGGTCGATGGCAGTCGTTTGCCCCTGCATTACCACGACGGGCAAGGCGTTGCCCGGGTGACCCTGAGCCCAACCCCTGAGCTGATTGCCCTGGCGGATGATGAGCGTCTAGCCGAAGATCTGCGCCTGCTGTACGTCGCCCTGACCCGGGCTCGACATGCACTGTGGCTGGGGGTTGCTGACCTTAAGCGCGGCAATAACAACAGTTCGGTGCTGCATCTCTCGGCGCTCGGCTACCTGTTGGGCGGCGGAATTCCGTTAGCCGAGCCGAACGGGCTTCAGCGCTGGCTGGAAGATCTGCAACAAGGTTGCCCTGCGATTCGCTACCAGCCGTTGCCTGAGGCGACCGCCGAGCACTATCACCCACCGCGCAACGATGCCCGCTTGCTCGCGCCGCTGATTCCCAAGCGCAAGGCCAGTGAGAACTGGTGGATCGCGTCCTACAGTGCGTTGCGCATCAGTGACAGTCTTAGCCCGGGCAGCACCGAAGCCCCGGAAAATCCCCAGGCACAAAAGCTTTTCGATGACGAACGCCTCGACCCCGACGCCCCTCGGGAAATCCTCAGCGCGGGCAGTGATATTCACCGCTTCCCGCGCGGACCGAACCCGGGCACCTTTCTCCACGGATTGCTCGAGTGGGCCGGTGATGAGGGTTTCAGTACCGAGCCGCAAGCGCTGGAAGACGCGATAGCGCGACGCTGCAACCGTCGTGGTTGGGAGGGCTGGATTCCAACCTTGAAGGACTGGCTGCAACACTTGCTGACGGTCCCGCTGCGAGTCGGCAGCGAGCAATCGCCGGTCGTGCTCGAACAACTGAGTCAGTACAAGATCGAGATGGAGTTCTGGTTCGCCAGTCACAAAGTCGACGTGCTCCAGCTCGATGAGCGAGTGCGTCACCATACCCACCGTGGCGTTGCCCGGGTGGCCGCGGAACCGGTGTTGCTCAATGGCATGTTCAAGGGCTTTATCGACCTCACGTTTGAGCATGAAGGTCGTTACTACGTCGCGGATTACAAGTCCAACTGGCTGGGCACCGACGACGCGGCCTATACCGAGCAGGCCATGGAGCAATCGATCCTCGATAACCGCTATGACCTGCAATACGTCCTGTACCTGCTGGCCCTGCATCGTCAACTCAAGGCGCGGCTGGTCGATTACGATTACGACCGCCATGTCGGGGGCGCGCTTTACCTGTTCTTGCGCGGCACCCGCTCGCCGAGTCAGGGCGCTTACTTTGTGCGTCCACCTCGGCAACTGATCGAAGAACTCGACGATCTGTTTCAGGGTAAATCGCAAGCCAAGTCCGAACCCGCCTGGGAACAGGGAGTCCTGCTATGAACCGTTCCTTCGCCGATCTGCTGCCCGCGTCCATGGCGGCGCAAAGTCTGGTGAACCTGGCCCCTCTGAGTCGGGCCGAAGACCTGATGCTGCTGCTCACCCATTGGGTCGAGCGAGGGTGGCTGCGAGCACTGGACAAGGCCTTCGTCGGGTTTCTCCATGAGCTGGCCCCGCAGGATGATCCGCTGGTGTTGCTGGCCGCGGCGCTGACCAGTCATCAACTTGGCCACGGGCATGTCTGCCTGGATCTGTTCGAGACGCTCAAAGAGCCGGACTTCGCGCTGTCCTTGCCGCCGGAGGGCGATGCGCAAAGCGGCGCACTGCTGTTGCCTTCTCAGTTGCTTGAAGGACTCGACGGTGCCCATTGGTGCAAGGTGTTGGCCGCCAGTGAGCTGGTGGCTCTGGCGGTTGATGGTGGAGAGTCGGCGCAACAACGACCCCTCGTGCTGTCGGGAAAACGCCTGTACCTGCGCCGCTACTGGGCTTATGAGCGGCGTATCGATAACGCCTTGCGCCAGCGTCTGGCGACGCAGGAAGCTACGCCGAGTGATCTGGCGGAACGCTTGACCGAGTTGTTCGGCGTGGCCAAGGCGCAGGGTGTGATCGACTGGCAGAAACTCGCCTGTGCCCTCGCCACGCGTGGCGCGTTCAGCATCGTGACCGGGGGACCCGGCACCGGTAAAACCACCACGGTCGTTCGCTTGTTGGCCTTGCTTCAGGGGCCAGCGGTGGAGGCGGGCAAGCCACTGCGTATTCGCCTGGCGGCACCCACCGGTAAAGCGGCGGCGCGTTTGACCGAATCCATCAGCCAGCAAGTGCGCAGCCTTGAGGTCAGCAGCGAGGTGCGCGAGCGAATTCCCAGCGACGTGACCACGGTGCATCGCTTGCTGGGCAGTCGCCCCGGCACTCGGCATTTTCGTCATCACGCCGGCAACCTCCTGCCACTGGATGTGCTGGTGGTGGATGAAGCGTCGATGATCGACCTGGAAATGATGGCCAACCTGCTCGACGCCTTGCCCGCCCATGCGCGGCTGGTGCTGCTCGGGGACAAGGACCAACTGGCGTCGGTTGAAGCCGGCGCGGTGCTGGGGGATCTGTGCCGGGATGCCGAGGCTGGTTGGTACAGCCCGCAGACACGCCAGTGGCTGGAATCCATCAGCGGCGAAGACCTTGGAGTCAGTGGCTTGCACCAAGACGACAACGGCGAGCATCCCCTGGCTCAGCAAGTGGTCATGCTGCGTCACTCGCGGCGTTTCGGCGAGGGCAGCGGCATCGGTCAACTGGCGCGATGGGTGAACCAGCAGCAGCCCGAAGCGGCGCGCAAGCTGCTGGCGGACGGCAATCATCAAGACTTGTTTTGCCTGAACCTTAAAGGTGAACACGACCGTGCCCTGGAGCGAGTGCTGCTCGAAGGTCAGGGCGAAGGTCCGCAAGGTTATCGTCATTACCTGACGCTGTTGCGCAGCCAGCGACCGTCGAACGATTGCGCGCTCACCGACCCGCGCTGGAGCCAATGGGCGCGCGCAGTGCTCGAAGCGTTCGATGCTTTCCAGCTGTTGTGTGCCGTGCGCAAAGGCCCCTGGGGTGTGGAGGGGTTGAACCAACGGATCACCGCCGCGTTGCTCAAGGCCCGCCTGATCGACAGCGATCAACAGTGGTACGAAGGTCGCCCGGTGCTGATGACCCGCAATGACTATGGGTTGGGCTTGATGAATGGCGATATCGGCATCGCGTTGAAGCTGCCGGAACTTGAAGGACCGGATGCCGGGAAGCAGGTCTTGCGGGTCGCCTTTCCGCGCAATGATGGCCAGGGTGGCGTGCGGTTCGTCCTGCCGAGCCGGCTTAACGACGTGGAAACCGTGTATGCCATGACGGTACACAAGTCCCAAGGTTCGGAGTTCGCCCACACGGCGTTGATCCTGCCTGATGCCCTGAACCCGGTGCTGACCAAAGAATTGATCTACACCGGGATTACCCGGGCCAAACACTGGTTCAGCCTGATCGAGCCACGTCCGGGCGTATTCGAAGAAGCGGTGCGGCGAAAGGTCAAGCGCTTGAGCGGGCTCATGCTGGAGCTGGGCGAAGGCCCGGTGCAGGACGAACGAAGTTAAAACCAGAGCGCGTCTGGTGCCGACAAACCCCTGTAAGCGCCGCCGTCCGGCGCTTCGCGGGTTTTACCTTGCTGTGCTATCGTTGCGGCATCATCTGAGCGACACACCAAGAGAATCTCGCATGGAGCAAGCTGTCTGGAAGGCAGATAGCACGATGGGCTGGAAGCCGGTATGGCTTGCCGGCCTTTTCTGTCTATTCAGCAGCATGGCCCACGCGCAGGCGCAAACCCCCCAGGGTATGGCTGAACAGCGGGCGAAAGCCGTCACTCAAGTGGTGCTCGGCATCCTCAGTTATGCCCGTTGGCCCGTCGAACCCGAACAGTTGCGGCTGTGCATTATCGGCCCCACCGAATACACCGATGATCTGGTCAAAGGTACAACCCAGGCCACCGGCCGACCGGTGAATGTGCGTCGGCTGCTGGCCGACAATCCAGCCATTACTAGCGAATGTGATGCCGCCTACATCGGTAAGTTGACCGGTGACGAGCGCAGCCAGCTGTTTGCGTCATTGACCGGGCGCCCGGTGCTGAGCATCAGTGAAGGCAATGATCAATGCACGGTGGGCAGTCTGTTCTGCCTGCGTGTTGGCGACGAGCAAGTGTCGTTCGAGGTCAACCTCGATTCAGTGGCCCGCAGCGGCGTGCGTATTCATCCGAGTGTCTTGCAACTGTCGCGGCGCAAAGGCGCGACGCCATGAAGCCTTCGTCTTTGCGTCCTCGTCCGACACTCGGTTCGGTCATTGGCCGCGGCCACTTGATCGTCGCGCTGGTGGGCGTTGCGATGGCCAGTGTTTCGCTGACTTTGCTCGGAGTGCTGGCACTGCGGGTATATGCCGATCACAACCTGCACCTGATCGCGCGCTCGATCAATTACACCGTCGAAGCCGCCGTGGTGTTCAACGACAAAGTGGCCGCGACGGAGGCGCTGGCGTTGATCGCCTCCACCGAAGAAGTGGCAGACGCTCAAGTGCTCAATCAAAAAGGTGAGCTGCTGGCTCGCTGGCAGCGGCCGGAAAACGGCTTGTTCTCCGAGCTGGAAATGCAGATCGCCCGGACCTTTCTGGAAAAGCCGATCAACATGCCGATTGTCCATCAGGGCCGTGATATCGGCAGCATCCAACTGACCGGGCACGGCGGCAGCCTGATGCGTTTTCTGCTCAGCGGCCTGGGCGGCATCTTGCTGTGCACGGCCATCAGCGCCTGGGTGGCGCTGTACCTGGCGCGGCGTCAGTTACGCGGCATTATCGGCCCGCTGCACAGCCTGGCCGGCGTCGCGCATGCCGCCCGTAGCGAGCGCGCATTTGATCGACGGGTGCCGCCCGCGGCCATTGCCGAACTGGACAACTTGGGCAATGACTTCAATGCCCTGCTCGATGAACTCGAATCCTGGCAAACCCATTTGCAGAGCGAAAACGAAACCCTCGCCCATCAGGCCAGTCACGACAGCCTCACCGGGTTGCCAAATCGGGCATTTTTCGAAGGTCGGCTGATGCGCAGCTTGCGCAATGCGCACAAAACTAACGAGCGCGTGGCGGTGTTGTTTCTCGACAGCGACCGCTTCAAGGCCATCAATGACAACTTCGGCCACGCGGCGGGCGATGCGGTGCTGATGGCCGTGGCCAGCCGGGTTCGTGCGCAATTGCGCGAAGAGGATCTGGTGGCGCGTCTGGGCGGTGACGAGTTCGCGGTGCTGCTCACACCGCTGCACAAGGTCGAGGATGCCCAGCGTATCGCCGACAAGATCATTGCCAGCATGAAGCTGCCGATCGCGATCCCGGGCGATGCTTCGGTGTCGACCTCCCTCAGCATCGGCATCGCCGTCTACCCGGATCACGGTGCCACCCCCGGCGCCTTGCTCAATGCCGCGGACGCGGCCATGTATCACGCCAAGGGTACGTCCCGAGGTGGCCAGCACACGGCAGGGTCGGAGCACCCGGTCGTCCATGTTCAAACCAGGAGCTAATCTCGGTGTTCTCACTTTCCCGGCGCGGTCTGCGCGTGTTCAGTTTCATGTTGTTGCTTGGCGTTCTGGCCTTGTCTGGCTGTCAGACCGCGCCGCCTAAAGGGCTTACAGCAGCGCAGATTGCCGTGCTCAAGCAACAAGGTTTTGAGTTGACGGACGAGGGCTGGGCTTTTGGCCTGTCGGGCAAAGTGCTGTTTGGCAGTGATGTCGAAAGTCTCAACCCGGCCAGCACGCAAATCGTCGAGCGTATCGGCAAGGCGCTGGTGGGCGTGGGCATCGAACGCGTGCGGGTGGATGGTCACACCGACGCGTCGGGTAAAGAGTCCTACAACGAACAACTGTCCCTGCGCCGTGCCCAAAGTGTGGCCAACGTGCTGGCCACGGTCGGCATGAAACCGCAGAACATCCAACTGCAAGGCCTCGGCAGCCGCGAACCGGTGGCGTCGAACGACACCGCCGCCGGGCGCACCGAAAATCGCCGGGTGTCGATCGTGGTCAGCGCCGACTAATCGGCAAACAACATCTCCCGACTCTGCCCCATCAGCAACCCCTGGTTCTGCTCGGTCACCTCGCGGATGTAATCCCACAACAGGGTGATCCGCTTGAGCTTGCGCAGGTCTTCGCGGCAGTACATCCAGAATTGCCGGGTGATGTCGATGTCCTCTGGCAACACCGGCAGCAGCCGTGGGTCCTGGGCCGCGAGGAAGCACGGCAGGATCGCCAGTGAGCGCCCTTGCTGCGCGGCGACGAATTGCGCGATGACGCTGGTGCTGCGCAGGTTGGCGCTGGCGCCGGGCAGTACGTTCGCCAGATAAAGCAGCTCCGAGCTGAACGCCAGGTCGTCCACATAACTGATGAAGTGATGTTTGCTCAGGTCGGCCGGGCGGCGGATCGGCGGGTGCTTGTCCAGGTATTCCTGGGTGGCGTACAGCTGCAAGCGGTAGTCACAGAGTTTGCAGCAGACGTAAGGCCCATGTTCCGGTCGCTCCAGGGCGATGACGATGTCGGCTTCGCGCTTGGACAAGCTGATGAAGTGCGGCAGCGGCAGGATATCCACCGAAATCGCCGGATAGGCGTCGACGAAGTGGCTGAGCTGCGGGGTGATGAAAAAACTGCCGAAGCCTTCGGTACAGCCCATTCGCACATGCCCGGACAACGCCACGCCAGACCCCGACACTTGTTCGCAGGCCATGTGCAGGGTGCTTTCGATCGACTCGGCGTAACCGAGCAGGCGCTGACCTTCGGCGGTCAGCACAAAGCCGTTGGTCCGTGACTTCTCGAACAGCAGGGTGCCCAGCGCCCCTTCCAGCGAACTGATGCGCCGCGACACGGTGGTGTAATCCACCGCCAAGCGCTTGGCCGCGGTGCTGGCCTTGCGGGTGCGGGCCACTTCGAGGAAAAACTTGAGGTCGTCCCAGTTCAGCGACCCCAGGGAGGTGATGTTTTTTTGCATGATGGACCGGCTTTTATGTGCGTTCTTATTAGAAGTTTGCACATCTATACTCCAAAAACCGTTCAACGACCAAATTCGCACCACCCGCCTCATCGCAAGGCGACTGTCTCGCCTTGTCTTCCTGATAAAAACAAGTCCAGGAGACCCACATGAACGCATCGCTCACGCCAGAAACCACCGTGCAGAAGGTCAAGTTGTTGATCAACGGCGAGTGGGTCGAGTCCCAGTCCACCGAGTGGCACGACATCGTCAACCCGGCGACCCAGCAAGTGCTGGCCAAGGTTCCGTTTGCCACCGCGTCCGAAGTCGACGCCGCCATCGATGCCGCCCATCGCGCCTTCCAGACCTGGAAGCTGACGCCAATCGGCGCCCGCATGCGCATCATGCTTAAGCTCCAGGCGCTGATTCGCGAACACTCCAAACGCATCGCCGTGGTCCTCAGCGCGGAACAGGGCAAAACCATTGCCGACGCCGAGGGCGATATTTTCCGTGGCCTGGAAGTGGTCGAGCACGCTTGTTCGATTGGCACCCTGCAAATGGGCGAGTTCGCCGAGAACGTCGCCGGCGGTGTCGATACCTACACCCTGCGCCAGCCGATCGGCGTCTGCGCCGGTATTACCCCGTTCAACTTCCCGGCGATGATTCCGCTGTGGATGTTCCCGATGGCCATCGCCTGCGGCAACACCTTCGTGCTCAAGCCGTCCGAACAAGACCCGATGTCGACCATGCTGCTGGTGGAACTGGCGGTTGAAGCCGGCGTGCCGGCCGGTGTGCTTAACGTGGTGCACGGCGGCAAGGATGTAGTAGATGCGCTGTGCACCCACAAAGACATCAAGGCAGTGTCCTTCGTCGGCTCGACCGCCGTCGGCACTCACGTCTATGACCTGGCCGGCAAGCATGGCAAGCGCGTGCAATCGATGATGGGCGCGAAGAACCACGCCGTGGTGCTGGCGGATGCCAATCGCGAACAAGCGCTGAATGCCCTGGTCGGCGCTGGTTTTGGCGCGGCTGGCCAGCGTTGCATGGCCACCTCGGTGGTGGTTCTGGTGGGCGCGGCCAAGCAATGGCTGCCGGACCTCAAGGCCCTGGCACAGAAACTCAAAGTCAACGCCGGCAGCGAGCCCGGTACCGACGTTGGCCCAGTGATTTCCAAGCGCGCCAAGGCGCGGATTCTCGAACTGATTGAAAGTGGCATCCAGGAAGGCGCCACGCTTGAACTCGACGGTCGCGACATCAGCGTCCCGGGCTTCGAACACGGCAACTTCGTCGGTCCGACCTTGTTCTCTGGGGTCACCACCGAGATGCAGATCTACACCCAGGAAATCTTCGGTCCGGTGCTGGTGGTGCTGGAAGTCGACACCCTCGATCAGGCCATTGCCCTGGTCAACGCCAACCCGTTCGGCAACGGCACTGGCCTGTTTACCCAGAGCGGCGCGGCGGCGCGTAAATTCCAGACCGAGATCGATGTGGGCCAGGTCGGGATCAACATCCCGATTCCCGTGCCGGTGCCGTTCTTCAGCTTCACCGGTTCCCGGGGTTCGAAGCTCGGCGACCTCGGCCCTTATGGCAAGCAAGTGGTGCAGTTCTACACTCAGACCAAGACCGTCACCGCCCGTTGGTTCGATGACGACAGCGTCAACGATGGTGTGAACACCACGATCAACCTGCGATAAGGAGCCGGACATGAAGATCGCTTTTATCGGCCTCGGCAACATGGGCGCGCCGATGGCGCGCAACCTGCTCAAGGCCGGCCATTCGCTGAACCTTTTCGACCTCAATCAGAGCGTACTGGCCGAACTGGCCCAGCTCGGCGGCACGATCAGCGCTTCGCCCCGGCAAGCGTCGACCGATGTGCAACTGGTGATCACCATGCTGCCGGCCGCTGCCCATGTGCGCAGCGTCTGGCTGGGTGAGGACGGCGTCCTGGCGGGCATTGGCCAAGGGGTGCCGGCGGTGGATTGCAGCACCATTGACCCGCAAACCGCGCGCGACGTCGCGGCGGCCGCGGCCAAGCAAGGCGTGGCCATGGCCGATGCGCCGGTGTCCGGCGGGACGGGCGGCGCGGCGGCCGGAACGCTGACGTTCATGGTCGGTGCCACCACCGAATTGTTCGCCACCCTGCAACCGGTACTGGCCCAAATGGGCCGCAACATCGTGCATTGCGGTGAAGTGGGCACCGGTCAGATCGCAAAAATCTGCAACAACTTGTTGTTGGGGATTTCCATGGTCGGCGTCAGTGAGGCCATGGCCCTGGGTGACGCCTTGGGCATCGACACCGGTGTGTTGGCGGGGATCATCAATAGCTCGACCGGGCGCTGCTGGAGTTCAGATACCTACAACCCATGGCCGGGGATCATCGACACGGCACCGTCCTCCCGGGGCTATACCGGTGGTTTTGGCGCCGAGTTGATGCTCAAGGATTTGGGCTTGGCCACCGAGGCTGCGCGGCAAGCGCACCAACCGGTGGTGCTCGGTGCCGTGGCCCAGCAGTTGTATCAAGCCATGAGCCTGCGCGGGGACGGCGGGCTGGATTTCTCGGCCATCATCAACAGCTATCGCAAGCCTCAGTAAGCTGAGGCTTTTTCCGGGGACCCGCGTCGGGCGGGTCCCCGGTTTTTTGCCTGTCATCCCAGTCGTCAGGCAAACACGAAATACTTGCGCACGGTTTCCACCACTTCCCACGTGCCTTTCATGCCTGGCTCGACCACGAAAATATCCCCGGCGCGCAGGTGGATCGGCGCTTTGCCCTCAGGGGTGATGATGCAGTAGCCCTCGCGGAAATCGCAGTATTCCCACTTCACGTATTCCACATACCATTTGCCCGGCGTGCAGATCCAGGTGCCCATGATCTTGCTGCCGTCTTCGCTGGTGTAGGCGTTGAGATTGACAGTGTGCGGATCGCCTTCGAGCTTCTCCCATTTGCAGGCATCCAGCACCGGCAGTGGGTGGGTATCGCGCAGAACGGTAATCGGTGCATTGGCCATGTGGGCTCCGGGCAGTAGGGGGAAACGAACTGGCACCCTATCCCGCCCGGCGCGGGGTCAGTTGTCTGTGTTCGACATCGAGCTGCCCAGAAGCGCGCGATCACCGCTATTCAACGCTTCCAGCAAGGCTCGGGCATAGGCCGGTAATCGGCTGAAATCCTCAGCGCACAACAACAGTTTTCGCTGCGCCCATTGCTCGCTCAAGGCCACGGCGGTGAAGGCCGGGGAAGGGCCGCGGCGCTGAACCGCGGCCAAAGGCACGATGGCCAATCCGACACCGCGGGCGACCATGCGGATCACGCCATCGAAGCCGTCGGCGCGCACGCGAATCTGCATCCGTCCCCCGACATGCAAGGCCTGCTCTTCCAGATAAATCGCCAGGGCGCTGTCGGCATTCAAACCGACAAAGTCGTGCTGCAAGGTGTCGCTGAATTGCAGCGCTCGGCCGTCAGCCAAGGGATGCCCGGTGGGTAGGATCAACACCAGCGGGTCGTCGCGAAAGCCTCGGGTCTGAAGGCCGGCGCTGTCCACCGCGTCGGAAATAATCCCCAGCTCCGCCGTACCTTGGCGCAAAGCGTGGGTGATTCGCGAACTCGGCAATTCTTGCAGGTCGATGTCGAGGTTCGGGTGGTCCTGGAGAAAGTCCGCGAGCAACTCCGGCAGGTATTCGGTGATGGCCGTGGTGTTGCACAGCAAGCGCACCTGGCCTTTGACCCCATTGGCGTATTCGGCGAGGTCCTGTTGCATGCGTTCGGCTTGTTGCAACAGCAGTCGCGCGTGCCGAGCCAGGGCTTTACCGGCCGGCGTGGGACTGACGCCACGCCGGCCTCGTTGAAGAAACTCGACGCCCAGCGACGCCTCCATGGCGCGAATCCGTGCGCTGGCGGCCGCCAGTGACAAATGACTGCGCGCCGCCCCGGCGGTGATGTTGCCGCTGTCGAGGATGTGCAGATACAGGCGCAGGTCGGTAAGGTCGAAGTGCATGAGTACTGCCCTGAATATGACGTACCTGTGAAGCCCCTTTCGCGGGGATACGCATTCCACTGTGGGAGCGGGCTTGCCCGCGATGGCCCCAGTCGCCGCACTGAAGATATCAGACTCTGTATAAACAAGAGGCTGGCTCAACACATCGCAGATTTTCAGATGTTCGATGATGGGCCAGGATTAGAGCATGAACACACTCCTGAGCTTCTACGAAAATCTCGGCCTGACGCTGACTTTGTTGGTCATTGGCACCTTCCTGCTCGCCGGCACCATCAAAGGCGTGATCGGCCTCGGCTTGCCGACCGTGGCCATGGGTCTGCTCGGTCTGGCTATGCTGCCGGCGCAGGCTGCGGCGCTGCTGATTATCCCGGCGACCCTGACCAACGTCTGGCAACTGGCCTTCGGCGGGCACTTGCAAGGCTTGGTCAAACGTCTGTGGCCGATGCTCTTGGCGATTTTCATCGGCACTGGCGCGGGTACCGTGTGGATCGGCATGGCCGGCGGGCATTGGGTGGTGCGTGGGCTGGGAGCGGCGTTATTGCTCTACGCCTTGAGCGGGTTGTTTCTGCCCACGTTGCGCGTCAGTCAAAAAACCGAGGGGTGGGCGGGACCGTTGTGCGGCGTGCTGACCGGCGTCATCACCTCAGCCACCGGGGTGTTCGTGATCCCGGCGGTGCCTTATCTGCAAGCCCTGGGTTTGAGCCGGGATGAGTTGGTGCAAGCGCTGGGGCTGTCGTTCACCGTATCGACCCTGGCCCTGGCCGCCGGGTTGCTCTGGCGTGGCCAGTTGGGCGGTGGCGAGCTGAGCGCCTCGCTGCTGGCGCTGATCCCGGCAGTGTTGGGCATGCTGCTCGGGCAATGGCTGCGCCAGCGGATCAGCGCCGTGCTGTTCAAACGGGTATTTTTCGTCGGCCTCGGTGCGCTCGGCGCTCACCTGTTGATCAGCGGTTAGCCGACGACGGGCTGAGCATGTCGATCCGGCGGATCGCGAAATCTTCCTGCAAATACTCCATGCGCCGCTCGAAGAAGGCCTTCATGTGCGGCAGGTTCGAATGCACGTCCAGATGTTCAGTGGACTGCCAGATCTCGTAGAAGATAAACAGTGTCGGGTCCTGCTGGTCGCGCAACATGTGGTATTCGATGCAGCCGGGTTCGGCGCGGCTGGCTTCGACGTAGCCACTGAACAGCGCGTTGAAGGCCTCGGATTGTGCCGGACGGGTCTTGGCGTGAAGGATGAAACCGTGCAGTTCGCTCATGGCGGATTCTCGCTGTGGGAAAAAACGCGCGAAGTCTACGGCAACAATCCTCTATCGATTCGTGCGTGTAGGACAAATGAGATTTGCGGAAGCACGGCTGTTTCCGCGCGAGGCGGGCCGTTACTCTGCCGCCATCGAATTTCACCTTTCCGAGAATCCCCCATGAAAAAAGTCCTGCTGCTCAATGGCGGTAAACAGTTCGCCCATTCCGATGGCCGCTACAACACCACCCTGCACGAAGCCGCGTTGAGCGTGCTGGATCGCGGCGGTGTCGATGTGAAAACCACCTTCATCGACGAGGGCTACGACGTCGCTGAAGAAGTCGCCAAGTTTCTCTGGGCAGACGTGGTCATTTATCAAATGCCCGGCTGGTGGATGGGCGCGCCCTGGACCGTCAAGAAGTACATCGACGAAGTCTTCACCGAAGGTCACGGCAGCCTCTACGCCAGCGATGGCCGGACCCGCTCCGATGCCTCGCAGAAATACGGCAGCGGCGGTCTGGTGCACGGCAAGCAATACATGCTGTCGCTGACCTGGAACGCACCGCAACAAGCCTTCGACGACCCGACCGACTTCTTCGAAGGCAAAGGCGTGGACGCCGTGTACTTCCCGTTCCACAAGGCCAATGAGTTCCTCGGCATGACGGCCTTGCCGACCTTCCTCGCCGTGGACGTGATGAAGCGTCCGAACATCGAGGCCGATGTGGCCCGTTACGAGCAACATTTGACCGAGGTGTTCGGCCTCAAGGCTTGAGTTCCATTTGCCCCGCATCCAGCTACTATCAAGCCAGTTTTTGAATGAGGGGCAGTTGTGAAAGCCAGATCCGATGAGCTTCAGATTTTCGTCTGCGTGATCGAATGCGGGTCGATTTCCGCCGCCGCCGAACAGGTCGGGCAGACGCCCTCCGCGGTCAGTCGCACCTTGTCGCGACTGGAAGCCAAGCTCGATACCACCTTGATCAACCGCACCACGCGGCGCATGGACCTGACCGAAGAGGGCAAGTACTTCTTCGAGCAGGCCAAGCGGATTCTCGATCAAATGGATGAGCTGGAAGAGCGCCTGTCTTCACGCCAGCAGACACCCTCCGGGCGGTTGCGGATCAACGCTGCGTCGCCCTTCATGCTGCACGCCATCGTGCCCTTCATCGATGAGTTCCGCCGGCTCTATCCGGACATCCTGTTGGAACTCAACAGCAACGACCTGATCATCGACCTGCTCGAACAAAGTACCGACATTGCCATTCGTATCGGCCATTTGGCGGACTCGACCTTGCATGCGCGTTCCCTGGGTTGCAGCCCGCTGCGTATCCTCGCCAGCCCGGCTTACCTCGAACAACACGGAACGCCGCAAGGGGTGGCCGATCTGGCCAGCCACACCTTGATTGGGTTCACGAACAATGAAGGCCTCAACCACTGGCCGCTGCGTCATGTGAATGGCGACCGCTGGCCGATCCAGCCGGCGATCAGTGCCTCCAGCGGTGACACCGTGCGGCACCTGGCACTGGAAGGGCAGGGTATTGCCTGCCTGTCGCACTTCATGACCATCGACGACACCCGCGCCGGGCGTCTGGTGGTGTTGCTCGACGAGGCCAACACCGGCTACCGCCAGCCGATCAACGCGGTGTACTACCGCAACTCGCAACTGGCCTTGCGCATCCAGTGCTTCCTGGACTTTATCCAGGGCAAATTGGCGGACTATGCGTCGCCTGATTTCACCGGTTGATTCGTGATTCGTACGCAAGAGTGAATTGGGCAGTAGGGTCTGTTTCGGCAAGGGTGATGCCTCGATACTTGTTCTATCACTTATTCACCCACGGAGATTCTCCATGAACGTATTTATCACCGGCGCTGCCGGCTTCATCGGCGGTTCCATCGCCACTGGCCTGGTTCGCGCCGGCCATCAAGTCACGGGCCTGGTGCGCAGCGCCGAGCAAGCCCATGAACTGCAAGCCCTGGGCATCACGGCCGTAGTCGGCACCCTCGATGACCGCGCCTTGCTCACCCAGCAAGCCCAAGCTGCCGACGCGGTGATCAACGCCGCCAGCAGCGACCATCGTGGCGCGGTGGAAGCCTTGCTCGACGCTTTGCGCGGCACGCACAAAGTGTTCCTGCACACCAGCGGTTCGAGCATTGTCGGCGACGCGTCCGGCGGTAAATCCAGTGACGTCATCTACGCCGAAGACACCCTGCCGGAACCGACGGTCGACAAAGCCGCGCGGGTGGCCATCGACCATCTGATCCTGGCCGCCGCCAAGGATGGGGTGAATTCCGCCGTCATCTGCAACACCCTGATCTACGGCCACAGCCTGGGCGTCAAGCGCGACAGCGTGCAGTTGCCGCGCCTGCTCAAACAGGCGCGCAAAAGTGGCATCGTTCGGCATGTCGGCACCGGCCAGAACATTTGGTCCAACGTGCATATTGAAGACGTGGTGGCGCTGTACCTGCTGGCCTTGACCAAGAACGTGCCGGGCACTTTCTACTTCGTGGAAAGCGGTGAAGCCTCGTTCATCGACATGACCACGGCCATTGCCCAGGCGCTGGATCTGGGGCAGCCACAAGACTGGCCGCTGGCGGAGGCCGAAGCCGAATGGGGTTATGAAATGGCCAACTATGGCTTGGGCTCCAACAGCCGAGTGCGCGGCAAGCACGCGCGGGCGTTACTGGGCTGGGCGCCGAAGCGCACGTCGGTGGTTGAGTGGATTCGCGACGAGATGGTGTGAGTTCGCTGTAGGCCGCGTCATCGTTCATCGCGGGCAAGCCACGCTCCCACAGCTTTTGGGTCGTTCAAGGGTTTTGTGTACGGCACAAGACCTGTGGGAGCGTGGCTTGCCCGCGATGGCGTTTTCGAAATTCCATAAGCTGGCCGGGCTGCCTCGATTTCCGTAACATCCGCTCCCCTCTTTCCCCGTTGGCCCGGTCTCCTCCATGAAAGCAAAACAGCTGCGCGCCGATACCCTGGCCGGCCTCACCACGTCCTTCGCGCTGTTGCCCGAATGCATCGCCTTCGCCCTGGTCGCCCATCTCAACCCGCTGATGGGGTTGTACGGGGCGTTTTTCATTTGTACGTTGACCGCGTTGTTCGGCGGCCGGCCGGGGATGGTCTCCGGTGCAGCGGGGTCGATGGCGGTGGTGATCGTCGCGCTGGTGGTGCAACAAGGCGTGCAGTATCTACTGGCGACGGTGCTGCTCGGTGGCTTGATCATGCTGGCGTTTGGGCTGTTGCGCCTGGGCAAGCTGGTGCGGATGGTGCCGCACCCGGTGATGCTCGGTTTCGTTAACGGTTTGGCGATCATCATCGCCATGGCCCAGTTGGAACACTTCAAGAGCGGCGATGCCTGGCTCAGCGGCACGCCGTTGTACCTGATGATGGGGCTGGTGGCGCTGACCATGGCCATCGTCTATCTGCTGCCGCGCCTGACCCGTGCGGTGCCGCCGGCCTTGGTGGCAATCCTCGGCGTCGGGGTGGCGGTGTACCTGCTCGACCTGCCGACCCGCACCCTCGGCGACATGGCGCACATTGCCGGTGGCTTGCCGATTTTTGCCTTGCCCGATATTCCCTGGAACCTCGACACCCTGCGCATCATTGCGCCTTACGCGATTTTGATGGCGCTGGTCGGGTTGCTGGAAACGTTGCTGACCCTGAGCCTGACCGATGAAATCACCGAAAGCCGCGGCTATCCGGATCGCGAGTGCATGGCACTGGGCGCGGCGAACATGGTCTCCGGGGTGTTTGGCGGCATGGGCGGCTGCGCGATGATCGGGCAAACGGTGATCAACCTCAGTTCCGGCGGGCGCGGTCGGCTGTCCGGCGTGGTGGCCGGGGTGATGATCCTGTTGTTTGTGCTGTTCTTGTCGCCGCTGATCGAGCGCATTCCGTTGGCGGCACTGGTGGGCGTGATGTTCGTGGTCTCGCAACAGACCTTCGCCTGGGCTTCGTTGCGGGTGCTGAACAAAGTGCCGTTGAACGATGTGCTGGTGATTATTGCGGTCACCACCATCACCGTGTTCACCGACCTGGCCACCGCTGTGCTCTGCGGGATCATCATTGCCGCGCTCAATTTTGCCTGGCAGCAGGCCCGCGAGCTGTACGCCGAGAGTCACCTGCAAGCCGATGGCAGCAAGCTGTATCACTTGCACGGCACGCTGTTTTTCGCCTCGACCACACCGTTCCTCAACCAATTCGATCCGGCCAACGACCCGGATCAGGTGACGGTCGATTGTCGTCATCTGAGCTTCGTCGACTACTCGGCCATCGCCGCGCTGATGACTCTGCGCGAGCGTTACGCCAAGGCCGGCAAGCATTTGCGGGTGCTGCACTTGTCGGAGCGTTGCAAGAAACTGCTTAAACGCGCCCACGTGCATCACGACTGACTGACCGGCGGCGGATGAAAATCCGCCCGGCCGATTTTCATCCGTCCCGACCTCGCATGCCTCTGCACGACATCTCTTATCTCTGCACGAAAATTAGTTTCACCTCGTTTGAAAATCACCTCTCGAAATGATTAATGAGTTTCACAACCCTTTCGACGTGACCCTTTCGAGGAGTACCGCATGACACCGTCCTTCGGCTATTGGCTGCTGGTATACGCCGCCATTGCCATTATTGCGCTGATCGTTCTGATCGCCCGTTACCGGCTTAATCCCTTCATCGTGATCACCCTGGTGTCCATCGGCCTGGCGTTGCTGGCCGGGATGCCGCCGTCGGGCGTGGTCGGTGCCTATGAGGCCGGGGTGGGCAAAACCCTCGGGCACATCGCGCTGGTGGTGGCGCTGGGGACCATGCTCGGCAAGATGATGGCCGAGTCTGGTGGCGCCGAGCAGGTGGCGCGAACGCTGATCGACCGCTTTGGCGAGAAGAACGCCCACTGGGCGATGGTCTGCATCGCCTTTCTGGTTGGCCTGCCGCTGTTCTTCGAGGTCGGTTTTGTGTTGCTGGTGCCGATCGCCTTTACCGTGGCGCGACGGGTCGGCGTGTCGATCCTGATGGTCGGCTTGCCGATGGTCGCGGGCCTCTCGGTGGTGCATGCGTTGGTGCCGCCACACCCGGCGGCAATGCTGGCGGTGCAGGTGTATCAAGCGTCGGTGGGGCAGACTTTGCTCTATGCGATTCTGATCGGCATTCCTACGGCGATCATCGCCGGACCGCTGTACGCCAAGTTCATCGTGCCGCGCATTCAATTGCCGGCGGAAAACCCGCTGGAGCGCCAGTTCCTCGACCGTGAACCACGGGCGCAACTGCCGAGTTTTGGTCTGACCATGTCCACCATTTTGTTGCCGGTGGTGCTGATGCTGATTGGCGGTTGGGCCAACCTGATCTCCACGCCGGGCAGCGGTTTCAACCAGTTCCTGCTGTTTATCGGCAACTCGGTGATTGCTCTGTTGCTGGCGACGCTGCTGAGCTTCTGGACCCTCGGCCTGGCCCAGGGCTTCAACCGCGAGTCGATTCTGAAATTCACCAACGAATGCCTGGCGCCGACCGCGAGCATCACCTTGCTGGTGGGCGCCGGCGGTGGCTTGAACCGGATTCTGGTGGACGCCGGGGTCACCGACCAAATCGTCAGCCTGGCCCATGAGTTCCATTTGTCGCCGCTGTTGATGGGTTGGCTGTTTGCCGCGTTGATGCGCATTGCCACCGGCTCGGCGACGGTGGCGATGACCACGGCGTCAGGGATTGTCGCGCCCGTGGCCATCGGCTTGGGTTACCCGCATCCGGAATTGCTGGTGCTGGCGACCGGTGCCGGCTCGGTTATCTTTTCCCACGTCAACGACGGCGGCTTCTGGCTGATCAAGGAATACTTCAATATGACGGTCGCCCAGACGTTTAAGACCTGGACGGTGCTCGAGACCTTGATCTCGGTCGTCGCCTTCGTCTTGACCCTGGGACTTTCCCAATTGCTTTGAAGGCCAGGTACCGCCCATGGACATCCTCTACCAGATCCGAGCCCGTCAGGATTCCTTTAGCGCAGGCGAAGGAAGAATCGCCCGGCTGATGCTCGACGACGTAGGATTTGCCGCTTCCGCCAGCCTGGATGAGCTGGCGCAACGGGCGGAAGTCAGCAGCGCCACATTGTCGCGCTTCGCCCGCAGCGTCGGCTGCCGCGATTTGCGCGACCTGCGCTTGCAATTGGCCCAGGCCAGCGGTGTCGGAAGCCGCTTCCTCGACCCGGCGGGGACACCGGAACAATCGGCGTTCTATGGGCAGATCGTCAGCGACATCGAAACCACCTTGCGCCAGCACTTGTCGGCATTCGATGAGTCGCGCTTCGCCGACGCGGTCAAGTTGCTGGGCAAGGCGCGGATGATCCACGCCTTCGGGCTGGGTGGTTGCTCGACCCTGTGCAGCGACGAACTGCAAGTGCGCCTGGTGCGCCTCGGTTACCCGATCACCGCGTGCCATGACCCTGTGATGATGCGCGTCGCCGCTGCCAGCCTGGGGCCCGAGCATGTGGTCATCGCCTGTTCCCTGACCGGCATCACCCCGGAATTGCTCGGTGCGGTGGAGCTGGCGCGCAACTATGGCACGCGGATTCTCGCCATCACCCGCGCCGACTCGCCGCTGGCGCAACTGGCGGATGTGTTGCTGCCGCTGCAAGGCGCTGAAACTTCGTTCATCTACAAACCGACCGCCGCACGCTACGGCATGTTGCTGGCGATCGATGTGCTGGCCACCGAGCTGGCGCTGGCCAATCCTGAAGACAATCAAGAACGTCTGCGGCGGATCAAACTCGCCCTCGACGATTACCGTGGCGGCGATGATCACCTGCCGCTGGGAGACTGACATGCAGTACGACACCCTGATCCGCAACGCGCAGATCATCGATGGCAGCGACACCCCGGCCTACACCGCCGACGTAGGACTTTTAAACGGGCGCATCGAGCGCATCGGTGACCTTAACGGGGCGAGCGCTACGCAGGACATCGACGCCGCTGGCCGAGTGCTGGCACCGGGTTTCATCGACGTGCACACCCATGACGACACGGTGGTGATTCGCCAGCCGCAGATGCTGCCCAAGCTCAGCCAAGGCGTGACCACCGTAGTGGTCGGCAATTGCGGGATCAGTGCTTCGCCGGTCAGTCTGCGCGGTAATCCGCCGGACCCGATGAACCTGCTCGGCACGGCGGCGGCATTCGTTTATCCGCGTTTCAGCGACTACCGTGCTGCGGTGGAAGCCGCTCAACCCACGGTGAACGTCGCCGCGCTGGTGGGCCACACCGCCCTGCGCAGCAATCATCTGGATGATCTTTTTCTCACCGCGACGTCGGACGAAATCAGCGCCATGCGTGGGCAACTTCGCGAGAGCTTGCAGGACGGTGCCCTGGGTTTGTCCACCGGTCTGGCGTACGCCAGCGCTTATTCGGCGTCCACCGATGAAGTGATGCAACTGACTGAAGAGCTAGCGGCGTTTGGCGCGGTCTACACCACGCATCTGCGCAGTGAATTCGAACCGGTGCTGGAGGCGATGGAAGAGGCGTTCCAGATCGGTCGCCATGCCCAGAGCCCAGTGATTATTTCCCACCTCAAATGCGCGGGCGCCGGTAACTGGGGGCGCAGTCCGCAACTGCTGGCGTCCCTTGAACAAGCAGCGAAAACCCATCCCGTCGGTTGTGACTGTTATCCCTACGCGGCCAGTTCTTCGACCCTCGATTTAAAGCAGGTCACCGACGCCCATCGCATCACCATCACCTGGTCGACGCCACACCCGGAACTCGGTGGCCGGGATCTGATGGACATCGCCGCCGAGTGGGGCGTGCCGTTGGTGGACGCCGCCAAACGCCTGCAACCGGCCGGGGCGGTGTACTACGGCATGGATGAGGAAGACGTACGAAAGATCCTCGCTCACCCCTTGTCGATGGTGGGGTCTGACGGACTGCCGGAAGACCCGTTCCCGCACCCACGTTTGTGGGGCGCCTTCCCACGGGTCCTCGGACATTTCAGCCGCGACGTCGGACTGTTCCCACTGCACACCGCGGTGCACAAGATGACTGGCCTGTCCGCCGCGCGATTTGGCTTGAAGCAGCGTGGGGAAATTCGTCAGGGCCACTGGGCCGACCTGGTGCTGTTCAACCCGCTGACCATTCGTGATGTTGCCGATTTCAATGATCCGCAGCGTGCGGCCGAAGGCATTGACGGGGTGTGGATCAACGGCGTGTTGAGCTACAGCGATGGCCAGGCGAATGGCAACAGCGCCGGGCGATTCCTGGCCCGGGAAGGAGATTTGCGCGACGGGTTTTAACGCACGTTTCGTGGGTTGCGTCACAATGGTGGCACATTGAGATTAAAGATTGACGCCAACAAGCCGACTCTCTGACAACGCGCCCAGCTAGACTGGGCCTTTTCAGCTACGGAGCAGACCCATGAGCTTTGGCAAAACCACCCCGATTCTGCGGATCTTCGATGAAGCCAAAGCAGTGGCGTTCTATGTCGAATTCCTGGGTTTCAAGATCGACTGGCAGCACCGCTTCGAAGCCAACTTCCCGCTCTACCTGCAAATCTCCCGTGGCGAGTGCGTGCTGCACCTCTCCGAACACCACGGCGACAGCACCCCCGGCTCAGCCCTGCGCATCGAAACCGACGAACTCGAAACCTTCCAGCAACAACTGCTGGCCAAGGACTACGCCTTCGCCCGTCCCCACATCCAGGCGATGCCCTAGGGCAGCCAAGACATGACCGTGACCGATCCGTTTGGCAATCGACTGGTGTTTACTAACGCGATTAGTGTTTGAGGCACGAGGGAAAAGTTAGGCCGCTAGGAGATACGCGATTTCGCGAGCAGGCTCGCTCCCACAGGTGGAATCTGTATTCCTGTGGGAGCGAGCCTGCTCGCGAATGGATCTGTCGTCAGACGCGGAAGTGGCTGACGAGCATCTGCAACTGATTGCCCAGCCGTGCCAGTTCAACGCTGGACGCGGCGGTGTCGTCGCTGGCGGCGGCGGTTTGTTCGGAGACGTCGCGCACGTTGATGATGCTGCGGCTGATCTCTTCGGCCACGGCGCTTTGCTGTTCGGCGGCGGCGGCGATTTGCTGGTTCATCGACTGGATGTTCGACACCGTACGGGTGATGTTTTCCAGTGAGACGCCGGCCTTGCGGGTCAGGGCGACGCTGCTGTCGGTGAGGCTGCGGCTGTTGCTCATCACGGTCGAGACTTGCTGAGTGCCGTTCTGCAACGCGGCCACCAGGCCTTCGATTTCCTCGGTGGATTTCTGCGTGCGCTGGGCCAGGCCCCGGACTTCGTCGGCGACGACGGCGAAACCACGACCGGCTTCACCGGCGCGGGCGGCTTCGATGGCGGCGTTCAGCGCCAACAAGTTGGTCTGTTCGGCCACAGCCTTGATCACGTCCATCACGCTGCCGATCTTGTCGCTTTCCTGCTGCAACACGGTCATGGCTTCGGTGGAGCGCAGCACTTCACTGGCCAGGCGCTCGATCTGGGCGATGGCTTCGTTCACCACTTTGTCGCCTTCACGGGCTTCGCCGTCGGCGGCAGCGGCGGCTTGCGACGCTTGTTCGGCGTTGCGCGCGACTTCCTGCACAGTGGCGGTCATTTCGTGCATCGCGGTGGCCACTTGATCGGTCTCGATCTTCTGGTTATTCACCCCGGCGCTGGTTTGCTCAGTGACAGCCGACAACTCTTCAGCGGCGCTGGCGATCTGCGTCACGCCATCGCGGATGCCGCTGATCAGCTCGCGCAAGGTCACGCCCATCCGCGCAATGCCTTGTTGCAACACGCCGATTTCGTCGCGGCGAGTGACCTTCACGTCCTGGGACAAATCGCCACCGGCAATACGCTCGACCACCGCCAGGGTGTCGCGCAACGGACGGGTGATCTGTCGGGTAATCAATACGGCGGCGATGATGCCCACCAACAGCGCGAGCAGAGTGCTGATCAGTTGCAGCGTGCGAGCCTGGGCGCTCTCGGCGTCACGGCGGTCGAGCTGGATCTGGTACAGCTGCTCGCTGAGGGTCACGATCAGGTTGCCCTGATCGGTCATTTCCTTGCGCGCCTGGACCACATCGGCGTTCGCGGCTTTGTACGCTTGCACCGCCGCGCGGTAGTTGCCGAGCAGGCCTTCCAGTTGAGTCAAGGCCGCTTGCTGGGTGTCGGCGAAATGCGGGGCGAGCGCTTTGAGGCTGGCGATGGCCGCGTCCAGTTGTGCCACGACTTTCTGCTCGGTGTCGGGGGTCGAGTTGGCGACGTAGCCGCGCACTTCGTAGCGCGACAGCATGAAGTCTTCTTTGGCGCGGGTGATGGCCTGGAACTGCTCGAAACGCTCATCGCCCGACGGCAGTTGTTGCACTTGGGCGTTGAGGCTTTCAATCAGCTTGCCGATGCTTTCGGCGTGACTGCCCATGGTGTCGCGGGCGCCGTTACCGGTGCGGTAGGCCGCGCGCATTTTGTTCAGCGAGGTTTGGTAGGCCGCGATCAGCGCATTTTGCTCTTTGAGCAGCTTGAGGTTTTCCGGGCTCTTGAACGAGCTGATCAGCGACTGCTGTTGCGCGGCGAAGCCTTCAAGGGTGGTTTGCACATTCTGCGCAATGGCTTCGTCGCCGTTGGCCAGCATGTATTGCAAACGGGTGATGCGCAGTTTGGTCAGGCCGGCATTGAGCTGGGTGATATCGCTCATCCAGTTGCTGCGGTCAATCAACCCGCCCAGGCTCGTCCAGCCGGTCAAGGCCAGTACGCAGGTGAGGGCCAGCACCAGGCCGAAGCCCAGGCCCAGTTTCAGGTTGACGCTGATGTTGCCAAACCAGCTGTTCATCAAATTCCTCCAGGAACAGTGTGTTGCTTGATGGTCGGTGGGCTGGAAGATTGTTGTTTTTTGCGGCCCGCAGGATGGTGTCGTACGGGAGGTATCGGCAGGAAGGGCGAGAGCTGAATGGTTTTTTGTCGGCGGGTTTGTAACGGGAACTTAATAAAGGCGAGAGGGGGTTATTCGCTGACGAAGTAATAGGCCTGGCGCCCGACTTTCATCAGGCTCAACACTTTCAAGGGCGGCAGGGGCGTGCTGTCCTGGGCGATCACCGCCACATGGTTGGACGAGGCCTGGAGGAAGGCATGCAGTTGCGCGTCAGTGTCCAATCCTTTGAGCAGGCGCTGGGTGTAGAACACGCTGGCGCCGCCGACCCGTTCGTTGGCTTGGTACAACGCGACCTCTTGCCCGTCGGCTTGCAGCGCCTGGATCTGTTGCGTCAAAGGCAAGAACGACAGATGGCGATCAGCGCGAGGCAGAGCCCATTGCGCGGCATAGAGGTAACTGGCGATCACCAGCATACCGAGGCTGACGGCGATGCCCCGGCGGTGCCGCGCCATCCAGCCGAGCCAGGTGCCTGCGCTGGAATGCACGGCAAGGCGCTGGAACAGGACCGCCGCGTACTCGGCGGCGAGTACGGCGGCCGCCGGGGTGAGCGACATCAGGTACACCGTGCGCTTGCTGGAAGCCAGGGTCAGCAGCACAAAAGGCGCGAGCAGCCAGAGGCTGAAAAACAGCAGGTAACGGTTGGCCGTCAATTGTTTGCGAAAATGCCACAGCCCCAGGTACACCAATAGGTTCCAGGGTAAAAAAGCCTGCGGCAGTTTGGCGAGGTAGTAATAGAAGGGCTCGTAATGCCCGGCCTCGACGAACGAACCACTGAAGCGTCCGACACTGTTGGTCAGCAGCACATCACTCAACGCTTGCGCACCCCCGCGCTGGTACAACACGGCAAGCCAGATCAGCAAGGGCACCAGCCCGAGCAGCGTCAGCAAGCCGGGGCGCAACCAGTGGGCCAGGGTAAAGCGTCGGTCGATCAGGCTGTCGGCCAGCAGAAACGCGAAGATCACCACGCCCGGCATCGCCAGACCGAGCACGCCTTTGCTCAGGGTCGCGATCGCCATGCCCAAGGCAAACAACACGCCGTTAGCCAACGACGGCCGACGATAGCCTTGAAAAAATGCGAGCAATGCGAGGGTCACGCCGAGGGCGAGCAACGCATCCTCGCCGACCCCGCGTACGTTGCTCCAATAACTGGCCATGGTCGCCAGCATCAGCCCCGCAGTCCAGGCAATCGCCTTGGGCCGGCGGAAGTGGCGCAGCATCGCGTACAGCGCCATCACGCTGAACAATCCAGCGAATGCCGAAGCCAATCGCACCGCCCAAGGTGTGCCGCCAAATGCGCGAATGGCTCCGGCGTCCAGCCACAGGCTCAGGGGAGGTTTTTCCAAGAAGGGCGTGCCGAACAACCGGGGCGTCACCCAGTCGTTGTCCAGGTGCATTTCCATGGCAATGCCGGCCACTCGGGCTTCGGTCGAACCTTGCAACTGATGGTTGCCCAAGGCGAAGAAAAACAGCAGGCCAGCAAGCACAAACAGCAACGAGGCGTGACGCGACATAGGCTCTGGAGACCGAAGACGAGGAGGGCAGTCAGCAGCGTACGGCGCCAATACTGAACATATCGTGAACGGGAGGTGAGTGAAGTGTTACGCGCCCAGTCGCCGGGACCAGCGCTGCCCTGGTTCGTCGTATTGCCGATTGATCAGCGCAGTGAGCACGTGATCCTGCCAGCGCCCGGCGATATGCAGGTAAGCCTTGGCGTAACCCTCTTGCTCGAATCCCAAACGCGCCAATAACCGCGCACTGCGCTCATTGCCGGGCATGTAGTTGGCCATGATCCGGTGCAGGTTGAGCTCGTCGAATAGATAACGAATGCCGGTCTCCAGCGCTTCCTGCATTAAGCCTTGGCCCTGATGGGATTCGGCGATGTGATAGCCGAGGTAACAGGCCTGGAATGCGCCACGAATTACCCCGCTGAAATTGCACGCGCCGATCATCTGTGCGCCGCTCGGGTCCAGTACCGCAAAGTGCACCGCCAGCCCCGCGTCGAACGCGGCGGCCTGCACTTCCAGGCGTCGGCGAATCTGCTCGACGCTGTAATAGCCGTCCGGTCGAGTCGGTGACCAGGGCGCCAGATGCGTTTGATTGCGTTGATAGAAATCGCTTTCCAACGCCGCCTGGGCCGGGCTGAGCACGGCGAGCGTGAGGCGGGTGCTGGGCAAGGCAAGCAGGGTCATGTTGCGCTCCGAATCGCAAGGCTTCGGGGCAGGTTGGGGCCGCGGGCCCTGAGTGGCAAGTTTTGACAGGCAAAAAAAAGCCCGCGGGAGAGCGGGCGAACCGTAGTTTCTTGAATGAGCGAGGGCAATGTACAGCGCCGGGGCGAAGGTTGCAGTGAAGAAAAATTCATGTCTCCTGTGCGTCTGCCGGACAGGCTTTATCGCCACTCTGGATGACCCTGTTCAAGGTTTTGTACCGAACTGTGTAGGGTCCCGCCGTCGATACGAATCCCGCGACATTCCCCCGCTTTACGCACACATCCCCGATACACCCCCACGGTTAAATGACTCCACCAGACAGGCACTGCGGCGCACAAATCGCGCGGCGAGCCTTCTAGTACGGTGCTTTGCGGCGTCATTAGCGGAGTCGATAGTCACCATTGACACAATGAAGTTCTGTAAAAAAATTCGCGGCGTACCATCAAACCCATACCCACTTACAACACTTCGGAGCACACCATCATGAAACGCCAACTGATCCTCAGCATTGCTTTCTCGGTACTGGCAGCCAACGCGTTTGCCGCTTCCCATTCCCACGACGCCATCGCGGCCGACGGTTCTGATCGCACCCCTGGTGTTCAAGTTGCGGCTGATGGTTCCGACCGCACCCCAGGCGTCCAAGTCGCCGCTGATGGTTCGGATCGCCTGAAGGGCAACCAAGTCGCCGCCGACGGTTCGGATCGCCTGAAGGGCAACCAGGTCGCTGAAGGTGGCTCGGATCGTCTGCAACAGAATCGCGTGGCCCTGAACCCAGCCAATGCCGTCATCAGTGGTGTTCTGGTCGCCGACAACCGCGCCGAATTCGGTTCGAAGTATCAGCGCTACTGATTGGCCCCAGCGGCCCGCAACACCCCAAAAGCCCGGAGAACCCGGGCTTTTTGCTGTGTGTGTTTCGGCAAAAAACACTGCACCACCCGCAGGTTTGTACCGAATTGTGTAGGGCCCCGCCGTAGACACGAAAGCACCGACATTCCGCGTTTTACGCACACATCCCCGATACACCCCCGCGTTTTAATAGCTCCATCAGATAGGCAATACGGCGAGTAAAAACGCAGTGGAGCCTTCTAGGTCGGTGCTCTCAGCCATCATTGCTGAGAGTGATGGTCACCATCGACACAATGAAGTTTTGTAAAAAAATTCACGGCGTAACATCAAGCCCATACCAACTCACAACACTTCGGAGCACACCATCATGAAACGCCAACTGATCCTCAGCATTGTCTTCTCGGTACTGGCTGCTAACGCATTTGCTGCTTCCCACTCCCACGAAGCCATCGCCGCTGATGGTTCGGATCGCACTCCTGGCGTTCAAGTAGCTGCCGATGGTTCGGACCGTACTCCTGGCGTTCAAGTAGCTGCCGATGGTTCCGACCGCACTCCTGGCGTTCAAGTCGCCGCTGATGGTTCGGATCGCCTGAAAGGTAATCAAGTCGCCGCTGATGGTTCGGATCGCCTGAAAGGCAACCAAGTCGCCGAATACGGTTCGGAAAAACTGAAAAGCAACCAGACCGCATGATCCAACGCATCGCGGTTCTCGACAAAAAGCCCGGCCTTATCAGCCGGGCTTTTTCATGTCTGTGGCAATGCCCTGCGTGGTTTTAGAAGCTGCGAGTCCCTGCTGCCAAACAGGATTGGGTGGCAGCTGTACGCGGGTTGACAGACCGGGTATACGCAAGCAAACCGGTGCATCCGAAGATGCCCCACGCACAGCCGCCCCTAGAGCCAGGTGTACAGAGCGCGGTGGGCCTGATGGGGGCCGCTTCGCAGCCCAACGGGGCGGTGCGGCGATCCGACGAGCCCCCTCACCACAAAAAGCACTGTGCGGCGGTGATGAAATGTTCGCCGAGGCTTCTGGGATGGGGCTTTCAGCCATCATTGCTGGGAGTGATTGTCACCATCGACACAATGAAGTTCTCTTAATAGCTGCCCGGCGTGAGACTAGCCCCATACCAACTCACAACACCTCGGAGCACACCATCATGAAACGCCAACTGATCCTCAGCATTGTCTTCTCGGTACTGGCTGCTAACGCATTTGCTGCTTCCCACTCCCACGAAGCCATCGCCGCTGATGGTTCGGATCGCACTCCTGGTGTTCAAGTTGCGGCTGATGGTTCCGACCGTACCCCTGGTGTTCAAGTTGCCGCTGATGGTTCGGATCGCCTGAAAGGCAACCAAGTCGCTGCTGATGGTTCCGACCGTACTCCTGGCGTTCAAGTGGCTGCCGATGGTTCCGACCGCACTCCTGGCGTTCAAGTGGCTGCCGATGGTTCCGACCGCACCCCTGGCGTCCAAGTCGCCGCTGATGGTTCGGATCGCCTGAAAGGTAATCAAGTCGCCGAATACGGTTCGGAAAAACTGAAAAGCAACCAGACCGCATGATTCAACGCATCGCGGCTCTCGACAAAAAGCCCGGCCTCACTAGCCGGGCTTTTTCATGGCTGTTGCATGCTGTTAGTTCCGCAATTGCTGTTCTAGCGCCCCGTCGCAAATAACGCCATACGCTCCACAACCCACCCCAAACACTCCTCAGCCGCCGCCGACAACGGCCTCCCGGCTTTCACCAATAGCCGCGCCTGGGCCGACTGGAAAAAGCTGTGATTAATCGGCAGCGCCACCAGTTCACCATTGGCCCACGCCGCTGTGGGGGAAAAGCCGCCCAGCAAAGTAATGCCATCACCTCGTGTGACAAATCGCCGGAGGGCTTCCAGTGAGTTGGTGACTAGCGTCGGCTGCAATTGCAGATTCTCGGTGTACGCCACCCACCGCACGGCTTGGCCCAAACCGTACTCCGGCGGCATTAGCGCCAAGGGGTAATCGAGCAGTTCGCGGACTTGCACCGCGGTGCCGCGCAGGGCCAACGGGTGGCGGGTGTTGACCAGCAATTCCACGGGTTGGGCCGCGCTGCCGCGATACTCGATGGCGGGGTGAGCGGAGGGGTTGTAGGCCAGGCCAATGTGCGCACGGTTTTCCGCGACTTCGGCCAATACCTGGTCAACGGGCAGCACGTCCATCACCACCCGCAGGCCAGGATAAGCGCTGCAGAAGTCGGTCATTACCGACTCCATCAAGTCATCGACATAACCTTGGCTGAGGACGATACGGATCTCACCGGTTTGCATCCCGGCCAAGGCTTTGAGCCGATCCTCCAGGTGTTCTTGCTGCGACTGGCAGCCCCGCCAGAAATCCAGCAGGAACAGCGCCGCTTCGGTCGGTTGGACACCGCGCGCCTGGCGCTCGAACAACTGCGCGCCGACTTCGCTTTCCAGCAGTTTGATTTGCCGTGTGATCACCGAGGGCGCGGTGTTGAGGTTGTCTGCCGCGCCGCGAATCGAGCCGCTTTTCAGCACTTCATGAAAGTAGCGCACGCGCCGTTGGTTGAGTTCCCGCATGACCTTCTCCGTTGCTCGATGAGCAACGATAGTCGAAAAAAGTTGCTCTTGCTGCTTCCGGACTACGGGTCGAGGATGAAGTCACCAGCCGGTGCCTGTTTTCCAGGCGCCCCTGACTGACTCCCAGGAGCAATGGTCATGTCGGTTCAATCAAACAATAAAAACAACCACGATCCCCTCACGGCGCTGTACCGCAAAATCAGCTGGCGGCTGCTGCCGTTCTTGTTGATCTGCTACGTCTTCGCCTATCTGGACCGGGTCAATATCGGCTTCGCCAAATTGCAGATGCAGGCGGACCTGGGGTTCACCGACAAAATCTACGGCATCGCCGCCGGGATCTTTTTTGTCGGCTACGTGCTGTTTGAAGTGCCGAGCAACTTGATGCTGCCCAAGGTCGGCGTGCGCAAGACCCTGGGGCGAATCATGGTCCTGTGGGGACTGACTTCCACCAGCATGTTGTTCGTGCAGAGCGAAACGACGTTCTATGTGTTGCGCTTCATCCTCGGCGTGTTCGAGGCCGGGTTTGCGCCGGCGATGATTTTTTACCTGACCTATTGGTACGCACAAAAGCGCATGGCCAGTGTCATGGCGATCATCTGGCTGGCCGCGCCGCTGGCGGGGATTTTTGCCTCGCCCTTGTCGACCTGGATCATGGACGCGTTCGCCGGCCGCAACGGCCTCGCCGGCTGGCAATGGATGTTTTTGCTGGAAGGATTGCCCTGCGCCGCACTGGGCATCGTCGCCTGGTTCTACCTGACCGATAGGCCCGCCGATGCCCGTTGGCTGACCGCGCAGGAGAAGCAACTGCTGGCGACGCAGGTCCATAGTGGCCCGGTGCAGCATCACTCGTTTAAAGCCGTGGTCTGCGACACCCGGGTCTATCTGCTGGCGGCAGCGTACTTTTGCTTGTTGAGCGGCATCTACGCCACCAGCTTCTGGCTGCCGACGATTTTGCGAGACAGCGGCATCACCGACATCAAGCAGATCGGCTTGTACTCCGCCATTCCCTACGTCGCGGCCGTGGTGGCCATGCTCTGGGTCAGCCGTCGCTCCGACCGTCAGGGTGAGCGGCGTTTACACAGTGCGATCCCGGCCCTGATCGCCGCCGTGGCCTTGGCCGCCAGCACCCAAATCAACGGCCAATTGTTTTGGATGATCGCCTGCCTGACCGTCGCCACCGCCATGAATTGGGCGGCGTATACGGTGTTCTGGGCCATGCCCGGGCAATACCTCAAAGGTGACAGCGCGGCTGGCGGCATCGCCCTGATCAACAGCATTGGCCAGACTGGCGGCTTTCTCAGCCCGATCATCATCGGCTGGACCCGCACCGTTACTGGCAGCACCGAAACCGGTCTGTTGGTCATGGCAGCCCTGTTGGTGATCGGCTCTCTGTTGCTCATCGCCAGCCGCGTGCCCAGCCCTGGATTGAACTCGGCGCTGGCCGCCCGTTAACCCCCAGCAGACCTTATTGCTCAGGAGAAAGACCATGACCGTTCGAGTATTGATCGCCGGTTTCCAGCACGAAACCAACACCTTCGCGCCGTCGAAAGCCAGTTACGTCAACTTTCAGAAGGGTGAAGGGTTCCCGATGATGGCGCGCGGGCAGGCGTTGCTCGATCTGCGTGACGTCAACATTCCTGCCGGTGGTTTCATCCAGGCGGCCGAGGGCGCCGGGTATGAGTTGCTGCCGGTGATCTGGGCCGGGGCCAGCCCGTCGGCCCACGTGGAAAAAGACGCGTACGAACGGATTGCCGGCGAGATCACCGACGCGGTGCGTGACTGGGAGTTCGACGCGATCTACCTGGACTTGCACGGCGCCATGGTCGCCGAGCATGAAGACGATGGCGAAGGCACCTTGCTGCAACGGGTACGCCAAATCGTCGGTCCGCAAATGCCCATCGTTGTGTCGTTGGACCTGCACGCGAACTTCACCCGCAAGATGCTCGACAACGCCGACGCGCTGGTGGCCTACCGCACCTATCCCCATGTCGACCTGGCCGAAACCGGCCGCCGCGCCGCCGAGTTGCTGGGGCACTTGCTCAAGGATGGCAGCGCACGTCTGTACTCGGTGATGCAGCGTTTGCCATTCCTGATCCCGATCAATGGCATGTGCACGTTGCTCGAACCGGCCAAGGGTTTGTATGAGCGCCTGGCGGCACTTGAGGTCGACGGGGTGCAGTCGTTGTCATTCACCCCGGGTTTTCCTGCGGCGGATTTCGTCGATTGCGGGCCGGTCATCTGGGGTCATGGCACTGATCGCACGGCGGTCGAAAACGCGGTCAGCGAGCTGCATGGGAAGATGCTCGCCGAGGAGGCGCAGTGGACCGTGCCGTTCCTCGATCCGGACGAGGCCGTGCGCGAGGCGATGCGCTTGAGCGAGGGCGCGAGCAAACCGGTGGTGATCGCCGACACCCAGGACAACCCCGGCGCCGGCGGTGACTCCAACACCACCGGCATGCTCCGCGCGTTGTTGCGTAACGGCGCCCGACACGCGGCCATCGGCCTGATCTGCGACCCACTCGCCGCGCGTGCGGCCCATGCGGCGGGCGTCGGCGCTTTCATCGAAATCGGCCTCGCCGGTTGCCCGGAGATTGCCGGCGAAGAGCCGCTGTTCGGCCGCTTCGAAGTCATGTCGCTGTCAGACGGTCGCTGCCAATTCGATGGGCCGATGATGAACGGCATGCTGGCGGAACTCGGGCCAGTGGCTTGCCTGAAAATTGATGAGGTGCTGATTGCCGTCAGCTCGAACAAGGCGCAGATGTTCGACCGTAACCTGTATCGCGTGGCAGGCATTCAGCCGGAAGACATGAAGATCCTGGTGAACAAAAGCTCGGTGCATTTCCGTGCGGATTTCCAACCCATTGCGCACGCGGTGCTGGTCGCCAAGTCGCCGGGGCCGATGAGTGCTGACCCCGCCGACCTGAACTGGACGCGGCTGGCCGATGGCATGCGCACCCGGCCGATGGGCACGCCGTTCCATCGGGCCGATGGGATTACAACTGCGCGAGCGTCGTCGTGTGCCTGAAATGATGCTGCCACAGCTTCACGCCCAATCCGATTGGATACCGTTGGTCAGCCACTGTGGCGGGTCGAAGCTGAGCTGGATATCGATGGTCACGAGGGCTTGGCGCATAGGGGCGGGCTCCGTACCGGTGGGGATAAGTCAGAGGTGTTGCAGGCCTGAAACATCACCGCGTCGCCACAGCTTAGGGACCGGTTGGCGTGCCTTGCAAGCCGAAAGTCCGCTGCTATATTTACGGCCTCTGCTGAAACCGCCAGCTCATGACGAGGCAGTTTGAGGCCTTGAGCGAGGACAGAAAGAACGACAACAAGAACCTGGTTGAATCGCTGTCCATCCCGCAGTGGATGGCGAGTTTTGGGACGTTCGGTGTCTACTTTGAATGTGGCAGTGAGGACGGAATCATTGGGAAAACGGAAGCCGGTGCAACGCAGGCCGGTCTGTCGACAAGGTGTTACGCAAGACCGAAGACGACCTTTCTTCAGTGTGAGGATGAGTAGCCGACCGCCGTGGGCTGTTCAGACTCTGTTTGCGGGAATCGCCCTGTTATCAGATAACCGTCTGGAGGCTTCCCATGAAAATACAACGTCTCACTGTTGCGCTACTGCTCGCCGGGATGGCAATCACCACGCCGACGCTCGCCGCAGAAGTGGCAACGACATCCGGGTCATCCACCCAAGCCGTGAAACAGGAAATCAAGCTCACCCGCGTCACACCGCAATACTGGCGAGTCACCTTCCACAACCCGCCGTACAACATCTACGGACCGGAAACCATGCCGCAACTGAACGAGGTGGTGACCGCCATCGAAAACGATCCCAAGCTGGTGGTCGTGGTGTTCGACAGCGACGTCCCGGACTTCTTCCTCACCCACTACGACTTTGTGCCTGCCCTGACCGACACCACCAGCCTGCCAAATGGTCCTACCGGGCTGCCGCCGTTGCCTGACATGTTGGTGCGATTGAGCAAAGCGCCGGTGGTCTCCATCGTGTCGATTCGCGGACGCGCCACGGGGGTCGGCAGTGAGCTGGCCCTGGCCAGCGACATGCGTTTCGCCAGCCGTGAAAAAGCCATCCTGTCGCAATGGGAGATCGGCGCTGCGCTGGTGCCCGGTGGCGGCCCCATGGCTCGGTTGCCTCGGCTGATGGGTCGCGGTCGTGCGTTGGAAGTGCTGCTCACCGGCAACGACATCAACGGGGAACTTGCCGAGCGTTATGGCTACGTCAACCGCGCCTTGCCGGATGCCGAACTCGATAAGTTCGTCGACACCATGGCCCGGCGCATCGCCAGGTTCGACAAGCAATCGATCGCCGATATCAAACGCCTGGTGGACGCGTCCAGTCTGCCACCGAACGAAGCCATCGCCGCCGAATGGGACGGCTTCATCGGTTCTGTTCAACGTCCACAAGCGCAGCAACGCATCAAGCAACTGATGGAGATGGGCCTGCAAAAGAAAGCGGACGTCGAAAAACGCTTGGCTCATTACACCGGCCAGTTGGGTGAGCCCTCGAAATAATCCCGCAACCCCCTGAAGGAGTCACAGCCATGAGTAGTGCACTGGAAACTGTTCTCTACACCGCCAAAACCTCAACCCGTGGTGGTCGCACCGGCAGCGGCAAGTCCAGCGACGGCCAACTGGAAGTCAACTTCAGCTCGCCCGGCTCGGGCAAGCCGGGGACCAATCCGGAACAGCTGTTCGCGCTGGGTTATTCGGCCTGTTTTATCGGCGCGATCCAGGTCGCGGCGGGCAAGCTAAAGGTCAAATTACCGGAAGACACATCCATAGAAGCCGAAGTCGACCTGGGCAAGGTCAACGGCGGCGCTGACTTCCAGCTCGCGGTGAGATTGAACGTCAGCATTCCCGGTCTGGATGAGGCCACCAAGCGCGAACTCGTCGACGCGGCGCACCAGATTTGCCCTTATTCGCGGATGACCCGTGGGCATGTGGACGTCGCGGTGAAGGTGGTTTGATGCACCGACCAAGCCCCGGAAGATCGGGGCTTGGCCGCTACGCATTGGCGCCCGACCGTTCCAGGACCAGTGTGATCCCCGTGGCTTTGTAAGTCTTGGACAGCGCGTTCATGGCCGCGTAGCTGCCGAAGTTTTTGCCGCCGTTTGAATCCATGTAACTACCGTCCGGCCTCTTCATCACGTAATGCAGGCCAACGATCCACGTGGTGACGATTTTCAACGACCGCTGGTTCTCATTAAGCGCCGGAGGCTCGCCTTGATAGATGGTAAAGCCCGCTTCTTTACAGAGGTTGATGACCGTCGGGTAACAATACGACAACACGTCGGCAATGACGCCACTCGAATATATCTGCACGTTCAAGCCTAGTTTTTGCGCGGTTTTAGCCACTTCGTGTGGATACGAATAACCCAGATTGCTGAAACCAGTGAAGGTCACCGGCTTCCCATAAGCGTCAGTGCTGGCAGTCAGTTTGTAGAGCTGCTGCTCACAATTGGTGTCGCATTTCAGGTCGAATGGCTGCCCGGGTAATTTCTGTACGCCAAGCTCCATCGCCGCGCAAAGCAGCGCCGCCGCGCCACAGGAATAAGCATTTGATTGTTGCAGGCTCTGATCCGGCATCTTTGTCCCCATGGCTGATGAAAACCTTCTGTAGGGACATAACAGCGAGTGGACGATTTTTATTCCAGGCGTGTCGTCTGATCGACGTCCCTGCGTTAGCCACATGATGGGTCGGCTCAATGAGCATTAGACTGCACCGGCGGTCAACTTTAGACTTGGCCACCGTTTAAGAATGGGTGTCCACGTGACGACCGTTTTCTCAGTGATCTTGCCGATTTTCGCGTTGATCCTTTTAGGCTTTGTCTGCCGTAAGACCCGCCGCCTGGGCGCGACCGCCGCCTCGGAAATCAATCGGATGGTGGTGTGGCTCTGTCTGCCCGCGTTGATCTTCAAAGTCACAGCGACCGCGACCTGGAGTGAAATCTGGCAACCGGCGTTTATCGTGACCTTTGGCGCAGGATGCTTATTGATGTTCTTCGCCACCCTGGGTTGGCGACTCGTACAACGGTACTCGCTGGCGGAAGCCAGCATCGATGGCCTGAGCGCCTCTTATGCCAACACCGGTTACATCGGCATCCCGCTTTGCCTTCTGGTGTTTGGCCAACCGGGGCTGGAACCCGCCCTCATTTCGGCGCTGATCGTCGTATGCGTGCTGTTCGCGATTGCAGTGATTTTGATCGAGATCGGGTTGCAGGAAGAGAGGAACGTGGGGCTTGCCGCTCGCGCCGTGCTCAGCGCACTGGCCAAAAATCCTTTGGTCTTGGCGCCGATTTTTGGTGCGGCCTGGGCGATGACAGGCCTTGGTTTGGCAACCCCCGTCCTCCACGTGCTGGACATGCTCGCGAGTGCGACCACGCCTTGCGCGCTGATTTCCCTCGGCGTGTTTCTCGCAGAAAAACAACCCGGAAATCAAAGCGGCGCCTGGCCCCTGGTGGTGATCAAACTCATCGGACAGCCGCTGCTGACGTGGTACCTCGCGTTCAGGGTTTTCGACCTGCCCCTCATGTGGGCCCAAGCGGCCCTGCTATTAAGCGCACTGCCCACAGGCACCGGCCCCTTCATGCTGGCTGAGTTCTACGGACGCGAAGCGGGGGTTGTGTCACGCAGCATTTTGCTGTCGACCTTGTGCTCGTTGGTGACGTTGACGGTGTGCGTTTATTTTCTTGGGGTGTGAGGGTTCGGAGGGGGGAGTGTGGTGGGCTGGGTTATGGTTTGCGGCAGGGGAGTAGTTGCCGGAAACGTTAGGGCCAGAAAGCACAAAGCCCCGAAAAACGGGGCTTTGTGTAGGAAGTGGTGGAGCCGGGGGGATTTGAACCCCCGTCCGCCAGTACTCCGCTGTCGGTACTACATGCGTAGCCGTTTCTATTAAGTTAACCCTCAGCGACCCGAAGGGCAGGGTGCTTTGGGCGAGTTGTGTAAGTTTTAGCCGCTTCGTCCACAACGTACTGCACGGCGATTCTGTTCTATATGACAATCACTTTGGGTTTACAGACATCCCCTAGTGATTGCTGGACCCGAAGGTACCAGAAGCTCAGGATCTAAAGCTGCTTACGCAGCGAGAGAGAATTCCTGGCCGTAGGTTTCGTCATTGGCAACTATAAGTAGTTGCAACAGTGGATTTACGAGTTCTGTTACCAACTCGGCATGCACCTAAAGTTTCGCGACCGGCGTCGAATCCTAAACGGCCCCGTGTCCATTGCTCGTCAATCTTGGTGAGCAACAGACGTGTGCAGTGTACGCCAACGCAGCCCAGAAGGCCAACCCGAAGGTTGGCCCGGCCAGCTTATGGGTTGGGTTCGCTGTTCAGTTTGTCGACGCGGGACAACGCTTGGGTGGCGGCAGTGATGCATTTTTTCTCATCGCCGGAAGCTTTGGCGGCCTCGGCTTCACCCTGCATGCGCTTGATTTCCATGGTGGTGTTTTCAGACGTGGCCGGAATGGACGTGACCTTGTCTTTCAGCTCTTGCAGCTTCACGGTGCAAAGGTCGTTATCGGCGGCGAAGACCGGGGAGGCCAACATTGCAACGGAAATGAACAGACCAGCGAGTGCGGTACGTTTCATGGGTATCTCCTTGAACGTTTGGTCTCGGTGCTGGGCGTTCAAAAAGGCCGGCACGTCGAGTCAGTGATAAGCCTCGTTTTAGCGGGCTTATACAAATGACTGCGGGGGCGTGCAGGAATTCGCTTTTTTTTCTAAAAGCTATGAAAAACCGCCGATTCGAGTGAAAAGGCACTAAAAAGGGGCGCAATTGCCCCTTTTTCGTGGTGAAAATTCATCAGGCACGCTTGGCGCGCGTCACTCTGTCCACCAGATACACCAGGCCGTGGTAGTCGATTCCACCGTGTTGAGTCAGGCCGATTTCGCAGGTGCGGCTGGTGGAAATGCCCTCGCTGCACTGCTGCACCGCGTCCTTTAACGTACGCAGCGAATGGGCGTTAAGCTCCGGGGTGGTGAAGCCCTTGTCGCCAGCGAAACCGCAGCAATGAATGCCTTCGGGGATGACCACGTTGTTGCTGCACCGTCGCGCCAGATCGATCAGTGCCTGGCTCTCACCCAAGTGCTGGGTGCTGCAGGTGACGTGCACCGCAATCGGCGCTTCCTGTGGGGTGAAATCCAGGCGGTCCATCAAGTGTGTGCGGATGAAACGCACCGGGTCGTACAGATCAAGGCGTGTTTCGCCGAGGTCTTGCACGAGGCGCAAGGTGCACGGGCTGGTGTCGCAGTAGATCGGGTCGAGCCCGCCACGGCTGGCCTGGAGCAGGGCGCCGATCAATTCCTGGCGCTTATGTTCGGCCTGTTCGGCGTAGCCCTTGGACGCAAAGGGCTGGCCGCAGCAGAGGCTGTCCTGGTTCTCCGGAAACACCACTTGGTAACCGGCTTTTTCCAGGAGGCCACGGGTTTTGTCGTACAGCGACATTTGTTCTTTGTCGCCGGCCGCTGGCCCCATCACCCGCGACACGCACGCCGCGAGGTACACCACGCGCGGACGCTGGTCGGTGATCGCCGGGCTGAAGCGAATGGCCTTTTCCGGTTGCGGCATCGCATGGGTCCATTGCGGCACCTGGCCTTTGGACAGCTTGCTCAGGGTTGCGGATAACTTCGCCAAGCGCGGCGCGCCCAACAGCATCCGTGCACCGTTGGCCACGTGAAGCGTGAACCGCGCACCTTGCAACGCCGTGGCGAAATTGTCTTGCAGCCAGTTGGCCGTTTTCGTACGCGTGGCGGTACGGCTGCGGAGCTTTTTCACCAAGTCGCCGGTGTTGATGCCTACCGGGCAACGCTGGGCGCATAAACCGGTGGCGGCGCAAGTGTCGATGCCCTGGTATTCGTAGGCAGCTTCCAGCTCGGCGGTGTCGATGCCCGCGCGTTTCTTCGCCTGGATATCTCGCCAGATCACGATGCGCTGGCGCGGACTCAAGGTCAGGCCTTTTGAGGGACAGACCGGCTCGCAGAAACCGCACTCTATGCACTTATCCACAATCTCGTCGGCGGCCGGTAGCGGCTTCAGATGTTTGAGGTGGATCTGCGGATCTTCGCTGAGCACCACATCCGGGTTAAGGATGCCGTTGGGGTCGAGCAAACGCTTGAGCTGCCACATCAGTTGATAGGCATCGCTGCCCCATTCCAGCTCGACGAAGGGCGCCATGTTACGCCCGGTGCCGTGCTCGGCTTTCAACGAACCACCGAACTCCACGGCCACCAACTGCGCCACGTCATCCATGAAGGCTTGGTAGCGTGCGACTTCTTCCGGGTTGTTGAAGCCTTGGGTGAAGACAAAATGCAGATTGCCTTCCAGCGCGTGACCGAAAAGGATCGCTTCGTCGTAGTGATGTTTGTCGAACAACTCGATCAAGCGGTTGACGCCGATGGCCAGTTGCTCCACCGGAAAGGTCACGTCTTCGATGATTACTGTGGTGCCGGTCTGGCGTACCGCGCCGACGGCGGGGAAGGTGTCTTTGCGGATGGCCCACAGACGCGCGTTTTCCAGCGGGTCTTCGGTGAAGTCGACTTGCTTCTCCACCGGAAACCGGGCGAGGGACGCCATGATGTGCGCTAACTGTTCGTGCAGTAGCGTCGACGATGCCGCGCGGGATTCGATGAGCAGGGCGCAAGCATTGTTCGACAGATGCTGTACGAAATCCGGCATGCCGGGTTTGTCCTGCACCGAACGCAGGCTGCGCCGGTCGAGCAATTCCACGGCGGACACTGGTTGGCTCTTGAGCACGGTCACGGCGGTGCAGCAGGTTTCCACGTCGGGGAACACGATCAGCGCCGAGGCTTTGTTCGGGTGGTCGATCACCGTGTCGTAAGTCACTGCGCTGATAAAGCCCAAGGTGCCTTCGGAGCCGACCAGCAAGTGGCTCAAGATATCCACAGGCTCATCGAAATCCACCAAGGCGTTGAGTGACAACCCGGTGGTATTTTTCAGACGATATTTGTGGCGGATTCTGGCGGCCAGTTCTGCATTGGCGCGGGTCTCGCGGCCCAAGGTCGCCAAGCGTTCAAGCAGTGCAGCGTGGCTGTTGCGAAATGCCGCGACGCTGGCCGGGTCTTCGGTGTCGAGACGACTGCCATCGGCCAGCACCAGGCGAATCCCGGCGAGGGTGTGGTAAGTGTTTTGCGCAGTGCCGCAGCACATGCCGCTGGCGTTGTTGGCGACGATGCCGCCGATCTTGCAGGCGTTGATCGACGCCGGGTCCGGGCCGATCTTGCGGCCGAAAGGCGCCAACCAAGCATTGGCCTGCGCGCCGATGACGCCCGGTTGTAAGCGAATCTGCATCCCCTGGCCACGAATCTCCCGGGCGTTCCAGTTATCGCCCAGCACGATCAGCACCGAATCGCTGATGGCTTGGCCGGACAGGCTGGTGCCGGCGGCGCGGAAGGTCACCGGCACCTGATCGCGCTGGGCCAGTTTGAGCAGGGCGACCACTTCGTCTTCCGACTCGACGCGCACCACCAGTTTCGGAATCAACCGATAGAAACTGGCGTCGGTACCAAAGGCCAGGGTCGATAGCGGGTCGTCGAATCGTCGTTCCTGGGGAATCAGTTGCTGCGCATCGCGCAGGAAAGTCGCCGGTAAAGTCATTGGTCCTCCAGGATCAGCACCACCAGGTCTTTCGGGCCGTGGGCGCCGTAGGCCAGGACTTGCTCGATGTCGGCGGTTTTCGACGGGCCGGACACCAGCAACGCGTTGGTCGGCATGCCTTGGGCCCACGCGAATTCCTGCTGCACCTGGTAGAAGTTGTCACGAATCTCGCTGGCTTTGAGCAAGGCGAAATGCACCGGTGGCGCCAGGCTCATCAACCGCGGTTCTTCGCGGGTCGGCCAGATAATCAGGCTGCCCGTGGCGGCAATCGCCCCAAGGGTGCCGGTCAGGCTTGCCGGGGTGTCATTGAACAGCTCGGCTTTCCACTCCTCTACCGGACGATCGTAGGCTTTGAGTGTCGGCAGCCCAGGATGATTCGCCCAATGCTGTGAGATTTGTTGACCATGCGCCGTGCTTGGGGCGATCAGCAGACTGGGCAACTGGCGGTCCTGCAATAACTGCGCGAGCAACGGCAGCCACGCGGCGCTGGAGGTCAGGTGGATTTCGGTGTGCACCGCTTCCATCAGTTTGCGCAGTTGCGCGATACGCTGCTCGGGCGCGTAAGTGAAGGGCGCCGTCACCAAATCGACATCGAAGTTGTCAGGCACCGGCGTGGTGCCTGTCAGACTTTGGCGCAGTTTGCCGAGGATGTTGTGTTTGGCGCTCATCAGCGGTCTCCCTGTTTGGCCAGATGCTCGCGGGCCATGTCGTGCAGTGAGCGGGCAGCGGGTTTTGGCGCGCTGTGGTTTTGCGTCCAGGGGCCCACGTTGCTCGGCGTGAGCGCTCGCAAGCGCGTGGCGAAGAAACCGAACAGGCGATACAGCGTCGGCGACGCATTGAGCTTGGCCCAGGCGTTCCAGATAAAGCGTTCCTTGCGCGAATACTTGCTGCCCTGGCCGCGCATGACGGGATGCGCACTGTCTGGCGCCTTGACGTTTTCTTCCCGCAGGCGCCGCAACAACGCCGGGATCGGAATTTTCACCGGACAGACTTCACCGCAGGCGCCGCACAGCGACGAAGCGCTCGGGTGGTCCGGGACTTTCGCCAGGCCGACCATGTGCGGCGTGATGATTTTTCCGATGGGCCCCGGGTAGACCTCGCCATAGGTGTGGCCACCGATGCGAGTGTAGACCGGGCAATGGTTCATGCAGGCGCCGCATCGGATGCAGTTCAGGGTCTGGCGCAGTTCACTGTCGGCAAAGGCCTGGCTGCGCCCGTTGTCGAGCAACACCAGGTGCACTTCCTGCGGGCCGTCGAGTTCATGGGCCTTGCGCGGGCCGGAGATCATGTTGACGTAGGTGGTGATTGGCTGGCCGAGGGCCGAGCGCGTCAGCAGTGACAACAGCGGCACCACGTCGCGCAGGTTTTCCACGACTTTTTCGATGCCCGTCACGGCGATGTGCACCGGCGGCACGGTGGTGGTCATGCGACCGTTGCCTTCGTTCTCCACGAGCAGCAAGGTGCCGGTTTCGGCCACGGCGAAGTTCACGCCGGAGACGCCGATGTCCGCTTCGAAGAATTTCTGTCGCAAGACTTTGCGACCGATCTGAATAAGTTGGTCAACGTCCTTGGTGTATTCCACGCCAAGTTTGTCGTGGAACAAGGACGCGACCTGACCGGCATTCTTGTGGATCGCCGGCATAATAATGTGTGAAGGCTTCTCATGATCGAGCTGGACGATGTACTCGCCCATGTCCGACTCCAGGCATTCAATGCCCTGGGCCGCGAGGACATGGTTCATTTCCATCTCTTCGCTGACCATCGATTTGCCCTTGATCACTTGCCGCCCCTCGTGAGCGCGGATGATCGAAAGGACGATGCCATTGGCCTCGTCCACCGTTTCCGCCCAGTGCACTGTCACACCGTTGCGGGTCAGGTTCTGTTCAAGTTGCTCGAGCAAGTCGGGCAGCTTGGATAATGCACGGGCGCGGACCGCATTGCCCAGCGCACGCAAATGTTCGCGTTCGTGGGCATCGCTGAATGACGCGGCCCGTTTGACCATCAGCGAATCCATCGCCGTGCGAAAGTTGCTTCGCAGTTGTGGGTCGCCCAAGGCCTGGTGAGCCCGGGTGCGGAAGTCCTCTTCTACGGCAACCGTAGGAATAATCTCGGCGGCGCTCATTGGGCACCTCCGCTACGTTGCCAGAGAAAACTCGCCAGATGCTGTCCGCGCAACGCGGCTTGCTGCTTCTCCAGCGAGCCGTTGATGTTCATCAAGCAACCACAGTCGGCACTCAACACCTTGTGCGCGCCGGATTCCTGCAACGAGCGGGTCTTGTCAGCCACCATCGCGCCGGAAATGTCTGGCATACGGACGCTGAAAGTCCCACCGAAGCCACAGCATTCGCTTTCGTGGCTGTGATCGACCCGTTCCACGTTGCTCAACTGCGCCAACAACTCGCGGCCATGCAGGTGGGTGTTCATCTCGCGGCGGGCCGAACACGACGTGTGCAACGCCACTTTCACCGGTTCGCCACTGTCCTTGAGCTGCACCTTGCAGACGAATAACAGGAACTCCGCCAGCTCGTAGGTCCGAGCGGCGAGGGCCTGGACTTGCTTCAGGGTGTGCGGCTCGTCCTTGAACAAGTCGGCGTAATGCTCACGCAACATGCCCGCGCACGATCCCGACGGCACCACCACCGGGTAATCCTCGGCGAACAGCGCCAGTTGCGAGCGCGCCACGCTCCGAGCCTGATCGGTGTAACCCGAGGTGTAGGCCGGTTGTCCACAGCAGCTTTGCCCTTGCGGGTATTCGACCCGGATGCCTTCGCGCTCCAGCAGGTGAATCGCATCCATCCCGGCTTCTGGGTAAAACAGATCCACCACGCAGGTGCCGAACAGGTAAACCCGTTGCGGCTTTTCACTGGGGTACTGCCGGGGAGTGGGCAGCGGTGGGGCGACGCGGGTTGCGTTCGGCACGGCGTTGTAAAAAAGCTCGCTCATCAGGCGTGTCTCCGGGTGGGCCCGGTTATCCGTCCGCTGAGGCTGCTGAATATAGACGGGGAGGCTTTCAGCAGCCTGACAGACGCGGGTGTGAATAGCTGACGCCGGAATCGTCGTCCGGCGTCGGTTTTTTCTTTCTCGCGTGTAGGCCTTAATGCACCAACATGCCGGTAAACCAGTAGGCCTGGGCCAGGGTGATCAAGCCGACGATGGTGGCGAAGAACAGGCTGTGCTTGAGGGTGAAGCGGAACAGGTCCGACTCCTTGCCCACCAGGCCGGTCGCGGCGCAGGCCACGGCGATCGATTGCGGCGAGATCATCTTGCCGGTCACGCCACCGCTGGTGTTCGCCGCCACCAGCAAGGTGTCGTTAACGCCAATCTGGTGTGCGGTGGTGGCTTGCAGCGAGCTGAACAGCGCGTTGGACGAGGTGTCCGAGCCAGTCAGGAACACGCCCAGCCAACCGAGGAATGGCGAGAAGAACGGGAAGGCTGCGCCGGTGCCGGCCAGTACCAGCGCCATGGTCGAAGACATGCCGGAGTAGTTGGTGACGAAGGCAAACGCCAGCACCATGCCGATGGACAGGATCGGCCAGCGCAACTCGTAGAAAGTCTCTTTCAAAGTGGTCAGGCCAGTTTTGACGTCGATCTTCAGCACCAGCATCGAAATCAATGCCGAGAAGAAAATCGCCGTGCCGGTGGCGGAGATCGGATCAAGCTTGAACACCGCCGGAATGGCCGTCGGGTTGGTCACGATCGGCGCGACTTTAATCACCAGTTGATCGAGGTGCGGGATGGCGAAGTTAAACACGAAGCTATACATCGAACCGCCGGCCGCGAACATCGCCTTGAACGGCTTCAGGGTCCAGATGGTGACCAGCACGGTGAGGATCAGGAACGGCGACCAGGCTTTGAAAATTTCCACCAGGCTGTAAGTCGACGCGACGGTGGTGCGCTTCTGGCCGAAGCCGCCGACGCTGGCCGTCACTACAGTGGCGGAGGTGGCGCCTGCGATCTGGGCGCCGGCGGTGCGTTTTGGCTGCCAGACTTTCAGGAACAGGGTCAGGGAAATCAGGCTGGCCAGGGCCGAGGTGATATCCGGCAACTCAGGGCCAATGAAGTTCGAGGTGAAGTATTGGGTGATGGCAAAGCTCAATCCCGCCACCAGTGCGGCGGGCCAGGTTTCACGCACCCCGCGCAGGCCATCCATCATGAACACTAGCCAGAACGGCACGAACAGCGACAACAGCGGCAGTTGGCGACCGGTCATGGCGCCGATCTTGAACGCGTCGATGCCGGTCACTTGCCCGGCAACGATGATCGGAATCCCCAGGGCGCCAAAGGCTACCGGCGCGGTGTTGGCGATCAGGCACAGACCGGCGGCGTACAGCGGATTGAAGCCGAGGCCCACCAGCAGGGCGGCGGTAATCGCGACCGGTGCGCCAAAGCCCGCGGCACCTTCAAGGAACGCGCCGAAGCAGAAACCGATCAGCAGCACCTGCAAACGCTGGTCGTCGGTGATTGACAGCACCGAGCTGCGGATCACTTCGAACTGGCCACTCTTGACCGTGAGTTTGTAAAGGAACACCGCCGCGACAATGATCCAGGCGATGGGCCACAGACCGTAGGCGAAGCCATAACCGGCGGCGGCGAAGGCCATGTCCACGGGCATCTGGAAGGCAAAGATCGCCACGGCAATGGCCAAGGCCAGCGTGATGCTGCCGGCAACGTGACCTTTGAGGCGAAACACCGCCAGGGCGAGGAAGAAAAATACGATGGGGATTACAGCCGCGAGCGCGGACAAGCCAAGACTGCCGAGCGGACTGTAGAGCTGTTGCCAGGTTTGCATATGGGGTGGCCCCTAATTGTTGTTGGTCAGGCACTGATCTGAGAGCTTGGTTAATTGGTAATACCAATTTACAAGTTCTGTCGGCTAGGGTAAAAGCCTTAGGTGTGATGTGTCAATTTGCCGCCCTCAAACTTTCGTCGCATGACGTAATCGGGTGGTGGCTGATCCGTTGAATCGAAGGCCGCCTGGCAGGTGCTGGCGCGGCGTCAATAGGCCAGAATAGAGAGCCCGGCGAGTGGCCGGTTGGTGGAGAAATGAGTCATGGGGTTTGATCAGATTCGGCAGCGCCGTTTGTCTGACGATATTGTCGAACGGCTCGAAGGCATGATTCTCGAAGGCACGCTCAAGTCGGGTGAACGTCTTCCGGCGGAGCGTGCGCTGGCCGAGCAGTTTGGTGTGTCACGTCCGTCGCTGCGTGAAGCCATTCAGAAACTGGCCGCCAAGGGCTTGCTGGTCAGCCGCCAAGGCGGCGGCAATTACGTGGTGGACTCCCTCGGCTCGACCTTCAGCGATCCGTTGCTGCACCTGCTGGAAAGCAACCCCGAAGCGCAACGTGACTTGTTGGAATTCCGCCATACCCTCGAAGCCTCCTGCGCTTATTACGCCGCGTTGCGGGCCACGGACGTCGATCGCGAACGGCTGACGTCGGCCTTCGAAGAGCTGCAGGATTGCTACACCCGTCACGACGAAGTCAGTCGCGCGGAAGAGGGCGCCGCCGACGCGAGGTTTCACTTGGCCATTGCCGAGGCCAGTCATAACGCGGTGTTGCTGCACACCATTCGCGGACTGTTCGACCTGCTCAAGCGCAACGTAGTGACCAACATTGGCGGCATGTACAAGCAGCGCACGGAAACCCGCGACATGCTGATCAGTCAGCACCGGGATCTGTACCTGGCGATTATCGAAGGGCGAGCGGAGCAGGCGCGGGAAGTCTCCAGCCGCCATATCTTGTATGTGCAGGAGGTGTTGGACGAGGTGCGTCAGGAAGTGCAGCGCATGGCTCGGGCAGAGCGGCGCAAGGGGATGTAGTCAGTGGGGGCGAGGTTGATCAGGTCATTGCATTCGCGAGCAGGCTCGCTCCCACAGGATCTGTTGCAGTTTCCTTTGGAGCGAGCCTGCTTGCGAAAGCGGTCTCGAACAGCAGCAGGAAGACCTAGTCTTCCTTGCCCTTGTTACGCACGGCGCGTTGCAGCTCGCGACCGGCATCCCGTTCGCGCTCGGTATCACGCTTGTCGTATTCCTTCTTGCCCTTGCCCAGAGCAATCTCGCACTTGACCATGTGCTTGCTCCAGTACCAGGACAGGCACACGCAGGCATAGCCTTTTTGCTGCACGGCGGCGGCGAGTTTTTCCAGCTCGCGGCGGTTGAGCAGCAGTTTGCGGGTGCGCACCGGGTCGGCGATGACGTGGGTGCTGGCGGTCATCAACGGCGTGATATGACTGCCGAGCAGCCAGGCCTCGCCATCCTTGAGCAGCACGTAACTGTCGACCAGTTGCAGCTTGCTCGCCCGCAGACTTTTTACTTCCCAGCCGGCCAGGACCAGACCAGCCTCGAACCGATGTTCGATGAAGTAATCGTGTCGCGCCTTTTTATTCTGCGCGATGGTCCCTGTTGGGTGTTTCTTCTGTTTAGCCATAGGGGCGGCATTATAGGGAGTTGCAAGCAAGTCGGCTACGGGGACGCTACGTGCTTGAGCAGGCGGATTGAATCCCGGACAATGCGCCCTCTTTTTTCAACGCTTGGGCGTGATCACGATGTCGACAGACAAGGTTTCTGTCCACGGCAGCTGGGCTAGCCGCTGGGTCTTCATTCTGGCCGCGACCGGCTCGGCCGTGGGCCTGGGCAGCATCTGGAAATTCCCCTACATGGTCGGCGTCTATGGCGGCGGCGCGTTTGTGTTGATGTTCCTGGCGTGCATCGCGCTGATCGGCGTGCCCGTGATGCTGGCGGAAACCCTGATCGGCCGCCGCGCCCGGCAGAGCCCGGCGAACGCCTTGAAGGTGCTGGCGCAAGAGGCCGGACACTCGGGCAAGTGGTCCTGGGGCGCCTTCGCCGGGATGATCACCGCGTTGCTGATCCTGTCTTTCTATAGCGTGGTGGGCGGTTGGTCGCTGGATTACATCATCGACATGGGACGTGGCGATTTTCAGGGCGCGACGGCGGATCAGGTGGGCGCCTATTTCGGTAGCGTCATTGCCGACCCATGGCGCCTGACACTTTGGCACACGATTTTCATGCTGCTGTCCGCGGTCGTAATCGCCAAAGGCGTGGTGGCGGGGCTGGAACGCAGCCTGCGGATCATGATGCCGTTGCTGTTTGTGATGGTCATCGTCTTGCTGATCTACAGCATGACCACCGGGCACTTCATGGAAGGCGTGCATTTCATGTTCGACTTCCATCCGGAAAAAGTCCTCGACGGCTTGTTGCCCGCCATGGGGCACGCGTTCTTTTCCCTGAGCGTCGGCGTCGGTTCGATCATGATCTACGGCGCCTACATGCCGAAGCATTCGTCGATTTCCGGCACCGTGGTCGGCGTGGCCTTGCTGGATACCTTCGTGTCCCTGGTGGCCGGCCTGGCGTTGTTTCCGATTGTGTTCGCGGCGGGCCTCAACCCGAGCGAAGGGCCTGGCTTGATGTTCGTCAGCCTGCCATTTGCCTTTGGTAACGTCGCCTTCGGCCAATTGATGGGCGTGGTGTTCTTCGTGCTGGTTGCAGTCGCGGCGTGGAGCTCGGCGATTTCCCTACTGGAGCCCATGGTGGCGTATCTGGTGGAGCGTTCTAAAATCAGCCGCGCCTGGGTTACATTCTGGCTCGCGTTCATCTGCTGGTTCGTCGGTTTGGGCACGGTGTTTTCCTTCAATATCTGGAAGGAAGCGAAATTTTTCGTGAACGAAGGCGGGATTTTCCATCTCTACCAGTGGGGTGCGGCGAGCGGTCTGGACTTCTTTGGCGTGATCGATTTCTTCACCTCGCGGATCATGTTGCCACTCGGTGGTTTGTGTTTCGTGGTGTTTGCAGGATGGGTGATGGGCCGTGACGCGGTGCGCGATGAACTGTCGATTCGCAACCCGATACTGTTCGGCCTGTCTCTGTTCTTGATGCGCTATGTGGCGCCCATCGGCATTCTTGTAGTGTTTGCCGCCCAGCTGTGGAAGTGACGCTGACATGACGACACACATTCAACGTTCGGCCCTGCTGCCGTACCCGGCGCAAGCGCTGTATGACCTGGTCAACGACGTGGCGCGTTATCCGGAATTCTTGCCGTGGTGCTCGGCGGCCGAGGTGCTCGAAAGCTCAGACACTCATATGCGTGCCAGTGTTGGCGTGGCCAAGGGTGGCTTAAGTCAACATTTCGTCACGCGCAACACCCTGGTGCCCGGCCAATCGATCGAGATGAATCTTGAAGAAGGTCCGTTCACCCAATTGCACGGCGTGTGGGTGTTCAAGCCGCTGGGCGAGAAGGCCTGCAAGATCAGCCTCGACTTGTCCTTCGACTACGCCGGGCCGATTGTTCGCGCAACCTTGGGGCCGCTGTTCAACCAGGCGGCCAATACTTTGGTCGACGCTTTCTGCCAGCGCGCCAAGGAAATGCAGGGTTGAGACCTTGATCGAGATAGAGGTGGTGTACGCCGCTGTTGATCGACAGGCCTTGCTTAAAGCGTCGGTGCCTGTCGGAACAACGGTTCGAGCGGCTTTGTTGCGGTCGGCAATTGGCATCGAGTTTCCCGAGCTGGACCTGGCGAACTGCGCCGTGGGGATCTTCGGCAAAGTGATTGCCGATCCCGACAAGGTGAAAGTGCAAGCCGGTGATCGCCTGGAAATCTATCGGCCCTTGCTGGCCGACCCCAAGGAAGTCCGGCGTTTGCGAGCGGCGAAAGCGGCTGAGGCCAAGGCGCGCAGCCAGTAGGTCGAAATCGCAGGCAATAAAAAACCCGGACTGGCCGGGTTTTTTATTGCCTCGCTGATTACTGCGGCGAGGTGTCGAGCGGTGCTGGCGTCGGGACTGGAACGGTTTCTACGCCGTCCACATCTTTCTGGATCTGATCCAGCAGCGAGCCTGGCTTGACCGGTTTCTCCGGTGCTGGCTTCTCGGCGTTCTCGGCTGGCGCGGTCACGTTGGTGCCGCCATCCTTGCCGAGAATGGCTTCGTCGCGGCTCACGCCAGGCATGAAATCGCCCGACAGGCTGACGAGCTGATCATTCGGGTTGAAGATCACGCTGATGCGTTCCTGCTGGCGTTCACCGCCACCGGGTTGCAAGCTGTACAGGTAATCCCAGCGATCGGCATGGAAAGTATCGGCGATCAGGGGATTGCCCATGATAAACCGTACTTGCCGACGGGTCATTCCGGGGCGTAACTGGTCTATCATGTCCTGCGTGACGACATTGCCCTGTTGGATGTCGATTTTGTAAACCCCGGGGAATGAACAACCGGCGAGT